>Ga0307990_1001099_pt1 | contig 23032 bp, 26 predicted proteins | sample EllFjometagen129_FD_203168 | JGI IMG/M metagenome (GOLD analysis project Ga0307990, IMG submission 203168) | Marine microbial communities from Ellis Fjord, Antarctic Ocean - #129 | ecosystem: Environmental > Aquatic > Marine > Unclassified | place: Southern Ocean | collected 2014-10-08
TTCTTTAGCATTCCACTCGAACCCGTGAACCCTTGACCCCTTGAACCCTCTTGGATCACACCGACTCACTTGAAGATTATTCACTTGACTTGCCTTAATTTGCTACAACTAATCGGGAGATGATCCTGTTTTATTGATATCAGTCTTTTCTTCGTGTCTTAGTGGCTACTAAGAAACTTCACAAAAAGACGAATCGCTTGCACCAGTCGCTTCAGAAAACTCACCCCCTTCAACCTTGGATGACAAAGGTCTTTATCAATCATACCATAAGAAATGAATATATTAAATACCATTGCCTATATATCAGGACAGGGGAATCTCTTTTTGAATGGCCGCAACACACATAGTCTTAGAGTGTATAGAACATCCCTGTCTGTTTCTCTATGCAAAGGTAAGCAGAACCGTGTATCTTCTATGGTATTGCCATAAGAAAATAACCTTTAAATTTTCCTGGGCAGAATACTTAATGTTATCTGCACCCCATGAAATGAGGCATAATATTTGCGGCCGAAAAAAGAGATTCCCCTGTCCTGATGGTCTGCAACTCGCTTATTCGACCTATAAGTTTCTTTCATTAATAACCCTGAACTGAAGCGAAACGTCGGTGTTATTTGCTGAATAGGTACAAATCAATTTTTATTATTCTCCCAATTCAATAGAAAAAGATAAATATTGTTTAAATTATACTTACGATCTCTTTATTTGGAATAAAATTAAAAAAGGAGTTTGCTATGATTAAAATAGGATTAATAGGATATGGGTACTGGGGACCAAACCTGGCCCGGAATTTTGACGCAAACCCGGATCTAGAGCTTGCAATAATCTGCGACTTTTCTCAAGACCGGCTTGAAAGAGCGGGTATGCTCTACCCACAAGCAAAACTATCAAAAGACCCGGAAGACATTTTTAAAAACAACGCCCTTGACGCAGTGGCTGTGGCCACACCAGTTTCAACACATTTTGATCTGGCGAAAAAAGCTCTCCTCTCTGGAAAACATTTGTGGATCGAAAAGCCAATGACGGAAAACGTTGAACAGGGAGAAGAAATAACAGAGCTTGCACAGAAAAAGAATAAAGTCCTCTTTGTAGACCACACCTTCATTTATACAGGCGCAGTTGCCAAGATGAAGGAACTTATAGACAAAGGTGGTCTGGGTGACATGATTTACTACGATTCCACACGGGCAAACCTTGGCCTCTTCCAGCAGGACGTGGATGTAATATGGGACCTTGCCCCACATGACATATCCATTATGGATTATCTAATGCCTGCCAAGAAGCTGGCAGTATCTGCAACAGGATCTCATTTCTACGGAGACGCTATAGTTCCAAAAGCCCTTCTCACGATCTATATGGAAAACAAACTCATAGCGCATATTAACGTTAGCTGGCTTTCACCTGTAAAGGTAAGGAATACTTTTATCTGTGGAACCTCGAAAATGATTTTTTATAATGACAATGATCCGAGTGAAAAGGTAAAGGTCTATGATAAAGGGGTAGATCTTTATGAAACCAAAGAGGAGCGCTATCATTTAAAGGTTCAATATCGGGTTGGGGATATGTACGCTCCCAAACTAAAAGATCATGAGGCCCTTAAGTTTGGTGCGCAACACTTTGTAGATTGCATTAAAAACGGCGAGGAACCTGTTACAAACGGGGCTGCCGGCATCGAGGTAGTGAAGATTCTCGCTGCCTCCAAGGAATCTCTTAAAAAAAATGGCGCCCCAATTGAGATAGGCTAACCATAGTTATTCCTTAACCGTTCACGGTTCAACGTTCAGGGTTCAGGGTTAGGGGAAAGACTGAAATTGGGTCCCCGAAATGCTCGTAAAGAATACTGGGTTTACCACATCATCGCCAAGCACCATGTTCCGGATTTATGGGGATGTAGAAGAAGGTGGTCTTCCCGTACAAAACGCTTACAAAATGGCTTAAGGTGATAAAAATACAACCTTTGAACCCTGAACCTATGAACGGTTACATATTTTTCAACCTGTTTTAATGCCTTCAAGGAGATGCAATGGACAGCAAAATAATCGCCTCCGACGTTGTATTAGGAAAAAATGTAAAGCTGAACCATTTTATCAACCTCTATGGCTGCACAATTGGTGATGAAACCAGGATAGGTCCATTCGTAGAGATCCAAAAAAACGTCTTCATAGGGAAAAATTGTAAAATCCAGAGCCACAGCTTTGTATGTGAAGGGGTCACCATAGAGGATGAGGTTTTTGTGGGTCACGGAGTCATGTTTATCAATGATAGATACCCACAGGCCACAAGCGAATCAGGCGCTCTCCAGACTGAGGAAGACTGGGAGGTAATTCCCACGGTTATCAAACGAGGCGCCTCTATTGGTTCCAATGCTACGCTTCTGTGCGGCATAACCATTGGGGAAGGCGCAATAGTCGGGGCGGGAAGCACTGTGATTGACGATGTGCCGGATAAAACAATAGTTGCAGGAAACCCTGCCAAAATCATTAAAAAACTATAAAGTCTAACCAAAGATATTTGAAATTTGAAACTGGAAACTTGAGAGCAGAAGAGCCTGAAGGTGCCTTTTTCCAGTTTCCCAAAGGGTTATTTAGAATTATCAACCAATTATAAATTGTGAGAGAAAAATTCTCAGATTGCCCAAGTAAGAATCTAATACACATAAAATACGGCCTACCATCTTCTTAAATTTTGGATACTTCAATAAATCATCCTTATTATTTCATCAAACCTTTAATACCACGAAAGCTCCAGCTCTGGGCCCGGAGAATGATCGTCTCCCGCAAACGAGTAAAATACAGCCATATCTGGCCCATTGATCCGATGTCGTATTCGCCCCCTTCCGGATGGGCCGGCTGGCCGGAGCAAAAGAAGTTTGCATTGGTACTTCAGCACGATGTTGAATTCCAGGAAGGCCGGGATAATTGTTACAACATAATGGAACTTGAAGAAAGTCTCGGCTTTCGGTCATCCTTTAATTTTGTGCCTGAAAGATACGAGGTTCCTCAATCATTTCGCGACGCGATTCTAAATCGCCGTTTTGAAATCGCCCTGCACGGATTAAAGCACGACGGAAGGCTTTTTTCATCCAGGCGTATTTTTGAGGCTCGCTCTGCTGAGATCAATCTTTACCTGAAAAAATGGTGTTCTACAGGTTTTTCCTCGCCCTCCATGCACCACAGACTCGAATGGATGCATTATCTGAACATATCGCACGCAACAACCACCTTCGACAGCGACCCTTTCGAGCCGCAACCGGACGGTATGCAAACCATTTTTCCCTTCCGGGTAAGCAATCCATCAGGAAAAGGCGGGTATGTTGAGCTGCCCTATACCATTCCCCAGGATCATACGCTGTTTATTATCATGAAGGAGAAAAATATTGATATATGGAAGCAAAAACTTGACTGGATTGCACAAAAGGGAGGAATGGCCCTGCTTAACACCCATCCGGACTACATGAATTTTAATGGAGGGAAATGTAGCCGAGAGAAGTACCCGGCAGCATATTATGAAGAATTTCTCAATTACATAAAAATAAAATATCAAGGCCGATATTGGCACGCACTGCCAAAAGACATGGCCAGGTTCTGGTCGAACAATAAGCAATTCGCCTAAATTTTTTCCTTTAGCATGCAAATCATAAACCCCTTAGATTACCCTGACTGGGATGAGCTTTTGCTCACAAACAAAAACAGTTCCTTTTTTCATACATCGAACTGGGCGCGAGTTCTCTCAGAATCCTACAAATACAAGCCCCTCTACTTCTGTTCAATCGAAAATGAACAATTATCCACATTACTACCTGTTATGGAGGTAAAGAGCATCCTTACAGGAAAAAGAGGCGTCTCGCTTCCCTTTACCGACCAATGCAGGCCCATAATCCCGGCGAAAAGCAACACGCAAGACCTGCTGCAACAAATCAATGAATATGGAAAAACGTCTAAGTGGAAATATATAGAATGGAGGGATTTTAAGGGTATGGCACAGGGTATCCCATATTCCTCACTCTTCTACGGCCACACCTTAGATCTAACACCAGGCGAAAACCAATTGCTTTCAAACTTCAGGAGCAGCACAAAAAGAAACATAAAGAAGGCTGAAAAAGAAGGGGTTCAAGTAAAATTGTCACATTCCCTCGATTCAATCAACGAATTCTACCGGCTGAATTGCATAACAAGAAAGCATCATGGACTTCCACCACAACCATTTTATTTCTTTAAGAAAATCCATGAACACATAATCTCCATGAAAAAGGGCTTTGTGTTGCTTGCATCATATTTAAACAATGTCATCGCCTGCGCTGTTTATTTCCATTTTTCTGACAAAGCTATTTACAAATACGGTGCATCAGACAGGAAATACCAGTACCTGAGGCCTAATAATCTAATTATGTGGCATGCCATAAAGTCACTTGCTCAGAATGGGTTCAGGAGCCTTAGCCTTGGCAGAACAGAGCCTCAAAATGAAGGGCTTCTACAATTCAAAAGGGGTTGGAAAGTAGAGGAGACAAAAATAAACTACTACAGGTTTAACCTTGTTACAAATACTTTTGAAAAAAGCTCCTCAATACCTGAAAGCGCTCATAAAATTTTCAGTGCCCTGCCCTCTCCAATATTAAACCTTGCCGGCAGATTGCTTTACAGGCATGTTGGATAAAAATGGAAAAAAAACCTCAGCGGCCTCTGCGACTTCAGCGGCCTCTGCGACTTCAGCATCCTCTGTTTACCCCGCCTTTATCCTGTCGGAACAAAGTGGAGATCCCGCTAACGGGGCCCTGTTAAATTCCGCAGGACTATTTAACCGGGTTAGCTCCAGAAAATGGTACTGTGGTTAAAAACCTCAAACTTTTTAAAATTGAAAAATAAGATATAGAATATATTATATCCAAAAACACATGTAGAAATAAATAATGCAGAAAGTACTTATATCGCTACCTGATAATCTATTGGCTCGCATGAGAACAGTCATTCCAAACCGGCAGCGCAGTAGAATCATAGCTGAAGTTTTGGAAAGTGAGATAGAAAAACGAGAACGGGAGCTTTATGAATGTGCTCGTGAAGTCGAAATGGACAAGTCCTTAAACACCGAAATGTCCGGGTGGGATTTAACAGTGGGAGATGGAATTGAACCTGAAACGTGGTTATGTTTATTGGGTTGACTTGGATACTACAAGAGGCTCTGAAATACGTAAAATGAGGCCATGTGTATTGGTTGGAGCGACTCCAATCAACCAGGCAAGGCGTACAGAGTTGTGCCGCTATCCACTTCCGGCAAGCCAAGACTACCGATTGCGGTTCCCGTTTTTTGTCTTGGGAAGCAGGTATTAGCTGTGTGTGATCAAATACGTGTTATTGATAAAGATCGCTTAATTAAAGAGGCAGGATAACTGCCCAAGAAAGATATGGCAGACATCGATGCAAGTCTACACAAAGTCTTGTCTTTATAAAAGGGGAAAGGTAGACCCGAAAAGCTAAAAACCTATATAATATACCATAATTACAATAGATTATATCACACTGAAAGACATAACCTAAGGAGCGGAGAGTTACCAAAGCCAATGTATTATGTGAAATGGGTTACTCTATCCCTTTTATGGATAGACAGCAGCAGGACTTGAACCTCCAGTATACCGGAGAATATAAATCATGGAGAAAAAAATGAGAAAGACATATACAGCGATAATTCGTAAAAGTAGGCTTGAATATGTTGCCATATGTTTAGAACTGAATGTTTCTGATAGAGGAGAAGACTTAGCAGCCGTTGAGAAAAACCTTAGAGCCGCAATTGAATTGTATCTTGAAGATATACAAAAAAACCCTGAAACAATAGTATCTCATATTTCCACAGAAGAGTTTATCGAGTTTTTAAAGGATACGGAACCTGATTGGTATCGAGAGCCGCCGGAAGATGTGCTATTAAGGCCGTTAGAAGTGTATGAGGTGGCCTCTTATGCCTAAGTTGCCCTCAATTTCAAGCGACAAGATAGCCAAACTGCTGAATAAAGGGGGCGCCGTATTAGTGAGACAAGGAAAAACTGATCATGCAATATATTCAAGAATGGTGGAGGGAAATAGGTATTCTGCTCCAGTTCAGATGGGAAAGAAGACATTAGATCCAATTTACTGTAAACGAGTTTAGGCAGTTGAAATTCACAGATAAGGAAATTGAAAAGCTATTGCATACAAAAAAATAGATAAAAAATCATCGTCCTCAGCGTGCTCTACGCTTGCCAGCCTATCTTTGTGGCGTGCTTGCCCGCCAATTTTTGTGGCGGGGTGAATAATCATCCGCGCCTGTCTGTCCCTGTCCTGTTAAATTCATGTTAATGACGAGCAAAACGGATTTAACTGGGGTTTGTCTGTTTACCCCATTAAATTCTTTGAAAAAGACAGCGAAGCGTATTTAACTGGGGTGGCTAATAACAAATCTATAAAGAGATTAATCTATGAGAACCATTCACACACAGGTGCCAGAACAGCTCTATGAAAAGGCTGAAACTTTGGTTAAGGAAGGCTGGTTCCGAGACGAAAAAGAGATTTTTTCTGAGGCAATACGCCTATTTCTTGACACCCATCAATCCAAACTCATGGATAATTTCATTCGTGAAGATGTGGAATGGGGCCTCCACGGTAATGACTAAATCGACAATTATTTTCATATTTCATAGCAAAATCTATTGTCGTCAAGGAAGCAATGGACAAAAATTAAACCGGGGTTTAAGTAATGGGCAAATCTAAAAAACACATAGATTATTATATATCATATGAAATAGATGAAGATGGGTACTTTATTGCATCATGTCCAGCTATTAAAGGTTGTGTATCTGCAGGAAAAACAATTGATGAAGCCTATAAAAATATTAGGGATGCCATTGACAGTTTTTTAGAGGCGCTGAGCGTGGTAGACAAGGCGTTGCCTGAAGAAAGATTTTCGCCAGAAGCCATTCAGAATTTATCTTTTGTTCGAGAAGAAATTTCTCAATGATGAGCAAAAGACTAAGGGTCGTAACTTATAAATAATTGTCCGTTTCCGTCTGCGTGTGTCTGCGGCTAATAATAAAATCTCTGTGCTCTGCGATGAAACAAAGAACGTCAGATTAACCCAGCCTTATCCCAACAGGGCTGATGCTTTTCATTTGTTCACAAAAGTTTTGGAACAAATGAAAAAAAATATAATCTCTGTGCTCTCCGTGTCTCTGTGCTTGCCCGCCTATCTTTGTGGCGTGCTTGCCCGCCAATTTTTGTGGCGGGGTAAATAATTTTCTGTGCCTGTCTGCGTGGGTCTACGGCTAAAATAAAAAAACGAGAAACTCATAATCTGAATGTCCCGTAAATCTTTCTTTTCAAAAGGAGGCTTTTAAAATGAATTTAAATGTAACTATTGAATTATGGCATAAAGGTAAATGGTATGTTGCTAAATGTCCTGAATTGGATTTTATCTCCCAAGGGAAAACTCGCGAAGAAGCCAAGAACAATCTTTTAGAGGTCATCCAAATACAATTTGAAGAAATGAGCCAAACAGGCGCTTTGGATGAATATCTCGCAGAGTGCGGCTATGAAAAGCAAAACAATACAATTATTCCTAAAACAGAAATGATTGGATTTGAAAAATATTTATTGAAGGTGGCATAAATGCCAAGAATAGCGCCTACTAATTGGAAGGTGCAGATGGAGGTTTTTCAACTTTACGGTTGCAGATACAAACGTAAAAAAGGTTCTCATCATATTCTGACTCATCCAAATGCAAAACGGGTAGTTGTAATTCCTGAATATGATGAAATTGATATTGATATTATCAAGAATAATATGCGAACTGTCGGAATGAGTCGGGATGAGTATTTCCAGCTCTTAAAACAAATTTAGAGAGATTAAAGGCTATTTAACTGGGGTGGTAAAAAAACATAATAAAAACCTTCACTATTCCCTCCATCATGCCGAAATAAAATATCAGATTAAACAAGCCTTAGCCCGACAGGGCTCATGCTTTTCATTTGTTCACAAAAGTTTTTGGAACAAATGAAATAAATTACATCTCTGCGACCTCAGCGGCCTCTGCGCTTGCCCGCCTATCTTTGTGGCGTGCTTGCCCGCCTATCTTTGTGGCGGGGTGAATAATTGTCTGCGCCTGTCTGCGTAGGTCTGCGGCTAAAAACAAAAACTCAGCGACCTCTGCGCTCTCTGCGGTGAAAATTTGATAATGAACTTGCGATCACAGCATTGACTCAAATTATCGAGGGGGCCTAAAAATAATATTTTAGCCGCAGACTGTCGCAGGCAAGCACAGGCTTTATTTTTGCCCGAAGGACACGATAGTTAAGAAATATCCTACGCATATTAACGACGTTACCTGTGTGACGAATAGAATCTATGGAGGCTAAGCATGAATTGGCAAGACTATATCACACTCGATCCAACTGTCTGTCATGGGAATGCTTGCATCAAGGGCACTCGTGTCATGGTTTCAGTTGTAATGGACAACTTGGTGGCGGGTCTCACAATAGATGAGATTGTGCGTAGCTACCCATCACTCAGACGAGAAGCAGTACAGGCTGCTATGGCCAAACAGAATATACCATAATTATTGTATTGGTTTTTGTTCAGGAATGTAGTTTCCTCGTTGTTCGGCGAAGGAAATCCGACTTGCAGTTAGCAACCGAAACAATCAATTCAAACGTGATCATTGCCATGCTATCAGGAGGTAACAATGAATTTAAATGCTGTTTCTATATTCGACCTAAGCCCACCAGAGAAGCTACAACTGGTGGAAGATCTCTGGGATGATCTGGCGGCTACACCGTCAGAGATTCCTGTGCATGAATGGCAAAAGGAGGAGTTGGCTCGTCGAAAGGCCAACTTGATGAGCAGCCCAGCTTCGGGGCTTTCGTGGGGCGAGGTAAAACGCAGGGTTCGAAGTCGCTATGGCCGCTGAACTAATAATCGCGCCGGAAGCACAACAGGACGTTGATAATGCATATTGTTGGTACGAAGATCGTCGGCCTGGTTTGGGGGAAGAATTTCTCGGCTGTGTGGACGCATGTATCCAAGCAATTTGTCGTATGCCCGAACTACATGCGAAAGTCCACGAGGAATATCGTCGGGGGTTGTTGAGGCGATTTCCATACGCAATCTTTTACGAATATGCCGACGGGAAGGTAACAGTCTACTGTATCTTCCATACATCCCGGGATCCAAAAAAGTGGCGCAGTCGCTTGTTGTGACCTGACAAATTACCCTGCCCTCCTTTTAAAAACATAATGCATTTGACTGTATTTGTCCGAGCAGGTCGCTCGGACAAATGTCTGTGTCCGTCTGCGCCTGCCCCGTGAAATTCATGTTAATGACGAGCGAAGCATATTTAACTGGGGTGGGTCTGCGGCTAATAACTCTTTAAGGAAAACCGTAAACATTACAATCTTTGTAATTGAAAGATGTAATCCAAGGGGCGGAGCTGTAAGGTTTATGCCCTATTAACCAAGCCTTAGCCCGACAGGGCTTATGCTTTTCATTCGTTCACAAAAGTTTTCGGAACAAATGAAAAAAAATACCATCTCTGTGAACTCTGTGTCTCGAACGAGGGAAGCGAGTGGGCGGTGAATATATGTCCATTACCAGCATCATAAAATTGCATCATAAAGAGACAGAAATATGAAAGTATGCATGGTTGGATACACTTTTTACGAAAATGACGGCCGAGTATTGCGGTATGCAGAAACTCTGGCAAAAAGGGGTGATTACGTCGATGTTGTGGCTTTAAGGAGAAAGGGCCAGAGCAAAATTGGCAGTTTGAACGGCGTAAATATTTATCGAATCCAGGAAAGGGAAATCAATGAAAAAAATAAGTTTTCCTATTTTTGGAGGATTTCGAAATTCTTAATAAATTCCGGCATTTTTTTAACGAGAAAAAGCATTCGCAACAAATATGATCTAATACATATCCATTCTGTTCCGGATTTCGAGGTATTTGCAGCGATCATTGCAAAATTTGTGGGCTCAAAAATCATTTTGGACATTCATGATATAGTACCGGAATTTTATGCGAGTAAGTTTAACGCTAACCATAACTCTTTTCTTTATAAAGTTTTGATTTATCTTGAAAAGCTATCTATTGCATTTTCCCATCATGTAATCATCTCTAATTACATATGGGAAAAAACGCTTGTTTCAAGATCTGTCAAACCGGCAAAATGCACTACAATAATGAATTACCCCGATGCTTCAATCTTTTCCAAAAGGCGAAAAAACAGGAGTAATGACAAATTCATTATCATTTATCCTGGAACGTTAAACTTGCACCAGGGGGTTGATATTGCAATAAAGGCATTTGCGATTATTAGTGACGAAGTTCCGGAAGCTGAATTCCATATTTATGGCGAAGGTCCGACCAAGAATGAGTTAACCGGAATGATTGAGGCATATGAACTAAGCGCTAAGGTGCTGTTAAAGGAGCCTGTTTCAATTACACAAATTGCAGAAGTGATGGCAGATGCAGATTTAGGAATTATACCCAAGAGAAATGACAGTTTTGGAGGTGAGGCTTTCAGCACCAAGACATTAGAATTCATGAGCCTTGGTGTACCCATTATCGTTTCAAAAACGATAATTGACCAATATTATTTTGATGAATCAGTTGTAAAGTTCTTTGAGCCGGAAAATGAAAGAGATCTGGCCGAAGCCATACTTTTACTTATAAGGTATCCTGAGCTGAGAGAAAATCTCGTTAAGAATGCACTAAGATATGTAAAGAAAAACAACTGGGATGTCAAAAATCATATTTATCTTGAGCTTATAGATTCACTAACAAACAAAATTTAGCAATGGCAGCTCAAAGCTGATAGCACATAGCTCACGGCTCCTAAGCACCAGCTCAATCAGCAAAATAAAAAAACAGGAAAATTCCTTCTAATATGTTAGTATATTATGTCATAATTTATAAGATATCATAATTGGGGAAGTTAATTCATGAAAACGAGGCAGACCAAGGTACCAGAGCAGCTTTATAAAAAGGCCGAAGCTTTGGTTAAGGAAGGCTGGTTCCGAGACGAAAAATAGATTTTTTATGAGGCAATACACCTATTTCTTGACACCCATCAATCCAAACTCATGGATAATTTCATTCGTGAAGATGTGGAATGGGGCCTCCACGGTAATGACTAAATCGACAATTAAAATAGTCTGTGACTATTTTCATATTTCATAGCAAAATCTATTGTTTTCAAGGAAGCAATGGACAAAAATTAAACCGGGGTATAAGGAATGGGCAAATCTAAAAAATACATAGATTATTATATATCATATGAAATAGATAAAGATGGGTACTTTATTGCATCATGTCCAGCTATTAAAGGTTGTGCAGCTGCAGGAAAAACAATTGATGAAGCCTATAAAAATATTAGGGATGCCATTGACAGTTGTTTAGAGGCGCTGAGCGTGGTAGACAAGGCATTGCCTGAAGAAAAATTTTCGCCAGAAGCCATTCAGAATTTATCTTTTGTTCGAGAAAATATTTCTCAATGATGGGCAAAAGACTAAAGGTCGTAACTTATAAAGAATTGGCTAAAAAACTGAGGCATGCAGGCTACCAAATAATCCGAACATCTAAGCACCCAGTTTACTACAAGCAGGAGGGTAACATAACCATTCCTGTTCCCGATCATCCTGGCGATGTTCCAAAGGGCCTTCTGAGAAAAATCATCAAAGATATGGGGATTACTATCGAAGAATTTAATCGATTATAATGTATTCCAAATGGTCACCTACCAAGTCAGACCAGTAAAGCTATCAAACCGATAATTTACTCAATCAACCTAATAGACTTAATCAACTTACTCCGCCTGATTAAACAAAGTAACCACAAATGCCTATTTTCCGCCTCGACCGTTTTTTAACGCTATATTTCTTCTATCCTCTGATGCGTATTCTGCCTCAGAGAAAAGAGCCGACTATTCCTATTTTGATGTATCATAGTATTTCAGAAGACATGCAGCATGGTATTCATCCATATTATCAAACAGCTACCTCACCCAGGGTTTTTGCTGAACATATGAAATTTCTTTACGAGAACAATTACAAAGTTATCAACCTTGATCAAGCTGTAAAAATATTCAAATCTAAAGAAACTCCCCATAGAAGTGGTTTATCGAATAAACTATTCAACCAGTCAAGAAATAAATTACTATTCTCTAATCAACAAATCAAATACCTTGTTCTTACCTTTGATGACGGATATCAAGATTTTTACACTGAAGCTTTTCCTGTCCTGCAAAGCTATAATTATCCAGCTACTGTTTTTCTTCCAACTGGACTTATCAATAACAGAAAAGGTCTCAAGGGAAAAAGTCATCTCAATTGGAATCAAATCCTGGAATTATCTAACAATGGAATAACCTTTGGCTCTCACACAGTAAGCCACCCACAATTAAAATTCCTCAAGAAAGAAAATATAGAGCTTGAAATCAGACAATCCAAAGAAGTCATTGAAGATAATCTGGGAAAACCAGTAGAATCTTTTTCATATCCCTTTGCATTTCCAGATGAAGATAAAGAATTTACAGAATACTTAAGAGGATTACTTCAGAAGTACAGATATAAACACGGCGTCAGCACGAGAATTGGAACGACCTCAAAAAAAAATGACATATATTTTATGAAACGGATACCAATAAACTCATGTGATGATATTCCCCTTTTTAAAACAAAGCTTGAAGGCGGGTATGATTGGCTACGTATGCCTCAAAATTTATATAAATTCTTAAAACATAGATCTGGAAGTAACAATGTTTAATGTTTGTCTCATGGGCGCATCAATGGATACTGGTAATATGGGTGTTTCTGCCCTTTCAGCTTCTCTCATCAAACTTATTAAGACAGTGTGTCCAGATGCATCTTTCTATTTTTTCATAGGAAACAAATCTAATTACCCTCAGAAACTAATAATTTCAGATAGAGAAATCGAAATTAAGATAGTTAATTACAGACTTTCCCCGAGATCCAAAATCAAAGAACATCTTTTTTGGATACTAATCATGGCTTTTTTGCATCGAATCATACCAGTTCAGCCCATTAAGAGCTGGATGATTAACTCTACTCCATGCTTAAGAATATTGAAGAATGCTGATTTTATAGGTGATATTCGTGGTGGGGACAGCTTCAGTGATATCTATGGTTTACAGCGGATGATCTTGGGAGCTATTCCTCAATTGATCGTATTATTGCTTAATAAAGAATTGGTACTTCTTCCTCAGACATACGGTCCCTATAAAACACTATTCACTAAAAAAATAGCACATTTCATAATATCAAAATCATCGATCATTTTATCCCGTGATCGGCAAAGCATCCAAGTAATAAAAAATATTCTAGGGGAAAAAGGTACAAATAAAAAAATAATTCTTTGTCCAGATGTTGCCTTTGCTCTCGATTCAATAATTCCTCAAAAAATAAATGCTATACCTCCTATTAATAAACCACATGATGTGGCGTTAATTGGTTTTAATATAAATGGTCTTTTATATAATGGCGGTTACTCAAAAAATAATATGTTTGGTCTTAGATATGATTACAAATTATTTGCCCAAAAATTAGCTGAATCGCTTCTAGAAAAAACCAATGCTCATCTTTTGCTTATCCCCCACACCTTTGCCCCTGCTGGAAACGTGGAAAGTGATAATGATGCATGCCGTGAAGTATACGAATTTCTTCAGAAATCATTTGCTGGAAGAATACATTTTGTTGCTGGGATATACGACCAATTCAATATAAAAGGGATTATAGGCCTTTGTAATTTTTTTGTCGGTTCTCGCATGCATTCCTGTATCGCAGCTCTTTCACAAGGTATCCCGACAATAGGTGTAGCTTACAGTAGAAAGTTTAAAGGGATTTTTGATTCAATTGACATCGGAAACATGGTAAGTGACGCCCGGTCTGCCTCTATGGAAGAAACGATAAACTTTATTTTTAATCAATTCCAAAATAAGCAATCAATACAGGCCGATCTTGGAAATAAAGTAAGAGTCACTCAAAAAAGACTACTTGAAATATTTGACTTGATGCTGAATACCTCTCATTCACAGAATCTGAATATTCTATAAAATAATGTAATTTATCTTTATGGGATTTATACAAAGAATAAAAAATCTAAAGGATATTGTTGATTGGGGATTATGTGTCGGGTGCGGCGCTTGTCAGTACTATTGCCCTTATGAAGCGGTTTCTCTTGTCAATTTCGAATCGGTCGGCATTCGCCCCAAATTTAATAATAACAAATGTCTTGAATGCACAGAATGTCTTGAATTCTGTCCCGGATACAAGTTAGATGTTAACCTTCTTTCATCCTCATGCGCGCAGAATAGTCAATATCATCCATTGCTTGGCTTTACCTGTGAAATTTGGGAAGGGAGCGCTATAGATCACGAATTACGTTACAGAGCATCATCAGGAGGCATATTATCTGCTTTGGCTCTGTATTGTTTAGAACAAGAACAAATGGATCTTATCTTGCATACGGGAATGGACCCATCAAATCCTTGGTTAAATAAAACAGTGGTAAGTAAGACTAAAGCTGATTTACTTAAACGGGCAGGTTCACGTTACGCGCCATCTTCCCCCTGCGATAGTCTTCACATTATCGAAAACAGTAATACACCCTGTGTATTTATTGGAAAGCCATGTGATGTTGCAGCATTAGCTTCTCTTAGAAAAATGCGGCCAAAATTGGACAAAAACCTTGGGCTTGTTTTAACTTTTTTTTGCGCCGGCACACCAAGTACACAGGGAACTATTGATTTATTAAAACAGTTACATGTTCAACCGAAAGATATTGATACGCTCAGCTACAGGGGAAATGGATGGCCGGGATTTTTTAAAGTATCTTCAAATAACCGCACATTTGAAAAATCTTTGACCTACGAAAAATCATGGTCTTTTTTGGAAAAATACCGTTCTTTTCGATGTAAATTATGCCCCGATGGTCTGGGTGAATTTGCCGATATATCTTCCGGTGATGCCTGGCATATATATAAAAAAGATATACCTAATCCCGGCATGTCTCTTGTACTGGTACGATCTAATCGAGGAAGAGAAATTCTTCATAAGGCTATGGAAGCTGGATATCTTGATTTAAAACGATCTGACACACAGGCAGTTTTTGCAGCACAGGGTCTTCCAGAAAGGCGTAAAGAATTGCTTGGAAGGCTTTTAGCAATGAAACTACTTTTTATCCCCATACCACACTTTAAAGGATTTTCACTTTTTTCTGTTTGGAAAAAGAATACTTTGTATACGAAATTTAAAACGATCGCTGGAACCATAAAACGTCTCTTACTTCGTGGGTTATGGCACCGTAACCCACTTACCTCCGGAACTGTAAACAACATAATTCGCAAATGATAACACGCTTTCTAAAATTGTCCTTCAGCATCTTTTTTTGGACCATCGAATATATAGGCAAATATTTTCTGCATTTATTAGGTAAGCAAGCCCCTGCTACATGCGTAATTCTTTATTATCACATTGTAACCCAGAAAAACCGTATCAGCTTTGCACAACAATTGGATAATATTATAAGATGGAGTAAACCTATATCTCTGAACGATAACAATGTTTTCATAAACGATAACAACTATGTTGCCGTTACATTTGATGATGGGTTTTATTCAATCATTGAAAATGCTTTGCCGGAACTCAAAAAGAGGGGAATACCGGCTACGATTTTTATTCCATCCGGGAACCTTGGCAAAAGACCTCGTTGGATAGATGAAAATGACTTTGAACACCGGAATGAAATCGTAATGAGCCCGGAAAAAATTAAAAATTTAGATACAAATCTTGTTACTATTGGTTCACATTGCGTATCTCATTCTAATGTTCTTCTTCTTAATGAAAAAGAAGCTGAAAACGAAATTGTTACTTCAAAAAGCACTCTTGAAAATATTCTCAAAACAGAAGTAAATCTACTCAGCTTCCCTCATGGCGCATTTTCAGAAAGCCATGTGCAAATGGCACGTAAAGCTGGATATAAACAAGTTTTTTCAATACTTCCAACACTTGCTTATCCTCGTAGAAATAAATTTGTAGTAGGAAGAGTAAGAGTTGATCCATCAGATCTCCCTTTAGAATTCCGACTAAAGCTGTCAGGGGCTTACCGTTGGCTTACCGTAATATTTAATATAAAAAAGAAAATTCGAAAATTCATGCTTTCCTAAAATATTAATTTTTAATCCCAAAAGAAAAAACAAATCCTGATAATGAAGAGCCCCTATAGTTATAAAATAAATAATATTGACAAGGCAGAATGGTCAAACCATTTGCAGGATTTTGATGATGCTTCAATCTATCAAACTTGGTCCTATGGAAAAATACGCTGGAGCGAAAAAAACCTCAGTCATCTTATTCTCAGCATCAACGATGAAGTTGTTGCTTTAGCACAAGTTGTTATTAAGAAATCTCCTCTTTTAAAAGCAGGAATTGCTTATATCCCATGGGGTCCTCTATGGCAGAAAACAGGACAAAAGCCAGGATATGAAATTTATCGTTATATGATTCAAGCGTTAAAAAAAGAGTACGTGGATAAGCAAAAATTATTCCTTAGAATAAATCCAAACATAATAGAAGAAGGAAATGAAAATGTTTTATCAATGCTTGATGAAGAAGGTTTAAAACACAATACTACGGTTCAACCCTATAGGACCTTTATTTTAGACTTAACAAAACCGATGGAGGAAATCCGCAAGAGTTTAAGACAAAAATGGAGAAACCAATTAAATCGTTCAGAAAAAAACGAATTGGAAATCATTAAAGGAAATAGTGATGAACTATATCAAGCTTTCTTGGTTCTTCAAAAGGAAATGATTGCCAGAAAAAACTTTGTACCTGCTATCGATTATGAGGAATTCGGAAAAATCCAGAAAGATCTGCCTGAACCTCAAAAAATGAAAATAATGATTTGTGAACAGGATGGAGAACCGATCACAGCAACGATTGTAACAGCATTGGGTAATAAAGGAATATATCTTCTTGGCGCCAATGGTAATAAGGGATTGAAACTCAAAGGTTCATATTTACTACAATGGAAAATGATCCAATGGTTGAAAGAACAGGGTTGCCAATGGTATGACTTGGGCGGAATTAATCCTGATTCGAATCCAGGAGTCTATCATTTTAAAGCGGGTCTTTCCGGAAAAGATGTATCACATATCGGTCAGTATGACGTCTGTGAAAATAAAACCAGTTTGCTCATCGTAAAGACTGGCGAACTGATGAAAAATAATGTCCAAACAATAAAGACATTAATCACTTTCCGCACATAAAAAAGTGAAAAATGTCGACTTTTCATACTTGACTTTATAACCAGTACTCCTTTTTTAAGAAAATATTTTTGATAAAAACCGTACTTAAAACACCCGAGAGTCAGTTAAGTATGTCCGAGGCAAAAAACCGAAATAAAAAGTTTTATAAATTTAACGGGATACACTTTAAAAAGTCGTGGAAATTGAAGCTTTTATGTGCAGAAAGTGGGATAGACTACAAACAAAAATGTGTGATCAATACGGCCTTTCGATAACAGTCAGCCATTATCATCCTGGAGCATCCAAATGGAATGCAATTGAACATCGTCTTTTCAGTGAGAGTAGCAAGAATTGGGCGGGAGAGCCACTTGAGACATACGAGAAAGCACTTATACGAACTACAAAGACATCAACAGGCCTGAAAGCGAAAGCACATTTTGTTAGAAAACATTACAAAACAGGAGAAAAAGTGTCAGATAGCGAAATGGGTTCTCTCTCAATTAAGCCTTATACGAAGTTTCCGACGTGGAATTACATCCTAAATCCGATAACACGAATAGGGCTTCCCAAAATTAAATATACAGTAATATCAATTAGTTAGATGATACTCGAAAGACCATTTCCTAAACCATAAAAATTGCAATATTTTCAGCTGGTTATATGATCAGAAAAGTTCCTTGAACCCATTTTGACTAAGTTTTCTATGGCCCTTTTGCCGGGTTTAGGAAGAAATCTTTTTGGGAAAACCTGTTTTTCTTTTCAACTAACTTACCGGCATTTTTTGAATATTTTTTCCTAAACCCTAAAACTTTGGTATCCTCCATCGGGAAGTTTTGCCATCCCTTCCCAAAAATGGAGGGTGCCATGTACCAACGTTGCCTTATGCCACCGGAGTCAATTCCTCCGAGAGTCAAATATGAGAAGCTCTTTGAAAATTTGTCTGAGATTCCTAAAAAAGGGTCCCAACGTGGTAGACCTCCTATTTCAAAGGACTCTCTTCTCAAGGGGTTAATTTACCGTAACCTCAGGGGCATCAATAAGCTGGTACAGCTTGAATTTGAATTGCTCAATAATCCATCAATGACTGAACCCTTGGGCTTAGATCCCTTAAAGCAACCGCCATCTGATGAGAGATTCTCTGAGTTTTTGCGCTCCAATCCAAATGGGTATTTCCAGGCCGTAAAAAAACTTTTGGTGCAAGAACTCATCAACGAAGGCGTTGTCCATGGAACTGGAATCGGATTTGATTCCTGTCCCATTGAAGCCAGTGTAAAGGAAAATAATCTAAAAACCTCGATTAAGGATCGTTATGATAAATATCGTCTCGTCTCTGGAGATAAGGACGCACGCCTTGGAGTTAGTATCCACTTTCCGAGTCCCTATAAGAAAAAGATCCACTATTTCTGGGGTTATCGAAATCACATCATTAATGATCTGGAATCAGAACTGCCTCTTTGGGAGATCACGCTCCAAGCTAATAAAAGTGAAAAACCAGTAGGGCTCGCGATGTTGAAAGAACTGCACCAGAATTTTTCTCTGCCTATAGAGGCAGTTGCTGGGGACGCAAATTATGATGCAGAATACATCCTGAAATACATCGTCGAACAGATGAGAGCTGATGCGATGATCCCAAGGAATCCCGGCAACACTCAAAATACCCCTTACACTGTAAAAAAGGACAAGATATACTGCCAAGCAGAACTTCCCATGTATCGAAAAGGCAGAATGACTACTAAAGGAATAACCTATTTTCAATATAGTTGCCCTTTACATTGGTCCAAAGAATTTCGTGGAACTTACCTCCTTTGTCCCGCAGGGCATCCGAAGTTTCTAAAACAGAAAGGCTGTAATGTACTGATTCGTTTGACCCCAAGTGTTAGGGGAAAAATCAGTTACGGCACCCAAAGATTCAAAGACGTTTATAACCAGCGAACCTCAGTGGAAAGAGTCTTTTCCAGGCTTTTATCCATTTCAATGCAAAAACCAACAGTCAAAGGCCTCCGGGCCGTTAGAAACCACTGTACAATTGCTCATATCACTGTTCTCTTGGTGGCATTAACGGCTCATAGAATAGGCTGTGAAGATAAAATACGCTTTGTTAAATCTTTCGTTCCGAATTTCCTGACTCAGTAGCCTCTGCACCTCAAGGCTCAAAAAAGGACTTTTGGGAAGCCCTATAACACGAATGTAAAGTTATTTTTAAGTGAACCCTTAATGCTAGTATTTCCAAAAAGCGAGTTCTTATCATTTTATCATTTTCTGAGAATCTGAAATCAGCTTCGAAAATATCCTGCCAAAATTTCAAAGTGTTTATTCATAATTGGTTTAAGTAAGCAGAATTCATGTCATCCAAACCAAGCGCCAATTGTCAACAGAGCAAATATGTTTTAATCACAGCCGCTCGAAATGAAGAAAAATACATAGAGCGGTCAATTGCTTCTGTTATTAACCAGATTGTTCTTCCGCAAAAATGGGTAATTGTAAGCGATGGCTCGACTGATCGAACCGACAAGATCGTCAGTAGTTATAAAAAACAATATAATTTTATTAAATTAATAAGAAGAGAGCAACATGAGAGGGGGCAGGGATTTGCTTCCAAAGTCCAGGCTATTCACAAAGGGGTTTCCCAGCTGAAGCAAACCGAATATGATTTCATTGGCCACCTTGATGCCGATATTTCCATGGAAAAAACCTATTACAGCCTGATTTTAGATAAATTTAAAGATAATGCAAAATTGGGAATAGCCGGTGGCTTTATCTTTGAAAATATAGAGGGAACATTCAAGAGTCGGCCTCTGAATGTTAGATGGTCGGTAGCAGGGGGTATTCAACTCTTCCGCAGGATATGCTACAATGATATCAATGGGTTATCCCCACTAGAGTTAGGAGGTGAAGACTGGCACGCCGAAACAATGGCCCGTATGAAGGGATGGGAGGTAGAAGCTTTCCCTGAAATTCCGGCGTACCATCACAAACCTAGTGCAGGGAAAAGGGGCTTTATCAAAGAGTGTATCAGGGAGGGCGGAATGGACTTCGCCCTGGGAACCCACCCCTTGTTTGAAGTTATAAAAAACATGAGGCGCATTAGACAAAAACCCTATTTTGTTTATGCAGCGATAAGGGCTGTTGGTTTTATTCTGCCATATTTACGGAGGCAGCAGCGGCCTGTCTCCAAGGAATTCGTAGTTTTCTTGAGAAGAACTCAGATTGAAAGACTCAAAGCCCTGTTTCTGATTTGACAATTGAAAAACCGGAAGGAAGGGGATATTCCCGATGCAAGATGTCGACGTCAGCATTATCATTGTCAGTTACAATACCTGTGATCTTACATTAGATTGTATTCGTTCTGTTTATGCCCAGACAATTGCTTCCTGCGAAGTGATCGTTATAGACAATAATTCCACAGACGGTTCGCCTGAGGCAATTGCCAACGAGTTTCCCCAAGTCATCATGATAGCCAATCACGATAACCGGGGTTTTGCCGCCGCTAACAATCAGGGCATGGAAATAGCACGGGGGCGTTACATCCTCTTGCTGAATCCAGACACACTTATCAGAGAAAATGCTATAGACAAGTGCCTTGAGTATACTGATGCAAACGCGGAAATCGGCATACTTGGCTGCCAAGTCTTTGGGGCTGATAATTATCGGCAGTCGACTTGTTTCCATCCACCTACTTTACGCGGAACCATTTATAGCCTTTTTATTCCCGTGGCTCTTTCACGTCGGAGCCGTATTTTAGGGCGAGGAAGATACATTGGCAACAATTGGTCCCAAGTTCAGGATGTAGCCGTAATTGCAGGCTGCTTTATGTTCGTTCGCCATGAGATCCTCGAAAGGGTTGGGTTGATGGATCCCAACTATTTTATGTACCAGGAAGAGGTCGACTGGTGCTATCGGACCATCCGTGCCGGATGGCGTATTGTCTACTATCCTGAAGCCTGGATAACTCACTACGGCGGCCAGTCAGCCGATCAGTACAGCGAAGAAATGTTAATCTTACAAACCAAAAGCAGACTATATTTTATGCGTAAGCATTACGGTAAAAAAACTGCAGCTCTGGCAAATTTCGTCTTACTGATACACAACCTTATTCGAGTACCATTTGTTTGGCTGGTGAAGATTCTGCCGAGCAGCACTTCAATAGGTCGACACCTGACGATAACTGTTTTATTCCGCAGGATTATCTTCCACGTGCGGGCAATACTACATCTGGACGATGTGATTTCATACAATGCCTAAACCACTCCCAGCACGTTGGGTAATCGAGGGCATACGGCGGATTGTCATGGCTGGGCTGTTGCCTCTCGAAAAGCATATGTTGCGGGGAACAGCGGGTCCGATAACTCCACCTGTTTTTGTTTTGGGTTCGCCCCGTTCCGGCACGACACTTTCTTTTCAGGTTCTTACGCACAGCCTTCGCTTTGCGTATATCTCCAACCTTGCGCATCGACTCTATCGAACACCGGTTGTCGCAACGCTTATCGGGAAACGTGCTATTGTTAACTTTGACCACAGCTTCCGTAGTCGTTACGGTCATATTGGGGGTTGGGGGGCGCCCAACGAAGGCGGCTGGGTCTGGAATCGCTGGCTCCATGGAGATGATTGCCAAAATGAAACAACCATATCAGACAATGCTAAAGTCGAAATATATTCGACCATTGCAGGTATATCCAGGGTTTTGGATGCGCCTTTTATCAGTAAAAATACCGTACATTCTGTTCAGGTACGGCTATTGAGCAATATCTTTCCCGGATGTTGTTTTCTTATGATATTGCGGGAGCCGCTATACACCATTCAGTCCCTTATCAAAGCTCGCGAGGATCGACTTAGAAATCAAGGTATACCGTTGGATACCTGGTATTCAGTCAAGCCCCGAGAAGTTGAAACACTGTACGGATATGATTACATTGAGCAAATTTGTCGGCAGGTGCATAGTATCGAAATAGATGCTTTTCAGGATATTGTAACTATTGCCCGTGACCATTGCCTGGTGGTCGATTATGAAGATCTCTGCGAACAGCCTGCTCGCATTATTTCTGAAGTGCGTCATTTTCTGAAAAATAGAAATATCACTACTTTAAGATATCATAAATCGCCAGCAGCTTTTCCAGTTTCACGCCGACTCCGGCTTGCGGGGAAGGCAAGACGCCGCGTTGAATTTTTAATTGCCGAGTTGTGGGGCGACAAAGATCCTTGGAGGCGTGATCCTGCCATAAAAGGGATAAGATTGGCGAGATCGGATCGTGTTCTTTGCCAACGCAGAGGAAAGCCGTAAATACCGTAAGATGGCTGATTGAAGGGTTCGTTTTAGGATTGCTCAATACAACTCTATTTGTTTTGTACAAAACAGGTTTGTATCTGCCACAATTGTAACCACGATCCAGAATTTTAACCCGTCGATCAAACATATTTATTTCCCGTGACCGCTTAATTCTGTGGAGAACTTTTTACTATTTAAGGGACACAAAAGCCTTTTAACAATGGTGTACATAAATTACCATGTGGGCATTTTGAGTGGAATTGCGACGATTCTGAAAGATGTAACATGTTGTAGATTCTCCTCGGTAATCTTGCCGGGGTATTTGTCGAAATGCTCGCACAACTGGCGAACGGCAGCAACATAAAGTGAGACCTTTGCACAACCCGACAAAAATTGTCATCATGATGATAGCATGACATAAAAAAGATAGCAGAGTGATAAGATAATGAACGTAGAAAAACCCTACACCAAAGCGCTTAAATAAGCCCTTAAAC
>Ga0307990_1001100_pt1 | contig 23026 bp, 8 predicted proteins | sample EllFjometagen129_FD_203168 | JGI IMG/M metagenome (GOLD analysis project Ga0307990, IMG submission 203168) | Marine microbial communities from Ellis Fjord, Antarctic Ocean - #129 | ecosystem: Environmental > Aquatic > Marine > Unclassified | place: Southern Ocean | collected 2014-10-08
TGAGGCGCTACTCTTTTGTTGCTCCATGCCGATGCTCCTATCCTCGTTTGTGGTGAATTGAAGAAAGGTTCATTCTGGCATGGGGCACTCAATTTCCAAACTGGGCATTTTAATTTACAGTCTACCGTGGCGACCCGGAGTTAGAAATAAAGTTGAAGTGTTTAGCAAGTTAGAGTTGAATGATTAGGTTTGAGTTGAGCTCGATATGCGTGTTGAGAGTCAAATTACGAAAAGTAAGAAGGAGTAATAATGGGAATCATAGATATTATTGTATTTGTTGGTTTTGTGGCCGCTGTTCTGTTTGTCGGGCTATGGAAGTCTAAAGGCGAGGATACGCACGGCGAAACCGGTGCTTCGGATTATTTTCTAGCGGGTCGCGGCCTATCCTGGTGGCTGATCGGGTTTTCACTGATTGCGGCCAATATTTCCGCCGAGCAGTTTGTGGGGATGTCGGGGCAGGGGGCTGGGTTTGAAGGCTTGTCGGTTTCGAGTTGGGAATGGATTGCCGCCATCACCTTGGTGGTCGTTGCTTTCGTCCTGTTGCCCTACTTCCTTCGCACAGGCATCACCACGATTCCCGAATTTCTGGAAGTGCGCTACAACCACTGGGCGCGCTTGGTCATGACCTTATCGATGACGCTTATTCTGGTGGGCGTCAGCCTGATCGGTGTGATCTATGCCGGTGCCATTACGATGACCCGACTGTTTTCTGAATTTGGCATGGACATCTCTTTGCCCGCGGCTTGTTGGATTTTGGGTGGCTTGGCTGCGGGGTATGTTGCTGTCGGGGGGTTGAAAGCTTGCGCGTGGGCCGACCTTCTTCAGGGTTCTGCTCTGATTCTCGGTGGCGGAATTATCGCGTATTTTGCCTTTCACCAGTTGGGGATTACGGATGTCTCAACCCTAGTGTCTGCAACGGGAGCTTCGGCGACGGTAGATGCCGGCGCGGGGGTGATGGATAAATTCAGTGCACTGAATGAAACGGCCATGCACATGGATACACCGGCTATGCCGTGGCCTATTCTTATTGTGGGAATCTGGATTCCCAACTTCTACTACTGGGGTCTCAATCAGTACATCACCCAGCGCATTCTCGGTTCTGCTTCTCTGGGCGACGGTCAGAAGGGCCTCGTGCTGGCGGCTAGTCTCAAGCTACTGATTCCGTTTGTCATTGTGATTCCCGGAATCATCGCCTTCAACCTCTTCTCCACTGAGATGGAAGAGAGTGCAAATATTGATGCGGGCGGCAGTGTGTTTACACAGTACGAGTCGGCCGTGCTGGCTTCAGACAACAACACGATTTTCATGCTGGATAAGAAATACGCCGCCGCGCATCCGGAAAAAGCACTGGAAATTTCTACGTTCAATGCCGCCGTCGTCACTCGTGTTGGTTCCGATAACGTGGTTGAAGAATCGATCAATGCATACAAATACGACTCCGCAATGGGATTGCTCATCACCAAGCTGATTCCTAAAAATAAAGGGGTGCTCGGGTTTGTGATTGCTGCGCTGCTGGGTGCGATTATCTCGTCACTCGCTGCAGTGCTTAATGCGGCCTCCACCCTATTCACCATGGATGTCTACCAACGCTACATTCGCCCGAAAGCCACTCAGTTCGAATTCGTAACCTTCGGGCGCGTTTGTATTGGGGTATTTGTTGTGATCGGTTGTGTGATCGCTCCAAAACTGGTCGAATTCAAAAGCATCTTTGCCTTCATCCAATCGTTCCAGGGCTATGTTTCGACCGGTATTCTGGCCGTATTCATTTATGGCCTGATCAATCGGACGTCTGGAAAATGGGCGGGCGTCATCGGGATTGTTGCCAATGCCTTCATCTACCACTACATGCTGAAAGCGCATCCCGACATGCACTTCCTGCACGCCATGTCGGTCTGTCTGGGTGTGGTGCTGGTGATTCTCACGGTCTATGGCCTGATCTTCAAATCGGAGAAAAAAGTTGAGTTTGAATCCAATACAACCATGGATCTCACCCCGTCCAAGGGTGCGTTTGTGGCGGGTCTCGTAGTCTGTCTCGTGACCGTGGGGCTCTACGTCGTTTTCTGGTAGGGTCTGGCAACGAATCGTCCAAGAGAAGAATAGTTAAAAAGGAGAAAATTATGGCAACCAATCCAATAGGCAAAGGAACCCAAACCATCGGAATCAACATGCCTTTGAAAATGGCCAACGAGTTGGAGCGCCGCTCCTCCTCCATGTCCATTTCCAAAAGCAAATACTTCAAAATCATTCTTCAGCAGTGGTTGGATTCCGGTAAAAAACTCACGCTTTCCGAATAGGAAAACGCGACCTCACCGAAAGCGCGGAGGGCTTCACAGCTCCCCGCGCTTTTTTTTGGAATACCTCAGGTGAAGCAATCCAGTCACCCCGACCCCTTCCTACTCTTCCAACCCTTGGAAAGCATTCTTCTAACCCTCCGTCTTCGCCAACGCTACGCCCCGACACATTGGAAGAATGCTGCGCAGGAGAGGGGGTCACGAAAGTCAAAGGCCGGTTAATCAACGGTCTGGCCGTTTCCCTAAATAGCAATCAAACCCCGGTAATGGTGTGCTACATGAGCCGGAGAGACATTTGCCGCTTTAGAAGACCATCCGTTCGGCTAGCTAGTCACTTGAGACTTTCCCGTGCATTCTATCCTGCAATAGTTGAACACGACACTTAACGAAAGAAGCCAGACCATGCCGATTATAACCTGTCACATCTCCAAAGCTGGGAAACACTGCTGTTTCCTTGCGTTGACTTCTCTTTTGGCATCGTTTGCATGGGCGGATGATTATCTGTTGGTGTCGCGCACGGAAGCGAACTCGAACTATCAATATCAAGCGAGTCCCGAAGACTGGCGGGATGTGAACATTTATCAGCTGTTTACCGACCGCTTTTTCGATGGGGACAGCTCGAACAACAAAACCGGTGCGCTGGATATCAATCGTGACGGATGGTTTGTGGACGGCCACGATTATCCCTCGTCCAAGAATTACCACCACGGCGGCGACTGGACCGGCCTGAAGCAGAAACTGGATTATCTGGATAACCTGGGCGTGAATGCCATCTGGATTTCCGGCGTGCAGATGAATGCGCAAGGCAGGGATACTCGGTTTACCCCCTATCACCAGTACCACCCCACCGATTTCTGGCGCTGCGACCCGGTTTCCGGCACCTTCCAGGAACTGCAAGATCTTATCGACGACTGCCACAGCCGCGGCATGTATGTGATTTTGGACGTCGTGATCAATCACATGGCCGATCTGGCCGGACTGCCGTACAGCAACGATGACCAACAGTATTGGTCGAACGGTAATGAATCCTACACATGGTGGGGATCTGGCCGCCATCGCGGTGCGTTCAATCGCCTAGATTGGTTCCATCACAACGGAACGATCAATAATTGGGATGCTTCCCCCGAAAATCTGCTGGGCCAGTTCAAGGGCACCGACGACCTGGCAACCGAACGGGAGGATGTGCAGAACGAACTGGACCTCGCTTTCAAAAACTTGATTTCGGCCACGGACTGCGATGGATTCCGCGTCGATGCCATCAAGCACGTTGAATACAACTGGTGCAAAAAATGGGCCGACGACATGCGTAAGCATGCGGCATCACTCGGCAAGAACGATTTCATCCTTTTCGGGGAACTGTTCAGCTATGACAACGGCGCACTAGCCAGCTACTGCAACGATGACGGCTATTCATTTAACTCGGCCCTTTTTTTCCCGATGGCCAACACGATTAAAAGCGTATTCAAAGAGGGTAGCGGCACCGGGCAACTGACCTCGCAGCGCAACAACATCGACCAATATGGCGAAGGCGCCGACCGCCTGGTTGCCTTTATCGATAACCACGACGTCAACCGCATCTCCCTCGAAATGGGAGGCGACATCAACGACGATGTGGCCAAGCTTAAACCCGCCATGACCTTCCTCTACACGGCCATGCCCGTTCCGCTACTCTACTACGGCACCGAGCACTGCTTCGACCAGGGAGGTCACTATAATCTTGCGGACGGTGCAGAGGATGGGGATCATCAGCGCGAATGTATGTTCAATAAAGGCTTCCAGCCCGGCCCGGCATTCGGTGACAAATTCGAGGGCGGCGCCTCTCCGCTGTATAGTCATATCGCGGCCATCAACCATGCTCGTAAAAACCATAAAAGCCTGACGCGAGGTAGTTTTGCCGAACGCTGGCAGGAAGGTTCGGCCGGCGCCTATGCCTACCTGCGTAAATACAACGAAGAAGAATCGCTGGTGGCCTTTAATACCGCCTACGATTCCCGAAGCATCACGCCGAGCGTGGACAAGCCGGACGGAACCGTGTTCGTGAATGTACTCAACGAGTCCGAAACGGCAACCGTCAGCGGTGGTCAGCTCTCATTCAGCCTGAACGGAAAAGAATCCAAGATTTTCGTCGCGGGACAAAGCTCATCACTGAGCATACACAACACCTACAACTGGCCCGCCGATGGAGGGTTAGATGTTGGTGAAGAGCTTTGGATCAATGTGGAGGCGCTTCCCAAAGGCAGCATCACCAATGCCTTTGTTGTCTATTCTGATGACGGAGGAACGACGTGGTCAAACGTTCTCTTGGAAGCAGATGCACGTGTTGTGAACTACGATGGCTGGCACATCAATTTGGGTTCTTTCTCATCAGGCGTAACGATCCAGTATTCTGTTGCCGTACAAGACGCTGCAACTGAGTTGTGGGATAATAACGGAGGAGATGACTACCGCGTTACTGTGAATGCCGGGGGAACACCCGCCGTCGTCGACTGGACCCCGGCCACCCCTTCTGACTGCATAGGCAGCACCGTTGATATCACGTATCAGCCTAATGACGGCCCACTGTCTGCTGCTGCCGCCATTGAATTGGTCTATGGCTTCTTTTTTCAAAACTCCACCAATTGGGCGAGTGCTGCAATGACGCTGAATGGGGATACGTGGGAGAAAACGTTAAGCGTTCCTTCCGACTGCGAAGAAATCCAAATTGTTTTCAATGATACGGCGTCTGTCTGGGATAATCATGACGGGGCGAACTGGAGCATCCCCGTTTCTGTATGCAGTGGCAGCGATACAGACGAGGATGGAATGTCAGACGCCTGGGAAGAAAAATACGGGTTTAATAAACTTCTAAATGATGCTGATTCGGATTTCGATCAGGATGGTTTTAGTAACCGAAAGGAGTATATCGCAGGAACGAATCCTAACGACCCGACATCTATACTTGAACTCACGGCGAATTTTAATGCGGCCGGAACAAGTCTGACCATCCCTGTGGCAGAGCCCGGCCGAACCTATACGTTGCTTCGCTCAACCAATCTCGTGTCTGGTTTTGAGGTGGTGTACAGCAATTTAGTAGGCGTTGTTCCCGAATTACAAATAACGGACCTGACCGCGGATGCCCTGAAGACGGCCTACTACCGGTTGCAGGCAGCAGTTCCTTCTGGAAATATCGCTCCTGAGCACGTTAGTGTTTTTGCCTCGCCGGCGGGCGGGACTTTTTCCGATCCGAGCGGGCTTGGCATCCCGGTAACGCTCCATGTGAGCGGCATCACCGTGATTTCTTCTACCTATACGCTCCAAGGCGGGGGGCCTACTTCTTTCTCTGATGGAGATCGTATTACTTTTGGGATTGGGATGAGTGTGGGTGATTATCAGACACTTACACTCAATGGAGCCACGGAGTCGGGCATTACGGATCAGAAACTATATATTTTTAATAAAGCTGATCCGGCTTTCACCATTGATTATACGGGTGGCATTGCAATGAATCCTGTTACTGGCGAACTGGATGCCGGTGAAGATCTGACGATTAGCTTTGAAACCAGTCCGATAGGGGCGGGTTTAACAGCAGGATTGGTATATTCCTCGGATGGGACAACGTGGTCATCAGGTTCCTTAACGAAAGGCACACCCAATTCGAGTAACGATATTTGGTCCGTAAACATTGGCTCCTTCTCAGAAGGGCAGACCGTACAGTTTGCTCTTGTAGTCGATGATAGCGAAGGACAAACATGGGACAACAATGGGGGTGTAAATTATTCTATTCAGGTGAACGGCGGCACTTTTGTTCCGGGTCCGAGCAAACCGTACTCCACCAATCCCACGCTGGGACAGCGGGTCAGCAACGGTGCCATCACAGCAGACGGAAGCAATAATGACGAATGGGACGACTCAAAGCTCATTGCTCTGGATATGGCCAACGACGATCCCCGAACTCTGGGTGATAACTGGACCACCCATGAAGCCCCCATTGACTTGACCCACCTATGGGCCGCCTGGGACGACAACAACCTCTACTTAGCCTGGCAGTATGTGGATGTCACCGACACAATCGATGGAGCCAATGCGGGGGGAGCCGGAAGCGGTCAGATCAACCATAACGACGGCATCCTGCAGTGGATTGCTTTGGATACCAAAAACGGCGGAGCGTCTCTCGACGTATGGGGGAAAAATAACGGATCCGCTTACTGGACGGGTAGCGACCTCCCCGACGTGCAGATCTACATGGCTGGGAGTCTCTGGCAGGGTTATCTTTCGCGGGCCGTGAACGGAGTATTCGCCGTAGATGACGGAGGTGTAAACTACTTCACTGCCGTCGCTGCAGGCGTGAGCTACGGCACCAGCGATAGCTTCCAGGACAATGAACTCTGGGGCAACAACGAAACGGATAACCGCTTCGATGCAGGGGCTCCATCCCGGGACTTCCTCTCGGAAGGTCACGACACCACCCGGGATAGCTTCTATGAAATCGCTATCCCGCTCATCACCCTTCAGATTACCGCGGCCGACATCGAAAGCAGTGGACTCGGCATTATGCTGGCAGGCGGATCCGAATCCGCCATGGACTCGATCCCTCACGATGAAGCCACCCTAGACACTCCTGGGGTCGAAACCTACAACTCCAGCTTCGAATGGGGCGACACCGACCACTTCTCCGCCCCCTTCGCACGGATTGGAGCCGTAAAGTAGGATCGAGTGTCTGGGCCAAAATGCCCTGATAGCATGGCCAGGGAAGGCGTACTCATCAGAAATTGTGTTCAAAATATGCCGGCGAGACATTTGCTGATTTAGAAGACCAACCGTTCGGCTAGCTAGGAATTTTAGACATCCTGCTGTATATTTATTCAGTAAATCCTCAGTAGCGGAATTTTTTTGTGGCACCGCAAAATCGTCATATTGGTTCGGCTTTATTTCGCGCGGGGGATCGGGTCATTTTACTATAAGAATAGTCGGAGATTTATACATGTGGACAAAAGATAACTATCTAAGCCAGCCTGTCGCCCGCCGCACAAGATCAAGCCTGCGGCGCATTTTTGTGTTTCTGGCCTTGGGGGCGAGCCTCATCACGGCTCAGGCGGAGACCATTCTTCAATACTTCGGAACCCCCTGGACCGAGATTACGGCCAGAATGCCGGAACTTGCCGAAGCGGGATGGACTGCGCTCTGGCTTCCCCCTCCCTTCAAAGCCGGTAGCCAGTTTTCAGTCGGGTTCGATACCTTCGATCGTTTTGATATGGGCTCGAAGGATCAAATGGGCGGCGTGTCTACGCTTCACGGCAACGCGGCGGAACTGCTGGAACTGGTGGAAACGGCCCACCGCTTCGGCATTCGCGTCTACTTCGACAACGTCATGGCCCACAACGGCGGACCGACCCCAGGCTACGATGAAAATGTCTCCATCCATGCCCAGCCCGGATTCGTCCCTGAGGATTTTCATTTGCTCCGCACAACAGAAGGATTCTACCGGAGACCGGACAATCCAGACTATTCGGATGAATGGCAGGTGCTGAACCGAAACCAGTTCGGACTGGATATTGCCCAGGAAAACCCCAACACCAGTTTCGGTGATTATGAAGGAGCTCAATTTCCGAAGTATCATGGAGTCCGCCAACCGGACAATCCGGAGTACTATCTGGACACCGATATTCCAATCGATACGAACGGCGATGGCGATGCGGTCTTCACTTTTGCCAACAATGAACCCTTCGAAGATGTCGGGTATGGTGTAACGAATACCGGCGCGGGAAACGGCCGCTTCGACTGGGACGATACGAACCCAAACGGGCAGCACGATGCGGGCGAACCCAGTGAGCCGTTCACCGATAGCGGCCTGGACCCCAACCGCCTCGGCTGGCAGGACGCCGCCCACGGCATGGGGGACGGCATCTACAACATGGGCAACCCGGTTTCCGAAGATGTCAACTCGCTGCTCTTCCGCGCGATTCGCTGGTTCATCGACAAAGCCCATGTGGATGGCTTCCGGCTGGATGCGGTCAAGCACGTGCCCAACTACTTTTTTGGAAAGACGTATGACTCAACAGGGGAACCAAAAGACGCTTCGAACTGGGGCTACAACGGGCAGATCCAGGAACAGTTCAACATTACCCGAGGCTACTCGGACTGGGACAACCATCGCGACTCGCTCTTTAACACCGACCAGGGGCGCGACGACGCGATGCTGTTTGGCGAGCACCTCGGCGCGCCGCCCGCGAAGGACGGCTACCTCGATGCGGGGATGCGCATCGCGGATAACGACCTGTTAAACAGCCTTCCGGGCGCGGTGTCCGGCTGGGGAAGCCTGGCCGGAAACGACCAACCCGGCGTCTATACCTATGGTGTGAACGAAGCGGTCATGTTCACCGGAAGCCACGATTTCAACTTCATGTCCGTCTATGACCGCCCTTCCGCCAACGCCCTGCTTTTCACGCGGGCCGGACTTCCGATTATCTATACGGACGGCTACAACGAAACTCAGTATCCCGACTCAGCGGGAAAATTCTTTCCGCAGCACGGAGACAATGCGTTCCTCGGGCAGTACGATGATCCGAACCTTCTGAACCTGCTCTATATCAATCAGCTCTTCGCCCGTGGTGAGCAGAAACCCAAGTGGAGCGATGACAGCTATGTCGCCTATGAACGCTGGGACGAGCGGGAATCACCAACGAGCGACGGGAACGCCGTCATCATGGCGTACATGATGGCGCGCAACGGAGCCGGAGGTCAGTCAAGGCCCTGGACCACCAGCTTTGCGGAGGGCGCGCGCCTGTATAACTATTCAACTCACGGTGACGGCTTCTACGTGAATGTGTGGGACGGCCAAATCAAAAATGACGCCACCAACAACCCCGTCGTTCCCGAGGGCGGCTACTTCGCCTTTTCCTGGCGCGTCCCGGAAATGCCGGCGGTTTGGGGCGATGAAACTTTCGAGGAAGTCGGACCTCTTGAAATTTTGCAGGATGGGCAACCGGCAGGAACCATGCTGCATATCCGGACGGACGGCTTCGCGGGCGATCCGGACTTCAATCCCTATAATGTGCCGGGCGACACACCGGGCGATCTGCAATACGCACTCCCCATTCCTCGAATCACCAACGGGTCCAACCTGACCTTCATCGCCCGCGCCGACGGCTCGGCGGAGAGCATTTTGGTCAAACTCGACGGCGGTATGGACGTAAATTCCCAGTTGGGCCTGGGGTCGCTGACCGGTGACTTGCGGGACCGCGTGCCGGCGCTGAGTGTCGACATGGTTCTAGGCTACGAGGATATGCAGTTCGTCCACCGAATCGCCGAGAAATTCGCCGCTGTGGACACGGCACGCAATGTGATCGGTTCCCCGGGCGCGGAAACCTACGAGACCACTATCGGCACGGCCGGTTTCACCGTCAACAATGGCGGCGGCCCGGACACGGATAACGGCACCGTCAATTGGGCCTGGCACAGTCCGGCGTCCTCCAACGAGGTTCCCTCACTGCAGTTCACGCCCGCTCCGGAGAACGCGGCCAGCTCAAACGTCACGGTCTGGGTGAAGATCGGTTATACCAACCAACCGCAGAAGGCTTATCTTTATTATACGACGGACGGCACCAGCTATCCCGAAGGTAGCGGCGGAATCGGTAAAGGAGCCACGCAGGTTGCCGAACTGGCCTTCAACAGCAACGGAACGCCCGACGAAGGGGGCACGCCGGTCTGGTGGAAAGGGATCCTTCCCGCCCAGGCTTCGGGCACGGTTGTTCGATACAAACTGGGTGTCAGCCATCTCGATGAGGCCAGCATCTTTCCTTTCGGCGCAAACGACATAACTCTGAAGAAACCGATGGAAACACAGTTCGCGGTCACAAATTTCAACGCGGAGACGGTGGTCTATCGTCCGCATAACGACTACGGAACGGAGCAGGTTGGACTCGAAGAGGGGTATCATGTACTCCGAACCAAGGCCTTCCTGAAGCGGGACGGAGCGGCGCCGCTCTTCAATCTGAATGTCCAAACGTTTTACTACGACACCCAGCGGCCTGAAGGGGAGATCCTCTTTCCCGCGAGTGACGGCGACACCCTGAATGACTCCACCTATGGGTTCGTGGTTCGAAGCGATGAAAGTGTAGAAGAGGTTTTCTATCGCATCACCGACAGCGATGCAGGAAATAACGACAGCGCAACGGGTGTGGATCAGGGCAACGGGGCCTGGGTTCCGGCCCTCAGCATGGAGCCCAGCCTATCTATTGATTCGGATTACCCGCAGGAATGGCGCTTTGACTACGTCAATATTCCCGCCAGCTCAAACGCCCAGATCGAAGTGCGTCTGAAGGAGGCATCGTCCTCCACCAACAATACGCTGAGCGACGTGAACGGCCACTTCACCACGCTGTTGCGTACGGTGAATACCAGCGGCCCAGATGTCCGCTTCTTTGTGGCCTATCCTCAGGGCGATGGAGAAAGGGTCGGCCCGGGGTATGTGGCCAAGGTTCATTTTTCCAAGTCGCTGGCCGACGGGCTCTCAGAGGAGGAGTTGCTAGATACGCTCACTCTGAGTATCGACAGCAACTCCCAGGCACGAGCAACGTATTCCATCCTCTACGACGTGAGTGCGGATTATCATGCGCTGGCCTTCACCCTAGAGAATTATTTCAACGACGTGTCGGACTTCCAGCACTCATTGGAAGCGCAGTATGACCGAGAGAGTTATCCCGCCCTAACCGCCACGCGAATTTTTCTTTCGGAGCCTGTGGTTGAGCCCTATGTGAATTTTGTGACCCCGCCGGTCGCCGACGAGTTGGGAGATCCCTTCTATATTATCCTGCCGGATGTCGCCTCGCCGGTCGCGACCCAGCGTCAATACACGATCTATGTTGAAACCGAGACCAATGCACAGAGCGTCGCCATTGCCTTCACCCAGGGAACCGGGACGGTTGTCGAAGTCGCCGGTAACCCGGCGGCCACGAACGATTACCTAGGCTGGTATTTTGCGTGGAATTTTCCCGTCACCAACGACGCCAGCCAGATTGAGGGCGCCTTCCGACTGCGTGCCAGTGTGGATACCGACGGCGACACCAACACCGTGGACGCAACGGCCTGGCGGGAAGCCCGGGTCCTCCTCCGGGAAACGGTGAACGTGAGCACGAACGACCTCGACGACGATGACGACGGAATTCCCGATTTCGACGAAGTGACCCCCAAGCCTTTACCGATCACGCCGGTTACGGACTGGGTGAACGGCGATGTGCACGCATGGCAGATCTATGGCCTCACAGAATCGCTGCACCCAGACAGTGACGGCGACGGGCTGCCGGACGGTCTGGAATCGGGCTGGCGGCTCCCGCTCGACACCAACGAAACACTCACGGCCACAGATACCAACGGTGACGGCTATCCCAACTTCATCCCCGATCTGGATCCACCCTTCTATAACACCTTAGATAATTACGGTAAGGTGCCCGGCATATCAACATTCAGCGCCGGCACGAAGACCGACCTGAAGGCCGGGTCCATGACCGATCCGAACAATCCCGACAGCGATTTCGACGGGCTTCCCGATGGACTGGAAGACGCAAACCGCAACGGCTGGGTTGACGGCGATGGGGAATCCATTCCGCCAAACTATGATCCCTGGATCGACCGGATCTGGCCGGACGAGGTACTCGATACCAGCGATACCTGGCTCGAAACCGACCCGAACAATTCCGATACCGATCAGGACGGATTAAGCGATGGGTTTGGCGAGGATAAAGACTACAACGGCTTGATCAGCGGCGATACAAATAGCAACCGCATCTACGACGCCGGTGAGGCATGGACGGAGTCCGACCCATTAAATATCGACACCGATGGCGACGGGTTGCCCGATGGATGGGAAGCCACGTACAGCTTAGACCCTCTGGATGACGGGGTTGATGATCTTGGCACGGCCGCCGTCGCGGATGGGAATGTGGAGCAAGGCCCCTTGGGCAATCCGGATGCGGACAGTTCAAACAATTTAGAAGAGTTGATTAACGGGACGAATCCGCGCGTTTTTGATTCCGGTGAACCGCCGCCGCCGCCGTCGATCGTGATTGGACCTCAGACCCGAATCGAGGTTGGGTTGGTGGTCAATGATCAGGAGTTTTCCGATTGGAAGGACGAAGATCTTATCGCTTTGGACAACTATGACGACCTGGAGTCCTCAAGTAGCGGGGGTGACGTCTACTACCGTCCGTGGGCTAGTGACGGGCTTGAATCCTCTCGCGATATGCTCGCCTTTTATGCACAAGACGGGGGCTCAATCACCAGCGGGGGTGACGGCAACTTCTATTTCCGGGTGGATATGCTGGATCTGGCCGCCTCTGCTGAGGACAGCGGGTTGGACATCTATGTCGTCATCGACACCGGCAATGCCGCGATCGGGGAACGAAAAATCGTGGACAACATCGATGTCCTCACCGATATGCGCTGGGAGGCCATTGTGGCCCTCTATGACGGCGATAACGGCGCCGTGTATGTCAACATGCCCGGCAGTACGGATACCGACACGCTGGAGGATATCCTTATCTATGACCCGACCGACGTGGACCGGCGGACGCAGGCCCATGCCGACGGCTTCAAAGAGGCGTACTTCAACTCCGAGCTGGATTCCATCGAGTTCTCCATCAGCCATCAGGCCCTGTTGGATTCCGGATGGAATGGAAATTTCGCACAGCTCAACTTCCAGGTCTTCACCACCCGTGACGGTACGGACGGGGGCTCGGGAGAGCTGGACGGCCCGGACATTCAGGATTCCATTCGAACGGATTGGATTGCAGAGGATTTCACCGGCATCATCGACGGCGATGTGGATCAGAAGCGCTATGACGGACGAATCGCCCTGGAATCACTAGTTGAATGGATCGGGGTCAATTCAGACAACAATCAGGGCCAGCAGATTAAAGTGATTCCCCTCATTCACGGAAACCAGCAGATTCAGCCCGGTAATATAGCTCAGGATCTGATCAACGACGGCGCGGGAGCAGGGTATTACCGTGCGCTAGATACGCACGAAGTATTCTCAGCACCCTTGTCGATGCATATCACACCGACCCTAGCCTCAGCGATTCAATGGGCCGCCGTGGATCCGGCGGCCGGCACACCCTGGCGGGATGGCCCTGCGTTTAATGACCGGGTGTCTTCGCTCATTGCCGATGGCACCATCGATCTGATGGGAAGCACCTTCTCCGATCACTTGATGCCGTACTTTACTCCGGCCTACAATTCCAACAATGTCTCGCTCGCCACAGAGTTTTTGAACGATCTGTATGGTCCATCCGCCGTATCCGACCGGGTATTCTGGACACCCGAACGCCTGCTCGATGATGATGTCCTGTCCAAGATTGAGGCATTGGGGTTTGACTACACCTTCATCGATCAGTCCCAGCATCTCTACCATTGGTTCAGCATTGATGAAGTCACCGGGGACAACGCGCACCGTATCAATACGGTCAATGGCATCCACTGCATTCCCATCTCAGACAAGCAAAACGATTTCAGGTTCCAGAGTCACGATAGCGGCCCCGCCATCGCTCTTCGGAAAACGCTGAGCCGACGGGCCCGTTCTGGGACATGGGACAACCAGCACCCGCAGGTGATGACGCTGAAGATGGACTGGGAGGAGTTCGGCGACTCTTCCACGGCGGACAGCTATGACCGCCTCATCCGCTGGCTGTCCAGCAAGGGCTGGATTAAGATCGTCACAGCGGACCAGATTGCCGGCAACGAGGTGGATATTTCCATGCCGCTGGACGGGATCGGCGACACGTGGAACCGGGTGGAGCGCGGCACGGGCCTGACGCTGAGTAAAACGGGGCACGACTGGATCCAATATTCTTCACAGGGAGATTATGATAACTGGTACAATGGCTCCGACCTGAATGAGGGCCTCTACAACAAGGTGTTCGAATCACGCCCCGGCGTCCTTGTTTCCACGAATTACGGCATGCTCTACAGCGGTGGAACCGTCAGCAACAGTTGGTCTCGCGTACAGCAAATGGCCGACCCGGACAGCCTGCTCGCCAAACTTGCCCAGGCCACTCTACACGCCTCCATGTTTGAAACGGCGTTTCATCAGCAGACGCACCCCAATATCAACATGACCAAATTCTCCAGCGGCGAATTCGTCTATCCCGACACCACCTTCGACTGGCTGGCTGACTTCGCGCGGACCGCCCAGTCCCAGAGCCGCATGGCCGCCGTCTATCAGCGGGTGGATCAATGGGCGTCCGCTTCACCGTCAAACGCCGTGGCCGTGGCTGAGGACATCGACTTGGATGGCATCAACGAGTTCCTCCTCTACAACGCCACGGTCTTTGCCCTGTTCGAAGAATCGGGCGGGCGCATGACGGCGGCTTGGATCAAAAGCCCTATCGACGGAGAAGTCTACCAGATGGTCGGAAACTACGTCAGCGATTCAGATTCCGAAACTGAGTTCGAAGGAGATGCCAGCGTTGACTCAGGCGGAAATGTGATCGCCCGCCGCACCTCCTGCTTGAAGGATCTGTTTGCTGTGAATGGCAGCAACACCACTATGTACGTGAACGACCTGTACACGGGATTCGTGGTGACCAACCCGACGGGCTGGCAATTAACCAGTTCCGACGGCAAGATCACCAAGACGATTACCCTCGCAGAGTCGGATGTCGCGTTCGATATCGCCTATAGCCTCGGTGGGGATCTCTCGCTGGTGTATATCCGCAATGGACTTTCTCCCAACCTGCTTGATCTGCTGAAACATGGGCAACAGAATCTGGGGGGTCTGTCCGTGAGTGAGGGCGTCCTCAACTTGGCGAACACCAGTTCAAACGGCCCGGTCACGGTCGCAATCACCCTGGGATCGAACGCAGTCTATAATGCCGCTGCAATCGATGACGGATTCGACATCGGGTATGACTATTCCACCATCAACATGCGCAATCAGGCCCAGACCCACCAAGTCGAAATATCGGGTTCTGGCACCTTTTCTTATTCGCTGGGATTTGGATTCAGCGGCGTTGATTCCGACGGAGACGGCATTCCGGACGATTTCGAACTGCAGTACGACTTCCTGAGCCCATACAACTCTTCCGACGCGGGCGACGACGAAGACAGCGACGGGGTGAGCAACGGTGGCGAATATATTGCGGGCACGGAAATCGATAACAATGCGGATTATCCGGCCATCGACTTAATCCAGCCGGTTTCTCCCAGCATCGTGCTTCGATTCGCTACCCACGTCGGACGTAAGTACAGCGTCTGGTATAAGAACAACACGCTGATGACATCGACCAACGTCTGGACCCTGGCCACGCCCGTTCCTCTGGATGGAAACGGTGCCGTCCAGACCTGGACCGACGAAGGCTCCCAGACGGTTCCGCCACCGGGTGACCCCAATCTGCCCAGTAGGTTCTATAAAATTGAGATCGAATACCCATAGAAACGTTTCGTTGGCTCATCTAGAGCATTTCACGGTTGAAACACCGCAGGACCCACCCCGGCCTGCGGCCACCCCTCACGAGGAGGGGAATCCAACAGCGGTAAGTCTCAGTCCCCTCCCGCGGAGGGGTGCCGGGACGGCGGGGTGGGTTCTTCGTTTGGGTACGGCACCTCAACCGTTATGTGCTCTAGCACGCGACGGACGGGGTTTGATTGCTTGAAAAACTAACCGTTTGGCTAGCTAGGCAGATTTCATGGTTTGGGTTAATCTGCCCAGACTGAATCAGGGAAGGGGAGGAAAAGCATCCTCCAGCATAGAACAGATGCAGGTCACCCGGCCTGAAAAAAAGAGTAAACAGAGTTTTAACGATTGACTTTTCGGCAGTGAAGTTGGATATTGCGTATTCGGTTCATTGGAACAGGTAACAGGTGCAGGTCAAACTGCATGGTATTAACAAAAGGAAAAAATGATGAAAAAAATAGCAGTAGTATGTGTAGCTGTCTTTGTGGCCGTTAGCGCGATGGCGGATTATGATTGGTGGAATACGGTGATTACAATCGCTGGCAGCGATTATGATGTCACCGGGTGGTCCACGGATAGCGCTAATGGAACCGATTTGGGTGCTATTGATCTGGCCGGCTCAGTGTTTCAAATCTCGGCGGCTTCCGCGAATGTTTGGAGCGACAGTGGCGATCGCGGTGGTTTGAATATGTACTTCAACACATTTGTCGGCGGCACGCAGGATGCCGCCGGTCAAGATTGGCATGTTGGCGGCTTCTCGACCAGTGACAATCATAATTATGCTGTAGCCAACAGCACGGGTGTAACGGTTGGCTCCGTAACTCTTGAAGTGGGTGACGTCGTTGGTATTGATTTATGGGCCAAGACCTATGGCACCAGCGGTGATGAATGGTTGAATGCTGGCGGAGATAATTATCATGCCTATTTCACTGTCGTTCCGGAACCGGCGACTGTTGGAATGCTCGGTCTGGGCGCATTGCTCACTCTGTTGGTTCGCAGAATGACGACCAGCTAAACCTGATCACGAACCCCGGTTCGTTTGAAGCCCCGCCTCCGTGCGGGGCTTTTTATTTTCCAAACCTTGGAAACCGGCGACGTCGATCCATTCAGTTTTTTCGGTTCTTCTCGGAAGTGTGTCGCACAGGATCATTTTCCAGATAGGGGTTACCAGCGAATGAATAAAATCTACGAATGGAGAAGGGCTTAAGAACGAGTGTCCCGCCGACGCGCTTCGCGCTATGGCGGACAAGCCCGTTCGTTAGAGACCGGCATGAATGGGGCGCCAGCTCTGTTGTTGTAGGGCTGGAACAGTCATAGACCTTCCCGCCGCTCCCGCCCTACAGTTTTTTGCGACATCTTAAGCCCATTCGTAGATTTTATTCATTCGCTGGTCAAAATCGGCGTATCTGACACAGATCCGAGAAGAGCCAGACAAACCAACCGTTTGGCTAGCTAGGCAGATTTTATGGTTTGGGTTAATTTGTCCAAACTGAATCAGGGAAGGGGAGGAGAAACCTCCTCCAGCATAGAACAGGGACAGGTCACTCGGCCTGAAAAAAGAGTAAACAGAGTTTTCACAATTGACTTTTCGGCAATGAAGCTGGATATTGCGTATTCATTTCGTTGGAACAGGTGCAGGTCAAACTGCATGGTATTAACAAATAGAAGATACAACATGAAAAAATTAATGATTAGTATTGTTGCGTTGCTTGTGGCGGCATCAGCTGGTGCTGCCCTCATCGCTTCGGACAATGCGTCGGATAGTGCATATGACCCCGCCGACAACTGGACCACTGGCGACAATGGCGGCACTGGATTCGAAGCTTGGACCCTTAACAGCGAGGGTAACAACTCGGGACACTTCATTGGAGATTCGACGAGCCTCTCAACGCCCGGTGCTGACATCAACGTAAGCTCGGAATCTTTCGGCATGTATGGCCACACAGGTGAAGAGTCCGACGCCACACGTGACTTTACAGGAGCCCTCTCCGTCGGTCAAATCTTCTCGATTGCGCTCGCCGTCAACTGGCGTAACGGTGCCAAAGGGATTGACCTCCAAGACTCGTCTAACGGCACACTCTTCAACTTTAATGTCACCGGCGACGATTACAAAGTGGACGGAATCTCGATCGGGAATTCCTGGTCCGATAATGCGGAATTCCTCCTCGAGTTTGCTCAGACATCCGCAGGTGCCGGAACATGGACCATTACCCGCTCGGGAGACGTATCCGATTTGGATAGCGGAACCTACACGGGCGTAGCAGATGGCTTCAAACTCTACAACGCTGATGCTGCTGGCAGCAACGCCGAGAGCAATTTGTATGTCAACAGCATGCAGGTCGTTCCGGAACCGGCTATTGTCGGGATGCTCGGTCTGGGCGCATTGCTCACCCTGCTGATCCGCAGAATGACGGGAAGCTAAACCTGATCACGAACCCCGGTTCGTTTGAAGCCCCGCCTCCGTGCGGGGCTTTTTATTTTCCAAACCTTGGAAACCGGCGACGTCGATCCATTCAGTTTTTTGCCGCTCCCGTTGCCATTCCACTTCGTTACATTGCTTTGCGTTAGCAAAGCCCGTCTCCCGTTGGTCGGCTCGGATCACTTCTTTTCGAGATACGAAAAGCACTTTCGGAGTACCTTCCGCCGTCGCCAAGGCTATGGCGGGACACGCAGGTCCAAGGTTCGGAAGACCCTCTGCGTTCTCCGCGTGTCTGCGTGGAATGTTTTGCCGCATTGCGACAGGGAGAACCCACCCCGCGCTGCGCGCACCCCTCCAAGGAGGGGATCGCTAATCTGTGTGTTTTTTATTCCCCTCCCTGGAGGGGTGGCCGACAGGCCGAGGTGGGTTTTTCGGCGTTTGAATCGTGAAGTGCTCTAATGCGCCCCAAATTGCCATCCCTCGGCGTTTCGGCTCGCTGGTCACCCCGGCTAATAAAGGATATTCATGATAGCCAGAAAAAGACGCTCAGGAATATTTTTTGGCAAAATCATTAAGGGCAAAATCATTTTTATAAATAGCAGCACCTTGATGAGTAATGATTTTGCCCATAAATGATTTTGCCATTTAACTGCCGCGTACTAACGCGGCCTCTCTCACGTTGATCGAGTCTGCTCATATTTTTCTAGCGGGTGCAAAAGAACGTCGGGGCAACATTCTCGAAGACAACGGAGAAAGCTTCAGGTTGCAAGACTCGGTTCGCCATCGTAAACTGCGCAACCCCATAAGATGAAAACGCCCAAAATCAAAGCTGGTTCATTTGGATTCGCGCCGCCCACAACGAAGCGGTTGTTGATGGGTTGCTTCCTGTTTGGATGGGTCTTGTTTTCTTGCAAGGGTCAATCCGAGACGATGGCTTCCACAAATGCCCCGGTAGTGGAAAACCTCGCGCAGTTGGCGGCATTGGCCGATGCGATTCAACCCCGCAATGTTCCCATACAACTTGACGGAACGGTTCTTTGGTCCAGTGAAGCGGAGGGTCGGGTCATTCTCCATGATGCAACCGCAACGGTTCAGTTGGAACTGCATCTTCCCTGTCGGATGCCGGAGTTTGGCGATCAGCTACGTCTGGAGGGTGAATGTGTGGTGCTGAAGGCGAGAGATGCCATTACGCTGTCCTCTGTCCCTGTGGTGGAAAACAACGGTCTCCATGCCTTTATCGAAAAGTCAGGAAAAGTTCATCTGGAAGCCGGAAGGCATCCCATTCAGGTGGCCTGGTTCAACCGAACAGATTCATATGGGTTGGACGTGGAATATGAAGGGCCGGAAATTTCCCGGCAGCCCATCCCCAATACAGAACTCTACCGCCTGCAGGATGGACCGACCTCGGGAGCAACGGACGATGTTAACGGGCTGAACTATCGATGTTTCGAAGGTCCGTGGTGGCGCCGGCTCCCTAACTTTGACCACATGGCAACGGCCGGTTCGGGGGTGACGGATAATTTTGATATAGGCATCAGAAGCCGGGACAATCATGTCGGGCTTCAATTTTCCGGAACTCTCGACATACCGCGCGCTGGCGACTACACGTTTACGGTTCGCTCCGATGATGGCAGCCGTCTATTCATTGGACCCTCTTCGCTGAAGCTTTCTACAAAAGGGGGCGGAACGCTTCCTGCTCCACAGCCCGCATCCGCACATGGAATTTCCCCGGACGAGCCGGAGTTCCAATGGTCGGAAGTCGAGGGAGATGTTGTTGCGGTCTACACGTCTCAACATACGCAGGAACTTGAGGTGATGACAAAGGCCGGATTGGTACGTGTCAAGGTGGCTGACGTTTCCGCCGGTTCCTTGGCTCTGAAGCCGCATGACCGTCTCCGAGCAGCAGGGGTCAGCCGCCGCATTCGTAATTCCGGGGGCAACTGGGTGCGTGGCGAATTTTTTATCCAACGTTTGGAAAATCCCGGACCCCAGAACACTCAGCCCCAAAACGGGGAAGAGGCCGAGGCCGACCGTCTCCCCGTTCTGACGACCATCAATCAAATTTACCAGATCAGCCTCGAAGAGTCTTCCCGCAGATATCCGGTTAAGGTTCGGGGGGTCATCACCAGCCCGATGGAAAACAACGGCGCGGTTCTGCAGGATTCTTCCCGCGGAATCTATGTGGCCCTGGACGGACCCATCCACCTGCAGGTCGGCGACTATTGTGAAATCGAAGGGACGACAGGACCGTATACGTTTTCCCCGTACATTGACGCCTCCCATGTTGAAGTGCTGGGAGCCGGCAGTCTGCCGGAGCCCGTTGAACCGTCGTGGGACCAATTGATTAACGGGAGTCTGCACTGCAACTATGTCGAGCTGGAGGGCGTCGTTACTTTCATTGATAATGACCGAATTACTTTGCTGACCCGTGGCGGGCGTATCAACGTCAGACTGAACCCTGCAGGGGCGAAAATGCCGCACAATGCCCTCGGGGCAACAGTTCGGTTGCGCGGTTGCTTGCGTGCGGACTGGGAAGGGGTGTCACACCGAGTAATGGTGGGGTCAATTTTTCTTGATCAACGCTGGATAACGGTGGTTCAACCGGCTCCCGATGATCCGTTCAAAGTGGGCTACAAGCGGGTTGATGACCTTCTCCAATTCGATCCAGAAGCCGGCGCACTGCAACGTGTAAGGATCTATGGGGTACTCATTCATAAAGGGAGGGACTTTTGTTGCCTGATGGACGGTAGCAGTGGCTTAAAGTTTGTGCCGGCCGGCGAGATCGATGCTGCGGTAGGCGACAGGGTGGATGTGGCGGGTTTCCTGGAGCTGGGGGGCACATCGCCGGTGTTGCGGGAAGCACTGGTGAGGAAAACAGAGCATGCTGAAATGCCCGCTCCCCGACAACTGGAACCGGAAAATCTGCTTCTGGATGAGTATGATGCGACCTTCGTAAAAGTCGAAGGGGTGCTGCTGAGCGTCCATGAACAACCCAGCAAGGTGGTGCTGGAACTGCAGAACGGATTGCGCCGCTTTGTGGCGGAATTGAGCGACGGGTTGGATATTGAAACATTGACTCTCGGAAGCCGCCTTGAACTGACGGGAGCCTATATCGGGCTGGGCGGGAACCGGGTGCTTGGACGGCCGATCGACTCGTTCAAGCTTTTGCTCAACAGCGATGCCGACATCACGATCTTATCGAGCCCGCCCTGGTGGACCCTGCAGCGCTTGCTGAATGTGGTCGGCCTGCTTGGATTGGTGCTGGTTGCCGCGTTGATCTGGATCAAGATGCTGCACCGCAAGGTGGAGCAGCGGACCGAGGAACTGGGTAATCAGATTCGCGAGCGGCAGCGTGCCGAGAACCAGCGCAAGATTGAGCAGGAGCGCGCCCGCTTGGCCCATGACCTGCATGACGATCTCGGCGCCCGCCTGACCGAGGTGAACATGCTCGCCTCACTCATCGACAGTCCGGATGCGACCGCCGAAGAAAGAAAGAAATATACGGATGAATTGAGTGATATCGCTTTGCACATGGTCACTTCGCTCGACGAAATCGTCTGGGCGGTGAACCCGCGCAACGATACGGTGTCTTCTCTGGCTGGATATTTTGGGGCGTATGCCCAGCGCCTGCTCGAACTGGCTTCGATCCATTGCGGACTGGACGTGGCCGACAGTCTGCCTGAAACCTCATTGGATTCTCGGTTTCGGCAGGAAGTCTTTCTGGCGTTCAAGGAAGCACTGGCAAACATTATCCAGCATGCCCGTGCCGGAAAAGTTTGGCTCCGCATTTTTTTGCAACACAATGATCTGGTGGTTATCATATCCGATGATGGCTCAGGTTTTATTCCCGGCGAACGGGAAGCCGGTGCCGACGGGTTGGTCAACATGAAGGGACGCCTGGCTGCCTTGAATGGACAATGCACCATAGAAAGCGACCCGGAAACGGGAACCATCGTCCGTTTGCAGGCGCCAATACAGAAGGCTATGGAATGATAAACGTTGGGATAGTTGAAGATAATAGGACATTGCGCGAAGGGTTTGAAATACTCATCAACCGCGCGGACGGCATGCAATGCGTCTGCACCTGCAGCACGGTAGGTGAAGCATTGAAGAACATACCGCAAGCCAAGCCGGATGTGGTGTTGATGGATATTCAGCTGCCTGACGGCACTGGGATCGAATGTACCTCAAGCATTAAAGAGCAGATGCCAAAAATGCAGGTCGTGGTCGTCACGGTCTACGAGGACTCCGATCGGATCTTTCGGGCCCTGCAGGCCGGAGCCTGCGGCTATCTGCTCAAGCGTTCAAAACCGGAGCGCATTGTTCAGGCCATCCGGGAAGCCAATGAAGGCGATGTGCCGATGACACCGGAGATTGCCCGGAAAGTGATTGGAGAGTTTCAATCTAAAGCTCAAACGGCATCGGATGTGGAGAATCTAACATCACGGGAAAACGAAGTGTTGCGGCATGTAAAACACGGCATGACGAACAAGGGAATCGCCGATCACATGAGCGTCACGGTTGCGACCGTTAAATTTCACCTCCAGCATATCTATGAAAAGCTGCACGTACACTCACGCACCGAGGCGGCCTTGAAAGTTCAAAACACATCGGAAGCTTGAGTGGTCGGTAACTAGGCTGGAGAACCGACTCGTCGAAGATTTCTAAACTTCTGGACGGCCCCAAATGGCGCCAGGTGAAGGGCTCTGAAAGAACCCACCCCCGCTTCGCGGACCCCTCCCAGGAGGGGATCTCCTTATAATAAAGCCGCCGCAAGCAATCCCCTCCTGGGAGGGGTGGCCGCAGGCCGGGGTGGGTCTTAATAGGTGAGAGGTTAAGGGGTTTTCGCGAATTATAGGGCTGAAACGGCTGAGGAAGGGAGGCTAGATC
>Ga0307990_1001101_pt1 | contig 23012 bp, 23 predicted proteins | sample EllFjometagen129_FD_203168 | JGI IMG/M metagenome (GOLD analysis project Ga0307990, IMG submission 203168) | Marine microbial communities from Ellis Fjord, Antarctic Ocean - #129 | ecosystem: Environmental > Aquatic > Marine > Unclassified | place: Southern Ocean | collected 2014-10-08
GAAAGCAATCGACCCTTAAATAGTGAGTCGCCCCCCGCACGGGGGGCGTGGATTGAAACACCTGCGACCCACCGGATTCGTGGATCTTGTCCAGTCGCCCCCCGCACGGGGGGCGTGGATTGAAACTCAGCCGCCGCCTGCTCAACCGGATTGTCACTCGTCGCCCCCCGCACGGGGGGCGTGGATTGAAACCGAGGCGAAATTACTGTAGGCGAGGGATACGGTTGTCGCCCCCCGCACGGGGGGCGTGGATTGAAACGCATCCCCCGCATGATACTGCTTATCATTCCCGTCGCCCCCCGCACGGGGGGCGTGGATTGAAACCAACGTTTGGAAAGTTCCGACTAGGACTTTCCAAGTCGCCCCCCGCACGGGGGGCGTGGATTGAAACGGATATCCGGCACTTTTTAAATTTACAAGCCGAGTCGCCCCCCGCACGGGGGGCGTGGATTGAAACAGCTACTACGCCTCCACTACTTGGCACGTGACATGTCGCCCCCCGCACGGGGGGCGTGGATTGAAACCGGTTTAGTCATTAGTTTGTCAACTAGCATCCTTTGTCGCCCCCCGCACGGGGGGCGTGGATTGAAACATATATACCATAGGAATCAGCCCTATCCGTATATGTCGCCCCCCGCACGGGGGGCGTGGATTGAAACGATTCTGTGCTGCATGATTTTATTTGCGAGGCGTGTCGCCCCCCGCACGGGGGGCGTGGATTGAAACGGCCAGCATGTTGATGACCCCTGACGGACTGGCCGTCGCCCCCCGCACGGGGGGCGTGGATTGAAACTGATTCAAAAAATTCTCCCCGGAACTCCTGTAGGTCGCCCCCCGCACGGGGGGCGTGGATTGAAACGTAACAGGATTATAAACGTACAAGTCAATTTTTTGTCGCCCCCCGCACGGGGGGCGTGGATTGAAACAGGAAAATCTTAGCCGTCGTCGCATCGCGCGGCAGTCGCCCCCCGCACGGGGGGCGTGGATTGAAACCGAAAAGCGGGGAAGATTTAATGGCTGAGGGGAAGTCGCCCCCCGCACGGGGGGCGTGGATTGAAACGCAACAAAGAAGGAGCTCATGTTCGGCGCACTCGTCGCCCCCCGCACGGGGGGCGTGGATTGAAACTGATGAACACCCTTTTCAATGAGTACCCTTTTGGGTCGCCCCCCGCACGGGGGGCGTGGATTGAAACCTCACCGGACTGACCGGCAACATCCAGATCCCGGTCGCCCCCCGCACGGGGGGCGTGGATTGAAACATCGACTTGCTCCGCAATAAGATGATTGTCCAGTCGCCCCCCGCACGGGGGGCGTGGATTGAAACTGAACCATGCGCTCGATGTCCACGCTGGACTGGAGTCGCCCCCCGCACGGGGGGCGTGGATTGAAACGCTCTTGTCAGCCTCTCCCGGCTAACATTGTGTCGTCGCCCCCCGCACGGGGGGCGTGGATTGAAACACCGTCCCGGCGGCACTCACTGCCGACCTCCCGTGTCGCCCCCCGCACGGGGGGCGTGGATTGAAACCAAAAACGATTATCCGCTAATGAGCTTCACCAGCGGTCGCCCCCCGCACGGGGGGCGTGGATTGAAACGCTGCAATCTGCATCATCGCAGGCACCGAGGTCTGTCGCCCCCCGCACGGGGGCTTGATTGCTATGGCGCGTTATGCCTTGCTCTTCGTCCTCGCTCGCAAAGCTCGCATGACAATTCTTTGAAATGATTAACAGCTCTCCTCTGGAAGGGTTGATGGTTGTTTGAAATTTCACCCCAAGGCATAGAGGATGAAAGTTGTCAGATGAATCCACTCAAAAGATTGTAGACAGCGTAATCATTATTTAGGATGACAGGCCTCTTTAACGAGGAATTTGGGGAGTTGAATGAAAATAGGAATTACGGTGGTTTTTATGGGGTTTTTATCAAGTTTTTTTATGGGCGACGTCGACTTCTCCGAGATGGTGCAGGCGGGTGCACTGGTGATTGATGTGCGAACGGCCGATGAGTTTTCCGGAGGTCATATTCAAGGTGCAATCAATATTCCGTATGATGTCATTGTGCGGGAAATTGGGGAGTATGAGTCGAGCAAAGAGCGTCCAATTGTGGTCTATTGCCTCAGCGGAGCCCGCTCCTCTTCGGCAAAAAAGTCTCTGAGGAAAGCGGGTTATACGCAGGTTGAAAATGGTGGAAGCTTCCGCAAAATGAAAAAAATTCTTTCGGAGTAAGAATGAGGCGAAAAAACTGGATTGATCGAGCGTGCATGATTGCCGGAACGGGATTAGCGGCGGCGACGCTGTTGGGCTTTCTCGGGCGGGTTTTCTGGGTGTTCGATCTGTTTTCTCATTTCCGGGTTCAAACTTTCCAAGCGTTTCTCGTGTTGATCGGGGTTTCCATTTGGAGAAGGAAGAATCGTCAAGGGGTCGGTTGGGTTCTTCTGGCCTGCCTGAACTACGCCTTCGTGCTTCCTCTCTATTTTGGGAAGCCTCCCTCGGCCACCGAACAACCTGTGCGCGCGATGCTGATGAATCTCAATGCCGCCAATGGCAATACAGATCAGGTACTTAGCGCCATTCAAACCGCTGACCCGGACTTGCTACTTCTGGTAGAGGTGACGCCAAAATGGGCGGCGGAATTGAGCGGTCTTGATTATCCCTACCGCCTTGCGAAACCGCAGGAGGGTTGTTTTGGAATAATGCTTCTCAGCAAATATCCGCTTTCACACACGAACGTGGTGTTTGTCGGCAGCGCGGGGGTTCCGTCTGTTGTTGCAGATGTTCATTTTCCACAGGGAGAGATTTCGCTAATCGGAACGCATCCGTTGCCACCGATTAGTGCTGAGTTTTTCAAACATCGGAACTCCCAGCTGGCGGCACTGTCGCAACTCGTTCGGGAGCAGAAAAACCCGGTGCTGCTGATTGGCGATTTGAATGCCTCGCCGTGGTCGCCGCACTTCACCCGGCTGTTAAAAGAGTCGGGTCTGAAGAACAGCATGAAGCATTTTGGGTTTCAGCCGAGCTGGCCTGTTGGAACTCGCCTTTTGCGTATCCCGATCGATCACATGCTTCACTCGCCGGAAATTTTGATTCATCGTCGCATTGTCGGGTCGGATGTTGGATCGGACCATCTCCCCATCATCGTCGATTTTTCCCTAAAATAGGAAGAGTTGAACCACGAATTGCACGAATCCACACGAATGAGGAAAATATAGTTCAGACTCTTTTTTGAAAAAATTCGTGTCCATTTGCGTTCATTCGTGGTTCAACTCTTCCGGCTCGGCTCCAAGGATTAGAGCTGTAGGTGTGGCTGATGACAGCGTTATTTCAGCACGGGACATGCACAGGACGGAGAGGTCATTTTATGAAAACCAAACCTGAAAAAAACCCGACATTTAAAACACAATGGTTTGATCGGTTGCCTTCGACCAATACGTTTCTGAAGGAGCGTCTGGCGCTGGAACCGGAGCTTCCCTCCGGCTCTGTGGTGGCCGCGCGGGAGCAGACGCAGGGGCGGGGCCGCCGCGAACGGGAATGGCTTTCCACCGCGAATGAAAACCTCACGTTTTCTGTTCTTTTTCGGACGATTTCCAAGCCTTGGAAAATTCCATCGGTCTCGATGGCTGTGGCCGTTGCCGTGGCCGAACTGCTCGACGCTGAAGGGGTGAAGGCCGACCTGAAGTGGCCGAACGACGTGTTGGTGGGTGGAAAAAAGATTTGCGGAATTTTATCGGAGGGAATTTCTGGGGGGATCATCATTGGTATCGGTCTGAATGTGAACATGGAGAGTGCAAACCATATCGATCAGCCCGCTACGTCACTTCTAATGGAAATCGGTTCCCGCCGTTCCATCGACGACCTACTCGAAACGCTACTGCCGATTCTTTCGGATCGCCTTGACGAATGGGAGCAGGGTGGTTTTTCCAAGGTTCGGAAAAAATGGGAAGCAAAAGTTCCAAGCCTTGGAAAAATCGTCACCGTCCGCGATGGCGACGCCGTTCGCACAGGTCGGCTCGCTGGTTTTGGCGACGACGGCGAACTGCTTCTCGATGAAAATGGAACGGTTTCTGCAATCTGGGCGGGCGACCTTTCCCTTTAATTCTTTTCTCAGGAACTCATCCTCGTTAAGATGCCGTCTTTCGTGGAGAACGTATTCTATTAACTAAAGGATCAAATCATGGGCGGCTTTTTCGGTGTGGCTTCAAAACGGGATTGTGTTTCGGATGTATTTTACGGAACGGATTATCACTCGCACCTCGGAACTCAGCGCGGAGGGATGGCAACCCTGAACGGGGACGGTAGTTTTAATCACTACATTCACGATATTCGCAACGCCCAGTTCCGTTCCAAATTCGACGAAGATCTGGCGAAAATGAGCGGAAACACCGCCATTGGCATCATCAGCGATTATGAGGATCAGCCGCTGATCATCAACTCCCGCCACGGGCGTTACGCCATTGTAACCGTTGGGGTCGTTCAGAATGCGGCAGCGCTGGAGGCGGAGGCCTGCGCGGCAGGCGTTCATTTTTCAGAGATGAGCGGCAACGAGGTGAACCCGACGGAGCTGATCGCTCATCTGATTAATCAGGGAAAAGATTTTGCGGACGGCCTCGCCCAAGCGCAGGAGGCCATCGAGGGCTCCTCGTCGATTCTGCTACTGACCAAAGATGGTATTTATGCGGCGCGCGATAAAGTGGGGCGCACTCCCGTCATTATTGGAAAAGATGACGATGGGTATGCGATCACTCTGGAGACCTGCGCACTGCCCAATCTCGAATACACGATTGAACGTGAACTCGGTCCTGGGGAAATTGTGCTGGTCACAGCCGATGGCGTTGAGCGAAAGAAATGCCCAGGCGACTGCATGAAGATGTGTTCATTCCTTTGGGTCTATTACGGCTATCCGGCCTCATCCTACGAAGGTCGCAACACCGAAGAAGTTCGCAATGAATGTGGAAAGAAACTGGCGCAGGCCGACGATGTTGAGGCCGACTGTGTTTGCGGAATTCCGGACTCCGGTATTGCGCATGCCATTGGCTACGCGCAGGAATCGGGGCTGCCGTACCGCCGCTCCTTTGTAAAATACACACCCACCTGGCCGCGCAGCTTTATGCCGCAGAACCAGCAGGAGCGCAATCGCGTCGCCAAAATGAAACTCATTCCGATTCGCGAGCTGATCGAAGGCAAGCGCCTGATGTTCTGCGAAGATTCCATTGTGCGCGGCACCCAGTTGCAGGACACCATTAAGCGGCTCTACAGCGAATACGGTGCCAAAGAGATCCACATGCGTCCGGCCTGCCCGCCGTTGGTCTACGGTTGCAAATTCCTCAACTTCTCCCGTTCACGTTCGGTGGATGAGCTCGCTACGCGCATTGCGATCATGGAACTCGAAGGGGAGTACAAGCATCTCGACGAATACTCCGATTCGTCTACCGAACGCTATAAAGCGATGGTCGATAAAATCCGCGAGCGGCTCAATCTCACGTCGCTACAGTTCCAAACCTTGGAAGATCTGGTCGAAGCCATTGGCCTGCCTAAGGAAAAACTCTGCACCTATTGCTGGGACGGAGAGGGATAAGGCCCTTCGGGCGGGTGATCTTTTCCCATGAAAATCTTACTCATCACTCCGCCGCTTTTGCAGCCGAACACGCCGTACCCAGCAACCCCGCTGCTGACGGCTTGGCTACGCTCGCAGGGGCACGACGCGGTGCAGGCCGATCTTTCGCTTGAATGCTTGCTCGCGCTGTTTTCAAAAGAGGGGCTGTCTGCCGTTTTCAAAGCCTTCCGCCTTCGCCAGAGGGCTCCGGCGCGACACGTGGAACCTTCGGACATCCCGGCGGACGACTATCTGGAAACAATCGAATCGGTGGTCGCCTTTTTACAGGGCAAAGCGCCGGAATTGGCGGAAGAGCTGTCTGAGCGCGGGGCCTTGCCGGAGGGGCCGCACCTGTTTCGCGCGTATGAGCAGGACGAGCAGTTTGGGTGGAACTTCCGAGGTGTCAGCACCGAAGACCGTGCGCGGCATTTGTGCAGCCTCTATCTGGACGACATCGCGGAAGCGGTAAAAATGCTCGATCCAAATTTTGGATTTTCCCGCTACGCCGAAGATCTTTCCGTTTCGCTTCCAAGGTTTGGAAAACTTCGCGAGGTCTTGGAGGCATCGGACTCTCTGTTTTTCCAAACCTTGGAAAAATTGACGGATCAGGCCTTGGCAAAGCATCAGCCGGAGCTCGTTGCCATCACCGTGCCATTTCCCGGTTGCCTGCTCGGGGCACTCGCGATCGCCCGCCGAATTCGACACAGTTGCTTAACTGTGAAAATCATGCTCGGTGGCGGCTATGTGAACACCGAACTGCGCGAACTGTCCGATCCCTCGATTTTCGATTTTGTGGACTTTGTTTCGCTTGATAGTGGAATGATTCCGCTACTGCGGATCGCCAATGGTGAAACGCCCGTCCGCACGTTTGTGTGCGAGGATAACCAAACCCACCCCGCCCTGCGGGCACCCCTCCGAGGAGGGGATCTTTGCGGTTTAGAGGATCCCCTCCTTGGAGGGGTCCGCGAAGCGGGGGGTGGGTCTGTCCTCTTTTATCCGGATGCTGGCGCGCCAGTGCCGCATAACGATCTGCCGCCGCCGGTTTTTGATGGGCTGCCGATGGATTCCTATTTTGGGCTTTTCGAAGTGCTCAATCCGGTGACGCGCCTGTGGTCGGACGGGCGGTGGAATAAGCTGGTGCTGGCGCATGGCTGTTGCTGGAGCCGCTGTGCATTTTGCGATACCTCGGTGGACTATATCTGCCGGTATGATCCCGCTGCGCCCACGACGATTTGCGACTGGATGGAGGCCATGATGTCGGAGAGCGGCTTTAATGGATTCCATTTTGTCGACGAGGCGCTTCCTCCCGACTTGTTGGACCGCCTGTGTGACGAAATTCTGGCGCGCTGTTTGTCTGTGGAGTGGTGGGGAAACATTCGTTTTGAAAATCGTTTTTCTGGCGCATTGATTGAGAAGATGGCCGCATCGGGATGCATCGCGGTTACGGGCGGTCTGGAAACCTGTTGTGACCGGACGCTCAAGCTGATGCGCAAGGGCATTACCGTTGCCAGCGCCTCCGGGGTGCTTGGCCGGCTGGCTGATGCCGGGATCCTAACGCACGCCTATTTGATGTATGGGTTCCCCACGCAGACCCAAGATGAAACCTTCCAGGCCTTGGAAACGGTTCGTAGCTTGGTCGATGCCGGGGCGTTACACTCCGCCTACTGGCATCGCTTTGCGCTGACGGCGCATAGCGAAATCTCCCGCGACCCGGAGCGCTTCTCCATTCGGTTACTCGAAGAACCGGCAACCGACTTCGCCCGAAATGAAATTCCGTTCGATGGCGGGTTCGACTACGACCTCGATGCGGTTGGCACTGCGCTACGCACAGCCACCTATAATTATCAGCATGGCGCCGGACTTGATCTGTCAATTGACCACTGGTGTTCCGACACCTTTGGAAACTAGAGCATTTCATGATTCAAATGCCGTAACCCACCCCGGCCTGCGGCCACCCCTCCGAAGGAGGGGAGCTTTTTCAATCCCCTCCACGGGAGGGGTTCCGGAACGGCGGGGTGGGTTTGTCGGGGGGTCGCCAGACGACATCTCAATCATGAAATGCTCTAGTTTCCGCGGGTAAAGGCGGCGTAGCGTTTATCGACTTCTTCGATATGTTTGATCAGCCAGTTTCCGAGAAAAGTTTCCACGGATTCCGCCAGCAGGTCGGTAGCCCCGTCTTCGATAAACTCTTCGCTCATCGCCGCTAGCGTTTTGCGCAAGGCATTGTGTTTGGCTTTGTGCTCTTCCAGCTCTGGGTAGCCGCTTTCCGCCATCGCCTTTTCTTCGGTGGCAAAATGAACTTCGGTGTAGTCGGAAAGGAACTCCAGTGATTGGGAGATTTGCGCGACTTCATGATGCTTCTCAATAGCGGCTACGGCATTATTATAGTGCTCGATCCATTTTTGGTGCTGTTCGTCGATGATGTCCACTCCGACCGACAGGTCATTCGTCCATTCAATTTTTTTCATACGGTCTATCCCCCAACCCGGCGGAGCCGGAACCCAAATTTAATCTAAAGAACATCTTGTCCACAGACTACGCAGATTTTCACAGATTCCAAACATTGGAGGTGCTTTTTAATCCAGTAAATCTGTGTAATCGAGCGACAGCGGGTGGATAAAAAAGGCTGTATAAACATGAACGAATTTTAAAAGTAAGGTACATGCGTTCAGGGGCGCGGGTGCTCGTCATCGTAGGCTTTGATCTTTTTCAGAACCAATTCCTCGGCTTCGTCGTACATTTCGCGGATCATTTCGTCCTCGAATTCGTAGACACGGTCTTCGAAGTCGGTGGATTCGATGCGGTCAAACAGACGCTCTTTCGCCACCTGAATGTCTTTGCCGTAGATGTGGTAGGAGTCAGCCTGCCAATTCATGCGGCCGATTTTTACGGTTTTGCCGGTTTTTTCGGCGACGGCATCGGCGATGACTTCTTTGCTGAAGAGGACGAAGCCAAACATATTCATGAAGTTGGCTCCCCACGCATCGTTGCTACGGAAACGGATGTTGGTGTTGAGCCACCAGACGCCATCGTCGTCTTCGAGAATGCGATACCAGATGGACTGGAGGCAGGGCGGGTCAAACACGTCGAGGTCGAGGTTGGGCATCCAGGTGATGGCCTGCGCCTGACGGGTGAAGGGCTGTTCGGACAGTTTTTCGATAATGTTGTCGAGCTGACGAATTTTAAAGGGGCCGACCTCTTTGGAGGCACCGTCTTGGAGCTCTTGCCAGACACCGTAGTCGGCGAGGCGTCCATGATAGGTGTATTCCCAGCGGGTGTCGTCGGGGTCGTTCATGTTTTTGACCCAGTGGTCTTTGAACCCTTTGAGCTCCATGACGTATTCTTTGAGATTGTCGATGCCGCCGGGGAAGGCCTTATGGATCATCGGATCCTTCATGGGGTCGAGCACGGTGATGTTCATGGTGCAGTCGAGGCTGAGCGGGTCGCCGGGTTTGTCGTACTGCGTGGCGAAACGGGTTCCTTTTTCGTAGAGGCCGACGAGGGCCTTCTCAAAGGCTTCGGCGAGGGTTTCGGCTTCAACCGTGATGACAGGGATGTTTTTGGGCATGATTCCTCCGTTATTTTTTAAATTCGGTGGCGAGTAGATCGTAGGTGGTCAACAGGGCTTCGGGGACGACGCGGGTGTCGCTCATGATGGGCATAAAGTTGGTGTCGCCGATCCAGCGCGGAACGATGTGCTGGTGGAGATGATCTTCGAGCCCTGCGCCGGCGGCCAGGCCGAGGTTGATCCCGATGTTGCAGCCCTGTGGGGCCATCACCTCGCGGAGTACGGTAACGGCCTTGGCCGTCAGGGTTTCCATCTCAAGAATTTCTTCAGGGGTGCGGTCATCGAGTTCCGCAATGTGGCGAAAAGGGGCGACCATCAGGTGTCCGCTATTGTAGGGATATCGGTTCATGAGCACGACGCAGGTGGTGCCGCGAAAAAGAATTAGATTTTCCCGATCGCCGCATTCGGAAAACATTCTGCAGAGGAAGCATTCGGTTTCTTTTTCGCTACGAATGTACTCCACTCTCCAAGGGGCCCATAATGGTCGGCTCATTTTGAACCTCCCAGAAGATTGGAGTCGTGGAGTGTGGGAGTGGTGGAGTGATGGAGAGGGAGATAAATACAGGAGCAGAGGCCATCCTTGCGGAGACCGGGGAGTTTTTTTCTAATTTTCCAATACTCCATTATTCCAATACTCCATTGTTCCATCTATCCCCCGATTATGATTAAGATGATCACTCAACGCAAATAAGGAATTCTATACGTGGCTATAAAACTGATACATGGAACGGATGAATATCTGGTGAGTCACCACGCCCGCAAGGCGGTCAATGCGCTTTGTCCGGAAGCGGAACAGACGCTCGGGCTGGAGACGGTGAATGGAACCGTTAAAACCATTGATGAAGCAATCACGGCGCTGAAGACCTGCCTCGGTGCATTGCGCACGGTGGGTCTCTTCGGGGGACAGAAGACCGTTTGGCTACGCGACGTTTCTATTTTTAAAGACAAGGTTCTTCCTAAAAATAAAGAGGTCAAAGACCTATTGCTTGAACTGGCTAAGGATCTGAAAAACGGATTGCCGGACGGGCATCATTTGGTGATTTCCACCTTTGGGGTGGATAAGCGATCCGCGTTCTATAAAACCTGCGTGGATGTGGCCGAGGTTGAAGTCTATGACCTGCCGGAGCAGGACTACAAAAAACGCCCGATCATTCGCGAGCGCGCACAAAAGCTTTTTGCGAAAGCGGGATGCCGCTCGAACGGGGGTGCGCTGGACCTTTTTCTTGAAAAAGTGGGACTGGATACCCGTCAACTGGTGATGGAGGCGGAAAAGCTGATTCTCTATATCGGGGATCGCGGCGAGATCACGGTCGAGGATGTAAAAGCGATCACCTCATCCTCCGCCGAGGCCATCACCTGGGACTTCACCGATGCGCTGGGCGAGCGACGACTCGACGAGGCGCTCAAGGTTCTTCGGCAGATTCTGTTTCAAGGGGAAAGCCCGGTTGGGGTCATGTTTGCCATCGAAAACCTATTTCAGAGCCTCACTCAGTTTCGGGGCTACCTGGATCAGAGCTGGCTTCGGATGGGAAGTGGCTACGGTGCACAGGCCGTTCAGTGGGGTAGTGATCCCGACATGAAAGAGCTGTTCGATCAGCTGCCCACCGATCCACGCAAGATGCATTGGTTCCGTGTTTCAAAAATCGGACAGCAGGCCAAAAACTACACGTCCGAGGAATTGGGTATTTGCCGCAAGCGGCTTTTGGAAACCCACGAACAGCTGGTTTCCAGCGGCGTGCCCCAGGGGCTGATCCTCGAGATGCTGGTTATCAAACTGATTGCAAAAGTATAAGAGGATAAACCCACCCCGCCCTGCGGGCACCCCTCCAGAGAAGGGGAGTTTATTAGATCCCCTCCCTCGGAGGGGTGGATGGAACGGAGAGACAGACGGGGTGGGTATGTATTTCTCCAGTATTTGAGTTAAAAACATGAGTATACTAAAAATTTATATCATTGAGGAACGTATCTGCGAGGATTGACAAGAGACCGTATTTTGCTAAATTTAGTCATCTTAGTGACCGTATATCATCAAATAAGGTATAGCCATGTATATTAAACAGGCCAATCTAAAAATGCTTGAGAAACTGGTTGTTCCCGGAAAGGTCGTTGTCATATACGGTGCTCGGCAAACTGGGAAAACCACGCTCATTAAGCATTATATGAGTTCGGTTGATGAAAATATTCTTTTTGTTAGCGGGGAGGATATGGCTGTAAAAGAGTCGTTGGAAAGCCAGTCTCTGGAAAAACTCCGCTCCTTTGTTGGCAAACATAGCCTGTTGGTAATTGATGAGGCCCAGCACGTGAAGAAGATCGGTTTAAATCTTAAGTTGTTGGTGGATCACTTACCTCATTTGAAAATTATTGCGACTGGGTCGTCTTCCTTTGAGCTGGCTAAAGACGTGGGGGAACCGTTGACCGGACGGAGTTATGTTTTACGCATGTATCCTCTGGCTCAGATGGAAATTATGACGACAGAAAACCCGCACGAGGTGAAGCCCCACCTTGATGACCGGTTGATTTATGGAAGTTATCCAGAAGTGGTTGTCTTTCAGGATAATTCCATGCGTCAGCGTCATCTAAGCACAATGGTAAACTCCTATCTGTTTAAGGATATTTTGGTGTTAGATGACATTCGCCACGCCGACAAACTTCAGCGTCTCTTGCAGCTATTGGCCTTTCAGATTGGGCGAGAGGTTTCTCACAACGAATTAGCCGTTCAGTTAAGCATGAGTAAAAACACCGTTGCGCGTTATCTGGATTTGCTCGAAAAGGTTTTTGTGATTTATCGCCGTACGGGCTTCAGTCGGAATCTTCGGAAGGAACTCTCCAAGAGCAATCGATATTATTTTTTCGATAACGGAATCCGCAATGCGTTGATTAATAATTTCAACCCCTTGAGTCTTCGCGATGATGTTGGATTACTTTGGGAAAACTATGTGATGTCGGAGCGGTTGAAACGGCACGACTACAAGGGCGAGTATGTCTCTTCCTGGTTTTGGCGGACGTACGATCAAAAGGAAATCGATCTAGTGGAAGAATCCAGTGGTCAGCTGTGTGGGTATGAAATGAAATGGAACCCGCGGAAAATGGTGAAAGCTCCTAAGGATTGGACAACGCATTATCCTTCTGCGACATTCGAAACGATTCATCCCGGAAATTATCTTCCATTTATTTTATAACTCCAATCGGGTAAAAAATGAGTATTCATAAAAATCTAGAAATCATTGAGAAGCGCATTTTTACTGCCTGTAAAAAAGCAGGGCGTTCGCGCGACGAGGTGAAGCTGGTGGCGGTTTCCAAGCGAAAACCTTTCGAAGCGGTCATCGAAGCGGCAGAGGCTGGGCAGATTGTCTTTGGCGAAAACCGGGTTCAGGAAGCACAAACGAAGATTCCAATGTGCCCGCAAAACCTGCATTGGCACCTCATCGGACATCTTCAAAGCAATAAAGCCAAGCTGGCTGCTTCCGGGTTGTTTCGCATGATTCATTCGGTGGACTCCGAAAAACTGATGCGCGCGCTCGACGAATATGCCGCAACACCGCTTCCCATTTTGATTCAGGTGAATGTTTCCGGCGAGGGCTCCAAATCCGGTTGTTCGCCGGAGGCGGCCGCAGGATTGATTGAGGCGGCCAACAGCTGTTCGCAGGTGGAGGTGCACGGGCTGATGACCCTCCCGCCGTTTACACCCGACCCCGAAAAAGCCCGCACTCATTTTTCCAACCTTCGGAAGCTTCGCGATGAGCTTCAGGAAACCACCGGCACGCCGCTCCCCGAACTTTCAATGGGGATGTCGAACGATTTTGAAATCGCGATTCAGGAAGGTGCCACATTTGTGAGAGTCGGTTCCGACATTTTCGGAGAACGGAAATGACGAAACGACGGAGTAATGGAATGGGGGAGTATTGGAGTATTGGATCGAGAATTTTCAATACTCTATTTTTCCAGTACTCCATGGATGTTTAAGGAGGGATCAATGGAAAATCGTCGAAACAGAAACCGCGGCTATCAGCAGCTTCGAGTTTGGCAGGATGCTCAAGAACTCTATGCGTTGACATGGGTGGCATTTAAAAAATTTCCTTACGATCTGAAACGGGTTGTTTCGCAGCAGATTGCTTCTGTCGACTCAGTGCATCGCAATATTGCAGAGGGGTATTGTCGTCGGGGAATTAAGGAGTATTTGTATCACCTGAACGTTGCTCTGGGCTCTCTCGGTGAAAGTGTTTCTGGGTTGGCTGCCTATAAACGCGCGGATCAGATTTCTTTAGAAACTTTCGAAAAGATGGATACATTAGCCTTCAAACTGGAGAATGGTTTAATTAAACTGGTTGAGAAGCTGGAAGCAAAGAAGGAAGACGGAAGCTGGGTGGATCACCTAATGGTTAAAAAAGGGGATGGAAAATCGGAGTAGTGGAGTATTTGGAGAGTGGAGTGTTGGATGGAATAATTTCCGCCACTTGAATTGTTAGCTATCCAGTAATCTAGCGAAGTTTATGGAGGGTGTAGTTTTGTGAGTTTTCCATTACTCCGCTACTCCATCACTCCATTATTCCTAAATCTAAGGAGGTTTTATGAGCATTATGGAATCCAAAGTTGTTTTTATTGGTGCAGGCAATATGGCCGAGGCGATTGTCAGCGGCATGGTGGCGGGTAATTTCTGCGCGCCGGAAAAAATTGTTTTAACGGATGTTCGCCCGGACCGGTTGAGAACCCTTGAAAAAGAGTATGGCATCACGACCTCTATGGATAATGGGGTGGTTCAAAATGCTGAAATTGTTGTGCTTTCTGTAAAGCCGCAAGTGATGGGCGATGTGCTCGAAAAAATTGCTCCGGTTCTTCGGAAAGAAACGCTGGTTATCAGTATTGCCGCTGGAATTCCCTGCGCGAAAATCGAAGCGGCGCTAGAGGGCGAGCGACGCGTAGTGCGCGTGATGCCAAACACGCCCGCATTGATTGGGCAGGGAGCCGCCGCGATTGCCGCTGGGACGTATGCCGACGAGGCCGATCTCGAAGTCGCTGAAGCCATTTTGCAGTGCGTTGGATTGACGGTGCGTGTGGAAGAAAACGAACTGGATGCGGTCACCGCGCTGAGCGGTTCCGGCCCCGCCTATGTATTTTATCTGCTCGAAGCCATGCTGGCCGCCGCCGAAGAGATGGGGCTGAAGCCCGATGCAGCCCGGACGCTGGCGCTCCAAACGGTGGAAGGCGCCGCGCGGCTGATGAAAGACACCGGCGAAAGCGCGGCCGCGCTTCGCGAACGGGTTACCTCAAAAGGCGGAACCACTGAAGCCGCCATCCATATGCTCAATGACGAGAATGTGAAAGGGGCCATTGTGAAAGCTCTAAGAGCCGCTCACGATCGCTCCGTTGAGCTTTCGGTTTAATCGATTCATCCAAAGACCGAGGTCTTGGACCTCGGCTACACTTGAGAAACAGAGGCATCTCTGTAGCCGAGGCCCGAGGCCTCGATGATCCTGCTTTTGTTGCGCTTTCTCGCGGCAGACCCTTGACGAGGAACGGCGGGTGCTGTATTAATTTCCGCTCTTGATTGGCCAATGTAGCTCAGTTGGTAGAGCAGCTCATTCGTAATGAGCAGGTCAGCGGTTCGACTCCGCTCATTGGCTCCAGCTTCAAAAACCCTGTAAACGCCTTTGTTTGCAGGGTTTTTCTTTTGGCGGGATCGTGATGATGCAGGCCCTTTTCCATAAAAAAACGCCGCCGAAAATGGGCAAATAGGGTGATTGATACCGCTTTGCTACGATTTCACCTTGGCTTTTTACACGCTTGGAATAGTTTGAAACACACGGAATCAACCGGAACAAAACCAAGGGGCGCAAAATATGCCACAGGTGTTTAAACGTGAATGGAAAACGAAGGACGGGAAAACCCAGACTTCCAATTCTTACTATGCCCGCTTTCAGATTGCCGGAAAGGATGTTGTTCGTTCGACAGGACAAACCCAAAAGCCCGCCGCTGAAGTTGTTATGCGGGAAATGATGGGCGAACTGAAAAACGGCGACGGAATCAGGCTTCATTTTAAGCGGTTGGAGTATGCGTTAAATCGTTTGCCGCAACCGGAACAGTCAAAGCATCGACGAAAGATAGCAAGCCGTTTGCTGGGCGGTATTGAACAGAAACTTGCTATGAATAAAGTTTGGCCGGTCTGGTTGAAAAGTCCCAACAAACGCAAACCCGGCCCGAAAACGCTAAAGAACTATGCTGGCCGCTGGAAACGATTTGAAGAGTGGGCAGCCGGAAACGGGATTGAATACCTGCATCAAGTGACACCCGCACAGGCGCAGGAATACGCCGCCGATCTAATGCAGTCCGGCTGCTCCATGAGTACATACAATACTCACCTTGCCCTTTTGCGCGGCCTGTTCAAGACGCTGCGGCTTGTGGCCGGCATTGAAGATAATCCCTGGATGGATGATTTGAAGCAGGAGTCCACCCCGGAATCCCGGCGCAATCTGACAACGGAAGAGCTGCAAACTGTTTGCGCGGCGGCAACGGGAGTTCTGCGCTATCTGTTTGCGCTGGGTCTTTATACCGGAATGCGGCTGGGGGATTGTGTTTGCCTTCGCTGGGATGCCGTAGATTTTAAAGCTGGGATCATAACCGTCATGCCGATGAAAACCCGCCGAAAGAAAAAGGTGATTCGGATTCCCCTGCACCCGGTTCTTGCCGAGATGCTTCACGAGCTGCGGGAAAAGAGCCCCGGAGAACTCCTTTTCCCAGAAGAGCGGGAACTTTACTTGAAAGACCCATCCAACCTGTCCAAGTGGATTCAGAAATTCTTTACGGGTTGCGAGATCCAAACGCAAAAAACGGGAACGGGCAAAACCGAAGAATACAAAAAGGCTCTAAAGGCATGGATAAAAGGCGGGCGTAAAGGCGACAAACCAACCTATACCCGCGCCGTGGTCGAAGTGGGCTTTCATTCGTTACGGCACTCGTTTGTTTCGCTTTGCGCTGCCAACCGGGTTCCGCAGGTTGCCGTTATGGAACTGGTCGGCCACGGCTCCCCCGCAATGAACCGGCTTTATTCTCATGCGGGCGATGAGCAGAAAATAAAAGCGATTGCCGCGCTTCCGGCTATTGATTTTGAGGGATAAAAAAAGGGAAGGAAAAGAGCAATGAGCGCGAAAGAAAAATGTTCCAACCGTGAAAAGCCAGTTCGTGGATCATGGGTAGCAAAGGATCTTTTGCGGTTTCTGCGGGATTGCCGGAAGAGCGAAGCTGAAAGCATTCATGATTTAAAGAACGCTCACACGGAAGAAATTGAATGGTGGGAAGAAACGATCCGCGAAACGGTAAACGACCGCCGACGCAAACCGCGTGATATTCTGGAACTGGATAGCGCAACTGTCGCCGCCTTGGATGAGTTGTTTTGCCGAGGGGTTCAAGCTTCAAATCGGGATGCGGCACTTCAATTCCGTCGCCGCTTCGCTTTAAAAATGATTCGTGAAGGATGCGAGGCCGTCATTCGTAAAAATGATTGGCGGCGCAAAGGCTTTTTGGATTTCGCAATTGAATTTCGGGGTAAGACCGAAGCGGAACTGGAAACCGAACAACTTGTACGGCAGGTTGAAACGCTCCATTGACAATAGAAACGGATAAGTTACTATATGAAGTATGAAATCAGGGAATACGAAGAACGCGGACGCTCTCCATTCCATAAATGGTTTTCAGGTTTAGACGGGGCGGTTAAGGCGCGGGTCTTCCGCCATATTGCCCGCATGGAAGGCGGGAATCTGGGGGATTATAAGTCCGTGGGTGGAGGTGTGACAGAACTTCGGATGCACTTTGGCGCAGGGTATCGGGTCTATTATGGACGGGACGGGGATACTTTAATTATCCTATTGGGTGGGGGATCGAAGCGGGGGCAATCCCGCGATATTAACGCCGCAAAGGAGCGGTGGGTAAACTATTTGAAAGCGAGGTAACGACATGGCACTAACAAGAAATTACAAAGAAACGATTCTGGCAGAACTCCAGAAGGATGAGGAATTCCGCAAAGCAACGTATGCAGAAGCTCTTTCGGCATTGCAGGAAAATGAAGTGTCGGTGGCGTTGTCTATGCTGCGGGATTTGGTTCATGCAACTCTCACGTTTAAGGGGTTGGCAAAGGAAACCGGAATCAGTGAGAAATCACTGCATCGAATGCTTGGCGAACATGGAAATCCAACCGCCCAAAGCATCGGAAAAATTTTGAAAGCCATTAGTCAGAATTTGGGTGTTCATCTCGCTGTAGCCGCATAGCCTAAATAAAGCGGAGGTTGGTATGGAACGGCAATTTAAAATCATGCGATGGGACGGGTTTCATTTCGGAGCCGTGCTGACGTATTGGGGGCAGGAAAACACGGTTGCCGGGACGGTCTGGCGGTTCGTGATGGATCGAGGGGAAACGCTGGTTGCAGTTCCCTATCAAACTCCAGAGCGTCCGGCAGCAACTCCTCATTGCGTGCCGGAGCGGATTGAGCCGATTCTTGCGGGCGGCCTGTTTGGGTGGGCTGTTCGTTATGCCGCCGGGGTGAATGCAAACCTTGAAGATTTAGAGGAAGCAGAGTCCCACGCGAATTTGGAAAGGGAATTTGCCGAGTGGGAGGCAAAACAGGATTTGCCGGAAACAGCCAAATTTGAGGCTTCCCTCCTCGTTTGCATGAGAAGTAACGCGTCGCCTTGCCGAACGAGGCTGGAAGCCTCGTCTACGCTTGAAAACAGCCCATATCATTGGGAGTAGTTTCACTCAAAACGATCCATGCTCAGATCCCTGCGGCTTGCATGCCAGATATAGTAGGCTGGTGTGCTAACCGGATAGGCAAGGTTGGAACGTTATGCAGCTATCGGCGGTAACGCGGTGAGGACACCGCGTCTACATTTCCAACCATTGGAAACTTATGCAGCTATCGTCGGTAACGCGGTGAGGACACCGCGTCTACATTTCCAAGCATTGGAAACTTATGCAGCTATCGGCGGTAACGCGGTGAGGACACAGCGTCTACATTTCCAAACATTGGAAACTTATGCAGCTATCGTCGGTAACGCGGTGAGGACACCGCGTCTACATTTCCAAGCATTGGAAACTTATGCAGCTATCGGCGGTAACGCGGTGAGGACACCGCGTCTACATTTCCAAACATTGGAAACTTATGCAGCTATCGTCGGTAACGCGGTGAGGACACCGCGTCTACATTTCCAACCATTGGAAACTTATGCAGCCATCGGCGGTAACGCGGTGAGGACACCGCGTCTACATTTCCAAACATTGGAAACTTATGCAGCCATCGGCGGTAACGCGGTGAGGACACCGCGTCTACATTTCCAAACATTGGAAACTTATGCAGCTATCGTCGGTAACGCGGTGAGGACACCGCGTCTACATTTCCAACCATTGGAAACTGTAGGTGCGGGCGTTATCAGATTTCTTCGGTGAGCGAGGCGACGGTGTTGGTGGCTTCCGGGGCGTTGTTTTTGGGGCCGAAGATGCTTTCGAACAGGCGTTTGGGTTCCGGCTCCGGATCTTTTTCCGGCTCATCATTTTTGAGCGGGCTTTCCGACCAGCCGCGCGGCCATTCCGTGGTTTTTGAATCGGACGCCTTGAGGCGGCGCTCGGCTTCGCGTTGAGCCTGTTCCGGATTGGTCAGCACATAGGGGGTGAGCAGAACCACGAGTTCACTGCGGTCATCGGAATTGTTGTGCGAACTGAATAACCAGCCGAGTAGCGGGATGTCGCCGAGAATTGGAATTTTGGTGGCGCTTTTGGAGGTGGCCTTGCGGACCAGTCCGCCCAGCACGATGGTGGAGCGATCCTGCACGGCCACCGTGGCACTAATTTCTCGTTTGGAAATGATCGGCACCTGGTTTCCGTCGATGGTGACTTCGCCGCCAACATCATCGGCGGTCTGCTTGATTTCCATCACCACAAAGCCATCCGGATTGATGTTGGGGGTGACGGTGAGGGTGATACCGATATTGCGGTATTCATAGGTGGCGCGGGCGCTGTAGCCATTGTCGACACTTCCACTGCCGCTGTTGATGGAAGACGAAACAACCGGGCGCTCTTCACCAACGGTAATGGATGCCTCGGTGTTATCGGTTGTCATGACCACTGGCGTGGAGAGAATTCGCGCGTCACCATCTGTTTTTGCCGCGCTGATGATGGTTTTTACGTTTAGTTGAGGAAAGACTCCGTAATAACTGAGCGCACCACCCACCATATTTTCGGCTAGGTCTGCCGCATCTGATCCGAGACGGCTAAAGTCACCTCTCGTTCCATAATCATATTCTGTGTACTGGGTTGAGGAGATTGATTCCAAACTATTTGTATGGAGTGCAGTATGTGTTTTTGTGCCTAAAAGTGTTTCCTGAGTATCCGGAAGGCTTTCGTAAACCCACTGGACACCGGTTTGGATGCTGTCGTTGAGTCCGACGCTGAGGATGACGGCTTCGATCATGACCTGTTCGAGCATGACATCCAGGGTGGCGATCACCGTTTTGAGGGCATTGATGTCGGACTTGCTTCCCATGAGGAGCAGGGAGTTGGTGCGTTCGTCGGAAAGGATTTTGGTATCGGCGGAGAGGCGGCCGATGGCACTTTTGGCGGAGGCGCTGATCTCGCGGTTAGGCGCGATGCGAGCTTTGATGATTTCGTCGACGCTTCGGCTGCCACCCGCTCCATCCGTAGCAGTGCTGGTGGTTTCTTCGGTCGCTTTGGCCGCACCGACGAATTCGTTGAGGATGCCGGAGATTTCTTTGGCTTCGGCGTATTCCAGATTGATGGTTTCTACGACGACGTCGGGGTCGACGGGGACATCGAGCACTTTGATGATGCTGTCGAAGAAATTGAAGTTGGCGGCTTTGGAAAAGATGATGAGGATGTTGGTTCGTTCGTCGGAGACGAATTTGACTTCGCCCTGGATCATTTGGGTGTCATCGGCGAAGGCGTCGTTGCCTTGGGTGGTGGTCGTGGTTCTCGGGGCGCGGATGACGCCGGGGACGCGGCGCGGCGCGGCGATTACCGTTTGAGAGCTTTTTTCGGTTTTAGCGGCGTCGACCAGTTCTTTGAGTTTTCCGGCTACGCTTCCGGCTTCGGCATGTTTGAGCTGATAGATGCGCGGTTCGATTTTTTCGAGCGGCTGGTCGACCATGGAAATGACTTCCACAATGCGGGCGATGTTGGCGGAGGTATCGGTGACGAGGATGCTGTTGACGCGATCCATTTTGATGACTTTGCCGTACCCGTGGATGAGTTGCTGTACGATTTCCTGAACGTCGGTGTAGACGACGTAGCGCAGGGGAATGACTTGGGTCATGAGTTGGTCGGCGGCGGTGTACACTGTTTCGGCATCAAACGGCTGAATCGATAAGCCTTCCTGTCGGGCGGTGGCAATGTTGACCACTTTGAGGAAGTTTTCACCCATGGGCACCAACGCGACTCCATTCATCGCCAGAACGGTTTCAATGGCCTGCATGGCCACTTCTTTGGTGCGCTTGCTGTATTTGAGGGAGATCTTCTGGGTGAGGTCGGCTTGGATAATCAGGGTGCGGCCGGTCCAGTCGTTATATTTGTCGACCAGCATGGAGAGCGGGGTGTCCACCGCATTGAGCGAGAAGAGTTCTTCGGCGCGCAGAGCCGGCGCGAGCAGGATCAGGCAACTGAGCAGGGCAAGAATGGTTTTATTTTTCATGAGTCAATTTTCGGTTAGTCGTCGTTTTTTTTCAACATTCAACAGTCGCTAAACAGGGTCTGTTTTGATCGCGAATCACACGAATTTTCGCGAATTGAATTTTAAGTTTATGGCTCTTCATTCGCGCAAATTCGCGAAATTCGTGATCCATTTTTATTCCGTGGTTCATTTCTCTCCCGCACGATGCAGGATTTCTTTCTGAAGCGGTTTCGAGATTCGATATCCGGCGTTACATAATGCGTTTAGATACGGTTTTACTGCGGAGATAATTCTCTTTTCTTTAGCGCGAATCAGGACGGCACCTGTGCCAAAAATCTGAACCCCTGCATTTCGCGCCGCGATTCTCCCTCTTGTTTCATCGATCAAAAGCGATGCGTTTTTTTTGAGAGCCAGCGTGATGGCCTCGGCCTCGCCGCGATCAATTGAATATAACAAATATTTTGAGGGTTCCTTGGTTTCTTCTACGCGAATCCATGTCATCGCTTTCGATAGTGCAACGGAGCCGGGTCGCGAGCTGTCTATGTGAAGTTCTTTGTGCACCGCGATGGGAATTAAAACCTTCCCAAAGAGATTTTTCAACAGGTCGAGGCTTCCGGTTTTCGCCAAGGCAATAAGCGGACCGGCATCTGCAACAATCAGGGGTGTTTTAGGTGAACTCATGAAATGGCTTTCAAATCGTCAGCCAGTTCACCTGGGATGTGGCGTACGGCCTCTATGTCGGAAATCTGCAAGACCTCTAAAAATTCTTCAATAGAAAGAGAGGCTATTTTTGCTGATTGAGCGAGGGTCGTTATGCCTTGATCGAAGAGTTGGGCTGCTAGCTGAATGTGTACGCCTTGCTCCACAACATATGAATCAAAAGGAAGAGCGATTGCCATGGGGCGACCATGTTTTGTCAGGATGGAGAGGCGACCTTCTTCCGCATCTTTTAGTAGGTTCCCTGCACGATTACGCAGGTCTCTTGACGAAAAAACATCCATTTTTTGTTTCATAACAACTCCTTTTTGTGTGCACAAAACGTAGCACAAGCCAGGTCTTAGTCAACTGGATATTGGCTGTTGGTTATTCATTTTCTTTTTCCCGCCGATAGGCGCAGTCGATGCTCATGGAGCCTCTCAGCATACCGTCCTGTTTGGCAATGGGTTTAATGTTGATTTGCCACACATCAAAACGAATGCCTTGCGCGTGCAGGGCGTAGAGGAAGTGAACCATGGCATCCAGCTTGCCGACCCATTGGCAGGCCACATTCACTTCGTAAAGGGTGCCCACCTTTTTTTCGACTCCGGGCACGGTGCTGGTGAGGTCGAGGTTGTGCTGGTCGGCCATTCCCTTGATTTCTTTTGAAAGGAGAACCGAGACGGGAATTCGCCGGTCATAGATCGGCAGGTCAGCCTGTAGGGTGTCCAGTCGGCCAATCCAATTCTCTTTCTCTTCCAGAATTCGTTTGTGCAGTTGGATCTGGCGGCGCAGGCGGACTTTTTCAGAGGCCATTTCCTTTTGCTCAGAAATGTTGGACCCGGCCATCCAGTAGGTGAAGCCAAAAAGGACTGCCGCGAGGGTGGTCATCCCAATGATGATTTCCCGTTTAGACATTTTCATTACAAATCCTCCGCGGCGGGTTTGGGAAGATTGACCTTGATCGAAAAACGGGTGTTCTCTTTGATTTTTGTGTTTTCAACCCCTTCAAAAAGTTCGAGTTCACCGAGCGTCTGAAAATAGTCGTAAATGGGGTCTGAGCCGTCGCCCGTTCCGCTCAGCTGGATGGCTTTTCCCTTGGTATAGGTGAAGGAGGTGATTTCAACGAAGTTGGGGAGGGCCTGGGTGATTTCGCGCAGGCACTCGAGTGCGGAGCGGGAATGGTCGGCATATTTTTCGAGCGAAAGCATCTCTTCGCGCGCGGCCTGCGCCGCACGGGCCGGCCCGCTATATTTTGCGGCCTCTTTTTCAACACGGTTAAAGGAGCCTTTTTGAATTGCGAACGCGGCTCCAGTAATGCCGACCACTGCCATCCAGAGGCTGAGCACGGCGATGGCGGCGATGGTAGCTACCTGCATGAAGCGTTTTTTGCGCTGGAGTTCAATCCATTCGCGCGGAACCAACTCGATATGATGTGCGGTGCGGTCGGCGGAACGAAGGGTGAGGCCCTTCGCCAGCGAAGGCAGGGTTCCCAGAT
>Ga0307990_1001102_pt1 | contig 23007 bp, 21 predicted proteins | sample EllFjometagen129_FD_203168 | JGI IMG/M metagenome (GOLD analysis project Ga0307990, IMG submission 203168) | Marine microbial communities from Ellis Fjord, Antarctic Ocean - #129 | ecosystem: Environmental > Aquatic > Marine > Unclassified | place: Southern Ocean | collected 2014-10-08
GCTTTCAAAGAACAATTTACCAATATTTGAACGGTAGTCAGAATATATTCATCAAATAATGGTGAAAATATTATTGCCAAGCCACCGGAAGGCTATTCTGACGCTCTGACTTTTTACGGAACCATCAGTTGATTAGTGCCTTACAGGTCATTTTCTGGTTTGAAAAACAAGAAAATGTTCTGATAAGAGCACTTATTTGCGGGCGCACTAATTAAATTTTCGGTTGCAGCCCTCAAGCCCGCATTAGGCAGTTATTTGTTTTCCTGTTCCTGGTAAAACCTGGCAATTTTGCGCAACCCCACATACAATCCCCAGAGTAAAAGCAAGAGGATAATTGTACAAAATAAAATGCCGCACAAATTACGAATGATCCAGACTGAATATTGCTGATCATAATTGGGAAAGAGGTGGAAATGGCCAAACATCAGGCCTGCCGGCTGAATCTTCTTCTCGTGACATTTTTGACACGGTGCTTTCGTCAGTTCTTTTTCACCATGGGCGGCATCACCCTGGTGACAGTCGACACAGGCATCCCGGGTAAAAGTAAAGCGCAAATCGGCTTTTCGATGCGCTTGCACCCGAAAAGTGGCCAGATGAGAGAACAACCCCTTAGTCTGGCTTTCTTTATGACAACCTGAACAGGTCTGTTTCAAATTCCGCTGGTTAATGGTAGAAAGAATATTTTTAGCTCCCAAGGGATAGTGGGTCGTATGGCAGTCAAAACAGTTGGCAGCATCCTTTTTCCCAGCTATCAAGGCTTTCCCATGAGCACTTTTCAAGAAAGATTCACCAACCATTTTCTTTGCCGGAATCTCGATATTTCTCTTTTTAAGCCGTTCCCGAATATTATTGGGATCCAGCCCCTCAATTTTGGAGTGACAGGTCAAACAGCTTACCTGCCGATACCCGATTCGTAAATGGGTCTTGTTGTCCACCTTGTAATGACAATCAAGACAGGTCAACTTTTTGCCATGGAGGGTTTGCATAAAGCGCTCTTTATCAATAAAAAGTGACCGCAGTTCACCTTGAAATCCACCAGCACGCAAGTTGATTTCCTTATGACATTTAAAACAATCGTCGTTGGTAAGTTTCTTCTTCTCAGCAGTCCGTCCCGGAACAGCCAGTAAGCCGATAAGCATGATCGACAGCAAAAAGATCATTGCATATCGACCATCAAAGCCCAACCTGGAATACATTCTACTCACCACTGCCCTCCTTGTCTTGATCATTCTTGTGGATCATCACTGATATTCCTGCATCAACCAATGGCTCTTTCCACCATTTCAATAATATCGTAAACCTTAACATCTTCTTCGCGACCATGAGTTTTAAGCCCATCTTCAAACATAACCATACAGAACGGGCAGGCGGTAACGGCAATCTGGGGATCTTTTTCCAACGCCTGGGCAACCCGCTCATCATTGATCCGCTTGCCGATAGTTTCTTCCATCCACATACGTCCACCACCGGCACCGCAACAGAAACCTCGTTTCAAACTACGATCCATTTCAACCAAGGTCAAACCAGGAATATTATTCAAAATAGCCCGTGGCTCCTGGTAAATTTCATTATAGCGACCAAGATAACAGGAATCGTGGTAAGTCACCCGAACGGGCAACGCTTTCTTGAGATTCAAACGACCAGCAGCCAACAGTTGCTGTAGATATTCAGTATGATGCAACACTTCATAGTGACCGCCAAACTGCTGATAGTCCTTCTTTATGGTATTATATCCATGGGGACACATAACGACAATCTTCTTGACCCCATAGCCATTCATTGTTTCAATATTTTCCATAGCCAGCATCTGGAAGAGGTATTCATTGCCCAATTTGCGGGCCGAATCACCGCAGCATTTCTCCTCGGTACCCAGGATGCCAAATTTAATTCCAGCATGTTGAAGAATTTTAACAAAGGAAGTAGCTACTTTTTTATAGCGATCATCAAAGGAACCAGAACAACCAACCCAGAGGAGAACTTCAACATCTTTATCTTCCGCCAGGGTTTTCACTCCCAAATCCTTGCACCAGTTTGCCCGATCAGCCCAGCCAATCCCCCAGGGATTGCTGTTGTTTTCCATATTTTTGAAAACCAGTTGGACTTCAGCCGGGAAACTGCTTTCCATCAGCACCAGGTTCCGTCGTAAATCAACAACTTTATCCACCTGTTCCACATACATGGGACAAACTTCCATACAAGCCCGACAAGTGGTACATGCCCAGATCTCATCTTCAGTCAGATAACCACCAATCAGCGGTTTTTCATCGTCAGGGATTCCATAGGTAAGATCCTCTCCCTGGGCTTGCAACTGCTTAATCGTTGCCGCCTTATCGTAAAGACAACCCCTGATATCCTGAATCAGCTTTTTAGGTGAAAGAGGTTTGTCAGTTAAAAAGGCAGGACAATTATCCTGGCAGCGACCGCAACGGATACAAGCATCAGAATCCATCAACTGCTTCCAGGTAAACTGCTGAACATGTGCAACCCCAAAGCTCTCGGCATTTTCAATGTCGAGGGCTCCAAGCATTCCTTTTGGTTGCAGCGAACGATAATAATTATTCAAAGTACCGGTTACTAAGTGCAACAACTTGGTATACGGAAGGGTTCCAATCAAGGCGATGACGGCATAGAAATGGAAGCGCCATACCCACCTGATTGCCGTCGCATCAAATTTAGCTCCAAGAGTCGCAAATATCCAGGCAAACACACTGCCTACCGGTGCAAATACACTGCCATGGGGAGCTATGACCGCCAGGCGAAACCCTTCAACCATGAAACCTGAAATAAAAATCAAGAAAAGCCAGAAAATCAGCAGGACATCTTCGCCGCCCCGTTCATCCAGGCGGTCAGGTTTTACCACGTATCGGCGATATACTGCCATACACAGACCAATCAGGGCTAATGTCCCGGTGACATCAAGGATGAATGAAACTATACCTGCGGCTACGGGAGGAAGGGTAAAAAAGAAGGCCTGGGCAAAAACAACAATAAGGAAAGGGAGCAAAAAACCAAAGAAAATAAACAGATGCATAAAGCCGGGATTACCCTCTTCCAGAAGGCGATCATGGCCAAAAACCGATGAGAACATCAATGCAAAACGTTGTGGTCGGTCACCTGAACGATTTTCCTGTTCACCAATTTTCCAAATGGACCATTTCCTGGCAATACCATAGATGAGGACCGCCGCAAAAAAAAGCAGGACCAAAACATCCAGAGAGTTCAACATAACAAAAACCCCTTCAAGCGCACTTTATTGACATCTGCCCCATAAAGAAACGAATTTGGTTATCCGAAAAGAATCGCACTATCGGACGCAAATTCCAAGCCAAAATAAATTATATAATAAACAATGGAATGAATAATCATTCAATAAATAGCAGGCTCCCCCTATCACACGAAAAAGCAGCCTGTCAAGAAAATATCTGCATCCTGTTCAACGGCAAGTAAAATACCATGTTTTCAGTTAACGTAAACTGATAAATGGAAAGCAAAAAAAACACCAAAAACTTTATTATAACATCGTGCCATTTATCACAAAGGCAATTTGAGTGTCAAAAAATTTTCATCTTCCTTAAATCTGAATTGAGCGGTTAGCTTTTAGCCGTTAGCTATTAGTTCTATGATTACAGGATGTTTACTATTTCAAACTGTCATCCATTAGGTCTTATTGCTCATGAACGTAATGCCTTGATTTTTTAAAGCTAAACGCTGATCGCTTAACTTAGGTTGACATATATTCACCAAGCTAAATGCGGAATATATCAATAAAAATGAGACACCTTACTAATCAACTTTTCAGAGTTGTTCGTGCAAAGACAGTGAAAAACAATATTTTTGTGGCTCATCATGACCTGCATCAATGGTGTTTTTGTTCCTTGATAAGTATCACAATAGATATTATAATGGTATTACTGATACGCAATATTCTGGAGGAAATATGGCTAATGTAAACCTGCGCGGCCTCAGTGAGGAACTTTAAAAAGGGCTTAAACTAGAGGCCTGTCGGAGAAATCAAAGTGTTAATTCTTTACTCTTGAACCTTATCAGCAAAGGGGTTGGTTTAGGGGAAAAGCAATCTTATCGTGCAAAGCATCATAATCTTGACGAGTTGGCTGGCACCTGGTCTTCTGATAATGTCGCTGAATTTGAAACCGTAACGTCATCGTTCAACAAGATTGACGATAGTCAACGCCTACGTTGCCTTTAAAAAAGGTAAACCGGGTGCAATTGAAATCTTGCAAATTGCCGGATCCATTGGTATTTGTTCAGTTGTTTTGGGGGAGTTGCTATCAGGTTTTGTCAACGGTTCCAAAGAGACCTTAAACCGACTGGAGTTGGCCCATTTCTTCGACTCACCCAGAGTTTTGTTATTGCCAGTAGACAATGAAACAACAGAATTTTATGCCCGGATTTTTCACCAACTTAAACGTGAGGGAAAACCGATACCTACAAACGATTTATGGATAGCCACCTCGGCAATGCAGCACGGCTATACAGTTTTTTCATACGATAAGCATTTCCAGGATATAGAAAATCTACCAAGCTGTCATCAACCCACTGATTTACTTCCTTGAATTCGTTTCAACAATCGGCAAACCGGATAAAAAAAGGCGGTACAATTCAGTGCCATCCTCATATCAAACAGGCACTGTAAGAAGTTGAAGTAAAATGTTTGAAATGAAAAAAATTACTTTGTGGCTATGGCTGGCTGTGTGTTGCCTACCGATGAATTCCCATGCCTGGGAAATCATGCTTCCCCAGGTCTATACGGACAGTATCAATGTTTCCAATTGGCTGATGAGTGAAAAACTGGATGGGGTTCGAGGATATTGGGACGGAAAAAGACTGCTCAGTAAAAACAAGATTCCCTTGCATCCACCTGCAGCATTTGTTGACAATTTCCCTCCTTTTGCCCTGGAGGGAGAGATCTGGGGTGGCCGGGGAACTTTTGAAAAAACTTTGTCCATTGTGAAAAAACAGCAAGCCCATGACGAGTGGCTGGAACTGAAGTTTGCGATATTTGATGTGCCGCAGGCAACAGGTGGGTTTACCCGGCGGCTGAAGAAGGCGAAAGACTGGTTTAACAATCACCCCGCCCAATTTGCTTTTGTAATTCCACAAAAGACTATCAAGGATAAAGAAGAGTTGAGGACTGAACTACAGCGGGTGGAGAAGTTGGGCGGCGAGGGGTTGATTGTTAGAAAGCCGGACGCGCTTTACACGAGTGGAAGAAGCAGCAAGATTTTAAAGGTTAAAAGTTTCTTTGACATGGAAGCCGTGGTTATTGCCCACATTGGCGGCAAAGGCAGGAACCGGGGACGGCTTGGCTCATTGCTTGTGGAGTTGCCGGATAAAACCAGGTTTAAGATCGGAACAGGTTTCAGCGATGAGGAGCGTATTAATCCTCCGCCTGTCGGTTCTATCATAACCTTCAAGTATTATGGTTTTTTTGAATCTGGCTGTCCCAGATTCCCTTCTTTTTTCAGGCACAGGCCGGATAACTCTCTGTGATATTGCAATAATTCTCTTTATGTTCACCATTTTCAGCTTATTTTATTTTGAGCAATACGAGTCAATGGCGTTATATTTCCTGCGTGCTTGGCATATTTTTCCCCGAGGATATTACGAAATGATAAAATCACATAACAATGACGAATAAATCTCCTGATATTGATGTTTCCAGCAATGTTGAGCTACAATTGGCCCGGGAATTTGTTGAAGACACCGGCCGCCATATTTTTTTGACAGGAAACGTCGGTACCGGTAAAACCACATTTTTAAAAAATCTTAAAGCGAATACAGTCAAAAGGATGATTGTCGCAGCGGGAAAAAAATAAAAAAGCGGAAAATCTCACAATTTCATTGAGAGTTTTCCGCTACATTACTCAACATTATTATTGGCCGGAAGAAGATGACGGTAGAGATAAAGATCAGGTCTGGTAAATCTCCGTACTGAAGGTTTTGATCCATTGGCTGCGCAAAACTTCCTTGGCTGCCAGGATATCATCAACTTCAATAATCAGGATGGCATCATCACCTTTCACGGTGATAAAAGGATAGAGGGTCGCAACATTTATTTTACCTTCTTTTAACGCCCGCAGAACCACGTTAAAACCACCAGGATGATCGGGGATCCCGACTGCTATCACTTCACTGGTAGTCACAGCAAAGCCATTGGACTGTAGAACATTCTTAGCCCGCTCAGGGCTATCAACAATAACCTTAACCCTGGGTGGATCCAATTCAGAACAAGCCATGACACCCTTGATATTAACCTGCTCTCTTTCCAGAATATCACAAATTTGATTCAAACGTCCCGGCTTATTATCTATGGAAATAGAAAGCTGTGTTACAGACATGAAAAAATCCTCTACTTATTGATTAAGAAAATCATACCCTTTGGTCACCACCTGACAACTAACTTTCACCAGTGCCGGCTTGCTTCCCAGCAGGATTTCTAAACTTTTAAATACCGAATCATGGGTCAGCACCTGCCCTACCTTGACCAGGGACCCGAGAAGAATCATATTAGCTGAACGTTCATTGCCCAGTTCCCGAGCCAGTTCATTAGCGGGCACAGGGATAAAATCGATATCACTTCTCTTCGGCAGGCCCACAATAATGGAAGAGTTATACAGCAATTTGCCGCCGGAAACCAACCGGTTCATAAAGGCCATTGCCGAAGGCTGATTCATGGCAACCAGGATGTCAGGATTTGAAACCACTGGTGAGGCAATTTCTTCATCGGAAATACAGACAGTACAGTTTGCGGTACCACCACGCACGGCAGCACCGTAGGCCGGAAGGTAAGTGGCATGCAAACCCTGAATCATACCCGCGTTACCCAATACGTTACCCAGAGTCAAAACTCCCTGGCCACCGGAACCGGCACAAAGTGTATTTAAAATCATCCTTTTTGCTTCCTTTTTTCTTCCCGCTTGTCGGTTAACAACCCGGGCTGGTATTCTTTAGACATCTCTTCAGTAATCCATCGACAAGCCTGAAGCGGCGTCATTTTCCAGTTGGTCGGACAAGGGGATAAAACTTCAACGATGGAATATCCCAAACCTTCAGTTTGAGTTTGAAACGCATTAGTAATCGCTTTTTTGGTTTTCCTGATACCGCCAGGAGTTGCCACCGTCACCCGCTCGGCATAAGCAACGCCTGGAAAAGTTGCAACTACATCGGTAATATGGAGGGGATAACCATCCAGCGCTGAATTACGACCAAGAGGGGTAGTCGTAGTCCCCTGGTCAAGGATGGTAGTGGGAGCCATTTGCCCCCCGGTCATACCATAAACAGCATTATTAATAAAAATAACGGTGATATTTTCACCACGATTGGCAGAATGAATGGTTTCAGCCGTACCAATGGCGGAAAGATCCCCATCACCCTGGTAACTAATGACAAAAAGATCGGGATTGGCCCGACTCACACCGGTGGCAATAGCCGTTCCCCGACCATGAGCTGACTCAATCACATCGATATCCAGATAGTGATAAGCCAGAACCGCACAACCGGCTGGGCATACCAGCAAGGATCGCTTGCCAAGATCCAGCTCTTCCAGCACTTCGGCAACTATCCGATGCACAATTCCATGACCACAACCGGGGCAATAGTGAGTTACGACATTTTTTTTATAATACTTGGGCCATTGATTTATCAACTTCATGGGACCTACTTTTTCATCCGCCGATAATGACGGTTAATAACCCGAAAAAACTCCAACGGAGTGGGGATGACGCCGCCGGGACGGCCATGAAATTCAACCTTAACCTGATAATCAGCCAGGGCCAATCTTACATCATCAACCATCTGACCGGTACTCATTTCAAAAACCAGGAAACCTTTAATCCGGTGCGCTATTTCCTGCAAAACTTTTTCCGGAAAAGGGAAAAGGGTTATGGGTCGAATCAAACCAACCGGGATTCCCTCTCTGCGGGCTCGTTTGATAGCGCCTTTGATAATTCGGGCCGTTGTTCCATAGGCAACCACGGCATATTCAGCGTCTTCCATCATATAAAGCTCATAACGGGTTTCACAATTGGCAATTTCCTGGTATTTACGCACCAATTTCCAATTGTGACGTTCCATTTCCAAACCGTCCAGTATCAGGGATGCCAGGTAACGACTTGGACCTTCTCCCCGCCCCTTTAACGCCCATTTTTTTTCAGGTAATTGTTTAACCGGCTCCGGGAAAACCACCGGTTCCTTCATCTGCCCCATCATTCCATCACCAATGAGCATGACCGGAGTCCGATAACGATCAGCCAGATCGAAGGCAACCATGGTCAGATCAGCAAGTTCCTGTACCGAGGCCGGAGCCAGAACCGGGGTCCGGTAGTCACCATGTCCACCGCCCCTGGTTGCCTGAAAATAATCTCCCTGGGACGGAGCAATATTCCCCATACCAGGACCTCCGCGCATCATATTGACAATAACAGCCGGCAGTTCAAACCCTGACAGAAAAGAGATCCCTTCCTGTTTCAGGCTGATTCCCGGGCTGGATGATGAAGTCATGGCCCGGACTCCGGATGCAGCTGCGCCTACGACCATATTAATGGCTGCGATCTCACTCTCTGACTGGATGAAAACTCCACCAGCCTTCCGTAAATTTGCCGCCATATATTCACCCAGCTCATTCTGGGGGGTAATCGGGTAACCAAAATAACATTTGCAGCCGGCCCGGATGGCCGCCTCGGCAATGGTATGGTTACCACTCATAAAAACCTTATTCACTGTACACCTCAACCGCCAAATCAGGACAAACCAGCGTGCAGACCATACAACCAATACAATTCTCAGGCTTTACTGGATCAGCATAATGATACCCCATGCTATTCAAATTCGCAGAAGCCTCAAGTACTCCCTGTTTACAGAATTCAACACAAAGACCGCAACCTTTACAATAATCCCGGCGTATCTTCACCGAAAATATTTTATCTTTTTTGCTCATCATTAACCTTAAATTGCTCTGGTAAGAAATCAAAAATAAAGCGCTAATTATCTAACGTAAACAAACCCATGCACCAGCAATTATCAAAGTAGAAAAATCCCTTTATATCCTGTCAGAAAAATCGTCAAGTGAAACTCCCTGTGGCTCTCACAGAAGATTAAGTATCAGCCTGCCGGAAGTCAGGAAATCACACTTCCCCGGACTGATGCGCCGGGCGCAAAAGATCAAAAACAGACTTGACAGGATTGAAAGTCCTGGCCGGAACTTCGATGAAAACCGTATTCCATTCAGCCATCGCCCCATTCCACAAACCCGGATGTTCCAAAGCCTTCAATTCCTTTCCCTCACTGGATTTAACGGCAATAAAGCCGGTATCAGGATCGCTGAACTCATGCAGGTTAAAAGGTTCCCCCTGGTAATCCCGCAAACCACATACTAGATCCACCGGGTTAAAATGGGTGGAGCGCTGCCAGATTTCCGCCTGATCAGGAGCGGAAAAATCCACCTGTGATGATTCAACTATCTGGCGACTGCAACCCTGACCGGATCCACGGAGCCAAAAAGGTCCGCCCCCGGGCTCGCCTTCATTTTTTACCATCCCGCAAACCCTGAGGGGGCGATTAAGTTTCTGTTGCAAAGATACAATCTGTTCATCACGTGGTCCAGAGGGAATATCAACTCCAAGAAAATCCTGCACAAAAGCGCTTATTTCAGCCAGCAGCAAATCACCAGGAACTGCATCATCAAGGCCTTGAAGATAACTGAAAATACGCTGTTGCAGATGTACCAGGTAGCCTCCCAGAGCCTGGTGATAGCGGCATATTTCCGGTTTCAACCGATCAGGAACTACATTGTCGATATTTTTGATAAAAACAATATCGCCTTGTAAATCGTTCAGATTTGTCAGCAGAGCCCCATGACCGCCAGGACGAAAGACCAGGGAGCCTGCGGCATTTCTGAAAGGTACATTATCATGATTAACGGCAATGGTATCTGTTGAGGGTTTCTGGACCGAAAAAGCAACCTCACAACGGGTAGTACCGGTTTCAATGACTCCCCTTACCTGATCGAGATGTTCCCGAAACAGCTGACGATGTTCCGGAGAAATAGTAAAATGTAGCCGAACCACTCCGTTTTTATCTTTAATGTAATCTTCCGCTTCCACCAAGTGTTCCATAAAAGGTGTGCGAGCATGATCGGCATAACAATGGAAATCAATCAGTCCCTTCGGCAAACAGCTGTAGTTAAGCCCTTTTTCCGTCAGTAAATATGCCAGCATCAGGTCACATCGACCTTCATTAATCAGGGTTTCAGCCTCCATTCCATCGGCTGAAACCACCTGGTGAAGCCGACCGGAAAAAGCAAATTTTCCACAATTATCCTTCATCCGCAGGATATCATCATAATCAGGATTATCAATGAAATCATCTAACGTCATGGGTTTGGCACCCGGTTTAAAATATTTATGATAACAGGACAGCAGACTTTTGAACATTCTGGTTGCCGCACCCGATGCCGGAACAAACTTCATCGCCCTTCCAGCCAGGGCAGCCTCCCGGTATATGTCGACCAGGGATTCCATCTTTTCATTCTGCAGCCTGACAATGCCATCATTTATGGTACAAGGGCGATCCAGTTTAACGGCCGGAATACCATGGTTAAAAACATCTATTTGGGCAAGAACATCCACCTCGTTCAGACCATGTTCATGTATCTGAGCCAAGTCCGCATCGGTAAAAATAATATCACAATCCATTTTATTGCTCCAAAATCTGGTTTCATTCTCACTGCTACAGCTAATATATCTGCATAATTACATACTGACGACTGATATTCAAGTAAAAATCCAACAACCGGAGTCAACTGGAAAAACTATTATCCGCAGGAAAAATAGATTGATTTTATTGAAAATAATCTGCCAGGGTATCATTTATCAATTAACTGATAAATGACTCATGATGAGCAGTAAACTTATTTTGTTGATTTTTTACGAGTGCATCCAGCCTGATGCTTTTGTAATGAATTGAAAAACCAATGGTAGAGTAAAAGCTTCATATTCGAGGCAGGTAAAACCTGAGGCATGAGGCATACTTATGGTATACTGTAATAACGAAGGCTGTAACGTAAGGTCGAAGATGGAGTTTTCACGAAGTTATTAAGACTCAATTTTCCAAGGAGGATTCACTTATGAAAACAGCACTATGGAAACCATCGGCTGAACGGATAGCCAATGCTAACCTGACCCGGTTCATGAAATATCTTGAAGGTCAAAAAGGAAAATCTTTCAGCAATTATGATGAACTCTACCAGTGGTCCGTTACTAAACGGGCCGACTTTTGGGAAGGCATCTGGAATTTTGGCGGTGTCATTGCTTCCAAATCATATAATGAAATACTGGTGGACGGCGACAAAATGCCCGGTTCCAAATGGTTTACCGGCTCCCGGCTGAATTTTGCCGAAAACCTGCTGCGCTATCGTGACGATCAGACGGCCCTGGTTTTCAAAAGTGAACAGCAGGATGCGGTGAGGATTACCTATGCCGAGCTTTATGACCGGGTGGCCAGACTGGCTAAATCGCTGAGGAATATGGGCGTCACCGTTGGTGATCGGGTTTCCGGTTTTGTTCCCAACATGATGGAAACTATTATCGCTATGCTGGCTACTACCAGCATCGGAGCCATCTGGTCCTCCTGCTCACCTGATTTCGGCATCAAGGGGGTTTTGGACCGTTTCGGTCAGATTGAGCCCAAAGTTGTATTTACCGCCAACGGGTATTTTTACAATGGCAAATCCTTTGACTCCCTGCAAAGGGTTTCCGATATTCTCAACAACCTGCCCTCGGTGGAGAAAGTAGTGGTAATTCCTTATACCGAAAGTCAACCGGATATCAGCATAATCAATAATTCAATCCTCTTTGGCGATTTTCTCAGTTCCGAAGATAACCTGAAAATTGAATTTGAGCAGCTGCCCTTTGATCACCCCCTTTATATCATGTATTCATCCGGCACCACCGGGGTTCCCAAATGCATTGTCCACGGGGCTGGCGGCACCCTGATTCAGCATCTGAAGGAACATCTTCTGCATGTTGATCTCAATCGGGAAGACAACCTCTTTTATTTCACCACCTGTGGCTGGATGATGTGGAACTGGCTAACCAGCGGCCTGGCGGTGGGTGCCACCCTGATCCTCTATGATGGTTCGCCCTTCTATCCCAACGGCGGCACCACCTTCAAACTGGCGGAAGATGAAAAAATAACCGTTTTCGGCACCAGTGCCAAGTTCCTGGCTTCGGTGCAACAGGCCGGCATCAATCCCGGGAAGGAATATGATCTCTCGGCCATTAAAACCATCTGCTCTACTGGTTCTCCCCTGTCGGCTGAAAGTTTTGAATTCGTCTACCGAGAGATCAAGGAAGATCTTGACCTGGCTTCCATCTCCGGCGGTACCGATATCATTTCCTGTTTCGCCCTCGGCAATCCCATCCTGCCGGTCTACAGCGAAGAGTTGCAGTGCCGGGGACTGGGAATGAAGGTGGAAGCCTTCGATGACTATGGCAAACCGGTGATTAATGAACGGGGAGAGCTGGTCTGTACGGCATCATTTCCCTCCATGCCGATCTATTTCTGGAATGATCCGGACAACCAGAAATACCTGGACGCCTATTTCCGCCGTTATCCCAACATTTGGTGCCACGGTGACTTTATCATGATTACCGAAACTGGCGGAATGATTTTCTACGGTCGTTCCGATGCCACCCTCAATCCCGGCGGCGTGCGCATCGGCACTGCTGAAATATACCGGCAGGTGGAAACCATTCCGGAAATCAAGGACAGCGTCGTCATCGGCCAGAACTGGGATAACGATGTCAGGGTTATCCTGTTTATCATCCTGAATGAGGGGGTTGAATTGACTGAGGAGTTGGAAAAACGGATTAAAACCACGATTCGGAAAAATACCACTCCCCGCCACGTACCGGCCAAGGTGATTCCGGTTACTGACATCCCCTACACCATCAGTGGCAAAAAGGTGGAACTGGCAGTACGCAAAGTCGTCGAAGGCCGGAAAATTACCAACAAGGATGCCCTGGCCAACCCCCAGGCCCTGGAATGCTTCAAGAATCTGCCCCAATTGCAATCATGAACATCGACCGCTGTCAGGGTAACACCATGCAATGATTTTTTGCCCCGGACAAAACCAGAAAGCCCCGCTTAACGCGGGGCTTTTCATTGTCAGCTTCCATTTGACTTATTCTTCAACTCAACAAATACCTCCCGCCGCAGCACCCCGTAGCGGTTAAAACAAACACGCAGGGTCATCAGGATAGTCAGTACCACACTGGTGATGGTGCTGACTACAATCGCAATCATGATCATAATCTGGTATTTAATTGCCACTTCCGGGCTGGCTCCTCCAAGAATAACGCCTGTCATCATCCCTGGCAGTGCGACGATACCCATGGTTGCCATGGCGGCCAAGGTCGGCTTTAGCGCCAGTTGAACACTTTCCCGAAAATACGGTAGTAATGCCTCATAATGAGAAGCTCCAAGCGAGAGCACATAGAGATATTTTTTGGCATCCTTCCTGATATTTTCATAAAACGTGCTGATGCCGACAATATTGCCCCTGAGCGAATTGCCCAGGAGCATGCCGCCGAGAACAATCAGGTAGCGGGCGTCAAAGATATTATCAAGGGGAATAACAACAATGTTCAGATAAAAAATGACTATAAAGGTAGCAATGGAAAATGACAAAAAACCGGGGATAAAAACCTTGCTGATTTTGATGGCAGAACTTCTGACCGCGGTAAAAACCGCAACCGTAATCATGATCAGCAACCAGAGGAGATTAATCCAGGTGTTATTCCATAAAAAAAGATATTTGAGAAAGATGCCGATCAGGATCAACTGAACGGTCATCCTGCCCACGGCATAAAAAAGCGGTTTGATGAGGCCAAATCCGAACTTCAGGCTTAAAACCACCGGCAGAGCCAGCAGCAGAAAGGTCAGAACCAGGGAGACAAGGGAAAGATCTACGGTTTCCATTTCCCCTCCTCAAGGTTGAAAATTTTGACCGCCGGGTTCTCAAGCCAGACCGGATCGTGGGAAATCACCAGGCAGGTCCAGTCCTTCCTGGTAATAAAAAAATCCGCCACTTTTTTTTTGAGCTGCTTATCGAGGGCCGAAGTCACTTCATCCAGCAGAAATACTTTCCGCTGCAGCAGCACAGCAATAATAATCGCCAGGCGCTGTCTTTCGCCGCCGGACAGATTTTCAATATCTTTTGTAAGAACTTCCTGATCGAATTCAAAATACTCCAAAAGCTCCTGCAACTGTGCCCGGGTGTTATCCAGGTGGATATTCGCTTTTAATTTCAGCACAAAATCAAGCAGGTCAGGAATCTTTCCATCTCCCAGGCTGACATCCTGGTCGATATAGGCAATCTTTTCACGAATCTCCCAGGCACTCTTCTCATCAACCGGCTGACCAGCAAAAGAAACTTGTCCTTCATCCGGTTCAAGGAAACCCAAGACCAGGGAAAAGAGAGAACTCTTCCCCGATCCCGATCTTGCCAGAACAACGACTTTCTCTCCCCGCTTCACTTCAAAAGAAAGGTCATTAAGAATCTTCTTGCCATTGAATGCCAAATGGACATGGTCAAATTTAATCATGGAATTCTTATTTTTACCGGGAAAGTCAAAAGATTGATACGTCAAGGCACATCAACACGCATTTTTTTTCCTCTCCAACAGTGCTTTTACCGCCTCTCCATTTGATCCAAGAAGCAAGGCAATATGACGGGTCTTCTCACTATAACCCAATCCAATTTTCAGGGTCATGGTCAGCGGGACCGACAGCAGCATGCCCACCGGCCCGAGCACCCAACCCCAAAAGGCCATGGAAACGAAAATAACCAGCGGTGAAAGTCCAACTCCGGTCCCCATGATCTTTGGTTCAAGAATATTCCCAACAATCATGTTAATAGCCAGATACAGGCCGGTGGTCGCCGCCGCCGGAGCCAGGCCAAGCTGGACCAGGGCCAGCAGAACCGATGGAACTGCGGCAATAACCGAACCAATGGTCGGAATAAAGTTCAGCAGAAAAGCCAGCACCCCCCACATGAGCGCAAAATCAACCCCGATAATCCACAGACCAATAGTAACCAACACCCCGGTAACCAGACTGGTGCCGGTCTTCAGGGCCAGGTACCGGTTAACACCACTGATAATCCGGTCATATTTTTCCATATCAGCATCAGGCCTGCCGGCTACAGCTTTGAGCTTATCCGTAAAACCCGAGGCCTCGAGCAGGATGAAAACCAAGGTCAACATAATCATAAAAGTATTGGTCAACATCCCAAAGAGATTGTTGAGCATATTGGCGGCAATACCCATGAGCTTGCCAGGATCAAACTGATCCATGAGAATCTTTTCCGTAAGCTCAATGCCGTGACCTTCCAGCCAGGCAATCAAATCTTTGAACATCGCATGCAGACGTTCCTGGTACTGAGGTATAGCCCGGGAAAACTCCGCCATGGAAGAGGTTACCAGGGTTGCCAGCACCATTTCCACCAGGATGACCAGCAGCACCAGCAGGAAAATGGAAACAATAGGTGGCAACTTCCTGGTTCGCAGCCAATACACGGGAGGAGCACAGATAATGGCAAGAAAGGTCGCCAGCAAAAACGGTACGACAATAGCTTTTGCCGACATGATACCGGCAATAACAATCACAAACGCAGCAAGATTAATAAGCATGATATTCCTGTCTCAATCATTTAGTTTTCACCCGGAAAAACTGGTTTCCGTCCAAAGAGCTAATCAAAATCCAGTTTCGCCTTGCATTGATTACATTAAAAAACCGGGGTCAGACCCCAATTGATTCCTTGATTACATTTGACCGCGCCCCGGAAAACCTGGTTGCCGCATTCAGTAAAAAAACCGGTAAAAAAACCGGGGTCAGACCCCAATTGATTCCCCTTGGCCTATATACAGCTCGCCGGTAACTGAATAATTCTATCGGCAATCAATTCTACCTGATTGCTATTGTTCACTACGATTCCCAAAGGCAGATTATTGATAGTAACAAAGTTTTTCAATGCCTGCAATGGTCGCTGTTTGGTCATGCTTCCTAACTTTATTTCAATGGGCAGGATTCCGAAAGGACCTTCGAGAATGACGTCTATCTCGGCACCGTTTTTCGTGCGAAAATAATTATATTTCCAGTTTGTAACATCAAGAGCCTGTACCCCTTTGATAATCTCCTCCGTGATGAAGGCTTCAAATCCAGCCCCCACATTCGGATGATTCAATAATTGATCCCGGCTGTATACCCCCTGAATAAAATTAGCCAATCCACTGTCCCGGAAGTTGCCCTTCGGCATCTTGACGACGGATTTGCTCACATTCGTCTCATGACTCGGTAAATTTCTCCAGATATAGCTGCCTGCCGCAATTACCAGATAATCACGTACCGATTTTTCGGAAATATCCAATGACCTTCCCACTTGTGAACGATTTATGATGGTTCCGCTAAGGGCGGCCAGCATGGATACAAAACGCTGATATTTGATTAAATCCAGCCTGGGAAAAAGAGTTCTGATATCTCTTTGAACATATGTCTGGAGGTAGTTTTCCATCCAGACGCCATGAAAACGTGCATTGTTTTCTAATATCGGCTCAGGATATCCACCTTTTAAAAAAGCATCCATAACCTGGTCGTGAGAAAAAACAGGAGTAAGACCTCTCAGGAAATCAATCGTAGTATTACTGATTTTTTGCCTGAATATTTTATAAAATTCAGGTAATTTCTGAGCATACGTCTCATTTGTCTTGAAAGTTCCAAGCTCCACAATCCCAACCCTGCCGGCCAAGGTTTCAGAGACATTTTTTATTAATTCAAGAGAGCTGGAACCGGTAAGCAGAAAGCGATTTTTTCGCTGTCTGTCCCTGTCGATGACACCGCGCAGTTCTTGAAACAACGCCGGGAATTTTTGGGCCTCATCAATAATAATTGAATGGGGGTGTTCTTTTAAAAAGAAATCAAAATCACGGGTGATAAAATCGAAGTCTCTAGCTCGCTCAAGATCAAAATAACGCCACTGAGGTCTAAGCATTCTGGCCAGCGTGGTTTTTCCGCATTGCCGAACGCCAAGGATGATCACAACCGGAAAAAAACCGAGTAATTTATTAATCTTATTCTCAATATTTCGCGCCAACCCAATCATATTCGTGCAATACACACGATATTTACTTATGTCAACCCATTTCTTCATGACGCGTATACGTGATATCATCCGGCAATTGTTGACTTGCGTGGTCAAACCATTTATATAGAGAAATAATTCTCAATATAAGTTTAGAGGTAAACTCCATGGAAGACACCACGGCCGTATTACTGCTGGCTTATGGCGGACCGGAAAATCCGGCAGAAATTGAACCTTTCCTGCAACAACTGCTGCGGATGGATAAGATCCCTGCCCCCTTACTCCAGCGGGTGCTAGAAAAATATCAGACTATCGGCGGTGGTTCTCCCCTGCCTGGCATCTGTCGCAGTATTCGAAAAAAGCTGGCCGAAGTTTTTGCAAACAGCGACAAAAAACTACCAGTTTACCTGGCTTTTCGCTACTCTAAACCAGACATTGATACGGTTGTCAGACAAATGGCAGCTGAGGGAATTAAACAGATTCTCGCTGTCTCCCTTTCCCCCCACACCTCAAAAATCAGTACCACGGCCTATTTCAGTACCCTTGACAACGTTGTATCAGAACTTTCATTGAAGGTCATTCCGGTTCGCAGCTGGTACCGGAACCCACAATACATCGACTGTCTGGCCAGAAGAATTTCCCTGGCAGCTGAACAATATTCCCTGGATGTCTCCGCTCCAACCACTGCCCTGGTCTTTTCCGTCCATAGCATCCCGGAAAGTTACCTGGAAGATGGTGATACTTACGTGGAGGAAATTAATGAAAACATCTCCCTGCTGATGGAGAAATTTCCAGACAGCCAGCATTTTCTCGGCTACCAGAGCAAGGGCAAAGCCCCCGGAGCATGGCTGAAACCTGACGTTAACCAATTGCTGCCGGAACTTATCACCGATGGTTTTAAGAAGATTATTCTTATCCCTTTGAGCTTCGCCATGAACCACCTGGAAACCTTCTATGATATTGACCAGGAAATTATTCCGGCAATCACCAACCAGCACCAAGTCAACCTTGTTCGGATAACCATGTGCAATGATGATGATGATTTTATCAGCATGTTATTTAATAATATTTCAGCTTATATTATGTAATATTAAATAGTTACAACTAGTTGCTAAATCATAACATTACTAGGTATTTCAATATCTATCTCCTTGAGGGAATGGTTCCTGAATGAAAAATCCAAAACATGTAGTTGTTATCGGTGCCGGAATAAGCGGCCTTGCCTGTGCTTATGAAATCATTACCCAGGCCAGGAAGGACAACCTCCCGATTGAAGTGAGCGTCATCGAACGATCTCCCTGGATCGGCGGCAAGATTTTAACATCCCATGCTGATCCCTATGCGGTCGAAGGGGGGCCAGACTGTTTTATTCTGGAAAAGCCGTGGGCGCTGGCCCTGGTCAGGGAACTGGGAATGGAAGATCAGTTAATCAATACCAGCAACCAGGCCAGTGGAACCTATATTTATTCCGGCAAAAAGCTCCATCGCCTGCCAGACGGGCTGATTATGATGATTCCCACCAAGATCATCCCCTTTGTCACCTCTGCCCTTATTTCCTGGCCCGGCAAAATCCGCATGGGCATGGATATCGTGATTCCCAAACGCCGGGAAAGCGGGGATGAAAGCCTGGCAAGTTTTGTTACCCGAAGGCTGGGAAAAGAGGCGCTTGACAAAATTGCTGAACCTCTGGTGGGCGGCATCCATGCCGGCAACCCGGATAATATGAGCCTGCTCTCCACATTCCCCCGTTTCCTTGAGATGGAACAGCAGTCAGGAAGCTTGATCCGGGGAATGTTTGCCCGCAAAAAGGCCATGGCTGAAGCCATGAAGAAGCGGCCAAAAACCGGTGCACCTCCCCGCACCTTTTTCATTTCCATGAAAAACGGCATGGCCCAACTTACTGACGCTCTGGCTGAAATTATCGGCCGGGAGCGAATAAAAACCAATCTGGAAGTCAAGACGGTTGAGAAGAAAGATCAGGGCTACACCCTGCAGATGGCTGATGGCCAACAACTACAAGCCGATCAACTGGTCATGTCCAGCGAAGCTTTTGCCACTGCGTCCATGATCAATGATCTGGCACCAGAACTGGCGATGATCCTGGAGCAGATCCCTTATGTTTCATCCTCCATTGTTTCCCTGGTTTTCCGCCGGGAAGATATTCTCCGCCCCCTGGATACCTATGGATTTATTGTTCCCCGGATTGAAGGCCGGAAAATCATGGCCACCACCTGGACATCCATTAAATGGCCCCATCGCGCCCCGGATGGCAAAGTACTTATGCGCTCTTTTGTCGGCGGTGCCCAGCAACCGAAACTGGCTGAACTGAACGATGACAAGATTACCACAACCGTTCTTAAAGAATTAAAAGAGATTGTCGGTATTACGGCCAAACCTGAACAGGTTTGGATCCACCGCTGGCCCCAGGGAATGCCCCAGTATACCCTCGGCCATCAGGAACGGCTGGAAAAAATTGACCAGTATGCGGACACACTTCCCGGCCTCTACCTGACAGGAGCTGGTTACCGTGGTATCGGCATTCCTGATTGTATCAACAATGCCCGCAAAACCGGGCAAAAGGTACTTGCCGACCTGTTATGATCAAGGTACTTCACTGCCTGTCACAAATTCCCGGAAAAACCGGCAGCGGGGTTTACCTCCAGGCACTGGTCCGGGAAGGTCACAAGCTGGGACTGGATCAATGGCTTATCTGCGGTGTCCCGGCTTCGATGCCGAAGGTTGAAATCGACCAGCTGGCTGATCATCACATTTTCCCGATTATTTTTGATGCCCCCGATTTACCTTTCCCGGTTGCCGGCATGAGCGATGTCATGCCCTACCCCAGTTCTCGTTTTTCCTCCTTCAACCAGGATACCCTCACCCGTTATGAACGGGCTTTCGCGGCAAAAATCAAGGAAGTGGTCGAGCTCATTCACCCCGACATCATCCACTCCCACCACCTGTGGCTGATGACCGCCCTGATTCGCCGCCTTTTTCCTGACATTCCCCTGGTTACCACCAGTCACGGCACCGACCTCAGACAACTGCATCTGGCTGATCACCTGGCGCTCAGAGCCATTGTCGGTTGCCAGGATGTGGATAAGGTCATGGCGCTGAATGAAGAGCAGAAAAAGAAAATTATCGATTTCTACAGACTGGATGAGCATCAAGTGGTGGTTACCGGGAGCGGTTTTCGCCATGATCTGTTCAATACCAACCAGTGTAGTAAAGGTCCCTATATCAAGCTGATCTATGCCGGCAAGCTGAGCCGGGCCAAGGGCCTGCCGTGGCTGCTGGAGGCAGTGGCCGGAATTGATAATATCACCTTGAAACTGGCCGGTGGCGGTGAAGGAGAAGAAGCGGAAGCGATTCGCCGACAGGCGGAAAAGCTGGCGCCGAAAGTAGAACTTCTGGGCGCGTTGTCCCAAGAAGATCTGGCCGAAGAATGCAAAAAGTCACATATCTTTGTCCTGCCGTCTTTTTACGAGGGCCTGCCGCTGGTATTGCTGGAAGCATTGGCCTGCGGCTGCCGGGTGGTGATTACTGACCTGCCGGGCATCCAAAATCTCTTCCCCCCGGAAGCCCTGGATGAAGGCATCATTTCTCTGGTTCCCCTGCCAACACTCATCGGTCCCGATGTTCCTAAAAATGAAGATCTTCCACGTTTTGTCAATAATCTACGGACTGCCATCAAAGAACAAATCAACAAGGCTCGGCAACAGCAGGATTTTTGCTGCCTGCCACTGGAAGAAACCCTGCAGCAAAATACCTGGGGAAAAATTTTCGGGCGGGTTCTGAAAATCTACCAGGAGGTACTGCAATAATCCTGAAACCCCTGATTTTTTAAAGCTTTTTTCTGCAGGTACGAGCGGCCAAAAGAACCGGATCCCAAACCGGAGAAAACGGCGGGGCATAGGCCAGATCAAGTTCCATGACCTGATCCAGGTTTAAACCTTGGTGATCCCGGTTCCCAGGCTGCCACGGTTGATGGAATCGCTGCCGGCCATGTTCAGCCCGGCAAGCATCCCTTCACGGTTGACTTTCAGGGCCAGCGGGGAAAAGATCGGCGTGTTATCCACCATTCGGATACCTTGGGCGCAGTCCCCGGCAGTGTAGATATGCTCCGCAGAGGTCCTCAGGCAATTGTCAACCACAATCGATGCCCGTACACCAAGTTCAATCCCGGGCCAGTTCGCTGTTTGGCTGTACTCTCAAGGCCAGTAGGACTAAATCGGCATCCAATTCTTCCTGCGCAGTTTTAATCCGGACGCCATCCCCCTGCTCTTTGATGCTGTCAATGGAAGCATCGAAATGGAGAGCAATACCTCTCTCCTGCAGTTTTTCTTTAATCAGGACCGAAATTTCTTCCTCGAACATCCGGGTATAGATGCTCGCGGTAATGCACCAGGGAGGTTTCAAGCCCTTGGGCGGCAAAGGCCTCAGCCATTTCCAGGCCAATAAAGCCCTCGCCGATAACTGCCACCCGACGTATTTTACTGCCGGCCACCAATACCGACCATTCCGGTCACTGCCTTTTAACCTGGCTGGCGGCACTCATCCCAGGTCATGACCACCGGTACCCGAACCTTCCTCACGGCCCGTTCAGCCCTGATATTCTCTCCCAACGAATCCTTCAACACATGGCGATAGAGAAATACCAACGCATTCAGAGCCTGATTCTGGGTTGCCGGGACAACTTTGCTCTCAACCGCGAGATACGTTAAAAAATCTTCTACCTTACGGTCTTTGTCCTTCATCAATTCATGGCGGTTCTACATCTTATGGAAATAAACATATCTTCTGACCCATTCGGCGTAGGACCGTTCGGTATAGATGGAATAATGCCGCCGCATGACCATATTCAGCTCATCCAACAATTTTAGCTGGTTTCTTATTGACATTTTCTTTCCCTGCAAAGTATGGTGAATCTATATTTGATATTTGATATTCAGAGAAGGCAATATTACCATAAAGGCGCTTAAATATCAACTTATCAGGTCAATATGGCCTGATAATATATATGTTAGTCCAAGAACATGCAGAGAGGTATTGCACTATGACAAAGAAAAAGCCTGACATATACGAACAAGAAAAACAGATGAAATGGGATGAATACCATCGATCACCTTCGGTAAAAGAGCTGTACAGTCAAGTAGATAGCATTGAAGTCGAAATGAACTTCAATAATCCTGATGGGGGAGGCGATCCAGTCGCAAAGAAAGAGAGCTATTCTCAAGCGAGTAAGGCCTTCTTTAAAATTGATTGTCCACACGTTGAGTGTGTTTCAGGTGGTTTCAACCTTTCTTCTGCTATTTCAGATTTAATTTCATCAGAGAAAGTGAGAATTGAGGGAGGTATTGTTTGTCAAGGTTGGCAAGATAGAGAGAGAATTAATAAACATCGCTGTCTTCATGAACTTAAATATACCATTAAAAGGTGTTGCCATGATAGGATAAAAACTCAATAAAAACATTTACTTAATGCAGAAAAGCCTCTACTATGAATATAGGTAACCACGACGAAACTTATATCCAAAACGGAGGCCTCTCATGCATCATAAGAATATCAAGCTGATGGTAAAAAAACAACTGAAAAAAGAATTTCCCAACTGGAAACACCTTCCTAAAAAAATGAAAAGAAAAATCTTCAACAAAGTTATGGACGAAGTTACTACCAATTATGATTTTAATCAGGAAATTACCGCTCCTGTTGCAGAATTACTCGGCATAGAAAATCAGCTGCCGGCTGATGGCATTATACCACTTTACGAAATGGCTCAATACATCGATAAAGTGAACAGCGATCGGATCATAAAACTCAGTAACTATGATCGGTCCTCAATATATATC
>Ga0307990_1001103_pt1 | contig 22988 bp, 21 predicted proteins | sample EllFjometagen129_FD_203168 | JGI IMG/M metagenome (GOLD analysis project Ga0307990, IMG submission 203168) | Marine microbial communities from Ellis Fjord, Antarctic Ocean - #129 | ecosystem: Environmental > Aquatic > Marine > Unclassified | place: Southern Ocean | collected 2014-10-08
CACAACACGCACAGCGAAACGGACGAGTCCTTTCACCGTTTCTCGATGCTCAGCGTCGAATGGCAAAACTGTCGTTGCAATATATCCGATGCTTTCGCTGCCATTTTTTCAGCAAATCGCTGCCCAGGGTCTATCTCCCCGCATTTTCGAAGGCACTGTTTTCTTACCTATAACGACTCGCCGGACACCGATGGCGGGGTGTTAGAGTGCCGGTTGTCCGAGTTTATGGCGGAAGCAGAGTTAATAACCTTCCTTGAGCTACTGAAAGAACATGAAGTAGCTACGAACACACACGCACCCCAACTGCACAGCGGCTCCTCTACGGCTCATCGGCCTACGCCTCAGAACACAAATGGTCAGCCGAAATCAGCCGTGAAACGCCATGAAAACTACGGGGGAAACTACGGGTTTTGACCATCAAAAAGCACCCTTATTCAGGTGGTTTCACTTCTTCTTGACCCTCATCAGAATTCGTGTATTATCTTCATTGCTAAGTAGATATATGAATCAACCTGCAACGTTCTGTATCTGGATTTTTAGGTGGAACCGCTTTCACACGGTAGAAGTTAGTTTGTTCCTGTTTCAACTTCCCCATAAGCTTCGTTTTTATTTCAAAATATCCTGTTAGATTCCGAACAATAGCCCCTCCTGTCAGCCAATATTTTTGCGGCAGGTCATATTTCACAAAATAATCGCAAATGCCCTCAAATGGTCGCGCAAAGTCAGCGGCTGAAAATTTCTCCAACTTTTTTCCGGAAACAGCCAAAAATCAAACGGGCCGATTTTCATTTTCGTTGTCGCTGCGCTTCTTTTTGAAATACAAAAAGCACTTTCGCTATGCTCAGGTCAACGCCCCGCTTAGGCCGCAACCGCCGCCGCAAGAGCCTCGACTCTCTCGACCAGCTCTTCGTAGTTCAGAGAGCCCGCCTCTCTACCAAGCTGCAGAACCTCTTTGGGCAGATCGAAGCGATTCTCGGCGCCCCCAGTGATCAGTTTGGGCATTGCTTTATTCAGCGCGTCCCGGAAGGCTTCACGTCCGGGGCGGAAGTAGTGCTTCAAGACGACCTCGACCGTAGAATGGCCGGTGACTCGCCGAACCAGCTCCATCGGTACACCCGCAGAAAGGGCCATCGTGATCCATGTGGTGCGCAAGGAGTGGAAATCCTTCACGCTGGCCTTTTGGCTGGCATGCTCGCCATCGACCTGAGTGTCTTCTATTTTTGCATCGCGCAGGGCTTTCTTGAACCGCCATGAGAGGCCGTGAATGTTATTTTTGTACATCTCAGCCGCTTCAGGGAATACGTACGGCCCTTTGCGGGGGCGGGTTTCAAGATCTGCCCGAAGGATCGGAAAGATCGGGATTTCGGCCAGTTCCCCGGTCTTGGAGGTTTTGACGGAAATAAAGCCGTCTATCAGATCAACAGAATCCCATTTCAACTTGCAGCAGTCGCCGCGCCGCATGGCCGTGCACATGGCCGTCAGCACCACCGGGCGGATAATTTCATCACAATGCTGTAGAGTTGCTGTCAGTTCCTCTTCCGTGAACGGTTGGCGGTGGACGGTGTGCAAAGCGCGATACGGAATGCTGGCAAAGGGGTTTTTTAGTATTCCGGCCTCCGGGCCAAGCTGTTCGTAAAGCCCCCGCATGACCGACAGCTTCACATTGTAGCTTGCTCCGGACATTTTTCGCTCATTCAAACTCGTGAGCCAGGCCAACACCATGGGTCGGGTGACCTGCGACAGCAGTTTTACAATCGGATACGATGTCACAATGAATTCACGGAATTGGCGGATATTGGCTTTCTGCGCTTTGGTTGTCTGGGCGGAGCGCGACTTTTTGGCCGGAAGGAACTCCCATCGGGTTTCCATCTCGGTGAGCGGAACCTGAGCTATGCTCTCGCCGGCTTTGATTTCATAGAGCTCTTCCAGATGATGGGCGGCCGTTTTGCGGCTGTGCGCCTCGCGCCTCAGCTCATCCAGCTTCACCTGAGCCCGCACCCGGGAATATTCAAGCTCTGAGCCCCCCTTTTTCCGCAACGTCACGGGAACCCGCCCTTTAATCTCCACTCCGAGATTAACGCAGGTTAATTTCCCGTTGGCCATGAAACGGCCATACCACCACTTTGAGCGCAGTGATCCGTCTTTTTTTCGTGTGATTTCCAGTCCCATTGTTTTGCCTCCGTGTTTGATTCAACATGCAACGCCCACATACAAAGAGGGCGAATCAAACGGCCAAACTCGAAGTTTCCCCCGAAGTCGGGCCGAACGAGGCGGACATAAAAAAACAGCACTTTTCGCAAAGTGCTGTTAATCACAATCTTAGACTGGTGGAGGTACGGGGAATCGAACCCCGGACCTCTTGCATGCCATGCAAGCGCTCTACCAACTGAGCTACACCCCCGTCAGAGAAAGCGTGATTTATAGAGATCCGCCTCCTCTAAGTCAACGCCCGAAACTCAAAAACTTGCCATTTGAGTACGGGTACATTCATAATGCGTGCCTATGAATACCAGACCCAGAACCCAACTTCCGTTCCAATGGCCCGATCCGCCGTTCAATATCGTTCTCGTCGAACCCGACATCCCGCAGAACACCGGCAATATCGCCCGGCTGTGCGCCGCAACCGGCACGGTGCTCAATCTAGTGGAGCCACTCGGCTTTCAGCTGACCGACAAACTCGTTAAACGCGCCGGGCTCGACTACTGGGACGCCGTCACCGTGAACCGGTTTCCAAACCTTGGAACTTTTCAGGAAAAATTTTCCACTGTTCGGAAAATTTTCTTCAGTACCAACGGCTCGAAGAACTACACGGAGGCCGAGTACCAACCCGGCGACTGCCTGATCTTCGGTTCTGAGAGCAAAGGACTGCCGCTGGAGCTGATCGAAGCTAACAAAGAGGACGTGTGCAACATTCCGATCCAGCTCGATCATGTCCGTTCTCTCAACCTCGCCAACGTCGCCTCTATCGTGCTCTATGAAGCGCTCCGGCAGATCAATCAGTCATAAGAATGTTACATATAAACTCACGATCGTGAGTTTGTATGTAACAGTTGTAAGCGACAGATTGACATCCCGGTGCGCCAATAAGTTCCAATCTCTGGAAAGATTTTGGTTTTTATTTCCAAAATCTGGAAACTTTGTGGCACGATCTTCCAATCATTGGAAACACTGAACTCTTGAGGAGGGTCACATGACAAATGCAATCGTCGTAGCCGCAATTCTGGCGCTGAATTCTCAAATTACAGATGTCTCGGTCTACAACGACCGCGCTCAGGTCGTCCGAACGGCCGAGGTTGAGTTGCAACCCGGAATCAATACCGTGGCTTTTAACGATCTTCCCGAACAAATTGATTCCCGCAGTATTCAGGTCGATGGATCTGGAGCGGCCACCGTGATGGATGTCCGCGTTAAGAGCGAAAACTTTGAAGAGATCCCCAAGCAACGCTGGAAAGAACTCTACAATCAGAAAGAACAGCTGGAGCTCGAACGCTCCGCAGTCTCGCAGCAGATTGCGCGTCACCGTCAGGCGCGGGCGTTTCTTGACCAAATCAGTTCCAAGGTGACCCACCGTGCCGAGAAGGAAGGCGAGCTCGATCTGAACCCGGACAACTGGGAGCAGATGCTGAATCTCTACAGCACGAAGAGCACTGAATATGATGAAGGAATCCGCCTGGCGGAGCTGAAGCTCAAAGAGATCCAGAAATCGTTGGACAAGGTGATGGCGGACATTCGCGATGCCGGAGCCGATACCCGCAAGCGGCGGCAGGTTGTTGAGGTAGATGTCGAGGCGGCCAAGGCAGGCAATGTGATTCTGCAACTCTCGTACATCGTGCACGGTCCAAACTGGACCCCCACCTATGATGTCCGCGTCGACACGGAATCACGCAAAATGAAGGTCAATTACTTTGCGTTGGTACGACAGAATACCGGCGAAGACTGGTCGGATGTAAGCCTGAAGCTCTCTACCGCCAATCCGGGGCTCGGCGGCGAACACCCCGAGCTCGACCCGTGGCGCATCAAAATCTGGCAACCGAGAATACAGATGAACGAATCATACAGCGCAGCACCAGCAAGGCTAGCCAAGGCAAAAATGATGCTCAACCGCTTTGCCGCAGATGACGCCGTTGGCTTCGCAGACGACGCGCCGATGACACTTCGCGAAACCACCGTATCGCGTCAGGGAGCCTCTGTTGTTTTCAAAGTGAAGGGAACAAGCGCCATCGATGCCGACAACGTGGAGCATCGGGTTGCCGTTTCCAGCATTACAATGCCGGCTCATTTCCGCTACTCGACGGTTCCAAAGATCGACCCGCATGCCTACCTGAAAGCCAAGGCGGTTAACAGCGGCAATCACCCACTACTGCCCGGCAGCGCGAATGTGTTTCTCGATGGCAGTTTTGTTGCGACCTCTTCCCTGGAACTGGTGGCACCGGACGAAGAATTTTGGGTGTTCCTCGGAGCGGACGAAAGCATGAAGGTGGAGCACAAATTGATTAAAAAATACCAGAGCCGCGAGGGTTTAATGGGGCGCGAAACGCGTCATACCCACGACTATCTGATCACGGTGAAGAATACCCACTCCGTCGAGGAAGAGGTGATCGTCTGGGATCAGCTTCCCATTTCCGGTAGCGAGGGGCTGAAGGTGAAACTCATTGCCCCCAAATACACCAAAAACAGCGAGGCTCTTGAAATTGATGACCAACAGCGCATTCAATGGTTCCAGACGCTTAAGCCGGGTCAGGAATGGGAGATTCCGTTCAGTTTCTATGTGGAGGCCCCTTCGACTGAAAAAATTGACGGGATGGATTAACCTCCCCCGCCCGCAAAAAAAAGCCCGTCCGAACCGACGGGCTTTTTTATTTTTCAATACCGCTCATCGTTTTGATTTCATCAGCGAGCCGACTTAAGCGGGAAACCGGAGAGTGAAGGTGGAGCCTTCATTGAGACTAGTTTGTACATCAACGTTCCCGTCGTGGGCTGCGACAATGGTTTTTACAAAACTGAGGCCGAGCCCCAGCCCGGAAGTGGAGCGGCTCTGTTCGCCGCGGTAAAGCCGATCCCAGATCCGCGGAAGCTCCTCAGCGGTCATCCCAATGCCGTGGTCGCTGACATTAAATTCAACCTCATCCGACAGCACAGAACCCGCCAACGTGATCGCTGTATTTTTCGGGCTGTATTTCAACGCGTTATCGATCAGATTGATTAAACACTGGCGCAGCCGCAAGCGGTCAGCCTGAACAGAGAGATCCGCCGGAACCTCATTTTTCATTTCAACTCCATGCTCTTCAGCAACAAAGGCATAGAATTCGATCACTTCTTCGGTCAGTTCGCTCAACAAAACCGGCTCTTTTTTCAACACCATCTGTCCGGTATCCGCCTCCGCCATATCCATCAGCAAATTGAGCATCTGAATAATTTTTTCAGATTCCTCCGCGCAGTCAGCAATAGCATCACGCAGGATCTCCCGATCCGCATCCGGATCCAGCAACGCCCGTTCCGTCGCATTGCGCAGATGAGTCATCGGCGTTCGTAAGTCGTGCGCGACATTGTCGAGCGTCTCCCGCGAAACCTGAATCAGCTTTTCATTTTGGTCCAGCAGGCGGTTGAACTGCGTGGTGAGCTCTCCGAGCTCGCCGCGCTGTGTATGAGGGGGAACTCGTTGTTGCAGGTCTCCGGTGGAAAGAATCTTTTGGAGAGTTTCAATCAACGAACGCAGCGGGAGCACCGCGCTCCGCGTCATCAACCAGCCGACCAAAAGGCTCAGCAAAATGGCAGGAAGAATAATCCGCAGCGCGGTATCTCGGAAATGACTTAATACCAGTCGGCTCTCGGATGTACTGCGGCCCACCTGCAGATAGAGCCCCGGTTGCAACGGGGTGGTTCCCACAATCCAGCGTCCGGCCATTCCCTCTCTGAACAGCTCATCCCAATGCTCTTTATTCAGCGAGATCCGGTTCAAACCATTTGTGTTTTTTTGATCGAGTAGCTTCCATAACGGATGCGACACGGTAACAAAACGAACCTGATTGTTTCCGTCGATCACCCGGACAAACATCTGATCAGAAGTGGCGCCAAGCTGCTGATTAAAATACCGCGAAATCGCGATAACTCCGCCCTGTTCAAAAAGGGTTTTATACTGACCGGTCTGCGTCTGAATCATATCGTGATCCCGACCGATGGCGACATGACGGACCAACTGATACGTAACGGAAAGCACAACGGCGAGCGCGAAGCAGATCACGCTCGTGTAAATTAGAGACAACCGTAAACTGAACGACAGGCGCGCCGTTTTATTTTTTCTTGAAAACATAACCAGCTCCCCGAACGGTATGAATCAGTTTTTCATCGAACGGCTGATCGATCTGACGCCGCAAACGACAAACCAGCACATCCACAACATTGGTCTGCGGATCAAAGTGATAGTCATAAACATTTTCAAGAATCGATGTTTTCGTTACCACCCGCCCGGCGTTGCGCATCAAGAATTCGAGCAACGAGAATTCTTTGGATTGTAATTCTATTACCTCACCATCTCGCTCGACCGTGCGCCGCGCCCGATCCAGTCGAAGCCCTTCCACCTCCAGAAACATAGATTCTTCCTGGGCATGACTGGTCCGGCGCAAGAGAGTCTGAATCCGGACTAACAGCTCAGAGAAAGAGAACGGCTTCACCATATAATCATCGCCACCGGCCTGTAGGCCGCGAATGCGATCGTCGACCGTCCGCTTCGCACTGAGAATCAAAACGGGTGTGTTGATTTTCTGCGCCCGCAAACGTTCAATCATCTCCAACCCGTCGAGCTTTGGAAGCATCAGGTCAGCAACAATCGCATCGTAAACACCCTGCCGAGCCAGCAGCAGCCCTTCTTCCCCATCCACCGCAATATCGACCGCATATCCGGTCTGCCGGAAGCCTTTCTCAATAAAGGCCGAAATTTTGGAATCATCTTCAATAATTAAAACTCGCATACGGTTCCCCATTTTTTAATCAAGTTAAGAGCTAACCCCGCATCAACCTATTGTCAACCGTCCACATCATTACCTCTTTGTAACCTTGCTGAAAGAATGGTGCAAGGTCTTCACGTTTCACTGGTCTCAGAAAACAAAAAGGAGGTGATACCGATCGGATAATGAGCTCAGCAGTAAACCCCACATCAAAAACGAAATCAGGAAACCAAAACAAACGGAGGTGCAACATGAAACGAGCAGGCTCAAAGAAAAACTTCCATGCGACCGGTAGTGTGATCGGAATGGTCACCGCACTAATTCTGTTATCCGGCGCCGTCTGGGCTGAGAAAAACAGTAGTAAGATTGACGTAAAAACCGACGCATCGTCTGCGGTTGAACAAACTCAAACAGATCAGCCCCCTCAAAACGTCACAGTAAAATAAACGGAACAGGCCGGGCGAAATACGCCCGGCCGATTTGAAAGGAACCAACATGAAACAAAACGCAATCAACTCCGATATTGCATTGGAAATCCAGTTCCGGCATATGCCGAAATTCAAAGAGCTCAAACAAACTGCCAGACAACAACTCGACACCTTCCGCTCATCCGCCGTACCCGGCTCCCGTTGCGCGGTCGTATTTGATCAGAACCACTCATCCAAACACGAGGCAACGTGTCGAGTCACGACACGGCTTCACATCCCCGGTCAAAAACTCTATGTGACACACACCACCGCGCCTGGGAGTTCAAAAGAGCAGCTTTTTGCTGCGCTCAATGACACATTCCACACTCTTCACCGACAAATGCGGAAAACCCGCACGAAGCGTTATCACCATCGCCGGATAGCGGCATAACGAACCGATGAGCAAACATTGCAACATTGTAATCCAAATCGCCGTTTTTTAAATTGAATGAAATCACCAACATTTTATCTTTCATCAACGAAACAAAAGGAGACCTTATGGCAGGACTTGAAATCATCAATGAAAAGGTGCGCGAAGCCAGCGCATTCATCCCGACCCTCAAGGCGGAAATCGGCAAAGTGATTGTCGGGCAGGACTATCTGGTAGACCGGTTAATCATCGGCATGCTCTCCAACGGACACGTTCTGCTCGAAGGGGTTCCCGGCTTGGCCAAGACCCTGACGGTCAACACACTGGCCGCGGCCATGCACACCTCCTTTCAGCGCATCCAGTTCACGCCCGACCTGCTTCCGGCCGACCTGATCGGAACCTTGATCTACAATCCAAAAGACGGTGACTTTTTCACCAAAAAGGGACCCGTCTTCGCCAACATCATTCTGGCTGACGAAATTAACCGCGCGCCGGCCAAAGTGCAAAGCGCCCTGCTCGAAGCGATGCAAGAACACCAAGTGACCATCGGCGATGAAACGTTCAAACTTCCCGAACCCTTCCTTGTCATGGCCACAGAAAACCCGATCGAGCAGGAAGGCACCTATCCCCTGCCCGAAGCGCAGGTCGACCGCTTTATGCTTAAACTGAACGTGACCTATCCCTCACGCGACGAAGAGCGCCGCATTCTCGAACGCATGGCACACACCAGCACCGACATCCAAGTCAACCCAGTCATCACGCCAGAAACCATTCTGGAAGCACGGAAAACCGTGGATGAAATCTACGTCGACGACAAAATTAAGGAATACATCCTCGATATCGTATTCGCCACCCGCGAGCCGGAGAAATACAACTTGGATATCGCCGACTACCTGCGCTACGGCGCCAGCCCGCGCGCCACGCTCGCGCTAACCAACGGCGCCCGCGCCCACGCCTTCCTTCAAGGCCGCGGGTATGTCACCCCACAGGACGTCAAATCTATCGCCCCGGACATTTTGCGCCACCGCATCATCGTCTCCTACGAAGCGGAAGCCGACGAACTGACCAGCGAAGACATCATCGAAAAGCTCCTCTCTGAAATCCCCGTCCCGTAAGGGCAGGCTTTATGCCTGCCCCTCCCAAGCTATGAGCGAACCAAACCACAAAGAACTCCTTAAAAAAGTTCGTCGAATCGAAATCAAAACCCGTCACGCCGTGAACGACGTATTTGCGGGACGCTACCATTCCACCTTTAAAGGGCGAGGGATGGAGTTCGATGAGGTGCGCGAATATTTCCCCGGAGACGACATCCGTGCCATTGACTGGAACGTGACGGCACGCACCGGTGTGCCGCACATTAAAAAATTCGTCGAAGAGCGCGAGATGACCGTCATGCTGATGGTCGACATCAGCGGTTCCAACGACTTTGGCAGCACCTCGCAGCTCAAACGCGACCTCGCAGCCGAAGTCGCCGCCATGCTCGCCTTTTCCGCCACCCGCAACAACGACCGCATCGGGCTGATCCTGTTCTCCGATCAGGTCGAAAAATACATCCCGCCGCGCAAAGGACCCCGCCACGTCCTGCGCATCATTAAAGAGGTATTAACTCACAAGCCGGAAAGAACAGGAACCGATGCCGCGCCCGCACTCGACTTCCTTAACCTGACTACCACCCGTAAAGCCGTCACCTTTTTAATCAGCGACTTCATCTTCCCGACCGACTGTACCCGGCCGCTCAAAATCACCGCCCGCCACCACGATCTGATCGCCGTGGCCATCGGCGATAACCATGAACGCGCCTGGCCCAAAGCCGGCGTGGTTGAATGGCACGACCCCGAAACCGGGCAGAACATCCTTGTCGACACATCAAACAACGCCGTGCGCCGCGAGCTGCTTCTTGCACAGGAACAGCGCCGTGACAAACTACAGCGTTCCCTGCGCCGCGCCGGCATCGATATGATCGAACTTTTTGCCGGCATGCCCTATGACCGCGCCTTCATCAAATTCTTCCGCCAAAGGGGGAATAGAAGATGAAATTTGAAATTCGAAATTTGAAATTCGAAATTGCAGCAATTGCTATACTGCTGTTAACCGGCTGCGAGAATGCGACGTTGCCTGAAGGTGGATTCGCGGCGAAGGCCGTGCTGAGTGAGGAAGCTCTGCATATCGGCGATGTCGTCACACTGACCCTAACCGCACACCACGCGCCGGGCAGCACGGTACAGTTTCCAACCATTGGAAAAGGCAAAGAGGTGATTGTTCGCGGACGCTCTATCGACGACTCCGTTCCCGCCGAAGGCGTACTCCAAACGGAGCAGATTGTGCAACTCACCTCGCTCCGAACCGGCAACTGGCTGATCACCACCAACCCGGTTGTCTGTACCTTTGCCGATGGCTCCCAAAAAGCGCAGGCGCTTCCGGCTCTCATATTAAAGGTGGAAAGCACACTGACCGAGAAAAATGCAACCAGCCTGTCCGACATCAAAGGCCCGATTCAGCAGCTCTCCCCGACCCTCTGGGTCATCTTGCTGATTATTGCCATCGCTTTGATTGCCGGGTTAATTACCCTGCTGATCATCAAACGTCCAAAAGGTCTAGGAAGTACGTCCGAACCGGTCATTCCTCCGCACATCAAAGCACGTCAGGCACTGGCCTCTCTAAAAGAAAAACCCTGGATACCGGAGCCCTTCTTTGTCGATCTATCGCTCATTCTGCGCACCTATCTCGAAGACCGCTTTGAACTCAACGCGCCCGAATCGACCACCGAAGAGCTGGCCGGGAAGCTGAACCACGATGCGCGCCTAACCCTGAAAGACCAAAATATACTCCGTGAATTTTTCGTCCAGACCGACTTGGTGAAGTTCGCCCGCGCCGGTGCCGAAAAAGACGTAATGAGAACTGCATTCTCGACTGTTGAATCTTTTGTTGACCAAACCTGGCAGCAAGAATCTTTGCCACAAGAGAGCACAGAGAACTAAAAATGAGATTTGCAAACCCATATTTACTGTTGCTGTTACTGTTGATTCCACTGCTACTGTGGTGGCGCAACCGGAGGCGAGTGGCGATTAATTTCCCGGACGGAAAACTACTCAAAAAGATGCCGGTCAGCCTCGCTGTGCGACTCCAGCCTCTGTTTCCTATTTTATATGCCGCCGGGCTGTCCTGCCTGATCATCGCCATCGCCCGCCCGCAGCGCGGAATGCAGGAAAGCCGTGTGAACACCGAAGGGGTAGACATTACCCTACTGCTCGACCTCTCCACATCAATGGACACACCGGACTTTGCCAAAAACGGGCGGCGAATGACCCGCATCGACTCCGCCAAAGAAGTCATCAGCGATTTTGTTGAAAAACGCACTGACGACCGCATCGGCATGGTCGCCTTTGCCGCACTGCCTTACTCCGTTGCCCCGCTCACACTCGACCACAGCTGGCTCGTTCAGCGCATAGACGGACTGCGCACCGGCATGCTCGAAGACGGGACGGCCATTGGCGACGCAATTGCTTCTGCCGTGAACCGTCTTCGCGACAGCGAAGCCAAAAGCCGGATTGTAATTCTAGTGACCGACGGCGAAAACAACCGTGGCGAGCTAACACCTAAAAATGCGGCGCAGGCCGCCGCCGCCCTCGGCATTAAAATCTACACCATCGGCATCGGCGGTGGACTGCCGGTTCGGCAGGGCTTTTTCAACCGCGCACCGCAACAGCTCGACACCACCGTATTAGAACAGGTGGCCGAAATCAGCAACGCGCGCTTTTTCCGCGCCCGCGACCTGCAAGCGCTGGAAGATGTATATAAAGAGATCGATCAGCTAGAAAAAACCGAAATTGAAATGATGCAATTCACCCGCTACGAAGAAACCGCGCAACGCTGGCTGCTGGCCGCCATCCTTTTCCTAACCTTGGAAAAACTACTTTCACTCACTCGAACCGGAAGGCTTCCGGAATGAGATTCGGCTCTCCAGAATTTTTTCATTGGCTGTGGCTGCTGCTGCCGCTTGTTATCACACTTGCGGTTCTGCACCGACAAAGGAACAGGAACCTTACGTCCCTGATTTCTTCCACTGTTTGGAAAACGGTCCTGCCCGGCCACAACCCAAAACGGTCGCGGTGGCGCACAATTCTGCGCCTGCTCGCCCTGCTCTGCATCGGCCTCGCGCTCACCCGCCCACAATGGGGCTACAAGATGGAAGAGGTCCGCCAACGTGGACTCGACATCATTGTGGTGCTCGACACCTCCAAAAGCATGCTTGCCACCGATATCCGCCCCAACCGCCTACAACAGGCACAATGGGCCGTGCGCGACTTCGTTCGCCACCTCAAAGGCGACCGCATCGGCCTGATCGCCTTCGCGGGCAGTAGCTTTCTTCAATGCCCGGTGACGGTCGACTACGCCGCCTTCACCATGATGCTCGACGATCTCTACGCCGGCATCATCCCGCGCGGCGGCACCGCGATCGCTCAGGCGCTCGAAACCGCCGCCGAAAGTTTTGACCGGTCTACTGAAGCCGACAAAGTCATCATTCTGATTACCGACGGCGAGGATCATGACGGCGATCCGCTGAAGATGGCGGAAAAGCTAAAAGATGAAGACATCCGTCTCTATTCGATCGGTGTCGGCACGCCCGAAGGAGAGCTGATTCCAGCTAAAGGCGGCGGATACGTGAAAGACGAACAGGGCCGCGTGGTCAAAAGCACCATCAACGAAACGCTACTCGAACAACTCGCCCGCGAAACCGGCGGCTTCTACGTCCGCTCTGCACCCGGCGACTTCGGCCTCGACCGCATCTACAAGCTTGGCATCTCCAGCTTGCTGCAGGACGAACAGGACACCCGCCTCGCCAAAGTCTACGAAGAACGCTTCGGATGGTTTGGCTCGGCAGCCTTACTTCTGCTTCTTGCAGAAGCATTGACTGCCGGAAAAACGAAATTCAAAAAACCCAAATCCGAAACAAATTAAAATGAAAGAACCCATGCTGTTCAGGAACGATACATTTACCGCAAAAGAACGCAGAGAGAGCAAAAAAGCAGCTCATCGGTCTTTGCGTTTTATGCGTTCTTTCGCGGTTTCACTGACATTCATCTGCGTTTCTATTGCCGCCGCGAAAGAAAATCCTATGGCCCAACCCTTCAATAAGGGTTGTGAGCTGTATCGGGCAAAAGATTTCCAAGGTTCGGAAAAACTCTTTGGCGAAGCCGCGACGCAGACCGATGATGAGAAGCTGAAATTCAAAGCGGTCTACAACCAGGGAACCGCCCTGCTCGCCGGAACCGCTGACGGACAAATCACCAACCGACTGGAAGCTGTCGCGGATGCCATCGGGCTTTTTGAGCGAGCCATTGAGCTCCATCCGGACGACATGGATGCCAAACAAAATCTGGAGCGGGCCCTCAACTGGATGGTGAGCGGCCGCATGAAACAGGCCAAAACGCTAATCGATGAAGCCGATGGACTACTCGAACAGTTTCAGACAAAAACGGCCAAAGAAAACTATGAAACCGCTAAAAAGACAATGGAGCCGGTTCAGGAAGATTTTGATCCAGACAACAAACAGATTCAGCCGCTGATCGATCACGCGGACGGACAGCTACAAATGCTGGAACGCGCCGTTGAACTCACAAAAGAAGAGATGAAAAACGCCAAACACGCGGTTGACGTTTATGAGTATAAACTTGCGGCTGATGTGATGGTGGCCGACAAACCGGAACGCCGCTGGGCTTTCGACCTCGATGAGGAACTGGCAAAAGAATTCCAGCAGCTGATTCAGAACAATCAGAAAGTAATCGACATCATTTATCCCCCGCAACAACCATAACAGCGGAAATATGAACTATGAGAGATGAAATATGAAAGAGATAGAGTTCATAAAAAATATCAAGCCATGCGGTTTTAAGAACAGGATATTTGTCTTTTTAAAAAATACAGTTTTCATCTTTCATCTTTCATCTTTCATCTTTATGGCCACCCTTTCTGCCTCGGCGCAGACGACTCAGGAACTGTTTAATCCAGCGGCACGGGAATATATTGTCGGCAATACGGCTGTGGCGAGCAATCTGGTCAGCAGTGCGCTAATAAAATATCCCGACGACGAAAAGCTCCAAAAACTCAAAGAACTAATTGAACAGCAACAGGAACAACAGGATCAGCAAGACCAACAGAACCAGGATAAGCAGGACCAGGACCAACAGGACCAGCAGGATCAGGACCAGCAGAACCAAGATCAGCAAGAGCAACAGGATCAAGAACAACAAGACCAGCAGGAACAGGATCAACAAGAGCAACAGGATCAAGATCAGGAACCTCAGGAAGCGCAGCCGTCACAGGCTCAGCAGCAAGCCGGACAAATGAGTGAGGAGGAAGCTCAGCAACTGCTTGATTCTATGAAGCAAAATGAGAAAGATCAACGCACTGATTTGCGGCCCTATCTCGGACAACCCGTGCGGGTCGATAAGGACTGGTGATGGAGAAGAAAAAATTTGACCGCGAAGACACGAAGGAATAAATATTTAAACATGTTTAGGAAAATAACATCATCAACCGAATTTCCAATGTCTGGAAAATTTTTGCGCTATTTTTCCAATGTTTGGAACCCCATTTGCGTTCATTCACGTTCATTCGCGGTTAGATCTTCCACTCTTCCCTTTGCGTCTTTGCGTCTTTGCGGTCAAAAACTGCTTTTACTTGCGGTCGCAACGTTTTCTATTTCCTCTTTTGGTGCCAATGTAACGATGACGGTCAACCCGCCGATCATTTCGCTGGGAGAAGCGGCGCAGATCAAGGTGGTGGTGCGCGATGCCAAACGGCCCAACACTCCGACCTTTCCGAATGTTGACGGGCTGAGATTTTCCAACATCAGCCAATCCTCTAAAAGTAGCTGGATGAAAGGAAAAACGGATAAATCCGTTTCCTACACCACAACAGTGTACCCGCAACGCACCGGGGAATTCGCGATCGGCCCGTTTGAATACAAGGTGGACGGCGAAGTAAAACAACTCTCCGGCAGTCTGAAAGTTGTTGCTACTTCTGGCGACGCCAACAGCGCACAAAGCTGGAACGAAATGGTTTTCGCCCGGATGAAATCCAACCGTCAGAAGGCTTATGTGCAGGAACCGTTCGAGCTGACACTGTCTATTTACTCAAAACCCGGGCTCCCGATTCAGGGGGTTGAAAACCTCCGGGGTCTTCCAGAAACGGGGCTAACCACAGATACCAAATGGAACGGAACTGCTCCCAAACGAGAACAAATTGACGGCGTGCTCTACGATGTCCGCCGGTTTACCGCCTCCATGCGCGCTGTCGGCTCCGGCTCATTCGAGTTTGCTCCGATGATAACCGTACAGGTGGCGGCTCCACAACAGCAGCAACAGCGGCGGCGCGATCCATTTGGCTTCGGAATGTTTAACTCAGTACAAACCATTCCAGTTGAGCTGGCGGTTACGCCAGCTACCGTCGAAGTCCTACCGCTTCCAAGCATTGGAAAACCGGTCGGCTTCAGCGGCGCGGTTGGACAGTTCCAGTTTGGAGTGACCGCCGATCCAAAAGAAATGAGCCCCGGCGATCCAATTACCCTGCAAATAACCATTGTTGGCAACGGCAACTACGACCGCATTCAACCACCCGCCCTGCCCACTGACGCGCCGTTCCGTCTTTTTGGCGACGCAGTCCGAAAACAGGGAGATAACGGAGTTCGGTTTGAACAGGTTATTTCACCGCGCGATGCAACCGTCACCAATATCCCTCCGATGGACTTTTCCTATTTTGACAGCAAAAGCGGAACGTACCGCACCGTCAGCAGTCCGGCCATTCCGATCACGGTGGATGCCTCGTCGAATAACACCGCACAACTTTTTGCTGCTCAAGAGACGCTAACGGTTGCTCCGGCAGACACCCCCTTTGCCACAGAAAGCGATGTGCAACGCATGACCGGCTGGCTTGAAAAACAGTGGCAACTGATCCATCCTTGCCTCTGGACGCTGCCCACCGCGCTGGGCATCGGGCTGATCCTCTTTTTCGGACAGAAGATCTATCACTGGAAACGAAAAGATACGGCATGGGTTCGTCGACAGCAGGCGCCCAAGGCCGCACGACAGGGCCTCAAGACCGCGAACCTGGCACTACGCAAAAACGACTCAACAGCCTTTTATGAGGCGATCGGAAACGCGCTTTCCACCTATTTCGGCCACCGTCTTAATCTGCCCCCCGGTGATGTAACCTCCGCGACCGTCCTCGCCGCACTGGAGCAGGCCGGAGCCGACACATCTACCCTAAAATCTATTTTTGAACAGGTTGAGGGGGCTCGCTACGGCATGGGATCAGAAAATTCTATTGATACAATGAAATCGTTAAAAACCAACCTGAGGGAAATATTTCAAAGTACAAAAAAAATAAATCTATAACCATGCAATTGACAAGGTTTACCTTGTACCCAAACAATAACGGTGTACAATGTTTTGCTTCATGAATATGATGAAAAACCCGAATAAAAACGCAGGCCTGTGGTGGATATCCATCATCAGTCTCTCGATTGGAATTTCCACTTTTTTTCTGATCCAACCATCAGAATACGATCCTGATATCCAGCGCTACCGCTCTCTTGCGCTGGTGGCCTCCATTGCCATCACCGGACTATGCGTCATCATCGCCACTCGCGGACGCTGGTTCGGCAAAGGCCTCTAATACCTCTTTCAAATCGACTTCGGCTTATTGCAGGCGGGATACCTGTTGTACGTATCGCAACCGTCCCGGTTATTTTGTCCCGACACCAGAATGAAGGGGGTATAAAAATCAGACGCTGATGGCTTCTGCGTTTTGTGAACAACTCCCTCATTCATCGTTCATCTTTCTGAAGATGGTACCCCGGACAGGGCTCGAACCTGTGACCGTCGGATTAGAAATCTATCCGGAGTAACTACCTGCTGTTCAACACGTTGCAAACCATTCCACCTATCTGCTTCGTGCTAATGATATTACCAAAATGAACCACTTGAACAAGGAAAATGAAACTGGACGAAACCTGATGCTTTTTGATGACCCAAACCCGAAGTTTCCCCCGAAGTTTTCAGAGTGTTTCAGGAATACAGCCGCCGCGCTTCAATGAGTGAGCAACTCGCGGGCTAAGGTAATTTTACCATGAGGTCGAGGTCGAGCAGGCCGACGGCTTTGCTGGTGAAAACACGCGAAAAAATCAAAAGGCGAACCCGGAACGAGTTGCCATTCCCGGGGGTCTCTTCTTTTCAGAAATACGAAAAGCACTTTCGCCTGCGGCTCAGGTCACCTTTAGAAAGAGTGGTGCACCGAGCGGGATATGAATACGAAAATAGGAAACTCACGACAACCGGCTAAACTCATACAGCTTTTATCACGGGTTTTATTTCCGCATACACCAGATCTGGATCACGAATCGGCGCGCAAAAACAACTCAACATAAAGTTGCATAATGTGAAACTTTCTGTTTACCTGATTCCATGCAGCCAATATCAACCATGATGCGAGGACTAAGAGGCCTTCCCGCCGCTTCGAGGCGAGTGTATGCCTTCCAGGATCTCCGTGCGTTACTTCCAGAACATGGACGCGGGGCCTGCAAATCGGTGGTTACCCGTTTGCAGAAGCGTGGCGACCTGACTCGGGTGTGCCGCGGAATCTATATACTGCCGGATTGCAATTTGCGAGGGAGCGAACTGCTCGGGCACGTGGCCGCCCGTTTACGCGCCAACCACTTCAGCTATCTCAGTCTCGAAACCGTATTAAGCGAAGTAGGGGTGATCTCACAAATTCCCATGAGTCGGATCACACTGATGTCTTCGGGGCGATCCAATGTGATTTCCTGCGGAACGTACGGGGATATTGAATGGATCCACACCAACAAAAAAGCGGGAGAGCTGGCCACTGAATTGAGCTATGACTCCCGGTTTCAGCTCTGGCGGGCATCTGAGGTGTTGGCTTTGCGGGATATGAAAGATACACGGCGGGATACCGGCTTAATCAATTGGGAGGCAGCACATGAATTTATTTGACCGACTGGTGGAACAAGCCATGGAATCAGAGCAGGCGCTGGGAATCGTTCGTCCGGTGCTCGAAAAGGAGCTTTTACATCATGACATTCTGCGCGAGATGAATCAAAGCGGATTAATGGAAGGCTTAACGTTTATCGGCGGGACCTGCCTTCGGGCCTGTTATGGATCCCCAAGGCTGAGTGAAGATCTTGATTTCACCGGCGGAAATGACTTCAAGACGAGCCAGTTAACCGAGCTGGGGGCAGTTCTCGAAAACACCTTGATGGAAAAATATGGATTACACGTCCAGGTCAGCACCCCGATCAAGGAAGAGGGGAACACGAGTACGTGGAAACTTCGAATGCAAACCCGCCCTGCATCGAAGCATCTTCCCGCCCAGCGCATCCACATCGACATCTGCGCACTGCCAAGCCACCGTCCGCGCCCAGCGCTACTGCGAAATGCATACGGCGTTAACATGGGCACCGAGGGTTTGATTGTGCAGATTCAGTCCCGCGAAGAAATTCTGGCGGACAAATGGGTGGCACTGGCACTCCGCCCGAATCGCATTATGTATCGGGATCTTTGGGACATTCTTTGGCTGAACCGGCGTGACGTGCAGCTGGAATCAGAGCTGGTATTCCAAAAACTAAATGATCGCAAAAAAAGCCCGACCGAATTCTCCAAGCCCCTCCTCGCCCGAGTGGAGGAACTGGGAAACGACCCGCAGCACCAAAAAATGTTTCAACAGGAAATGGAGCGGTTCCTTTTTGCAGCAGACCAAAGAGATCTGCTTGGTGATTCCGGATTCTGGAGCCTGCTGATTCTCCAGCTTAAGGAACAAGCGAATCAACTTTGCACAAAAATATAACTGCACCGAGGGGGATGGAATCCGGTTCTCCGTTCGCCGTATCCCCGCAGGTACCGAAGGGGAATGACGAAAAGCGAAAATCTTTGACTCGTCCCCGCTCTCAGCTTCGTAACGGGATGGTCATTTCAACCGGGCAAGGATCTGCTCAAAGTTTTCTTCGTAGTGCGTGCAGAGCGATTTAGTGTCGCTGTCGATGATGTTTCCGCCGCCTATTCCAATCGGAGCAAAGCCAGCGAGTAGAATCGATACGACCCCGGCTCCGCTGTCTTCAATGCCGACGACTGAATGACGATCTTCGAACGGGATTCCAAGACCAACCCGGTCGGTTTTTATGCGGGCGGGATCAGGGCAAGATCAGGGCCGGAACGACTAAAAATTAAGAGCGATACCAGCACCAGTTGATAAGGATCCAGAGGCACAGGAGCCCTCTACAAATCATTAATTTATAGGACCCCTTTTTCCATTTTTTCTTTCACCGCCCTATCGCTTGACGGTTTTGATACGCTGAAACGCGTCGTAGCCCCAGTCGCCTTGCTTTGACGCTTCAATCCGGCGGAGATAGGCGGAAAAATTGGTGGCCGAGCCCATCTGCAACCGATCCTTGATCCACCGCGTCCGCACCGAGGTATGCTTTCGGACCAGCCAGGCGATGGCGTATTTTGCGGGGGCGCCTTTGATCATGCGAGACAGGTCGTCCTCCTCCAAATTCAAGGCCGACATGCCAAGGCAAACAAGGCGCTCCGCCTCGGCCTCATCATGCATGGCCACTTCGTCGCCGCTTACTGAATCCCGCCGCACCGATCCCAAAGAACCATCCAGACGCTCCAACATCGACTTGCGAAAGGTGTCGTCGCCAAAACACCAACCCCGCCGGATCTTGTGCCACGCCTCATCAACCTTCCAAGGCTCGGAACTATGCCGCATCTCCAGCAACCGCTTTTCCATCATCGTACGATACGATTTACGCCCATGCGGGGTATCGGCCAGCCCGGCACAACCGAGCACCCGCTCAACACAAAGCCACTCCGGCCGTTTCCTGAGCCACAGATAGCCCGAATAGCTGCTCCAGACATGTTCCTCAAGTTTTGACTCCTTGAAATCGAAGCCCTTGATCCGCGCCGGATTCAGATGGATGTACGCGGCGACCGTTGAAAAATAATCCCCGCGACCATCCACCGGAAGCGCCTTGTAGCGACCCTGAAAAAGATGCCCCCTCTCCTTGTGGCGCACATTGAATCGTTTGGTATATGTTCCCTGGAGCCACTGCATGCCCGTCACCAGATTCGGCTCCGGCGTCTCCAGCAGCAGATGGTAATGATTGCCCATCAGGCAGAATGCATGCACCCGCCATCCGCAGCGAACGGATGCCTCGCCCAGGGTATCCAGGAATTTCTCATTATCATGACCATCCCGGAACACCGGTTCCTGACGGTTCCCCCGGCACATCACATGATAGACCGCCCCTGCATACTCCACTCTCGGTTTTCTTGGCATAGGCGCAACTTACCACGCACACGGTACCCGTCAAACCATAATCATTAATTTATAGGACTGACACCTTTTTCGGTTCCGGAGCTTTCGCTTTGCAACCTGCCCCCGGCGCTCAGCCATCCATCTCTTCAAGCTCGAGGCCTTTGGTTTCTTTCACATATTTCGCAATGAAGACGATCGAAATCAACGCGCAGACGGCATAGAACGAATAGGCTCCGCCGAGACCAACTCCTGAAAGCATCATCGGGAAGGTCATCGTAATTCCGAAGTTGGCCACCCACTGTGCCAGCCCGCTGACCGCCAGCGCCGATCCGCGGAACTGGTTGGGGAACATTTCGCCGAGCATCACCCACATGACAGGGCCCCAAGAAAAATTAAAGAAGACCACATAAAGGTTGGCCGCAACCAGCGCGATCGGACCTTCCTTGCCTTGAAGAGCGAGATTGCCCGCTTCGTCGACACCGGCGTTACTGAAAATAACGGCCATCACGCCGAGCGTGATCATCATTCCGATCGATCCAATCATCAGCATCGGTTTACGCCCGATCCGGTCGATCACGGAAATGGCGACAACACAGGCACCGATACTGACCGCGCCGCTGATTACATTGATCAGCAGGGCATCGCTTTCAGCGAAACCGGCGGACTGCCACAGCACGGAACCATAGTAGAACACCACATTGATCCCGACGAGCTGCTGAAACACGGCCAGACCGATTCCTACCCATACGATCGGGCGGAAACCGAATGAGCCGAGGATATCGCGGAAACGCGGCTTATGATCCGCCGCCAGTGAACCCTGAATTTCGTCATGCTTCATCTGAGCCGAATCGCCCATCAGCTTGCCAAGCACCTTCAGGGCCTGCTCTTTTTTTCCGGAGGCCACGAGGTAACGGGGACTTTCCGGAATGAACAGCAGTGCAAAGAAAAAGGTGACCGCCGGAACCAACTCGATCCAGAACATCCAGCGCCAGGCCTCGAAGCCCATGGCCAGAATGTCCAGCGTGCTGCCGGCTGTGCGAGCGATGAAATAGTTACTTAAAAACGAGAAGAACAGGCCGCTGATAATGGCGATCTGCTGGATGGAGGAAAGCATGCCGCGATATTTTGCCGGAGCCACTTCGCTGATGTAGGCCGGAGCCAGCACGGAGGCCGCGCCGACCGCCAGTCCGCCGATGACGCGATAAATAATAAACTCGCCCGATGAACCGGCGACTCCTGATCCCCAGGCACTGACGGTGAAGCAGGCCGCCGAAACCAGCAGGATATTGCGCCGCCCGAAACGGTCGGCCAACCGGCCGGCCGCAAAGGCACCCGCCGCACAACCGAGCAGCATGGAGGCCACATTGAACCCTGTGCCAACGCTATTGGAATCAAAGGCAGTCTGAAGCCCTTTCACCGTTCCGTTAATGACGCCCGAGTCGAACCCGAACAAAAATCCACCGATGGTCGCCACCAGCGTAATAAGAATAACAAACCCTGTTTTGTGTTTAATCTCTGACATAGTATTCCTTTATTAACCGTTGAATTCTTTAACCGCATCGATCATGGCGACCATGTTTTCGATCGGCGTGTTGGCCTGAACGTTGTGGATGACGTCGAACACGAAGCCTCCGTCTTTCGAGAAAATTTCGCAACGTTCGAGCACCTGGGCGCGGACTTCTGGGGGCGTACCGAACGGCAGCGTCTGCTGGGTATCGACACCCCCGCCCCAAAAGACGAGCTGGTCGCCATAACGATCCTTGAGTGTCTGCGGATCCATGCCGGTGGCAGAGCACTGCACGGGATTGATGATATCGAAACCGGATGCGATGAAATGGCTCATGAAGGTTTCAACCGCGCCACAACAATGTTTAAACGCTTTCCACGTGGTATTCGCATGAATCCAGTCGTTGATCTTTTTGTAATACGGGTGCCACAATTCATCGTAGGTATCGGGCGAGCAGAAAGTACCGGTCTGCGTACCGAAGTCGGTACCACACAGGAACACCACATCGAGTAGATCGCCCGTTGTTTTTGAAATTCGTTCCATATTCGCGATCGCGATCTCCGTCTGGCGGCTGAATACCTCGTGGATGTAATCCTGCCGAATGGCGGTGGAAACATACCACTCTTCGATGTCGCGAATGCCTTTGGGGGCTTTAAGAAACGGAGCCGGTACCAATGCAATATCGCCGAGCGCGGTTCCAACGCCACCGGTAACCACGGCACGGCCCGTCAAGGCGGCTCGTTCCGCCGCTTCCTTGATTTTCACCAGATCGCTATCGGTCAGCGGTCGGAACTCTTCGAGATTGTCCTCCGGGTTCAGATTGTCGTCATCAATCTCCGGCTGACGGATGATGGTGTCGAAAAAGAAACTCGCCGACGGCATGTGCGCGGACGGATCGATCGACATGTCGCCCTCAGGATAGATATAGGTACCCTTTTCATTCTGAGTCACGTTGAACTGGCCCGGCACCAGCACCTCCTGTCCCCACGGCGTGGTCCAGGGCTTCCAGTCCTCGGGCGGAAAACCGAAGAAGGTCGAAATGGCATCGGGAGCAACGGTATCGACGCCGATGGCGTCGAGCAAATCCTCTTCCACCAGCCCGAGCATCTGATAGGGCTCGTGGATTTTAACGGGGCGCTTTTCCAAACCATAATGATCGCGCAGCGCGGCCACGGCAGAGCAATGAATACCGGTGACGGCGGTGGAGCCGAAATCGACCGGCACCGGGCCGGATTCATGATTCAGGGCGTTTAATACTTTTTCGCGTGAAGTCATTTATTGTCCTGTATTGGTCAATACTTTTTGTTTTACACAGCCGGCCAAATCGATCGATCCTGGTCGAGGTTCATTGCCTCTCACATTGA
>Ga0307990_1001104_pt1 | contig 22984 bp, 21 predicted proteins | sample EllFjometagen129_FD_203168 | JGI IMG/M metagenome (GOLD analysis project Ga0307990, IMG submission 203168) | Marine microbial communities from Ellis Fjord, Antarctic Ocean - #129 | ecosystem: Environmental > Aquatic > Marine > Unclassified | place: Southern Ocean | collected 2014-10-08
ATTTCTATAACCATGACCGAATTCAGCTAAAAACAAAACTGACGCCTTTGGAATTCAGACGTCAGTTTGTATAATTACCCACGAGAGTGTCTTTATTTATCTGTCCACATTATGGGGTGCACTCCAATTTTGAGGGCTTTTTAGATCATAACCAAAACAATTTTTATTCGCTTTCTTGCAGCGCTTCCTCTATCGCAATCCGGAAATTCTCAATCGGTTGGTTCCCGCGCAGTAAAACCCCATTCACCAAGAATGAGGGTGTACCGGTAATTCCGTTTTGGCGGGCCAGGCTTTCATCTTCAGCTGCTACCGATTGGTAAGTTCGATTTGTCAGGCAGGTTTCAAACTGATCCAAATCAAGATCCAGGATTTCCGCGTAGTCAATTAATTTACTAGAGTTATCCGCAGCCCGGTTTCCAAAAAGATTAAGCTGGTTAGTAAACACCAGGTCATGGAAAGGCCAGAATTCTTCCTGCTCTCCAGCACAGTAGGAAGCTTCTGCTGCTTGGAGTGTTGCAGCAGATCCCAATAACCCGCCCACACTGTGAAACTGCAGATATACTATTCCTGTGTCAATGAATTCCTTTTCTAGCAGTTTTTTGGTTCCGAGTCCAAAATCAGCGCAGTGAGAACAGCCAAAATCAGAAAATTCGTGGATAACTACTGGTGCAGTCGGATCCCCCAATCCACTCAATTCACTCTGTTGGTATGATACCTGGCCAGGGATGACAACTTGATTAGCTGATATGATCGCATAAACGATTGCACTAACCACCAGTACAACCCCCACGCCCATAATCCAGACAATAATATTATTCTGACGCTGCCTTTTCCGACGGCGTTCCAGAATTGCTTGTTTTGAGCTCATAACAATCCACCTCTATGTGTAAAACGGTTAATATAGCCATTGTACACATAGATTTGTAAATAACCGCCCTATTAATAAAAGATTAAGAAAATATTTCCGTCCCCACATCCTGTTGGAAAAATAAAAAAAATCCACCGGAGACGGTGGATTTTTGATTACTTGAAATTTTTATTTATTTTTATTTTTTATTTTTAGCAAAGACAACTTTGGTCAACTCAGCTGCAACTGAAGGTCCCAAAAGCAACGGCAGGATAACTTCCCATTGAATCCAACCCAAAGGTACAGTATCAAAAATACCCTGAAGGAAAGGAATATAAACAACCGCCAACAAGAGAATCATGGAAGAAAGAATAGCCCAATTCATTACTTTGTTCTTAAACATTCCAATCTTCATGATCGGTACCCGTTCTGACCGGGCAGTGAAGGCTCGCACTAGTTCGGAGAAAGACAAGGTCACAAAAGCCATTGTCGTGGCCATTTCAGGAAAATTCCTTAATCCGATCCAATAGGCGCCCAAAGTTACTGCTGTAATTGCCACTGTTTGAATGCTAATACCGGTAAGCATAAATCGATTCAAGATCGGTTCTTCAGGATCCCTGGGGGGTTGCTCCATTAAGTCCGGATCCCCTTTCTCAAGGCCAAGCGCCAAAGCAGGTGCGCCGTCAGTGATCAGGTTCAGCCACAGGAGTTGAATCGCGCTTAAGGGAGATTTCCATCCCAGCATGGTGGCCAAGAAGATTGTAGCAATTTCGGCAATATTGCAGGACAACAGGAAATAGACGAATTTTCGAATATTACTGTATATCACTCTCCCCTGCTCTACAGCAGAGACAATGCTGGCATAGTTATCATCAGTCAGCACCATATCGGCGGTTTCCTTGGCAACGTCAGTACCTGTGATGCCCATCGCAATCCCGATATCCGCCCTCTTGATCGAGGGAGCATCATTGACCCCATCACCTGTCATGGCCACAACTTCGTTATTTGACCTGAAGGCATCCACGATCCGAACCTTATGTTCGGGCGATACCCGGGCAAACACATCAGTGTCATTAACAGCTTCTTTCAATTCTTCATCAGAGAGTTCATCCAACTCTTTCCCGGTTATTACCCGGTGTCCAGCTTGGAGCAAACCTATTTCCTGGGCGATGGCTTTGGCAGTATTGGGATAATCGCCAGTGATCATCGCTGTCCGGATGCCAGCTTCACGCGCAATCTGCAGCGCTGGGAGGACTTCAGGCCGAGCAGGGTCGATCATGCCCAGCAAACCTACGAATATCAGTTCCTCTTCGATCTCTTCGCTCAGATCGCCATTCTGGGAATAATCAAGCTCTTTCACAACCCGGTATGCCACACCTAGTACCCGCAAAGCCTGTGAGGTCATCCGATCATTGGCAGCCAGGATGCGGCGCCGCTGTTCATCATTCAATGGGACCGCAACATCATCTCGGCCCTGGTAATGGGTACAACTTTCCAGCACCACATCAGGGGCACCTTTTTGAGCGACCACATACCAAGCCTGCTGTTTTTGATCCAAAAATGGAGAGACATCGCCTGCTTCCGGCTGATTGATGGCGTGAACAGTAACCATTCTTTTACGTTCGGAATCAAAAGGAATTTCCTCAATGCGGGGATAAGCCTGAGATAGCGGGGCTGGCAGAGCGCCGCCCTTGGCTGCGGCTACCAACAAGGCTCCTTCCGTGGGATCTCCAACCATACGGATGGTTTTCTTCCCTTTTTCATCATAATCTGCTTCCAGGATCGCGTCATTATTTAATGCGCCAATCCACAGTGCTGTCCGGATGCCGGGATAATCACCTGCCAGATCCACAACCTTTCCATCACGGAGGAAATCGCCTTCCAGGGCATATCCGGTTCCAGTAATGTCCAGAAACTCGCCATCGACCGCGATGTTGGTCACGGTCATTTCGTTCTGGGTCAATGTACCGGTTTTATCAGAGCAAATAATAGTCGCTGAACCCAGTGTTTCTACAGATGATAATTTTCGCACCAGGGCATTGCGGGCAATCATTTCCTGCATGCCTAACGCCAGGGTAATTGTGACTACTGCCGGCAGTCCTTCCGGGACGGCCGCAATTGCCAGGCTGACAGCGATGATGAACATATCCAGGGCTGGTGTACCAGAGAACGTACCCTGCACAAAAATCAATCCACTGATCACCAAAGATACCCAACCCAAAGTCCTGCCAAAACTGTCCAGCCGTTTTTGGAGCGGCGTATCACCTTCTTCAACAGCCTGGAGCATGGTTGCTATTTGCCCAATCTCAGTTGACATGCCGGTATTGGTAACCACACCTACGCCGCGGCCGTAGCTGACTACTGTGCCGGTATACGCCATGGTCTTTCGATCTCCCAGGGCTGCGTCTTCTTCCAGTTCCATCTGAGCGTTTTTGGTCACTGCTACAGACTCACCTGTCAAGGCAGCTTCTTCAATCCTCAGATTTACAGTTTCCAGCAAGCGGACATCTGCAGGCACATAATTACCAGCTTCCAGGAATACAATGTCACCCGGCACAACGTCCCGGGCAGGAATCGCCTGACGGTGCCCCTCTCGAAGTATATTTGCATCCGGGGAAGCCATTTTTTTCAGCGCAGCCAGGGCCTCTTCAGCCCTGCTCTCCTGGACCACTCCTAAAGCAGCATTCAGGAGAACGATCGTCATAATGGCTGCAGCTTCTACCCAATCTCCCAGTACTGCAGATATCACTGCAGCTACGATCAGCAGGATAACCAAAAAATTGGCGAACTGTTCATATATCTTCACCCAGATGCCGGCAGGTGGCGCTTCCTGGAGCTCGTTCTTCCCATAGGAAATAATCCGATTCTCTACCTCAGCAGCTGACAAACCATGCTCCCGGTCAACCTCCAATCTAGAGATCACATCAGCACTCTTGAGCGCATGCCAGAATTCTGTAATTTGCATATTCTTCTCTTCGTATTGAATTTGTTCTTTACTCACGATTCTGTTCTCCAAAAATTATTCCACAATACAGAAAATCAGCTGGAGACTTATTCTCCAGCTGTTTGGTCTTCCGTTGGTTCTAAGCCTCCTGGAACTTCAACAAAGAAATACCAATCCGGGATTGTTTCCAGGCGATCAGAGGGTTCAAAAATCGGGCCAATCCGGACACCTTTGACTTCGGAGGATACGCCGTATGTGTAAACCGGATAATACAGCGGCAGCGCTGGCAATTGATCGTGGAACCTGACCTGGAAATTTTTATATAATCTTGCTCGTTCCCCAATATCCAAGATAATGCGAGCCTGTTCCAAATATTCGCTGGCCCGGCGATCATTCCACATGGAGTAGTTTTGCCCTCCTGTCGCTTGGGTTTGGTGCCAAAAAGGATATGGGTCTGGATCCGGCATGCTGGTAAGATTCAGATCTACCAGGGCAGCCTCATAATCTCTGTACTCCAACCTGTTCAGCACTTCCTGGTACGGCAGAGCCAACAAGGTTACATCATATCCCAGTGCAGTCCAGTTCTCCTTGATAGACTGGGCAATAAGCGTATGTAGTCCTGTTTCAGGATAGATCAACTCCAAGGATAATCGATCGCCATCTTCATTGGTCCGGGCAAGTCCCCCCTCTCCCGGGAAGCTGTAGCCAAGATCACGAATGATCTTTACCGCTTCTTCCGGATCAAATTCATAACGGGGAATATTTTCATTATATGCCCAGGTTTTGGGGAAAATTGGGCCGTCGGCGATGATTGCCTGACCCTGATTGATATGATCGACCAGATACTGCCGATTGATCCCATGCAGCAAGGCTTTCCTCATTTCCACGTCCTGCAGGTAGGGAGTTTCCTGGTTATCCAGATTTAATAAAACCAATGACATCTCTGGCAATCGGCTGGTATATAGTTTCAAGTTCTCATCAGCCAGTGCCTCTCCAAGGATTTCTCCGGAAATTTCGCCAATACCCTGGATCTCACCTGCCAGGTATGCATCCCAAACGGATTGATAATCGGGATAATAAAGAAAAGCAACCTGGTCCAAAAAAGCTTCTTGGCCATAGAATTCCTGATTCTTCTTTAATACGACTCCCGTAATCTGGTCATCATCGATGATCAGGCTGTCGAACTGGAACGGGCCAGTCCCAACGGGTTGAAGATTAAATGGCGCATCAACAATTTCTTGGACCGAAAGATCCGCTAGCAGATGCGAAGGAAGAATTCCGAAATCGAGATAATCCAAAAATGGTGAAAAGGCTTCAGGTAGTCTGAATTGAAGGGTCAGATCATCCAGGGCAACCACTTCAATTTCCTGCCAGAATAGAGCCAGATCTTCCGACACCGGAAAGTCTGGATCTTTCAACAAGTTTACTGTAAATATCACATCTTCACTGGTTACCTGTTCGCCGTCATGCCAGACCGCGTCAGGGCGCAGCGAAAAATTATATACATCTCCATTCCTGGAGATACCCCAGAAATCCGAAAGATCTGGTTGTGGCAATCCCGTGCTGTCAAACTGGATCAGACCGCTGTATACTAAACTACTCGGGTCTTGATCTGGCGGGTTAAACGATGCAAGGAGCGGGTTTAAACGCATTAATGAACCTACTATACCCTCTACATAGATTCCACCACTGGTTGGTTCTGGTGCTTCAACAAGCACAGGCTCCGCCTGCTGCCCCCAGAGAACAAATCCAATGACAACTAATGCCAGGACGATTATTAAAATCTGCCAGCGCAGTTTTTTTATTAATTTCATGGGCATTTTCCTGGTGAAGTGTGAGCCTTCTCCCCCCTTGGAGTTAAACCTAGCCGGAAAACATGGAGTCCCATATTTTCCGGCGATCCTATGGCATTGAGATGCATTCTATATCAAGCCAGGCTTCATATTATACTGTTACAATAACTGAGGCTATTGCCAATCCAAAGAACAAAACACTGAGTCCGATCGTTACCCGAAATAAAGTTTTTTCGATACCACGCCGGGCAGAAAACACGCCACCAGCATCGCCGCCTGTCAAACCACCCAGGCCTGCTCCCTTGCTCTGAAGGATAACGCTGGCAATCAGGGCTATGGATGTGATGATCAATCCGATATTCAAATATGTCGACACAAAAACCTCCCAAACCAGCAGAAATCAGGATAAATGATCCCTTTTCCACCAATCTATTTACTTTACAACATCTGTTCTGATAACAAGCAGGGCGATTATACCTTCTCTACAGGGAGAACGTCAAGAAGCTCCTCCACTGCTGGTTATCACCCAGAAAACAAACGTAAAATAAATCACTAAGCCAACACATAAATTCGGACCTCATTATGATAGAAATCGCCATTAACCTTCACATGCACACCCATCATTCAGACGGCACAGGTTCTCACCAGGATATTGCCGAGGCCGCCATCAAGGCAGGTTTGGAGGCTGTGATAGTCACAGATCATAATGTACTTGTTCCGGATCAGGAAGGATATTTCGTCAGGGGTGAGAAATCTGTCCTGGTATTGGTTGGAGAGGAGATCCACGATAATGATACGGAGCAAAGGAACAACCATTTATTGGTTTTCGCAGTAGATAATGAACTGGCAGATCTGGCCCCTGACACACAGGAATTGATCACAAAGGTCGCGCAGTCCGATGGATTGTCTTTTATAGCCCATCCCATTGATCCAGCAGCACCAAAATTCAACCAGGGGGACTATTCCTGGGACAAATGGGATGTAACAGGGTTTACTGGAATTGAACTTTGGAACGGATTCTCGGAATTCAAGACCAGGCTCAACGGAATTCCGGCAGCCCTCTGGTATGCATTCAACCCTTCAAGGATCGCCCGGGGTCCCATTGCTGAAACAATTATGATCTGGGATCGATTAACCGGAACTGGAAATAAGATCGTAGGGGTCGGTGGATCGGATGCCCACGCCATGCACGCCAACCTGGGCCCAATAAAACGCACCTTGTTCCCTTATCAATATCATTTCCGAAGTGTAAATACCCACTTACTGATTCCAAACACCCTCTCCGGAGATATAGACCCAGACAAATCCCTGATTTATGAATCGCTGCGCCAGGGCCATGCGTTTATAGGTTATGACCTGCCCCACTCTACAAGGGGATTCAGGTTCACTGGAACAGGAATTGGCGCGAATGCGGTAATGGGTGATGATATCTCAGTAGGAGGTGGTATCACCCTTCAAATCACCCTACCCAGCCAGGCAGAATGTATTTTAATAAAGGATGGCCAGACGATAAAACACTGGCATGATAAACAAATCTGTTCTTATTCAGCAACCCGGCCAGGTGTGTACAGAGTTGAGGTTTACAAACCTTTTCTCGGACGCCGAAGAGCCTGGATATTCAGCAACCCCATTTATATTCGTGAGTGAGGAAGAATGGAATTCAAATTACAGGCACCATTTCAGCCCATGGGTGATCAGCCCCAGGCGATAAAAAAACTCATTCGAGGTATCAAGGATGGGGAACAACACCAGGTATTACTTGGTGCCACAGGCACAGGAAAAACTTTTACGATTGCCAATGTAATCCAGGAAATGCAGCTCCCGGCTCTGATCATTGCCCATAACAAGACGTTGGCAGCCCAACTTTACGCCGAATTCAAATCCTTTTTCCCAGAAAATGCTGTGGAGTTCTTTGTCAGTTATTATGATTATTACCAGCCAGAAGCCTACGTGCCGCACCATGACCTCTTTATCGAAAAAGAAACTGACATAAACGAGGAAATTGAGCGTCTCCGTCTGGCGGCCACCACAGCGCTAATGTCCCGTAAGGATGTTATTATCATCGCCTCGGTTTCATGTATTTATGGTCTTGGAAACCCAGAAGCCTATGGCAAAGTAGTGATCGACTTACAGGTAGGGTCAGTTTACCGCAGGAATGCCCTGCTCCGCCAGCTGATCGAAGGCCAGTACAGCAGGAATGACATTGACCTGAAACCCGGTTCATTCCGCGTCCGGGGAGACACACTGGAGATCGCACCTGCTTATGATGATCAGTTTGTTTACAGGATCTCTTTTTTCGGAGATGAAGTTGAACGCATCACTCGCATTGATCGAGTGACGGCAGAGATACTGGAAGAGATCAAAGAAGTTAGTATTTTTCCCGCCAAACATTTTATCACCGATGAAGAGAAGCTCCGCCAGGCGATCGCAGATATTGATGAGGAGTTAAACGAGCAGGTCATCACCTTCAATAAACACGGTAAATTGCTGGAAGCTCAACGGATCGAACAGCGCTGCAAATACGATCTGGAGATGCTGCGTGAGATCGGCTACTGTTCCGGCATCGAGAACTATTCCCGCCATTTGGACCAGCGCCCGGTCAATTCACCGCCCTGGACAATGATGGATTACCTCCCGCAAGAATACTTGCTGATTCTGGACGAATCACATATGACCGTACCTCAGATCCGGGGCATGTTCAACGGCGATCGTTCCCGGAAGGCCACTCTCGTGGAGTACGGTTTCCGATTACCTTCTGCGATGGACAACCGACCCTTGCAATTCGAAGAGTTTGAAGGAAAAATGGGACATACCATTTACACTTCTGCAACGCCCGGGCCTTATGAACTGGACAAGGTCGAAAAAGTTGTGGACCAAGTGATCCGTCCCACAGGACTGATTGATCCCAAGATTATTATCCGTCCTATTGAAGGCCAAGTGGATGATCTGATCGGGGAAATTTATCAGCGAACCGAGCGCAACGAGCGTGTACTGGTTACTACGCTAACCAAACGTATGGCCGAGGACCTATCGAAATATATGGAAGACAGCGGCATCAAGGTCCATTATCTGCATTCAGAGATTGACACCTTGGAAAGAGTCGGGATCCTGCGCGATCTCAGATTAGGAATTTACAATGTGATAGTCGGCATTAACTTGCTTCGGGAAGGCTTGGACTTACCAGAAGTGTCTCTGGTTGCGATCCTCGATGCCGATAAAGCTGGATTTTTACGTTCTGATACTGCATTAATTCAGACTATCGGCCGAGCCGCCCGCCATATAAAGGGTACAGTGATCATGTATGCGGACAAAGTCACTCCGGCTATGCAAACCGCGCTGGACGAGACTGATCGGCGACGGCAAATACAAAACGAATACAATCAGAAACATGGTATTGAGCCGGAAAGTATTTCAAAAACTATCACTGATATCACGGAGAGAGTGAAGCGCCACGCAATTAAGGAAGAGGGCGGAGAGTATAAAGGTGGCCTGGAAGGAATCCCGGTACCGGAATTGAAGAATATCATCCAGGAATTGGAAAAACAGATGCTGGTCGCTGCAGAGAATTTGGAGTTTGAAACCGCTGCCGGATTACGGGATCAATTATTTGAACTTCGGGAAGTATTGGCCCTGCAGACGAATATGAAACCCTGGGAGAAGATCAATTTACTTGCGGGGAATTAAGAAAAACTGACCGAGAACCGGCAGACGCTTCGCGTCCTGACTGGGGACCGGAATGAGCGTCTTAGTTTGATACTATCCTAAAGATGGGAAGAGGATTTTCTGACCAGATGCTTGAAAGTATGCGCAAGCAAATTCTTGTCGTCTGCCGGAATGTCCTGCGCACAAACCTGGTACCAATTTGCTTCCTCAATATTAGGGAAGGAGGTATCAATTTCCGCACTGGTATGTACCAGGGTCAAGTAAAGATGATCTGCTATTTGTAAAGCTTCCCTGTATAATTCAGCTCCCCCAATTATGAAAAGTTCGTTCTCTCCTGCTCCTACCACCATAGAGATAGCCTCATTTAATGAAGATGCCCTTAAACAATCAGCGGCTTGAAAATCCGGATTGCGAGTCAGGACGACCATTTGTCTGCCCGGGAGGACCGAACCTATTGCCTGGTAAGTTTTTCTCCCAGCTAGTATGTGATGGCCCATAGTTAGTTTTTTAAACCGGGACAGGTCAGCAGGCAGGTGCCAGGGAATTTTATTTTCAAAACCGATGCCCCTGTTCTCATCCATGGCTGCGATTATGGAAATGATCATACAGATACCTTTGCTTTGATATGGGGATGAGCCTGATATTTTTCAAGTTCAAAATCCTCATAAACATAGTCAAATAAAGAATCAACTTCTGGATTGATGTTCATCACCGGCAGAGGATAGGGTTTGCGATCCAATTGCATCCGGGCTTTTTCGAAATGATCTTGATATAGATGGGTATCTCCCAGTGTATGAACAAAATCACCTGGTTTTAACCCGCAAACCTGGGCCATCATCATCGTCAGCAGGGCATAAGAGGCGATATTGAATGGAACTCCCAAAAATACATCTGCCGAGCGCTGGTACAGCTGGCAGGATAATTTTCCTTGAGCAACATAAAACTGGAATAACAGATGACAGGGAGGAAGAGCCATTTTGTCGATCTGGCCCACGTTCCAGGCGCTGACCAGAATTCTGCGTGAGTTGGGATTGTTCTTGATTTGTTCAACGGCCTGGGCGATCTGGTCCACCACCCCGCCTTCCGGGTCCTGCCAGAATCGCCATTGGAAACCGTAAACCGGACCGAGTTCCCCATTTTCATCAGCCCACTCATCCCAGATGCGAACACCGTGCTCCTTGAGATACTTAATATTGGTTTCGCCTTTCAGGAACCATAATAATTCATAGATGATGGACTTTAGATGTAATTTTTTGGTTGTCAGCAAGGGGAAACCTTGGCTGAGGTCAAATCTCATTTGGTACCCAAAAACAGATTTAGTCCCGGTTCCTGTCCGGTCCCCTTTCTCAACGCCATAATCAATAATATGCTGCATCAGATCCAGGTATTGCTTCATTCTCACCTCAGTCTAGGGATTCTACTGATAGCTTATCATATTTCCGATTCAGATGCGATCAGGCTGGTCTGATAGAATAATTAACAGCAAAACAAGGAAAGTGAATGATGGCAGTAAATAATGTGACCCGTTTTTTGGACAGCCGGAAAATCCCTTACACAGTGTTTGAACTCCCCAAAAAGAAATTAGGGGGAGAGGATACTGCCCGCTTTTTAAATGCTCCACCTGAGATCATCTTTAAGAGCATTGTTATTGTCTGCAAACGGCCGGGTAAACCAATTCTTGCAGTAGTGCCGGGAAATCAGGAGGTCAATCTAAAAAAGCTTGCCAAAGCCATCGGAGAAAAAAAGGTTTCACCAGCCACTCAGCGGGAAGCAGAAAACATCACAAAACTGCAGGCAGGAGGTATCTCTCCCCTGGCTTTGATCAATCGGGGATTTGAGATCGTTATTCACAGATCAGTTCAGGATTTCAAACTGGTACACGTATCCGGGGGAGAACTCGGGGTAAATATCCGTTTGGCACCCGACGATCTGATCACCATCACCAGGGCTACCGTCGCAGATATCAGTTAAATACTATCCTTTGATTACAACCAACGGTTTGAGCTGTGCGACTTTGGCAGCAATACCAGCACTGGTTACAGTCTCTACCACCGCATCTACATCTTTATAGGCTGCCGGGGCTTCTTCTGCTAGACCAGACATAGAACTCACCTGGACTTTGATCCCGTCTCTCTTCAACTGTTTAAGCAAATCCTCACCTCGGATGGTTTTCTTCGCCTGCGAGCGGCTCATCACTCTTCCCGCTCCATGGCAGCTTGATCCAAATGAACGGGCCATGGCTTCAGAAGTTCCTCGTAAAACCCAGGAGGAGGTTCCCATGCTGCCGGGTACCAGGACTGGCTGACCAATGGTTTTATATTCAGCGGGCAGTTCCTCTCGTCCAGGGCCAAAAGCCCGGGTGGCTCCTTTTCGATGCACACAAACTTCCATCGACTTCCCATCAATCTGATGGGTTTCGATTTTTCCAATATTATGGGCGACATCGTAAACCAAGTGTAAATGCCAATCCTTAACCCTGCCTGCCAATACACTTTCAAAGGCTTCCCTGGCGTAATGGCTCAACACCTGGCGGTTGGCAAAAGCATAATTTGCCGCACAGGCCATGGCAGCCAGATATGCTTCTCCCTCCGGGCTGTCCATCGGTGCACAAACTAATTCTCTATCCGGGAGCTCGATGCCGTACTTGGCAACAGCACTTTGAAGACTCTTCACATAATCAGAACAAACCTGATGCCCTAACCCACGAGAGCCGCAGTGGATTTGCAGTGCCAGATCTCCTTCGTTTAGGCCCATCGCTCTGGCTGCTTTCTCATCAAATACTTTCGATACTAGATCGATCTCGATAAAATGGTTCCCAGCACCCAGTGACCCCACCTGATTCCTACCTCGTTTGAGAGCCCGGGGGCTCAGAAACCGGGGATCTGCTCCCGGGAGCTGACCTCCGTCTTCAGTCCGCCTCAAATCCTGCTCGGTCGCAAATCCTTTTTCCCTGGCCCAGCGCGACCCTTTCCGGCACACATCTTCAACTTCCCTGGGTGAAAAATGATGATGACCTCCGGTACCTACACCACTGGGGCAGAACTTGTTCAGGGTGGTTGCCAATTCATCCAAATATTTCTTTCCTTCCTGGTAGGTTATTCGGCTGCTTAGAAGGCGCACGCCACAATTGATATCGTAGCCAATTCCCCCGGGTGAGATCACACCTTCTGGAAAACGAGTAGCCGCAACACCACCGATCGGGAATCCATATCCCTGATGCATATCAGGCATTACCTTTACCGAGTCCACCAATCCAGGCAGTGAGCAAACATTCACTGCCTGCTCCAGGGATTTATCTCTGGCTACGTCCTTCAACAGGGACTCTGAGGCAAAGATCCGGACCGGGACCCGCATATCCGCCCGGTAGGAAACCGGAATTTCCCATTCATAGTCTGATATTTTTTTTAGATCGGTGAAGGAAATCATAGAGAACGACCTTTAAAACACTACTAAATCAAATATCAAATACAATATTAACTTCGTAACCCTGTTCTGTTTCACGGATGTTCAGCCGGTGGTAGGTGACCGCTTTGATATCACGCTGATAGGATCTAATCTGGGTTCCTTTCAGTTTGCCTTTGAGCGAAAATTCAGAACTGACTGAAAGACTATCTATTGAGAATAACATATAGTCCTCTGTCAGCCGGTAAAGTAATTCCTCCAGGAATAGGATTAATAGGCCTTCATAGTCCATCGCATCCAAAGAGATAGATTCTGTTACTGCGGAGAAACCTTCTTCATAATCCTCTATACCCGATAAATGAATCATCCCATCTGCGGCAGCTGAAAACAGGGAGGAGAGATCTTCACCCCAGGCCCTGATTTCCAGATCAGCTGTATGAGAAAGTTCTTCAAAGCCAGCAAGTTTATTTTTCATGATAACTTTAAGTATACATAATTCTGAGGTATTTTTCAGCCCTTTTGAACAAAGAAATTTATAAAACGGTTGATTTTAGGAAATTCTAGAGGGTGATGAATGTCAATCTTGTGGAAAGAGAACCCTTCTTCTATAATCACTTATAATCACCATTTCAGACAAATAACAGGAATTATCTCCGGTGAAATATGGCTAAAACTCCCCTATTTGCAGTAATTGGCGGATCTGGACTTTATCAGATCCCAGGACTTTCACAGACTACTCAACATGCAGTAGATACGCCGTTCGGAAAACCCAGCGGCCTCATCGTCGAGGGCGAGATAAATGAACAGCGAATATTCTTCCTGTCCAGGCACGGTAGCGGCCATGCCATTAACCCCAGCGAGGTAAATTACCGGGCGAATATCTATGCGCTCAAAACCCTTGGTGTAGAACGGGTCATCAGTGTAAATGCCTGTGGATCACTGCGGGAAGATTATAAACCTGGCGATTTAGTGATCCCGGACCAGATCCTCGATATGACCAAATACCGAAAAAACAGCTACTTTGAAGATGGGTTGGTTGCCCATGTGGGAGTAGCAGATCCTTTCTGTCCTGATCTATCCTCTCAACTTTTGCAAGCTTTCAAAAACACTGATGCCACTGTGCACGATGATGGCACGATCGTGGTCATCGAAGGCCCCAGATTTTCTACCAGGGCAGAATCCAATACATTCAGAAGTTGGGGCATGTCCATCGTTGGCATGACCAGTGCTCCGGAGGCTTTCCTGGCCCGGGAAGCTGAGTTATGTTATGCCTCAATTGCCCACATCACAGATTATGATGTTTGGCATTCCCGGGAAGAGGATGTTTCGGTTGAAATGGTCATGAAGATCATTTCTAAAAACACAGATTACGTTAAAGATGCCCTGGCAAATCTGGCCCAAGAACCCAAAGAAGATGAGCGCGCTTGCGGCTGCCAGTCTGCCCTGGAAAGCGCTTTGATCACAAATCCGGTCGTCATTCCTAAAACAACTCGTAAAAAACTAGGCTTGCTGGTATCAAAATACCTGGAGGATTGACCCATGAAAGAACTCACCATTCCTATCTTCGCTAAAGATATACGTGAACTGCATACCGGTGATACCGTTGCCTTGACCGGCATTCTGGCTACCGGTAGAGATGCAGTCCATAAATGGATGATCGATACATTCATCCGAAAAACCCGCGAACCCCAGGGTGATGATCTGGAAGTCTACGAAAAGATCAAACCCATATTTAAAAAAAGCGTGATCTATCACTGCGGACCGGTTGTGTCGGGAGTGGATACTGGCGAGTACAAATTCGTGGCTGCCGGCCCGACTACCAGCATCCGGGAGGAACCCTATCAGAGCGAGGTAATGCACCACTTTGATATGCGGGGAGTGATCGGGAAAGGGGGAATGGGGTCAAAGACTCTCCAGGCCTGCCAGGATGTACCAGCAGTTTATTTCCATGCCATTGGCGGAGCAGCCACGTTGATCGCTGAATCTGTGGAAGAAGTAGTTGGCGTTTATAAGCTGGACTTTGGAGTTCCAGAAGCGATCTGGGTCCTGAACGTCAAAGAATTTCCGGTTGTCGTGACGATGGATTCCCACGGAAAAAGCATCCACGCGGAAGTAGAGGAAGCTTCACAAAAGAAGTTGCAAGAACTGTTGGGTTAAAACATCAGATATAAATCGGAAGTCTTTAAAATATAATTCCTTATGAGTCGATAGCTTAAAGACTTCAGAAGTATAATCAACCGAACGAACTTGTAGGGGCGACGCAGTGCGTCGCCCTTTTTTATTATATATAAGCGCTCCCTTTTCTGATTTGCAGCATAATCGTAAGAAATTCTTCCTGTTTGACGTCTCTATTCTATGAAAAATTCCCAGTCATAATCCAAATTTAGATGGGAAATGGAGGAACACGATGTCAGATTTTAATAAAGAGATCATTCAAGAATTCCGAGCCAATGAAGGAACGGTCGGCGGCATTTTCGAAGGCATGTCCTTACTTTTGGTTCATACAACCGGAGCAAAAAGCGGCCAACTGCGGATAAACCCGACAGTTTATATCAAGGACGAAGATAACCTGATTATTGCAGCTTCCAAAGCCGGAGCGGACACTCATCCGGATTGGTATTACAACCTGGTAGCAAATCCGCAGGTGATTGTTGAAGTTGGTATTGAAACGTTCTCTGCTCTGGCAGATGTGCCTTCAGAACCAGAAAGGTCCAGTTTGTATGAAAAACTAGCCTCAAAATACCCGATGTTCAAGGAATATGAAACCAAAACCAGTCGTGTGATCCCGATTGTAAAGCTGGTCAAGAATTAACAACCAGAAAACAGTACAGATCCCTGAGAAAGAAAAAGGGCGACCCGGGGGGTCGCCCAATAAAAATTTAGAATATGTCAATTCACCAATCCAGACCCACCGCCCTGGTCAGGAATTCCATATATGGTGCCGCGGTCTTACAAAGCGCCAGGTAATAATTCAAAAAATCTGGTTTCATAACTATCTTTTCGTCCAGAACTATCGATGCCAGATAGTCTTTCCTTTTTAAGTCCACGATCAGGGGGTGATCAGGATCAAATCCTTTGGGTGGTCTTTTCAACGAATCCCCACCCATAGTAAATGTTTTCTTGAACTTCTTTTCCTGGATGATATTCAGCCATTGATCGGGATGAGTAGCGATCTTCGTCCGAATTTTAGTGATTGTTTCGGTGTTCGGTTTCCAGATCCCGCATCCAGCAAATACGTCCCCGGGCTCAAGGTGCAGATAATATCCCGGGGCATGCACATCCTTTCCACGTTTATGTCGGAAATGAATACCTGCCCCGGTTTTATAAGGCGTCTTGTCCTTACTAAATCTGACATCTCGATATATACGGAACATCGATCCCCCTGATATGCGGGGGATGGCCATAATAGATGTGCTGATCTCGGGTGCCCGCTCTGCAAATTGAGCAATAAAAGTCAATAAAGGATCTTTCACATCATTCTCATAACGGTCCTTGTTGGCCTGGAACCAGGGCCGATTGTTGTTATCCTTTAAGTCATTGAAAAAATCAAACAGCTTTGAATTTATAGTCATAACACTTTTCCTTGGCCATCAATTGATTAGATGTAAGTATATCCAGATTATTCGCGAGAAGGAAGATTTCCTTTTTTGGACGATCTCTTCTAGCAGGATATTACGCCTCTTATTTTTGCCGCCATGTGCAATCTGATTCCAGTGGTATAAATAGTCAAGTATGGAATGGATAAATAAACTCAAACTTGGCGTCCCTAAGAATTTGCTCCTGCTCACTGCCGGCCTAATGTGGACCGCAGTTGGCTTGTATCTGATATCTCTTACGATAGATTGGATCTTTGGACCCACCGTAAAATCACCCTGGATGTTCTGGTTGCCTGGAATAGGCCTGGCCTATCTGATATTCCGATTTGGATTTTCAAGATTAGCTCGCAAAAACAGCCTGAGAATTAATAATCTACCTATTGAAAAACCCTGTCTGTTCGCCTTCCAGGAATGGCATAGTTATCCTCTAATCGCATTTATGATCGGGTTGGGCATCACATTAAGGAATTACGCCCCCTTTCCAAAACCCCTGCTGGGAATCATGTATATCGGGATCGGTGGCGGTTTGGGATTGTCTAGCTTTCGTTATTATTGGCAAATACTTCAAAATAAAAAAAATCCCCCCGTATCTTAAGCTGATATTTGGCGTCATAATATAAGTGATGATGGACAGTAAACCTGAACTACTTCTGAAAAAAGCCCTTCAATACGATCAAAACGCCCTGGCTGAGATCTATGATCTATACAGCGATGCCCTGTATGCCTACGCATTCAAACATGTCGGATTGAGCCAGGTGGCAGAAGATCTGGTTGCGGAAACTTTTAGCCGTTTTTTAAAAGCTCTTGAACGCGGGGGGGGGCCAAAAGATCATTTGAGAGCCTATCTGTACCGGATCACTCACAATCTAATCACCGATTCTTACCGCAGGGAACCCCCTCCCCCCCTGGAACTGGCAGAAGAACTACTGCCGTCTAAAGGTGCTGATCCCGGATCTGTTGTCGAAAATATTCAGGACGCTGATCGGGTCAGAAATGCTTTACGCTTGATCACACCAGAGCAAAGCCAAGTGATTACATTACGCTTCCTTGAGGGTTGGAGCGGCCCGGAAATAGCCCAGGCATTAGATAAATCACTCGGCTCGATCAAAGCCCTCCAACACCGCGGCCTGGCAGCATTGGAGCGTATCCTGCTGGAAAATGACCCACCGCAAGAGTCTGGGTAGCAAACAACCCAAACAAATTATCTCTGCAAAGAAAAATGATCCCATGTAATTGGGATCTTTCTTGTTAAGGCCGTATCCTTTTATGGATTTTGGCGTCATATGGGGTAGAAAGTAATTTTTTTTGATACGAAGGATTTATTATGGATAAAAAAGAGATCAACCCCAGACTTAAAAAAGAATTGGAACAGCTTCAGCAAGTTCCAGAACGCGGACTGCAAGCCGAACACGCTGGCCGTGAGAAATATCTGGCACAGGTTCGAACCTTGAAACCACGACCTGTACAAGCAAAAAAACCCCTTCCTAAAGGGCGACGCCGATCTTGGGCACTCCGAATGGCTTCAGTTATAGCAGTTCTGGCTTTGGCTCTGGGAAGTATGGGGGGAACAGTGTATGCCGCCCAGGCTAGTGGCCCGGATGACCTTTTATACGGAGTAAAAACCCTGACAGAAGACATCCAAATCGGCCTGGAAAATGATCCTGAAGATCGTTTGAACTTAATCACCGATTTTGCTAACCGCCGCCTGGAAGAAATTGAAACCCAGGCAGAAGCGGGTGAACCGATATCAGAAAAGGCTCTTGCCCGTCTTGAAAAACATACCCACCAGATGCTGCAGCAAGCTGCCCAGATGGGCGAAGGTTCAATTGAAAACGCCCTCCGGCAGGTACAGCAATCCCTCGAACAACAGAGCCAGGTGATGACCAAACTGCAAAAACAAACTCCCGGTGGTGGAGAGCCAGGACTGGTCAAAGCCCAGGAAGAGGTCCAATCACGGCTGCGATTAGTAGAGAATGGCATCAGCGAACCTCAGGGGTTCCAGGAGCAAATGCGGATAGAAAATTCCGACCAGCCTGAAAAAGGGAATGGCAATTCAGACACACCTGGGCAGGGAGAAAATGGACCCGGATCACAGGATGGAAATGCCATGCCGGGCAGTGGAAATGGCCCAGGCGCAGGTGGAAAATAATCAACAACAATACGAGTAGTAAATAAAACAGTATCAGTATTAGACAGAATAAAGGAGTACATCATGAAGGCAAAAAAACTGGGCAGAACAATTTTATTAGCTTTACTGCTGGCAGTTCTCACAACTGGAGCAGCCCTTGCCGCCGAAGGCGATCAGATTGAATTGACAGGGTACATTACGGAGCTCAATCCCATAGATGGCACCATCACAGTCGATGTTGATGGAGATCTCTTGACCACAGAGGATGTTTCCATCATTCTGGTGGGTGATAAATTTATTTTTGATAATCACGACGTGGGCGATCTCATCACAGTTCAAGGTACTGTTGGCGTGGATGATGTCGTTTTACTGACCGAGCTAAAAATCATGGCTCGCGTAAAAGATCAAATCAAATCGCAGGATGGTGAGCTGGATTCCTACTACTGCACCAATGATGATGTATATCACCCGGTGGCAGCAAAAGTCGCAGCCACCTACGGGGTTGACTACGGTGTAATCGAAGACTACCTGTGTGGCGAACCTTCAGTGCCCCTGGGACAGATCATGCTGGCAATTCAGACCGCAGCCGCATCTGGTGATGTCACCGGCTACACTGAATATCTGGATGGTTTTGAGAATATCAGCTGGGGTCAGATCTGGCAGGAATTGGAAGTGCAAGGCAAACCCGATCACGGGAAAGAGACTCCTCCCGGACAGATCCAGGACAAACAGGGCGAAGGCGATTCTGAAGAACCTGATGCCAATGGAAAAATGAATAAAGATGGCGAAGGTTCAATGGAATGTGAAGAAGGTGAGTTTTTATGTAATGTCTCTGAATGGTTTCAATCTCAATCCTCCCAGAAAGGGAAAAAATAAACCAAACTAACCAGCTCTTCCTCAATAAGGAATCAGCTTATCAAATCTGTAACTAGAAATAATGGACACCTGGACCTCCATCCAGGTGTCTATGCTATAAAGAGGATATGACAATGAAAACAAAATTAATTATCTCCCTGGGGATAATCGTGCTCCTGCTCGGTACGGTCGGGTGTCAGAGTAGTTCCCTGAATGGATCCAATTCTCTCTCCAAACCAGAGCCAACATCTCTGGATGAGTCTGCCACGGAACCTACTGAGAATCCAGATACAAATTGCTCAGCTATTAATCCTCATCCCGTAGCAGAAGGGATGACAGAAACATTTGAGATCACATACGATGAAGTAATGACGCTGTATTGTGATGGATACGCGTTCTCTGATATACTGCTGGCCCTGGAAACATCTGAACTGGTGGATCAAACCCCCGCGGCGCTCCTTGCCCGTTTGAGGACTCGCAGTTGGCAGGAGATCTGGGATGAATTTGGTTTAAATCTAGAATAAGAATAATGCTTTGTAAGTACAAAAAGGAACACCATTTAAAGTATGTTAAGGAAGTTTCCATGTCTAAACTTACCAATGGATTACTAAGAGTACTACTTACGACAGTAATTCTAATTACAGGCCTTGCCAGCACGTTGAAGACAGGTTATGCCCAAGATGGTGGCAATGAATTGGTCATCAGCGCTGCTATTTCTAAAGATTGCGGGGATGTTCAGTTTACATTCACCTGGAGTGAAGGAACAGCCCCATACTTTTTAATGGTAGATTTTGGGGATGGAGATTCAACCGGGATTGAAAACACAGCTACAGCCACTTTCACTATCAGTCATTCTTATCTTGATCAGGGTGACTTTAAGTGGAATGTACAGATACTTGAAGACAAGGTGGATGGGCTTTCCGGTGTTTATTCAGAAATATTGACATTGAAAGGGCCGGAAGTAACCCTGAGCAGCAGCCCCTTCCCACCCCTCTTTGTTGCAGGTGATGATGGTATGGTTGATTTTTCAACATCAGTTACCGGCGGCACGCTCCCGTATACATATGCCTGGGATCTAGATGGCGACGGAATTTATGAAGATGGCGAAACTCAAGAGACTGCATCTGACACCTATACCGAGGTTGGGAAAACATACCCTCAGGTCCTGGTGACAGATGGGTGCAGCTTCACAAGTACAGATACAATGCCGGTTGTAGTGGCGGATTCCGAAGATGTCTGCCATCCAACTGCTCAGAAAATCGCGGATGGGGTAAACACTATTTTCCCTGATCAAGCAGGAGATCTATACACGTGCGATGATATTTATGCGATCTTTGACAACGAATCAGAAGAAAACAACCTCGGTTTTGGCCGGATGTGGAAGGCTTATAACCTGGCCGAATCCATGGAAGAACTCACCTGGGAAGATATTCTGGACTGGCACCTCAGTGAAAGCGGCTGGGGGTCCCTATTACAACTGGACCGCTTTTCTGACTTACTGGAAGATCATGACCTGCCGGAGTTGATGGGCCTGGTTATGAGTGCAGAATACAGTCTGGGTGATGTCCGAACTGCGGTACGATCGGTTACTCGCTACGAAGCTGACTTTGAAGATGCCCTGACCCGGATTGCAGATGGCGCGAACCCCGGTGAACTGGGACAGTTCTATAAACTGGTGGCGGACCTGGAAGCCGATCCGGCCCTACTAGATGAATATTTGGCAGATGGGCTGACACTTTCTGAGCTCAAACATACCTCAAAATTCGCCGACAAGATGGAAGTTGAATGGACTGAAGTTGCCGATGCCCGCACCGAAGCAGACAGCTGGGGAGATCTCAAACAAGCCTACAACCTGGCAACTGATGAAGTCAGCGCCGCTGAGATCCTGATCATGGGGGTCCCGGATTATAAAGAGCTACTCCGGGAAGAAGACAAAATCGCCCGAGAGGACAAAAAGACCGCCCAAACAGAAGAAAAGGCCCAACAGACAGCTGAAAAGCTGGCAGAACAATTTTCCGCTGAGTTTGGTGACGTGATGAACCTGCTCAATGGAGAATGTGAAGGGGAGTGGGCCTGTGTGCGAAAAACACTGCGGGACCAGGAAAGGGAAATATCAGAAGGTTATACTGATAAAGATATCCAGACTGCCCAGCAGATCGCCTTCAAGTATGGCTTCACCGAGGACGAAGTCCTGGCCTACCACAAGGATTATTGCAGTGAGGACTGGTCTTGCACACGAGCTTACTTCCGGGAACAGGACATGAGCACCAAGGAAACCAGCAAGCCCAAGAAATAAACTACAACTTGAAACATTCAAAAGCCAGCTGAGAAATCTCAGCTGGCTTTTTGAATTCTTGACGAATGGCCACACTAAAAACTTCCCGGATTTGTCGATCAAAGGATCATGCTATACTTCGATTATTAAAGTTCGCCATGAAAATTGAATACTGATAACTGAATAATTGGGACCTCATTTATGACCTCTCGTGTTAAGGCGATCATTCAAACTCTATTCATTGTTTTCCTGTGGGGTACTTCCTGGGTATTCATCAAGATAGGCTTACAGGATATATCCCCTTCAGACCTGAGATTTCCCAAGAGTTCAGGAGAGATCGTTTAACGATTATTTGCATATATCTAATTAAAAACGATAATACTTCCTTATCAAACTGCTTGATATCATTTAGAATGGCCAAATATTACCAATTCTCCGCTTGTCAAATTCCTCGCAATCATTATAATTACTGAATAATCTCATGAACTTGCCATCGACTTTTATAATAGAAGAGTAATTGCAGATCATCTCTGCTCTCATCACTCAACCCGATAACAAAATACCTGATAGTGGAAATATTTACAGGGAGTTACTACCAAATTCGGAAAACGAATAATCAACCCCCCAAAATAACAGCACTGGATTATCCGATGCTGATAAAAATCTTGTTAAAAATATAATTTTTTAGGAGGTATGATGGGAGGACTTGAAACTCTACAAAATGCGACGCTTTTTGAACAGATCGGCCTCGGGGTCGTTCTTCTCACAGCTGTAGCTGCCCTGATCTACGCTTGGTTTCTTGCCCGCGAAGTTCTGCGGGAGGATCCCGGTACTGAAAAAATGCAGGAAATTTCTGAGGCTATTCGAACAGGAGCAATCGCCTATCTGAACAAACAGATGGAGGTTGTTATTCCTATTGCCTTTATTCTGTCGATTGTGTTATTTTTTACTGCACACCTTGCAGATGCTCCCTTGGCCATATCGATCGGACGCGGTGCAGCTCTGCTCCTTGGAGCCGCTTGCTCACTCGCAATCGGTCAGATCGGCCTACGTCTGATTGGCACCCGCGGTAATGTTCGTGTGGCAAATCAGGCTCGAATAGGATCATTCGCAGGCGCGCTGCGTGTGGCATATCGTTCTGGCACCATCGCCGGCATGCTGGCTGACGGGCTTGGCTTGTTGGGTGGCACGATCATCTTTATACTCTACGGCAAACATGCCCCGGAAGTTCTGCTAGGCTTCGGTTTTGGCGGCACTTTGCTGGCCATGTTCATGCGAGTTGGCGGTGGCATTTACACCAAAGCCGCTGATGTTGGCGCTGACCTGGTAGGCAAGCTTGAAGCAGGTCTGCCAGAAGATGACCCCCGCAACGCTGCCGCAATTGCGGACCTGGTAGGAGACAACGTAGGTGACTTCAGCGGTATGGCTGAGGACGTCTTTGAATCCTACGAAGTAACCATCGTCTCGGCAATGATCCTGGG
>Ga0307990_1001105_pt1 | contig 22983 bp, 10 predicted proteins | sample EllFjometagen129_FD_203168 | JGI IMG/M metagenome (GOLD analysis project Ga0307990, IMG submission 203168) | Marine microbial communities from Ellis Fjord, Antarctic Ocean - #129 | ecosystem: Environmental > Aquatic > Marine > Unclassified | place: Southern Ocean | collected 2014-10-08
AGGAAAGGCCGGGGCTACGCCCCATGAACAGAAAGCAAAACAACCCCTAAACAGATGGCAGGAATAATTGTCGTCAACCGGTAAGTGTAATTGTCGTTGGGGTGACTTTGTAATTGTCGTTGACTACTGCTTAATTACTTAACGAAAGAATAACCCCCAACTGCCGCATTCACTCTATCGCGGGCTCCCGCCGCCGCAGAAGCTTCCTCCTCCGCTAAAGCTTCGGCGGACAAGATGGTGGGCAGGCGATGTGAGCCGACTGCGCGTCGGCATGGGAAAAGCACCAGGGCGTGTGTTTTCCCCATCCGTGCCATTCGGGTCAGTCCGCCTGATACGTCCTTGAGCGATTGAATCGTTCCCGCAGGGCCTCCGTTCCAAACTGTCCGGCTTTCTGGAAAACAATCCGTTGACATACATACGTGAATGTATGTATAAATTCTCGCTTCAAAGTTGAGGAGTTGACTCATGGCGAGAAAAACGAAAGAAGAGGCGGCGGCCACGCGGGAAAGTGTGTTGATGGTGGCGCTGGATCTGTTTAGCGAAAAGGGGTTTTCCAGAACGACGTTCAGTGATATTGCGAAGCGGATCGGCATGACACGCGGCGCGGTGTATTGGCATTTTGATAACAAACCGGCCCTGCTGGCCGCATTGATCGAATATGTGACTTCGCTGAAAGAAAGCCGTGTGGAGTCACAGATTCCTGCGATTCAGACGATCGAAGACCTTCGTGGTGCATTTATTCTGCATGCTCAGGTTGTGGAGAGTGATCCGGTGATGCACAAATTTGAGTTCTTTCTGAACTATCAGATGGAATGGTCAGAAGAACTGTTGACTGAAACGCATAAAACGCTAAAAGAGCTCCGTAAAAACCCGTTGGAGGTTTTTAGGAATTGTTTTAATGTGCCGGCCATTGCCGACCGTTTGCGGTCCGACGTAAATCTCGATCAGCTGGTTTTGACGCTGGCGTCATTTTGGTGTGGAGCCAGTAATATATTTTTGGGATGTCATTGTCCCGGCAAGGACTGTGGGCAGAGTCCCAATGATGATTTTCAGGGACTGGGCAGCATTCGACTGGAGCAGATGGTTGAAAACGGCTTTGATTTAATACTGGGTGGAGTTTTGAAAGAGGAGAGTGGCAATGAGTAAAAAAACGATTTTTAAAACAGTGGGTGCCGTGGTCGCCGGAGCGGCTATTGTGAATCACGTTGAAATTTAAAAAGAATAGAAAGCTTAATGAGGAATTTTACATGAAGTTTAACTCGCAAAAACAACAAAGGGCGGCCGCTTTTTTCACCGCTGTTATTCTGGTTTTTTTAGTCAGTGGATGCGGTCCTCACGGGCCACGCGGTTCGCAGCAGATGGGGCCTCCTGATGTCTCGGTCGTAACTCTTCAGCCGGAGCGCGTTGTGTTGACCTCTCGATTGCCGGGGCGGGTTTCTGCTTTTCTGGTTGCGGACGTGCGACCCCAAGTGAGCGGGATCATTCAGAACCGCTTGTTTGAAGAAGGCGGGGACGTTCAGAAGGGGGATACGCTTTATCAGATTGATCCGGCCATGTATGAGGCGGCACTGGCAAGAGCGGAGGCGAATTTGGCGGCAGTTCAGTCACGAGCTGATCGCTACAAGGAGCTGGTTCCCGTCAAGGCCGTGAGCCAGCAGGATTACGATGATATTGTCGCTGCGCTTCAACAGGCGAAGGCGGAGGCGAAGGTGGCGCGAGTGAACATGACCTATACTACCATCCCGGCACCGATCTCTGGATGCATCGGTCGATCCTCCGTGACCATTGGGGCACTGGCAACGGCTTATCAGCCCGTTCCTTTTGCGACCATTCAGCAACTGGATCCGGTCTATGTGGATGTTCCGCAATCCAGTGTTGATTTGTCTCGATTCAAACAGCGTTTGGCCGATGGACGACTCAATCCCGATGGAGAGACACATAACAACGTTTCAATCCTTCAGGAAGACGGTACGCCTTACCCGCTGGAGGGAACGTTGGAGTTTCGCGATGTTACAGTGGATCCAAGCACCGGTTCCGTGATTTTACGGGTTGTGGTTCCAAATCCTGACGGTGTACTTCTTCCGGGGATGTTTGTCCGTGCCATATTGAAAGAAGGCGTTCTTGAAAACGCTCTCTTGGTGCCTCAACAAGGGGTAGGTCGAAATCCGAAAGGCATGCCTTACGCTATGGTGGTGGATGATGACGGGACGGTGGCTATGCGGATTCTTACGATGGATCGTGCCCTTGGAAACAAGTGGCTGGTTTCGTCGGGGCTCGATGCAGGCGACCGGGTTATTGTTGAAGGGCTCCAATGGGTGCGACCCGGTGCTTCGGTGAATGCCGTTCCGTTTGAATCCGTCACACCTAAAGCACAGTAACGGAGATATTCTATGTTATCTAAATTCTTTTTGGAACGACCGGTTTTCGCTTGGGTTATCGCCATTTTCATTATGTTGCTGGGGGCTCTGTCCATCTACAATCTGCCGATTGCCCAGTATCCTCCGATTGCCCCTCCCTCGATTGCGATTGATTCTTTCTATCCCGGAGCCTCGGCGCAAACGGTGGAAAACAGTGTCACCCAGATCATCGAACAAAAGATGACTGGTTTCGATGACATGCTTTATTTATCCGGCACGAGCGATGCCGCGGGTTCCTCCCGCCTCGAATTGTCTTTTAAGCCGGGAACCGATCCCGATCTGGCGTGGTCCAAAGTACAGAACAAGCTTCAGCTCGCTATGGCTAGCCTGCCGGAGGTGGTGCAGCGTCAGGGTGTTAAGGTGAGCAAGTCCACGAAAAACTATCTGCTTATCGTGGGGCTGGTCTCCGAGGATGGCAGTATGAGCGGTAACGATCTGCGCGATTATGCCCAGTCCAGTCTGGAAAAGGTGTTGTCTCGTGTGCCGGGTGTGGGTGAAGTAGAAAACTTTGGTTCACAGTATGCCATGCGGATCTGGCTGAATCCTGATCAATTGACGGAATACAATCTGACCATGGAAGATGTGATTGCGGGGTTGAACGCCTACAACGTCGAAGTCTCTGCCGGGCAGTTTGGCGGGCTTCCCTCGGTGGAAGGCCAGCGCTTGAATGCATCCATCATTGTCCAGAGCCTGCTGAAAACTCCGGAGGAGTTCGCCGCTATCCCGTTGCGCACCAATCCCGATGGTTCCGTTGTGCGGATCAAAGATGTGGGACGAACCGAGCTGGGTACCGAGTCTTACGACATAGAAGGGTTTTATAACGGCCATCCTTCCGCCGCGATGGCCATCCGGCAGACGCCCGGTGCCAATGCGCTGGATACGGCCAATGCCGTTAAGGCGAAACTCAAGGAACTGAGTGACTATTTCCCTGCGGGCATGAAAGTAGTCTATCCCTACGATACCACTCCGTTTGTCAAGGTTGCTATCGGGGAAGCGGTTAGTTCCCTGATTCAGGCCATTTTTCTGGTCTTCTTGATTATGTGGCTTTTTATGGGAAACATTCGCGCCACGCTGATTCCAACCATTGCGGTTCCTATTGTGCTTTTGGGAACCTGCGGTGTGTTAGGGGCGTTCGGGTATTCCATCAACATGCTGACCATGTTCTCCATGGTGATTGCCATTGGGCTGTTGGTGGACGATACCATCGTGGTGGTGGAGAATGTCGAACGACTCATGAGTGAGGAAGGACTCTCTCCCAAGGAGGCGACCGCCAAGTCGATGGAACAGGTGACCAGTGCTTTAATCGGTTTCTTCCTCGTGTTGACTGCTTTGTTCGCCCCGATGGCCTTCTTCAGTGGATCTACGGGAATTATTTACAGACAGTTCTCCGTAACCATCGTCTCGGCCATGGCTTTATCGGTGACCGTGGCCCTGATTCTGACGCCGGTGCTGTGTGCGAACATTCTTAAGCCGGTTGAGAAGGGGCATGAGGTAGCGGAAGGTTCGATGAGGTTCCTGCGCTCGTTCTTTCTGTGGTTTGATCATGGATTTAATCGGTTTCGCGACGGTTTCGTGGGTCTGATAGGCTACGGGTTGGCCCGCAAAGTTCGCTTCGTCGCTGTATACATTCTGATTGTGGCTGGATTGTTTTGGATTTTCAAAGCGATGCCGAGCAGCTATCTGCCAGACGAAGATCAGGGGATCCTGCTCTGCCAGATCATTATGCCCACGGGTGCAACCCTGGAACAAACCCAGACCGTTGCGGACGAGTGTCAAAGCTATTTTCTCGAGTCCGAGAAGGAGGCGGTGGAGTCCTGTATGGCGGTTTCCGGAATATCTTTTTCCGGACGGGGACAGAATAACGGCATGATCTTTGTCAAATTGAGGGATTGGAAGGTACGTAAGCGCCCGGATCTGCGTGTCAAGGCCATTGTGGGGCGGGCCATGACGGAACTTTCAAAGATCAATAAAGCTATGGTGTTTTCCTTTTCGCCACCCGCAGTGAGTGAGTTGGGGAACGCCTTGGGTTTTGATTTTCAGTTGGTTGATCGCGGTGGGGTCGGGCATGAAAAGCTGACGGAAGCGCGGAACCAACTCCTGGGCATGGCGGCACAGGATCCAAGGCTGGCGAAGGTGCGCCCCAATGGGATGGACGATGTCCCTGAATACCGGGTGGACGTAGACTGGGAGAAAGCCGGTGCACTCGGTGTGCCGATTGCCACGATTCACAATACGATTTCGGCGGCTTTCGGAAGCGCCTACGTCAACGACTTTATTCAAGCCGGTCGCGTCAAGCGGGTATTTGTTCAAGCGGATGCTCCCTACCGCATGTTGCCCAAAGATCTGGACAAGCTCTATGTCCGGAACACGGTCGGTAAGATGGTTTCTTTCAGTTCGTTTGCTTCGGGTCACTGGACGAGCGGTTCTCCCAAACTGGAACGCTTCAACGGGTTTCCCTCCATGAACATCTGGGGTGAGCCGGCACCGGGAAGAAGTTCCGGCGAGGCCATGGAGGCCATGGAGGAAATAACATCCAAGTTACCGGCGGGAGTTGGTTATGACTGGACCGGACTTTCCTATCAGGAGCGGCAGTCTTCATCTCAGAAAGGGATACTCTACACCTTTTCTGTCTTGATCATGTTCCTTTTTCTGGCGGCGTTGTACGGAAAATGGGACATCCCCATCTCGGTTCTGCTCATTTTGCCACTCGGGGTCATCGGCGGGTTTATCGCTTCGCATATGCGCGGGTTGCCGAATGATATCTACTTCCAGATCGGCATGATGAACACGCTGGGGCTGGCGACAAAGAACGCCATTCTGATCGTCCAGTTCGCCAAAGAGGGCGTAGAGGAAGAAGGGCTGGGATTGATCGAAGCGGCGACCCGGGCCGTACGTTTGAGATTGCGCCCCATCATTATGACCTCGCTGACGACCGGTATTGCCGTGCTCCCCATGGCATTCAGTACGGGAGCGGGCGCGGGGGCCATGGTGGCCATCGGCACCGTCGTGCTGGGCGGGATGGTAAGCGGCACGATTCTCGTGGTTCTGTTTGCGCCCCTGTTCTACGTGATCATCGAGAAAACCTTTGGTAAAAAGAAAAGAGAAATCCAATGAACCGACTTTTATTTTATTCCCTGATTTTTCTGATCCCGTTCTTCTTCGGCGGTTGCCTGACCGTCGGACCCGATTACAAACAGCCGGAGTTTCCAAGCATTGGAAACTCTGAATTTGAGACCCCCGCCGACTGGTGGACAACCCTCGGCGACCCGATGCTGACCGAGTTGGTCGGGCAGGCGCTCACCAACAGTCCCGATATTAAATCCGCAATGGCCGCCGTGCGTGCCGCCCGCGCGCAACTCGGAATGGTTCGTTCATCGCTCGGCCCGCAGGTCGATGCATCCGGCAGTTTCACGCGAATGAAAACGAGTGACGATGTCTATGGAACCGGCAATTACGATCTATACGATGCCGGATTCGATGCCTCTTGGGAACTCGACATTTTTGGCGGCGTGCGCCGCGCCAACGAAGCGGCCAAGGCCTATCTTCAGGGGCAGGATGCGTCTTTTTCCCGGGTTGAAGTTTCGCTGGCCGCTGAAACCGCGCAAGCCTATGTGCGACTGCGCGGAGCACAACAACTCCTGTTTGTCGCCACCGAAAATTCAAAGCTCCAGCAGGAAACCTTTGATTTGCTACAGTCGCGTTTCGATAGCGGCCTCGTGAATGGACTTTCACTTCGCCAGGCGGAAGCCAATCTCGGAAGCACTCGTGCGGCGGTGCCGCAGGCGGCGACTGCCGTCGATCAATCGCTCAACGCATTGGCGGTTTTGACCGGTAATATGCCTGGCACCTTGCATGAGCGATTGGGCGAGATGAAAGCAATTCCGGTCGCCACGATGGCGGACGTCACGGGCATTCCGGCTGATCTATTGCGCCGCCGTCCAGACGTGCGGATTGCCGAGCGAGCTTTGGCAGAAAAAACCGCCCGCATCGGTATCGCCAAGTCCGAGTATTTTCCAAAGCTCACGCTCGACGGCTCCATCGGAGTCGACGCGCTCAGCTTTTCCGGCTTGAGTCGTTCCGGAAATGATTCAAACAGCTTTGGGCCTTCCGTCAGCTGGGCGATCTTCCATAGCGGTTCGATCCGCAACAACATCAAGGTGCAGACCGCCGTGCAGGAACAGGCGCTGGCCGCTTACGAAAAGAGCGTGCTCTCCGCCGTGCAGGAGACGCGCGATGCGTTGACCGCCTTCCACAACGAACAGTTGCGCCTCAATGCATTGACCGATGCGACCGATGCCGCGCGCATCGCCGCCGAGCTGGCGGGCGACCGCTACCAAAACGGACTCGAACCGTTTGACATCGTACTCGATTCCCAGCGCATCCAGCTTCAGCTTGAAGAGCAGAAAGTCCGTAGCCAAAGCGAAAGCACGCTCTCCGTCATCCGTCTCTACAAAGCTCTCGGCGGCGGTTGGAAGATGATGGAGTAATACCCGTTTCAAAACATTCGGTATTTTTCCTGAATTAAGTTGCGGGGCAGACATTCTTGTTTGCCATTTCAAACAGGGACCGCAGGCAAGAGTGTCTGCCCTGCTATCTATCGATCTGTTTTCATAACTGGCATAACCACTCCTTCTCTAATGGGTGTGAGGTTAAGCAGCCTTATGTGCCAAAGGCACTCTGCCAGAGAACGGTTTCAGATAAAGTATGAACTCAGGGCGGAACGCCTGTGGGTTCGGCTTGTTTCCACAAGATCCGCGCGCTTCCTCCTTTGCCAAAGTTACGGCGGACAAGACGGAGGGACGGGCAGGCCAGACAGGATGGCGAGACAGGCTGACAACAACGATGCGACGGCTGTTTTCTAACCACTAATCCACACTGATTTTCCGCGACGCCAATCTCGCTGCGCGGGCTGCGGAGCGGTATTTTCCCGGTTAGCCTACGGAGGGAGTTTGTCTAATCGAAAACTCTTTTCGCCGGTATAAGAGAAATAAATGGGCTTGGATGGATGCAGAAAACACGTTTTCAATTGAGCTGTCTACTTCAACCCAAGTCCTTTGCGCAGGGTTGTTCTGTTTAACAGAGCACCATTTATTTTGGATCAGTCGGCGATCAGCCGGACTGCTGCTGCTTAAAGAATTAATACCATACCCGCAGCTTATTGCGTAGCGGGCTATTAGTGCAAAATCAGTGGTTAAAAACTCTTCTGTTGCTGGGAAGATCCAGTCTCCCTGCCGCAGCCGTTCCAGTCCTATAATTCGGGGGAAAATCCTTAACCTGTCACGTCCTGATTTAAAGTAGTCACTTTTTAGTTCTGCTTTTCGTTCCTAATTAAGCTCCCAAAGGGAACGTTCTTCCTTCCGTTGGCACTCCCGAAGGGATGTCAACTCTTCCCCTCCTCCGGCCTTCTTCTTTTGTTCTGTTCTTTGCTAAAGCTATGGAGGACAAGTTGGGCGTGCAGGATTAAATGAGAATAGAGACACAACGCTCTCGTCACGTTTTGTCCAAACATGAAAACCATACCTTGCGAGGTGTGGTTTCTATTGGTTGCAGCTTCTAATCCTTGGACCTTTTTTTTCAAGGTTTGGATGAATATTCTGAAAAAGGTTTAAACCTCTGAAAATCAGCAAGATTTCATATTTTGATCGGAAAATTCTTCTAGTGGGTTCCAAAATCTGTTAATGCGAGTCAGTTGCTCGTGCTTAATAGAAAGTGTTTGTGAAATGCTTTTCGGTTTTTATCTTTGTTGTTTGTTGTGTGACTGCATTAGCGGATGTTTTATCAACGGCACGACGGTTCCGTACTTTGACCGTTGGACAATTGCGGCGTGGACGCCAGGTCTTGCATCAACACCACTCCTATCGAGTTCGATAAACTTATCGTTAAAATTCCGTAGAAAAAAAAGGTTGGAGTGCGGTGGTAACCCTTGGGCGACACCGCTTTCCCATAGAATGGAAACGGAGAAAAAATAATGAAGAAATTATTCATGATGATCGCCGCACTGCTATGCGCGGCAACGGCAACTTTTGCGGGCAACTGTCTGGATTTTGACGGAATCGGCGAAGTAGTGGATATCGACAACAGTGCAAGTTTACAAGTGGGCAATACCCTGACGGTTGAGGCGTGGATCCGTGCCGATGATCTTTTTTCACGTCAGGGTATTTTCTCTACGCGGTACCGTAACAAGGTGGGCGCGTTTCAGCTTGAGGTGGGCCCCGGGGACGGCGGATCGAACCGCGTCGCCGTATCGGGTTACGGTACATGGGTGGCTGAGACCGGCGATAATGCCCTGAATCTCAATGAATGGACGCACATCGCCTATGTGCGTAGCAGCTCGAGCAGCCAGACGCTGTTTGTGAACGGTGCCGCCCAAACTCTGAATCAGGAGAGCACGACTTATGTGTTTGCCGATAACGATGATCGCAAACTGATTGCTTCCGGAACAAGCGAGAGCCAGTTTTTTGACGGACGGATTGATGACCTGCGGATCTGGAATGTTGCCCGCAGTTCATCGGAGATCCTCGATACCATGAACACGTTGCTGGAGGGTGATGAGCCGGGGTTGGTGGCCTTTTACCGATTTGACGAGACAAGCGGCGCCCTGTTGCCCGACGGAACCGCCAACGGTAACGACGGCTCATTACACAATATGGAGGACGTCGACTGGGTCGCCTCCGGCGCGCCGCTTACCGTGCACGGAGGGAGCTCGCCGGTTCATTATGTATCGCTCTCCGGTGGTAATGTCTGGCCCTACACCAACTGGATTGATGCCGCCTCGAATATTCAGGATGCGGTGGATGCGGCGGCGGTGGGCGATACGGTATTCGTCACTAACGGCACGTACACATCCGCATCCGAAATTACGGTACCCAGGGCGATCACCCTTCGAAGCGTTAACGGCTGGGAAACGACCCTTGTGGACGGACAGAATGCACATCGCTGTTTTTACCTTGGCAGTAGTGGTTGCAATCTCAACGGCTTCACGATTAAGAGGGGAAATCCCGGTAGCGGGGATGGCGGGGGTGTTTATTGTGACAATAACAACTCGAGACTCACCGTTTGCAAGCTGTCGGGCAATACCGCCGGAGGGAACGGTGGCGGATGCCTGGGGGGTCGGCTGACCCATTGCAAGCTGTCGGGCAATGCCGCTGGCTGGAATGGTGGCGGATGCCATGGAAGTTGGCTGACCAATTGCACGCTGTCGGACAATACCGCCGGAGGGAACGGTGGCGATGATTTCAGCGACTACGACGAATATATCGCTGACACCGGTCCGACCGACAACAACGACTGGTTCCATATTTCAGGCTTCAGTAACAACACGGTTTTCTTCGACTCATCGAGTAACCGGCTCTACACGCTGCTATGGACGACCAATCTGATTGAAGGAGTTTGGATCCCGGCGGTCGAACCGCGCATGGGCTCCGGCGGTGAAGATTTTATGAGCGGCACCAACGTTGCCTCGGCTGAGTTCTACAAGATTCAGGTAAAGCTACCCTGATCGCATTTCCCAGACCTTGGAATTTTTATTTCCAATGTTTGGAAAAATGGGCAACGAAAGTTCCAACCATTAGAAAAAAACCGGATTTCTGGTAAAATGAACCAGCAACCCGCATTTAATAGGAGTCGGCATGAAACGTTTAATAGTTTGTCTCGTCGTAATTGTTTGTTGTGTGTCCGCATTTTCCGACACCTTTTATGTTTCCACCAACGGCTCATCGATTGTGCCGTACGACAGCTGGGTAACGGCGGCAACGAATATTCAGGATGCGGTGGATGCCGCCAGTGCGAGTGATACGGTGCTCGTGACCAACGGGATCTATAATGCCGGCGGTGCGGTTACACCGGGTTACGCTCTGACCAACCGGATATGTATCACGCTCCCGATCACGCTCCGCAGTATGAACGGACCGGACTACACGTTTATTGTGGGCGCGGCGGATTCGGTTTCCTCGAATGCCGCTGCATCCGTTCGCTGTGTTTATATGGTTGAGAATGTCGTGCTCGACGGATTTACCCTCACCAACGGCCATGCCCGCATATCCGGGGACTGGGCGTATGATGAGAGCGGCGGTGGAGTGTTCCTCGATCAGGGCGGGACCGTGACCAACTGTTGTTTTTCGGGCAACTTAGCGGAATATGGCGGCGGGGCGGAATGCTATATCGGCGGCACGCTCAACAACTGCCGTTTTTTGGGGAACACGGCGGAGTACGGCGGGGGGGCGGAGTGCGACGATGCCGGCACGCTGAACCACTGCGTTCTGTCGGGGAACGTTGCTCTTTCTGATGGCGGCGGAGTGGCGTGCGATGCTGGCGGCACATTGAACGGCTGTATCCTTTCGGGAAATGAGGCCGATGGTTCCGGTGGCGGCATGGATTGCTACGGAGGGGGTACGCTCAATAATTGCACACTGATAGATAATTTGGCCTATTACGGCGGCGGGGCGGAATGCAACGGTGGCGGGACGCTGAACAGTTGCATCGTGTCCAGCAACACGGCGGAATACGGCGGCGGGGTGGAGTGCGATGATGGCGGGACGCTGAACAATTGCGTTCTGTCGGGAAACGTTGTTCTTTCTGATGGCGGTGGGGTGGAGTGCGATGCCGGCGGCACGTTGAACGGTTGTACACTTTCGGGAAACCAGGCCGATGGTTCCGGCGGTGGCATTGATTGCTATGGTGGTGGTACGTTGAACAATTGCATTTTGTGGGACAATACCGGCGGTGACGGCAACGATATCTATGATGACGATGCAGTCGCTATTCGTTATACCTGCGCCTCCGACGGCCTCAGTCACGGCGTGGCCGGTTGCATCATCGACGATCCGAAATTTGTGGATGCGGCCAGTGGAAACTACCGTCTTCAGGCTGCCTCGCCCTGCATCAATGCAGGCCTGAATGCCTATGTCGTAGGCACGGTCGATATGGACGACAACGCACGCATTCTCTACGGCACGGTCGATATGGGGGCGTACGAATGTGTTGAAGCTCCTGTCGTCGCCATCACCGATCCACTTGACGGAGCAACGGTCGCCCCCGAAATTGAAGCCATGGCGGTGCAGGGGGTCAACAACACGAATGTCGTCGGCACGATGGTTTGGACGAATAGCGCCAACGGGGCCAACGGCTCATTTGAAGTCTCCGGAACCACCTTTCAGGTTTCCTCCATTTCGTTGGCTTACGGAGAAAACACGCTTGCCGTAACGGGAACCAATCGGGTCGGCGTAGCCGCCAGCGACAGCATAACGGTTACGCGTACGGTCCATCCGGCTTTCGTTGGTATTACCAATCCCGTAGGGCCGGTTGCTTTCGATACGGAGGTGGACACGGTCACGATTCAGGGCACGAACGCCTATGTGGTCGGCACGATGGTTTGGACGAATGGCGCCAACGGGGCCAACGGCTCGTTTGCAGTCTCCGGAACCACCTTTCAGGTTTCTTCCATTCCGCTGGCCTACGGAGAAAATAGGCTGACCGTAACGGGAACCAATCGGGTCGGCATGGCCGCCAGCGACAGCATAACGGTTACGCGTACGGTCCATCCGGCTTCCGTTGGCATTACCAATCCCGCAGGCCCGGTTTCTTTCGGCATGGAGGTGGATTTGATCACGATTCAGGGCACGAATGCCCATGTGGTCGGCACGATGGTTTGGACGAACGGTGCCACGGGTGCCATGAGTAGTTTCGCGGCAGTCAGCCCGTGGGAAATCGTTGTGTTGTTGGCTTCCGGCGATAACGAGATTATCGTCAGCGGTACAAACGTGCTTGGCGAAGCGACCGCCGACTCCGTTGTTGTCACGCGTAATCCGCTCCATACGGGGGACTCGCCGATTCACTATGTCTCGACCACTGGCGCGGCCGTTTGGCCCTATACGAACTGGATGTATGCTGCCACTAATATTCAGGCCGCCGTGGATGCGGCGATGGATAGCGATATCGTATCGGTCGCCGCCGGCACCTATTATCCCAGCGTCGAGATTACCGTTTCCCGGGACATTACAATCGAGGGGGTCAACGGTCCCTCCGCCACGGTCGTGGATGCCCAGAACGATTGTCGTTGTTTCAATCTGGGTAGCAACACCTGCGTGGTCAGTGGATTCACGATCCAGAACGGATCTGCTTCCGGCTACAACTACGGAGGTGGGGTCTGCTGCACCGACCTGTCTCCGGTCATCACCAACTGTACGCTCATGGGCAATGTTTCCTTTGTCGGCGGCGGAAGCCTTTATGGCACATTGAACGACTGTATGATCCTAAGCAACACTGCCTTTATTGGCGGCGGGAGCTGTGCCAGCATACTGAACGATTGCATGTTGTCGGGAAACGAGGCTGACTCAGGAGGCGGGAGCGGTGCAGGCATGCTGAATCGTTGCTCAATCTCTGGAAATACGGCATCCAAAGACGGCGGTGGATGCTATGGAGACAGTCTGAACAACTGCACGGTTTCTGGAAATTCGGCTGGAAATTCGGGGGGTGGATGTAATGTGTCTTTGCTTAAAAACTGCACCATCAAGGACAATGAGGCCGGGGTTGACGCCGGGGGGAGCATTGGGGGCTCGCTGACAAACTGTATTATCTGGGACAACACGGTCAATGGTTCCATTAATAATTGCACCAGTTCCACCCTGTTCCATTGTTGCACCACGCTCGACTCCGGCGGAATCGGAACGATCAGTGCCGCCCCGCTGTTTGTTGATGCGTCAACTGAGGATTACCATCTCCAGCCCGGCTCGCCCTGCATCGACGCCGGGAACAACAGTGATGCGCCCTCCGGCTTCGACCTCGATGGGAATACCCGCATTATCAACGGCACCGTCGATATGGGCGCCTATGAATACAGCGGATTTATCACCGACTCCGATGGCGATGATTTCAGCGACTATGACGAATATATCGCTGACACCGGCCCGGCCGACAACAACGACTGGTTCCATATTTCAGGCTTCAGTAACAACACGGTTTTCTTCGACTCATCGAGTAACCGGCTCTACACGCTGCTATGGACGACCAATCTGATTGAAGGAGTTTGGACGAACCTGTCAAGCCAAACGGATGTGATGGGCAGCGGCGGCGAGGATTCTTTCATCGATTCTTCGACCACAAACCCCGCCGGCTACTACCGTGTGCAGGTCGAACTGCCATAGACCGTTTCCCCCTGTAAAAGCCATACAGTCAGGGTGTCCAATTTTAGCTCGAAGACCAGCATGTTCAGAGTCAAAGCGAAAGCATGCTGTTTCTCATCCGTCTCTGTTCATGTTAATGGAGAGTTAGGTGGAACCCGATCTCCGAGCGGGTTAGCGGTCGCACAGGGTCTCGGCGCGGGCTCAAGCGTGCCCGGATGTCCCGCTCCACCTTTGTTCATGCTGAGGGAGAGTCAGGGAGGAACCCGATCTCCGAGCGGGTTAGCGGTCGCAGGGTTTCGGTGCGGGCTCAAGCGTGCCCGGAGGTCCCGCTCCACCTCTGTTCATGCTGATGGAGAGTTAGGTGGAACCCGATCTCCGAGCGGGTTAGCGGCCGCAGGGTCTCGGTGCGGGCTCAAGCGTGCCCGGATGTCCCGCTCCACCTCGACTTTTGTCGGATCCATTAATGCTTGGAAACCGTCAGGTGCAGACCTTGTCTGCTTTCCGAGGATCGGAAAAGTTGTTATGCTCTAATCTTATTCTTTTAGCCAAAGGAAGGTCTAGGTTATGGAGCGGAAACCGATTGTTGTTGGAACCTTAATCTACGGGGGACTGCTTCTTTTTGTGGGGGTATTTCTTTTCTTATTCGGATCACTGTTCATTGTCCCTATTCCTTGGTGGTATGTGTTGGTCGGCTCAGCGGTAACTGTTTTTTTCGGGACGGTTATTTTGCAGTCGCTGGGTAAGGGGACGTTTGCCTCCTTTTCGATCACGGCGGGTGGTCTCTATCTGATTTTCTCCACACTTTTATGTTTTTCTATTGGAGCGATTGCGGGGTTGGTGTTTCAGATTTTAGGGGGTTTCTTTGCTGTGGCATGGCTAATCACTGCAGGCGGCGTGTGGGTCGCAAAACGAATAACATCCAGAGGTTTATTCAAAAGAGCGCGGAAGCATTGTGCATGGGCCTCTGTTGCGGTCATTGTTGTTACAGTTCTTGGACTTTACTTGATTTATATTGGATCTGAAATCTATTCCAGTATTCGCAGCGCCCGTTTAACGGCACCTGCATTGAGATGCAATGCCGAAGAGTTGAGCGCGACAAAGGTGGTTCCTGAACTAAATGTGCCAGTTATTGGTGAAACAAATCTGATCTGGTGCGCGCCGTTTCAGCTGGCCTGGAACGAGATGGCAGATTTCTTAGGAGAAGAAGTCCGGTTCGGTCAAAAGGAGCCGGATTGTGTGTCGTACCTAAATCAGCGATCCACCCACAAAGAGCACCTGGATGGTGAAACTTATTTTGCGGCGGCCGGGGCCTATACGGCGGACTTTATCCGTGAACTGAATGCGGAGGTTCGCTCTAGCTTTTGCTCGGGAACGTTTGCTCCGGAGCCGCTTCCTGAAGGGGATGGGGAGGGAAGACTTGCCGCCTTCGCGTATCTCAGCGTCAATCTGCCGTTCAAGCACGCTTTCCAGCGCACGGATTACCCGTTGTCTTTCAAGGGAGTCCCTGTGAAGGCATTTACAATTCCATTTGGAGATGGGGCGATGGTTAAGGCCGATCATGCGAAACGGCAGGTTCAGATCTGTTATCCGCCGGAAGAGGGTGCCTTTATTGTTGAGCTGATAACCAAAGAGACGGATCACCACCTGATTCTGGCAACGGTTTCTCCCGAGGCGACTTTGGCGAAGACGGTCGATAAAGTAAGCGGCTATGTGGACTCGTTGCCACAGGAATATCTTGAGATGAACCAGGCGCTGGTTGTTCCGCTTTTTAATTTTGATATTACCCGTGAATACACCGAGCTGACCGGTCACACGTTGGCGGTTGAAAATCCAACTTATCGTGATTGGATAATCGAGAAGGCTGGGCAGAATATCCGATTCCAGTTGGATGAGCGGGGAGCGGTTTTGCAGTCCAGTGCTTTTATGATATATGCAAAGTGCATACCACCTATTGACTGTATATTTGATGAGCCGTTTTTGTTGATGCTTCGCTACAAAGACAGCGCGCAGCCCTATTTCGTCCTATGGGTGGACAATGCAGAAATCCTCGTAAAGTCGGAGTGATTAATGTAGGTGCGACGCCCTCGTCGCGGCTTATCCAGACCATGGAAACCACACATTGCAAGGTGTGGTTTACACCGGCTACAGGTTCCAACTATTGGAAAATATAGAATTTGGGTAGGGACGGGACGGTGAAGCATTTCCTTCGGTTATTATTTTCTACGCAAATTATGCGTCGCTTCGCTCGCGCGCTGCCGTCGCCTTGCGTCGGTTTCACTCCGTGCCCAATGTCTGGAAACATATATGTGCCCCGACGCAGTTCGATGAGCCCGACCCTTCGGGTCGGGTCCAAGGATTGGAAATGGGTACCTATCGATTGGCTAGATGAGCGATGGATATCAAAGCCGCGAGTGTCTTGCGGGGGTCAGATTTTCAATCTGCGCGTAAATTTACGTAATTAATGACTGGTTTGTTCATTTTTTAATTTAATTGCAAAGGGCTGGGAATCGCCTACGTTTCATTTTGTGTTTTAGTGTTTAAAGCTGAGCATTCTGAAGCTTGCATGGGAATGAAAAGGGGAAGATATGAATAAGCGAATCATTGGAAGATGGATTATAGGCTTGGTCTTGGGGTTTGGCGGGTTGGCGCAGGCGAGAACGATTTATGTGGATATCGCATCATCCACATCAACATCACCCTATACTAACGGCTGGTCCTCGGCGGCACATACGATTCAGTCGGCTCTCGATGTTGCGGTGGATGGCGACGAGGTGATTCTTGCGGCTGGCACCTATACCCCGTCCGCTACGCTCGTGGTGACAAATGATATCTATATTCGCGGGTTGATCCTCACTCTGGAATCAGCGCCCTGTTTTGTTATCGATGGCCAAAATACGCATCGGGTATTTGACCTGGGCACAAATGCGGTTCAGTTGATCGGCCTCACGATCCAGAATGGAACGACCAGCGGAAACGGCGGGGGGATCTCTTGTGCCGACAACACCCCTTTCGTTTGGAACTGCATCATTTCCGGCAACGAAAATGGCGGTGGAATGTACAAGGGATCGGCCAACGGCTGCATCTTCACAAACAACGCATCGTCTTATGGCGGCGGAGCTAATTTAACAGAGGTGGAATATTGCCTGTTTGTCGACAACTCGGCCACGACCGATGGCGGTGGACTCTATAATAGCTCAGCTGATCGCTGCACCTTCCGCAATAACTCGGCCAAAAATGGAGCGGGAATGAATGGAGGAACGGCCAGACGTTGCACATTTGTTAATAATATCGCAACAGGAGATGGCGGCGGTGCTTCTAGTTCAACATTGAATCAATGTGCCTTAACGGCGAACTCGGCGGGCGACGAAGGCGGAGGCTGTTACTCTTCAACGGCCAACAACTGTACCTTTTCTGCGAACACGGCATTTAATGCCGGAGGAGGAATGTCTGGAGGAACGGCCAATAATTCCATTCTTTGGGACAACCAGGCCACCGTACAGGACAACAATCTTACAGGGGATACCGAAACCCATTACTCCTGCTATCCCGAGGCGCAGACCGACGACGGATTGCACAATATTAACACCAACCCGCAACGGGTATCCTTTTCGCACATTTCCACCAACTCCCCCTGCATCGGGACAGGAAGCACCAACTATTTAACCCACGTAACCGACTTTGACGGCGATGCATGGAATGCCACGCCATCAATCGGCTGTGACGAAATAAAAACAACCGTTGAAGGGGAGATGACTCCGATTCTTTTTGCCTCTGAACGCGTGGCAGAAACCGAAGAAATTCATTTCACGGCCTATGTTGAAGGAGAAGTCACTCAGACGGTGCTCGATTTCGGGGATGGCATCGCGGTCACCAACCCGATCAGCTCAACCCTCTCTCATCCCTTTACCTACGGAGACTACTGGGTCGTTCTTACCGGCTATAACGACGACTATCCCAATGGGGTTTCCGTCTCCAACCGGGTCTCTTCCCTGCACGATACAACCACCACGATTTATGTTTCGGATACTGACGGCAGTAATTTAAACGACGGCGAAAGCTGGGCGACCGCCAAGCAAACGATCCAAGCCGGCATCGAGGCACAAGATGTCGCGGGCGGACTCGTACTCGTCTCCAACGGTACCTATACCGTGGACTCTGATATTTTCGTCAACAAAGAGATCCGCATCGAAAGCTTTAGCGGCGCGGCAGAAACTATCCTCGAAGGCAATGGACAGTATCACTTGTTCAACTTGGCCAACCGCCATTGCTCCCTCGAAGGTTTTACGTTTTCGAATACAGGAGGCTATGGCGGCGGCAGCGCGGTCTATTGCGAATCGCCCGATCCGGTCGTCGGGAACTGCATCTTTTTGAATAACGGGGGCGGTGCAATGTTGCGTGGCACGGCCAACCAGTGCACCTTCAGCAACAATTCCGGCCAAAACGGCCCCGCATTGCGCGACGGAATCGCCAATAACTGTACCTTCAGCAACAACTCCGGAAACAACGGCCCCGGGGCCATGCAAGGTGGAATCGCAACCGACTGCCTCTTTGAAAACAACCACGGACTTGGCGGCAGCGCCGGTGGCGGCGCGATGGGCGGAGGCATAGCCACCCGCTGCATATTCAAGGACAACACCAACGTCAATGCGGGCGGCGCCATGAGTGGAAGCACCGCCACGGACTGCCAGTTTATTGGAAACGTCTCCGACAATTCCGGCGGCGGCGCGTACAACAGCACCGTCTATAACTGCGTTTTTAACGGAAACAAGACCAAAACAACCGGCGGCGGCATATCTGGCGGATCAGCCACGCATTGTACCTTCACCGCCAACCGGGCGATCAACTATGGCGGCACCTATTCCACCACGCTCGATCATTGTATTGTCTGGTATAACGAGGCCTTGCAGTCCTACGACAATACGGCGTATGCAACGGCAACCTCATCTTGCTCTCCCGATCTGGAACACGGTGTTAATGGCAACATCACCAACAATCCGCAATTCGTTTCCGCTTCGCATATTGCTCTCACCTCGCCCTGTGCCGGTTCGGGAACCATCCTGCGCGACACGCTGGACATCGATGGCGAGCATTGGCGTACGTCGCCCGCCATCGGGTGCGACGAACCAGCCGATCCGCCAATCGGCGCGGTGGCCATCACTCTCAACGGCCCCACCGAAATCCCCGCCGGATTCGATGCGTTCTACACCGTCGACTTCCAAGGCGCGTTTGAGCGAGACGAAATTGACTTTGACGACGGCTTTGTCGCCACCGGCTCCGGCGTCATTCCATTTTCTCATTCGTGGAGTAAAAACGGAACGTACGACCTAGTTGTCACCGCCTGGAACAACAACCATCAGGACAGTTATTCCATCACCAATCAAATCACGGTCTATGCCGCCGACTTCAATTCCATTTATGTGCGGACCGACGGGGACGACAGCAACAATGGTCGCAGCTGGTTCAACGCCAAACAAACCATTCAAGCCGCCATCGACGAACAGGAACTGACGGGAGGACAGGTCATCGTCTCGAATGGTGTTTACACGCTGACTTCGACGATCCTCATTGATAAAGAGATTCAGCTGATCGGCTTCAATGGCGCGGAATCAACCTGGATCGATGCCATCGACCTCAACGGTCTCGACTACCAGCACTCACGCGCCATGGAAATAGGCGACAACCATAGCACGGTAAGCGGATTGACCGTTCGCAACGCCAACTACTCGTGGACCGGCGGCGGGATTTTTTGCGACTATTCTGACACTCCCGTCATTTCGAACTGCATTCTCACCAACAACAGTGCTGGAAAGGCGGGCGGCATGTGCTACGGGACCGCCATCGATTGCCGTTTTTTCAATAACAATGCACCTGGATTCGGAGGGGGTCTTTATCTCGCCAACGCTACCGACTGTCAGTTTGTCGGGAATTACTCGCGAGACGGCGGCGCGGGCATGTATCGAGGAACGGCTACGGATTGCACTTTCAGCGAAAACACGGGTGGCTATGGATCTGGCATGCGGGATGGAACAGCGAGCGGCTGTACCTTCGAAAATAATAATGCCAGTTATGGAGGCGGCACCCATGGCTGCAGGGTCACCGACTCGCTGTTTTCCGGCAACTCCGCCAATCAGGGCGGCGGCATGCATGGGGGATCAGCGACGGACTGCACGTTCGTTGATAACTCGGCGGAGACCTCTGGAGGAGGACTTTTTCAAACGATCGCTACGCGTTGCGTGGTGAGCGGAAATCGTGCAGAAAACGGGGGCGGCATGAGTAATGGCGAAGCCTACAGTTGCAGCATCAGCGGCAACAAAGCCTACAATACAGGCGGCGGCACTTACTCCACCGTGCTTTACAACTGCACCGTGACCGGTAACACCGCCAGCGATGCCGGCGGCGTATACGGTCAAACGCAGAACTGTATTGTCTGGGGCAATACGGCCAGCGACGGAATGAACGACATCAATGATAACAATATTTACCTCAACTATATCAAAAACACCTGCTCGCCCGACGCCCCGCACGGAACGGACGGCTGCATTACCAATAATCCGTTACTGATTTCTTCCATGGCTCTTTCGACCGGATCGCCCTGTATCGGCAAAGGCGATGCGGCAACGGCCACCGGGACCGATCTCAATGGCGATGCGTGGGGAACGCCGCCAGCTATGGGCTGCGACGAAGTGACCGCAACCCTCACCGGTTCGATCACCATGTCATTGATCGGGCCGTCGCCGATTCGAACCTATGTCGAGGGCAGTTATATTGCGCTCTTCGAAGGACAGGTCACAAAAACGGTGGTCGATTTCGGCGACGGACAACCCCTCACGAATGCCGTGGGTCTGCTCTCTCACACGTGGACGGGCTCGCAGACCCAGGATGCTGAGGTGGTTCTCACAGGATTTAATGACTCCTATCCACTGGGCGTTTCCACCACGCAGATCGTGGCCGTAGTCAATACAGCAGACTCGGATATCCATGTGAAGCAATCTGGCAACGACCAGAGCGATGGCGCGAGTTGGAGTACCGCAAAAAGAACCATTCAGGCAGGTATCGACACTCAAAACATTTATGGAGGACGAGTCCTCATTGATGCCGACATCTACGCGATCACAGAGCCCATTCTGGTGGATACCCCAATTGTCATAACGAGCGGCTCGGACGGCATCGATGGAGCAGTGACGAGTCCGGTTATTGACGGTGGAGGCAGCAGTCGCTGCTTTAACCTAGGCTATAGCGAGTGCGTACTCGAAAATTTAGTTATCCGGAATGGCGCGGTTTCTACCAGTGGATCCGGCGATTACAAAGGCGGCGGAGTCTATTGCCAAAACGGGGCCCCGCGTATCACCTATTCGACCCTCGAAGGCTGTGTCGCGTACTACGGCGCTGGCGTCTACAAAGGAACTCTCGAAAACTGCAACTTATCAAATAATGTTGCCTCTTTTCAAGGAGGCGCGGCCTATGGAAGCACACTGAGCGAATCCACGATCTGCAGTAATTCGGCTCAATATGGCGGGGGGATCTCCTCCTGTGAGGTGAACGACTGCATCCTGTCGAACAATACGGCCACTACAATTGGAGGCGGCGCTTATAGTAGTACCGTGACGTTTTCCGCCGTCACGCACAATGCCGCGCCATCCGGCGGAGGACTCGCTGACTGTACCACGGATCGCTGCGATATTTCCGGCAATATGGCCACCTCGGGGTATGGCGGAGGTCTAAATCAAGGAACCGTCCACAACAGTACGATCCATCATAATCTTGCCACGCAATCTGGAGGAGGAACCTACAACACCACCCTGTACAATTGCACTGTTGTCGAAAATAAAGCGAAGACCGGCGGGGGCGTCTACGGATACAGTCTCTATAACACGATCGTATGGAGTAACCTTGTATTTATCGCCGGGTCCGATATCAACATCGCCTCTGCTTCTCCGAAAAACTCCTGTTATCCTGAAGCAGACCATGGGGGCTATTACGGAAACATCACCAACGCGCCTCTATTTGTGGCTCTTGCCCCTGACTGGCTGATTCGTGGCGGCGACTATTACTTGAGCAACCTGTCTCCCTGCATCAACGCGGGCGATAACCAATATGTTTCCACCGACACGGATTATAATGGTTTGGATCGCATCCGATACGGAACCGTTGATATGGGAGCCTGCGAAATGTGGCTGATTGGCGATTCAGATGACGATGGAATGGGTGACAGCTGGGAACTCGAAAACTATGGCGGGGTCACCAACGCCGTCGCTTCCGACGATAGCGACCACGATGCCTTCGACAATCGTTCCGAATACATTGCTGGTACTGACCCGCACGACGACACCACCTACCTGCGCATTGTCCAAAGCGAAATGATTCCCGATTCCGAAGACCCAAACCTCACCCTGATTTATCTGGAATGGGCCCCTTCCGTCGAAGGTCGCATCTATGGAATTAGCTCGAGCACCAACCTGGTCGAGGGATTCCATGATACCGGTAATGTGTTGCCCTATCCACATGACAATCACACCATCGGCAATACGTATCCTAACGCCTACTATAAAATTAACGTCCGGCTAGACGATTAACCTCAAAGGAAACCCCATGAAAAAAAGAATCCTCAGTACACTCGCCATCATGGCGGTGACGAGGATTAGTTTGTCGTCTGGCTGGTCGCTCATTTTGTCGAGCAGTGCGACCGGAGTTTTGGCAATAGTGTGGCCGTACGGGATCAGCTCATCCGGCGAGAGGCCCGCATCGGCAGTCAAAACAAGCCGCAACTCATAGCATGGGGACGCAGTTTTCCAACCATTGGGTCTGAGGTGTTCCGAACGTGGTTACATCTTTTCGGAAAGCCTGTCGCGCTTTGGGTTTTAAAGGGTCGTGTCGCGCAGGCGAATGCGCTGAGGGATTCTGTATTTTTCCATGATGCGTTCGGTGGCGCTTTGGAATTTTTCAGCATCTAGAATCACGGTGGACATGCCGTACGATGCGACGAATTCAATGATGTGAAATTTCCCCGTTGGATGTTGAAAGGCCAGTTCGAGATCTGCGATGGAGTGAACCGGACGATGATTAACCGTTTTGATAATGTTCTGGGCCATGTCGTGATAGCCAAGGTTGTATTCATCAGGAAATACATCGGCCAGAATGATCATTTTCTGTTGATTCCCCGAGTTGTTGTTGCTTTCCATGTCCTGATAAATGCGAAGTCGAAGTGGAATTTTTTCACCCCAGTTTTTCCCCCAGGCCCGCAGATAGGGGGTGTCGAGTTCGCGGAAGACGAAGCCTCCGGCAAACAGGTAGGGGGGAGGGGTCTCGATCCGGTATGTAGGGATTCGCATGGATTCGCAAGGAATGTTTTTCAGGGGGATGTCGAGGGTCTGCTCGCGATTGTCCCGAAGGATCCGGGCAGGAATCGTATCTCCGGCATAGTGACCGTCCGTGGTGATCAGGCTGAA
>Ga0307990_1001106_pt1 | contig 22978 bp, 23 predicted proteins | sample EllFjometagen129_FD_203168 | JGI IMG/M metagenome (GOLD analysis project Ga0307990, IMG submission 203168) | Marine microbial communities from Ellis Fjord, Antarctic Ocean - #129 | ecosystem: Environmental > Aquatic > Marine > Unclassified | place: Southern Ocean | collected 2014-10-08
TGTGTTTTTTTTTTTTTTTTTTTTTTTTTTTTTTTTTTTTTTTTTTGGGGGGGGGGGGGGGGGGGGCCCCCCCCCCCCCCCCCCCCCCCCACCACTCATCTCATCTCTCCAATGTCCTGTCATTCCGATGCCGCACGTGCGGCAAGGAATCTGTTAAATTTACTCGGACAGTAGTGGTTTTATACAATTTTGAATTTTTTTTACTCAAATAACTATTGTTTTATGAAAAAATCTATCGTATTATTTTTATTTTTGTTTCTATTCTTTTTTACTATAAATGCCCAAAAAACAGAAACAATGCAAACATTTGAAAGTGAAGTTTTAAAAAGAGATTCCAGTGATATCAAGGATTCAGAAAAACTTGTTGTACTCTGGACAAGTGGTGACCCTGAAGTTGCGAAAAAAATGGTGTTTATGTACACCTACAATGCCCAAAAAAATGAGTGAGATTGGAATACACCTTTTGGCATGTAAAGGATGTGCCGATCAGTATGATGTTTCTGATGAACTCGAAGAAATGGGAATTGAAGTAAAATATATTGGCGTGGAGTTAAGCGATTTTATAAAAGGAGATCATCATTTGCTTACCCTCTAATAATTTGAAGAATAGTTATCTTTGAAAAAAATATTATGAAATGAACTACGCTATCAATGTCGATCACGAACTAAAAATCATCCGTTACAAACATTCAGGGGTGATTGCTGCTGAAGATATTGGGCAGGCATGGCAGGAGTTTCTGAGCTTGGGTGAATTTACCCAACTAAAATACAATCTCCTTTCTGATTACAGGAATGCTAAATTTGACATTCTATTTAGAAAAATCAAGGAAATTGTAAATTTTATGTTTAATATAAAAGATGTTGTAAAAGGAAAGCGACAAGCTTTAATCGTTGATGACCCTCATGCTACGGCTGGTTCAATGCTTTTTGAAGTAAACGTGTATAAAGAGGTTGGCTTTATTGTAAAAGTTTTTACTACCGAAAAAGCTGCCCTGCAATGGCTTTCAGCATAACTCTTGCCTCAGGAATTAAACAATTTTTCCTTCTAAATCCCACCCAATACATCCATAGCCCTGAAATAATAATGAACATAATTGAAAGTCCGGCAAGCGGGATGATGAGGATGTAGAAATCGCCAATGATGACACCATAAATTCTTGCTGTGTGAAATTCAAGCGCCACGTTCCAGATCGACATGGGACTTTCATCAAGGATTTCTTTTGGCATTTCAGGAAAAGTTTCTCTATGTAAAAATGGAAATGCGCCCCGGCCATAATCAAAAAGAAATGTACCGGATTTTGAAGTCCGCACTATGCCTGTGATGGCGCTTTCAGAAAAGGGCGAGCCTGTCGCCTCCGAAAAATACCAGGGCTTGCGGTTAAGGGCATCTTCCACATAGTGCTGCCCGGGAAACCAGTTGAACAAACCGCTGAACGATCCCACCAAAAAACCACCATTATCAATGGCCTCAAAAACGTTGATCCCCATCACACTGACTGGCGGTTGCAGATTGAAAGGTTTCAATGAAGTTAGGAATTTATCATCAGAATAATAAAAACCCTCAGAAGTACTAAGAATTATTCGGTCGGTTTCCGGAACGATCAAAATTGCACGTAACCTGTCGAACCAGGGGTTGGGGTTGTCTAATTCCGTGAACGGAATTTTCCCCACTTTAACATTGGCAATCGGAATAAGCAGGGGAGGACGCAAAAACATGCCTGTTGTTGCGGTAAGTATTAAAAAGGGCACGAGATAATATCCGAGTTTGTTGTGCCATTTCAAGGAGAATTTTATGTAGTATGACCAGGTTTTTACTCGTTTTCCTTTATGCTTCAGGCGTTTTATAATACCTGGAAAAAGCCATAGCATCCATCCCGTTACGGTAAGAAAAATGAAAACCAGTGCCATAAAATCCACAAACACTTTGCCCGGCAAACCGTATATTTCGCCACTGTGAATTACCCAAAGTGTTTTGAAAAGTCCGGCCTTGTTATCGTAATTCTCCGGTGGGGGCAAGGTGTGTAAGCTAGCCTCGAATGGGGATTTAGTATAATTGGCTTTGAGTAAAAACGATCGGGTAAGAATCCAGAGTTCGTCACCGCGAATCAGTAAGTCAACAATCCTGGATTCATGTCCGGGGAGTTTTATTCTTTCCCAGCTATTATTTTTGTGATCAAAACGGAAAAGTCCGAAAAAAGTTCCGGCAAAAAGTTGATTGTCGGCAGTACGTAAAAGTTTGCTAATCTTCCGGTTGTCGATGCCATCAGGGAAACCTTTGTTTAGATCATCAAAAGTCTGAAAGTCGTCTTTAGTAATCCAAACCCCGATGTTGCCATAGAGCAGACTTGTATCACCCTGAAGCTGTAAGCTGCCCCGCACTCCGGCAAGATTCCAGTTGTTGTAACGATAAACCGGCGGCAACAGTTTGCGATTAACATCTACCGATGATAGCAGTTCACGGTGATTCAATACAATACCCGACAGTGCAAATACCACAATAAACAAGCTCAATACAATACTAAACCATTTATGATATTTCCTGAGACGCTTGTAGGTTTTTGATGACCTGCCTTTTTTCCGTTGTGGAGTAACAGGAGAATTAGAAGGTTGATTTTCTTTCAAGTTATCAGGTTATTTGATTCTCATTTATTGGCACTGCATAAATAGTGCTTGTCCATAAAGTCGGTGCTTTTCTGATTTTGCCCACGCGACCCCTTAGTCCCCCGCCTAGCTGGCGAGGCTGGCCTAAAGGGGAGCCCCCTTGCTACCAGTGCGTTGGGGGTTCTTCCGCCAACTGGCGGAGAGTTAGAGGGGTGCGTGGTGGATGGCAAGTTTATAGACCGACACTAATTAGTGCCCGTCCACAAAGTCGGCCATTTTCAATAATAAAAAAAAACCTCCCGCAGATTTCGCTGATTAGCGCAGATTTTATCTGCGCTAATCAGCGAAATCTGCGGGAAACATTACTAAAAAGACAGGCTCTAATTAGTGTCTGTCCATAAAGTCGATACTTTCACTTGCCCCGTCCGTCAGCTGACGGACGGGGATTAATGAATTTAGCAATGCCTCCCCCGCTTTTTCGCTGTCAATGCCGAAGGCATTGACAGCGAAAAAGCGGGGGCATTCATCACATCAATTTAATCCACAACCTAAAGGATGTGGCAATTGATATTTCAAAAAAAACTTACTTTAAAGACCGACACTAATTTGGTATAGGACTGCATCCTGCCGACTGTGGACTGCCCATGCCAAGCTTCGCTCGTGTATCCCTGCCTCGCCTACACACGAGCTACTTTGGACGGCTCGCTTCGCAACGAGGCTGGCAAGGCGGGCTCGAAAAACTATGAAATCATATCCCGAAACTTCGGAATGGTTTTTCGGAACTGCCAACTGCGGACTGCGGACTGCCAACTGCCAACTGCGGACTGCTTATTTTATCATCACCAGCAACATTTTAAATTGCTCTATCGCCTTAAGCGCGTGTGGTACATTAGCCGGCATAATAATGCTCCCGCCTTTTTCGAGAATATGCGACTCCCGGTTTATAATAATATCGGCTTTGCCATCAATCACATTTACCATGGCATCAAAAGGCGCTAAATGTTCGCTTAGTCCCTGATCTTTATCAAAGGCAAAAAGTGTGATGGTACCCGTATCTTTTTTGGTAATGGTTTTGCTTACCACCGATCCTGAAGCATATTCTACTGTGTCGGCGAGTTTAAATTTTTCAGAAGTATTCATACGATCATTATAAGAAACCTGACAAGGTTTTAAAACCCTGTCAGGTTTGGTAAATATTTAGAGTTCGTCTTTTTAGTCAGGTTTCCCGCAGATTTCGTTGATTTGCGCTGATATTTTTCTGCGCAAATCAGCGAAATCTGCGGGAGATTCTTTAGCCTCGGATAGAAATAGTTGACTTTATGGACAGGCACTATTTAGTTTAAAAACAATTTCATGTCTTCATCCACAGTATTAATACCTGCAATTCCGAAGTTTTCAACCAGCACCTTTGCCACATTCGGCGAAAGGAAGGCGGGCAGTGTTGGTCCGAGGTGAATATTTTTAACACCAAGGTAAAGTAGCGCCAATAATACGATAACGGCTTTTTGTTCGTACCAGGCAATGTTATAAGCAATGGGCAGATCGTTGATGTCGTTTAACTCAAACACCTCTTTTAACTTGAGGGCAATTACCGCCAAAGAATAAGAGTCGTTGCATTGTCCGGCATCCAAAACCCGTGGAATTCCACCGATATCACCGAGTTGTAATTTATTGTAGCGAAATTTCGCACATCCTGCGGTGAGGATAACTGTATCTTTCGGAAGTTTTTCGGCAAACTCGGTATAGTATTCCCGGCTCTTCATGCGGCCATCGCAACCTGCCATAACAAAAAATTTGCGGATGGCACCTGATTTCACGGCATCCACAACTTTATCAGCGAGTTGCATCACCTGATTATGGGCAAAACCACCAATGATTTCCCCGGTTTCGATTTCGGTAGGGGCAGCACATTTTTTGGCTTGTTCAATGATTTGAGAAAAATCTTTCATTCCGCCGGTTTCGCGCTCGGCGATGTGGATAAATCCCGGATATCCCGATGCACCGGTTGTGTAAACGCGGTTAGCATAAGTGTTGCTTTTCTTTGGCGGCACAATGCAATTGGTGGTGAACAGAACCGGCCCGTTAAAGGTATCAAATTCTTCATTTTGCTTCCACCAGGCGTTACCATAATTTCCGATAAAGTGCTTGTATTTTTTAAACTCGGGATAATAGTTGGCCGGGAGCATTTCGCTGTGGGTATAAACATCCACTCCTGTACCTTCGGTTTGTTTCAGCAAATCTTCCATGTCGCGCAGGTCGTGGCCCGAAATTAATATGCCCGGTTTGTCGCTAACGCCAATATTTACTTTTGAAATTTCAGGATTGCCATAGCGCGAAGTGTTGGCTTTATCTAAAAGCGCCATTGCTTCAACACCATACTTTCCGGTTTCCAGGGTTAATGCCACCAACTCGTCAATAGTTAAGGCATCGTTAGTTGTGGCTGCCAAAGCCCGTTGCATGAATGCATAAAGTTCGGGATTTTCTAAATCCAGGTTGTAGGCGTGTTCGGTGTATGCTGCAAGTCCTTTTACGCCATAAGTTACTAATTCGCGCAATGAGCGCACATCTTCATCTTTAGTGCTCAAAACGCCTACTTCAACGCTTTTTGCATCAAAGGCTTCTTCGCTATCAGCAAACCAGGTTGCCGATTCGTGCAAAGTTTTTGGCAGGTCAGCGCCCGAATTGATGGCGGTGTTTTTAATGCTTTCACGCAATTCGAGGCCTTTCTTTACGCGGTCGATAAAAACTTCCCTGTCGAAGTTTGCATTGGTGATAGTCGCAAATAAGCCATCAAAAATGAATTTATTTACTTCGGCATCTTCAACACCTTTTTCGCGTGCCGCGGTGCTGTAAATCGAAATTCCTTTCATAACAAACATTAGCAGATCCTGCATATTTGCTACATTACTTTTTTTCCCACAAACTCCGGCAATCGTGCAACCGGTGCCTTTTGCGGTTTCCTGACATTGATAACAAAACATACTCATTTCTTTAAAAAATTTTAGATATTAGTAATTAGATATTGGAAATTAGATATTGGAAATTAGAAATTAGAAATTAGATATTAGATATTAGAAATTGGAAATTAGAAATTAGAAATTAGATATTAGAAATTAGAAATTAGATATTAGATATTAGAAATTAGAAATTAGATATTAGAAAATAGAAATTAGAAATTAGATATTAGAAAATAGAAATTAGAAATTGGAAATTAGATATTAGTAATTAGATATTGGAAATTAGATATTGGAAATTAGAAATTAGAAATTAGATATTAGATATTAGATATTGGATATTAGAAATTAGAAATTAGATATTAGATATTAGATATTAGATATTAGAAATTAGAAATTAGATATTGGAAATTAGATATTGGAAATTAGATATTGGAAATTAGATATTGGAAATTAGATATTGGAAATTAGATATTGGAAATTTGATATTGGAAGTCATTTGTTGTAATTGACAGTTGTAGTAATTATAATTTTTAAGTCATTCTACATTCTAAACTCTAAACTCTACATTCTAAACTCTACATTCTAAACTCTAAACTCTACATTCTAAACTCTAAACTCTAAACCCAGTCCTCACTTAAAATTTCGCCACTATGACTAATTACCGCTTGCTTTACCGGGACTTTTCGGCTTGCATTTGCCAGGGCTTTTTCAATTAGGCTGGTTAATCCGCCACAGCAGGGAACCTGCATTCTTACAACAGTAAAGGAATTTACTTTGGCATCATCAATCATCGAAGTAAGTTTGTGAAGGTATGACTCCTGGTTCGAATCCAGCTTGGGACAGGCAATGGCCAGCGATTTCCCTTTTAGGAAGTGATTATGAAAATTGCCCATGGTAAAGGCTGCACAATCTGCAGCAATTACAACATCAGCATTTAAAAAATATGGAGCCATTGGGTTAAGTAAATGCAATTGTACAGGCCACTGTCGCAACTCAGAGGGTGCATCCTGGCCTGTAGATTGGCCTGCGTTGTTTACTTCATCTTCATCAATATCAAAAACTATTGGAGCAGAACCGGGGCATCCACCGCCACAACCCGATGAAGTATTTTTCATTTCTTCGGCTACGATATTTTGTGTTTTTATTTCATCATCGCCATTGGTGATATCCATATTTATATTGTTGTTTTTTATGTAGGCCACGGCCTCGTTCAAAAATTCAGTTGCTCCGTGCGATTTGAGATGTTGTAAGTGGGCAATCACTGTATTCTTGCCTTTTTTCACCATCTGTTCCATCACCAGCGTTTCGTTGTAAGGTTCTGCTTCACGTTCTTCGATGGTGATGGCATCTTCAGGGCAATGTCCAATACAGGCACCCAATCCGTCACAAAACAGATCGCTGATAAGTCTTGCTTTACCATCGATTATTTGTAGTGCGCCTTCGTGGCAGTTTGGGATACAAAGTCCGCATCCTGTGCATTTGTCCTCATCGATTTTAATGATGCTTCTTTTCATTATTTATAATTTTTTAGATTCTCTAATTTCAAACTTTCAATAATAAAGTAATTAAGTAAAGTAATGCGCAAAAGTAGAATGATTTGGATTTCTCACAAGGTGGTTTGTCTTACATTACTTTTCCAACAATGTTCAGGTATCAGTTTTTCAATGATTTAAATGTCTTATTTATTTAGTTTCTAAATTGCATTATAGTAGAAATAGATTCCTTGCTAATCGAAAATGGATTATAGAGAATAAATTGAGAAGGTATAATTTGTTATTTGATAGTCAGTCCACAGTCTTCAGTGCCGGGCTTCGCTCGTGCATCCTCGAAAAAAAATGAAATCGAATCCCGAAACTTCGGGATGTTTTTTCGGGACTGCCCACTTATTCAGAAACTTCAGGCTTTATCCAAAGATAAGAATACCAGTGCCAACTGCTCCCGTCCAATGATGGGGCTGTGATGGTATAGAGGGTTCTGCGGACATTCAGTTTCTGATCTGATTTCAAAATAATGTAGGGGGGATTGCTTTTGGTATTAATTTCCGTGATTTCCATTTTGTTTCCCTGTACAAAAAACTGGGCTTTTTCCAGATCCAACAATCCGGGAATAATCTCGATTTTCAGATTTGGCGGATTCTCTTTATAAAAAGGAGAATCGGGGCTTGTGGCCGAAACCCGCAAAGCCTTCATGTAGGTTTTGTTTATAAATCCTTCAAGCGAACCAAATCCTCCACCCATTGGGAAACGTGGAATAGCATACGGGTCGGAACTTTCCGAGAATACACCTGATTGTTGCACTAGGGCTGCTTTTATTCCCTTTTGTTTTAAAATCAATTCCATATCCTTTGTGAATTCGCCGTATGGATAGGCGTAATATTCAGGTAGGTGGCCAAGGTGTTTTTTAAAGTCAGCGTTGGATTTTAGTAAGTCTTCCTTGAATTTTGATGTTATTTTGCTTTCGCTTAGATTAACAAAATATGCGTGTGATGCAGAGTGGTTTCCTATTTCATTTCCTGCTTTTTCAATTTCTCTAATTTGACTCCATCTCATAAAATCGCCTCCGCCAACGGTTTCGGTTTGAATAAAAATGGTGGCATTAAAACCATATTTTTTAAGCAGTGGCCAAGCGTTTGTATAAAAGCTAAGGTAACCATCATCGATGGTGAGAATGACCGCCTTTTTTGGAGATGGCTTCCCCGACCTCCACAAATTTTCTGCTTCTCCGAAGGTGAGCACTTGAAAATGATTCTCTTTAAGGTATTTCAACTGCTTCGAAAATACTTCATCAGAGATGTTGGTGCTCGGATAACGGCTGTCGCCAAAGCGGTGATAAGCAAAAATAGGAATGTCAAAACGCTGTTCCTGCGAACAGCCTGTTAGATTGAAAAGAAAAAGGAGTGCTAAAAAAGCAGGTATTGTTCTCATATTCGCATAACGAACAAAGGAGGGGATTATTTGAGATAATCGCTTAGCTTTTGATTGATCATGTAATCTTTAAAATTCTGAGTCATGTCGCTTACCACAGTTCCAAGAATGCACTTATCAAAAGGACAAATCAAATAATCCATTGGGCAGGTGGTAATTTCAACTTTTCCTTCTATTGACTCGTAAATATCCAGGAGGTTTATTTCTTTTGCCGGCTTTTTAAGTTCGAAACCTCCATGTGGGCCACGATTTGATGTCAGGAAATCGTCTTTAACCAAGCGCTGTAACACCTTTGCTACGTGATGTTTGGAAGAGCCTGTTCGTTCTGAAATTTTTACCACATTCAGTTTTGTACCCGAACTGGCGATGAGTACCATGCTGTGTATGGCTATTGAACCGGCTTCAGATAGGGAAAATATTTTCGACATAATTTAATTAATTATCTACTCACCTTGAAAGCAAGCAAAAATAGCGCTTAATATCAACATTTCGGTATTTAATAGCTAATTTATACTTATTCTACTTATTGAGAAATAAAATAAATTAGCTTGATTTTGTAAAATTGATTCGGACTTTAGACAGTTTGATTATTTTTGTATTTCAGTAATTCAATACATAAATAATTAAACTATGAAAAATTTTATTTCTCTTTCCATTATTGCTGTTATGGCACTTTGGTTTGTGGCCGAAACTGCCATAGCACAAGAGGTGAAAATCTCGGCTGAACTTCGTCCCCGCTATGAAATGCGTCATGGATACAAAACCCTGATTCCGGATGATGTGAAAGCGGCTAACTTCGTTTCACAACGTACCCGCTTAAATGCATTTTACGGAACCAACAACTATCGTTTTTACCTGAGCCTGCAGGATGTAAGGGTTTGGGGTGATGTTCCACAGTTGAATAGTAACGATGTTTATGGCCCTTCTATTCATGAAGCATGGGGCGAAGCAATTGTAAGCGAAAAGTTTTCGATAAAGGTTGGCCGCCAGGAGATTATTTATGACGACCACCGGATTTTTGGTAATGTAGGTTGGGCACAGCAGGCCCGCAGCCACGATGCGGCCATCCTGAAATTTACACCTGCCGACAATCACAAGGTGGATGTGGGTTTGGCTTATAATGCCATGGGTGAGTCGCTGTTTGAGCAAGACTACACAGTAAGTAGTTATAAAACATTCCAGTATGCCTGGTATCATGGCAATTTTAATAATTTCGGCCTGAGCTTTTTAGCTTTGAATAATGGCCAGGCTTACACCGATGTTACTGATTCGGCAAAAATCGAACAAAAGGTTGCATTCAGCCAAACCATTGGTCCGCGCTTAACTTAAAAGAATAAGGCGTTTACTGCAAATGCAGCTTTTTATTATCAGGGCGGTAAAGACGGTGGTAACAACAACCTGGCGGCTACATATTTTGCAGTGGATCTGGGTTATTCCTTTAAAAATAATTTTAGTGTAGGGATTGGAATGGAACGCCTTTCAGGAATAGATTCCAAAGAAAAAGCCGAAGGTAGTGATAATAAATCCTTTACCCCCTTATATGGAACCAATCACAAATTTAACGGTTGGATGGATTATTTCTACGTGGGTAACCATGGAGGAAGTGTGGGCTTAATGGATATTTACATCCCGCTAAAGTATAGTGTTAATAAGTTTTCGGTTGCACTTGTTCCACATTTATTTAGTACAGCGGCAACAGTTGCAATTCAAAACGAGGGATCATGGAAAGATTACGACAATAATCTTGGAACCGAAGTTGACCTGATGTTAAGCTATGCCATGTCAAAAGAGGTAATGTTGCAGGCAGGGTATTCGCAAATGTTTGCCACTGAAACCATGCAGGTATTAAAAGGAGGAAATTACGAAAACAGTAATAGCTGGGCATGGGTAATGCTAAGCTTCAAGCCCGTTTTTTATCAAAAATAGTCAGTGTAACAGAAACATCTTTTATATTAAACGGCCTTGTGAATATGATTTCGCAAGGTCGTTTTGGTTTGATTGCCAGATAATAATTGGGGTTTGCTGAAAACCCGACTATTTTTTGATTAAAGATTGATCCAGCACTGCGGGAATCGTCCGGAGGACTCCTACGGAGGAGATTTTAGATTTTGTTGAATATCACTAACATCTTAAATCTAACATCTTAAATCTGAAATCGTATATTTTTCTAAATGTTACTTTAAAGACGAACCCTATTTACCCTCCCTTTCAAGAACTTATTAAGATACAAAATAAATTAGTGGAATTGGCAATTTTAAAGTTAAAAATAGGGAAAGAATTTTTATGTTTGCATTAAAGTAATAAATTACTTTAATTATTAATTATATGAATAATTTAATCAAATTTTTAATTCCTCCTCCAGCATGGCGATTGCCAGCAGCCATAATATTTGGTGCTATTGTCGGGTTGGGGCTCTACACTTTTAAAGTTTCGAATGCGATATCTTATTTATCCGACCAACCAGAAACATGTATTAACTGTCATGTGATGAATTCGCAATACGCCAGTTGGTTTCATTCGGCACACCGCGAATATGCAAGCTGTAACGATTGTCATGTTCCGCATACAAATCCGGTGAGTAAATATTTTTTTAAGGCGAAGGATGGTGCCCGACATGCAAGCATTTTTACAATGCGCAATGAACCACAGGTAATTCAGATAAAAGATGAAGGTGCGGCTGTAGTTCAGGAAAATTGCAAACGCTGTCATGCCAGGGTTAATCAGCATGTGGGAACAATGGATGTAAGCCTCGCGCTTGCTCAAAAAGATGAAGGAAAACTTTGCTGGGATTGTCACCGCGAATTTCCGCATGGCAGGGTAACAAGTTTGAGTACCTCAACCTATTCCCGTGTCCCCAGGCTTGGAACGGCAGTTCCCGACTGGATGCAAAAGATGATGAAAAAGGATAAGGAGTAGGCAGTGCCGGGCTTCGCCCGTGCCCAGGATTCACGAATCCCGGATTTGCAACATCCCTGCCTCGCCTGCACACGAGCCACTCAAGGCGGCAAGGCGGGCACGAAAAATTATGAAAATTGTCCGTAGGATTCCTTTGGAGAAAATTTTCTATTTTTCGGGATTGGCAGTCCGCAGTAAGCAGTCTTCAGTAGGCAGTCCACAGTAGGCAGTCCACAGTAGGCAGTCGCCAGTAGGCAGTCGCCAGTAAGCAGTCGCCAGTAGGCAGTCGCCAGTAGGCAGTCGCCAGTAGGCAGTCGCCAGTAAGCAGTCTTCAGTTATCAATAACGAATAATGCCGGGCAAAGCCCGGGCATCCTCGAAAAGTTACGAAAATCAAAGATTTTCTACTTTTCGGGACAATTAACGAATAACGAATAACGAATAATGCCGGGCATAGCCCGGGCATCCTCGAAAAGTTACGAAAATCAAAGATTTTCTACTTTTCGGGACAATTAACGATTAACGATTATCAATTAACATTTAACCAATATCTTTACACATCATGGAAAAAAAACAAGAACGCAAATCATGGATTAACTGGACGGTATTTTTAATTACCATAGTAGTGGTATTTATGCTGGGAATGCTGGCAACCTCCATCAGCGAGCGCCGGGTAGAAACCGAGTATGTTTACAAACCCAGGGTTCAGGTTAGCGAATGGGAACCACGCAATGCGCTTTGGGGTGAAAATTTCCCCGCCGAATACGATTCGTACATGAAAACCAACGAAAGTGATTTCAGGAGTAAATACAACGGAAATACTATGATCGACATGCTGGAGGTTGACCCACGGCTGGTTGTGTTATGGGCCGGTTATGGTTTCTCCAAGGATTACAACCAGGGTCGTGGCCATTATTACGCTATCGATGATATGAGGAATACCTTGCGTGTTGGTGCTCCCGGTATTACCGAATCGGAGCCCATGCCTGCCACCTGCTGGACTTGTAAGAGCCCGGATGTGCCACGGCTGATGAACAAAGTAGGGATTACCGAATTTTATACAGGCAAATGGTCCAAATGGGGATCGGAAGTGGTGAACATTATTGGCTGCGCCGATTGCCATGATAACGAAACTATGGATTTGCATATTTCCAGACCGACCTTGATCGAGGCTTTTCAAAGGCAGGGAAGGGACATCACTCAAGCCACCCATCAGGAGATGCGTTCGCTGGTATGTGCCCAATGCCATGTGGAATATTATTTCAACAAGGATCTCCCCGGCAAAGAAGGCGTGCCATACCTGACTTTCCCCTGGGATAAGGGTATGAACGTTGAAGATATGATTGCTTACTACGATGAAATAGGTTTTAAAGACTGGACACACAACATAAGCAAAGCGCCAATGCTCAAAGCCCAGCATCCCGGCTACGAAACCTGGATAACAGGAACTCATGCCAAACGTGGGGTTACCTGCGCCGACTGCCACATGCCTTACATGTCGGAAGGTGGCCAAAAATACTCTGACCATCACTTTCAAAGTCCCCTCAACAACATCGCCAACTCGTGCCAGGTATGCCATCGCGAAAGCGAGGAGGCACTCAGAGGTTTTGTTTATGATAAAATGGACAAGGTAATCGATCAGCGCGATCAACTCGAAAAAATGGTTGTTAGAGCGCATGTTGAGGCCGGAGTGGCCTGGGAGAATGGCGCCAGCGATGAACAGATGAAAGAAATCCTGCAAGATATCCGCCATGCCCAGTTCAGGTGGGATTATGCTGCAGCATCGCATGGTGCAGCTTTTCATAATTCACTCGAGATTTTGCGGGTTATCAGCACAGGAATGGAAGATGCCCAGGATGCCCGCGTTAAGCTGGCTGTTTTGTTAACCAATCTCGGCGCACCTTATCCTGTACCTTATCCCGACATCGATACCAAGGCCAAAGCACAGCAATATATTGGCCTGCCGGTGGAAAAACTCAACGAAGAAAAGCAAAAATTCATCGATCAGATCGTCCCGGTATGGATTAAAGAAGCCCAGCAAAGGGAAAGCAAAATGGAAGTAAAATATTTCTAAAAACATAAACAAGTACTTCAATAAAAGCAGGAGGATGCATTCTTTCCTGCTTTTTTTATGCAATTGAATTTCTTTCCATACTTTTGGGGGAACGATTGATAAAATAATTAAACGTTATAGCCAATTACAATAAACAGAGAATATTTATATGAGCATTGTAAAAAGACAACATTACGTTTGGAGACACTATCTCAGACCTTGGGCAGAAAAAGAGAGCATTTGGTCATACCTAAATGAATCTAATAAAGTAATCAAATCAGGTTTAATGGGAGTGGCTCAAGAAAAATACTTTTATAAGCTTGTTAATTTTACTGAGAAAGAGGAAACGTTCTTAAAAAACTACATTGAAAAGTTTAGTCCTGCTGCTGTTAAATCACTCAACTTAGACTTTTTAAAACTATTTACTAGTACGAGTAGATTGAAAAAATCATTAGATGAAACATTAAATTCATCAGTTGATAAAGAAAAATATGCTGAAGAAATCAGGAAGTTGAAATTTAACTTGATGGAAATCGGACATGGAAAAATGGAAAGCTTAGGACACAAACTTATAGCATATAGAAGTTTAGATGACCTAAAAACAATCGAGCAAGATGACTATTTGTTTGATGCAGTTATGTTTTTGTGTTTTCAATACTTTAGGACTAAGAGTATGCGAAAGTCGGCATTACAACAATTTAATGGAGTACCATACGAAGAATTAGCAAAGAAATCTTGGAATATTTTAAGTTATGTAACAGCGACTACTTTGGCAAAAAATTTATCCCTTGACCAAAATATTAAGTTTATCTTTCATGATAATACTACGTCTGAACTATTTATCACCAGTGACCAACCAGTATTTAATATACTTAATGACAAGGTTGATGAGAATGGAGAAGTAACTCATTTGGAATTTTATTATCCAATTTCACCAAAACACGCTTTGACAATACATTTTCGAGAGGAACAAGCAGAAAAATTCATTAGAAATAATATTGATTTAGGGCAAGTTGAATACTTTAACAAAAAGGTTGTGGAAAACTCTGACTTTTTTGTTTTTGCTAACAATAAAGAACAATTAGAAAATCTGAAAAAATAAAAGGCTATAACAACTAAGCATCGTTTTTTGGCTTTTCGCCAAAATATCCCGAAAAAACGGGACAGGTAGTGCTTACTGTTGAACTAAACCTCAAGAGTGGGTGGGGATACCTTATATAGTGTGGAATCAATTTTTAGAGATTGGGCAAGCTATTAGATATTCGTTGTTAACTGTCCTTCAAAGCAGGCTCCTACAGAGCGAAAAACAATAAGTTTTTAACCCAACCCACTGATTTTTTGTTGCGGAGTACAAATTTTTGCGGTTTTGGTCAAGTCCGGGCGTACCTCTCCCAGTAACCAAAAGGCAAACTTTTTCAAACAGCAAGTTTATAAGCAATTGGCTTTGTTGGGGGCAACTGTGGCGGTGCCCTTGTTGGGGCACGAAAACGGTTTGGTATGGTTTCGATGACTACCATTTCACCACCACAACATTTGCAAACACCGGGTTTTATACCCATTCGATCAAACACGAGCTCCTGCCACGATTTATCCTTTGCGAGCGTAGTGGGAGGCTTGACTTTTAATGAAGCCCTGATTTTGGCCAATGACTTCTTTTTGCTGGCAGACGAAAGAAAACCGTAATGCCGGATGCGTGTAAATCCATGGGGGCTGATATGTTGGCAGAACAGCCGCAGGAACTCATGGCCTGGCAAAGTGGTAACCTGCTTTTTATAATCCTGGCTATAATCCTTCCAGGTGAATGTTACGTTTTTGTCATCAACACTTAGTATCCTATCATTTGAAATAGCAGTACGGTGCGTGTACCGGCCCAGGTATTTTACCACTTGCTTTGGGCCACCGAAAGCTTTCTTGGCATAGACAACCCATGGTTTATCAAATAGCCCTCCTGGCACAGGCTGGGAAAGTAGCCTGTTTTTGTGGAACCCGCGCAAAGCTGCGACCATTTGCGCCCTGAAAACATTACTGACCGATTCTACAGGGAACATGTAATTGCCACTACTTCGGGTATGTTTCCATTTGCCATCGGGCAATAACACCCCGGCAGGAACAATCAGGTGGAGGTGTGGATGGTAATTTAGGTTCTGGCCCCAGGTGTGCAGGATGGCTGTCATGCCCATTTTTCCACCGGCCCATTTATTGTTGTAACCAAATCGTTTCATTACATTAGTAACCGTAGTGAAAAGCAGGTTGTACATCAACGCCTTATGGTGCATGAACAATTCGTTGAGTTTGTCGGGAACCGTAAAAACCACATGGAAATATTTAACGGGCAACAAATCGGCTTCTCGTGCAAGAACCCACTTTTCCTTTTCAATTGATCCACATTGCGGGCAATGCCTATTGCAGCAGCTATTGTACGCCTCCCGGATTTCACCACAGTCGCTACATGCCTCAATATGCCCGCCCATATGGGGTGCGGCACTTTTGTATGGCATCAAGGCACCTGAGGGTATGGGCTGGAAATTTTGTTTTCGTGTTTAAAACCGGGAGAAAGCGATCGATAACTTTTGCCAGTGTATCAGCCTTGTTTTCCATAGAGCTTATCCACACAACCAAACCTGTTATTTGAATCTATTTTTGCAATATGCAAATACACCAGGGTGGATTCTATGCGTGAATGCCCAAGGGCTTCTTTCACGGCCACAATGTTTTGCCCTGCTTCCAATTGATGCGTGGCCCCGTAAAAAACGGGGTAAACTCCGGTATGGCGGAATGTATGCACACAAACATCTTTGCGGATACCTGTCTTTTTTAGGGCATTTTTTAACTTATTCCTTATCGTGGTCGTACTCATGGGTATTCCTTTTCGCAAGGGGTGCTCAAAAAGGTAGGTATCGGGGTTATTTAACGCAAGGTGCTTTTTTATGCCCCGAAGCATGTGCGATGACAAGACTATATATCGGTCTTTCTTGAATTTCGAGTTACGCACATGTACCATCTTGCGCACCAGGTCGATATCTGCAATCAGAAAATTGATAAGTTCACTGATACGCACGCCGGTATCATAGGCCAGGCCAAACATCACCCGGTAATTCATATCTTCAAAAGCACGAAGCAATGACTTTACTTCTGTTCCAGATAATACCACAGGTAAGGCCTTTGAACCGGGAATTTGTGGAAGACCAATATGTAAAGCATCCTTGTCGTACAAGAGGTATAGTTTGCGCAGTCCATAAACCAGATGTTTAAATGCACTCTGACTGCCGCTCGTGTCTTTTTGCACAAGGAAGTAAAGGTATTCTTCAAGTTCTATGGCCTCCAGATTTAGTGGCAACTTGCCATAATGCAGGGCCAGCTTGGCCATTTGCCTGAGATAGTTCTCGTGGGTGGATTTGGATTTTCCATTAATCACCAGTTGGCGCATAAAATGTTCGCCCATTTTTGCAAAGCCTTCAACCTGGTTGCAGGCTTGCTTAAAAATTGTAGTTTTGCTCATGTTACTTATTTTTAATGTTAAACACGAGCAGGATACTGCTTTTTTAGGTAACACCAATAAGCTACCTCCCGAAAGGGAGGTTTAGTTCAACAGCAAATCATGGCACACAGCCGGTTAGCGGTCATCTGGAAAAATGAGTAGGAAAGGAAACATACGTATCACTAAAAACCATCCTGCAAGTGGGCGGCTGCGAGCCATATTTGCGGAACGTTAGTGTTCATTAGAAAAAACAAACCTGAATTCAAGAACTAAATAATAATAAATCAAAAAATATTTTTAAAAGTGTAACAAATACTATTTTTTTAATCAAAGAGAAAAACAATTAAAAATAGTATTATGATAAAAACACTTAAATTAATCATCTTGTTTGTTGTGGCAATTAACACATCAAGTTGCTCTTCAATAAAGACAATATCAAATCAATCTAAAAATTTAGAGCCAGCATCTTTTACAGTTGAAATAATTGGAAAAGGAAGGCCTATTTTATATTTACCAGGTTTTACAGTTCCTGGTTCAATATGGAAAGAAACCGTTAATAATTTAACTTTGAAAAGAAAATCTTACCTCTTTTCATATGCAGGGTTTAACGGAAACAAACCAATAGAAATGCCTTGGTATTCCAGAATAAAAAACTCAATTATTAACTATATAAAAGACAATAATTTGTCTGATATAATAATTGTTGGACACAGTATGGGCGGAAATTTGGCTGTTGGTATAGCATCAGAATTACCAAATAAAATTACTAAAATTGTTATCGTAGAAGCATTGCCTTGTATGTGCGAAGTAATGATGCCAAACGTACCAGCAGAAAGTTTGTTCTATGAAAGTCCTTACAACAATCAAATGCTTGAAATGGATGAGCAACAATTTAATAATATGGCATCAATGGTGGCGTCAAATATGACATTAAATAAAGAGAAAATTGATACTTTAACAAATTGGATATTGGAAGCAGATCGAAAAACTTGGGTTTATGGATATACAGATTTATTAAAACTTGATTTAAGAAATGTTTTAAGTAAAGTAAACTGTGGAACTCTAATATTAGGTGCTTCTTATCCTGACGTTAAAATAGCAAAGGAAAATTATGAAAATCAATATTCAAACCTATCTAATAAAACGATTGTTATGGCATCCAATAGTAAACATTTTATAATGTTTGACCAACCAAAATGGTTTTATAAAACTATAAATGATTTTTTAGTCAATGAAAAATAGTAGAACTGAACTTTTTGAAACAATTTATCACCAACACAAGCCAATGGTTTTACAAATGTGTTTGGGATTTATTAAAGGAGATGACGACATAGCAAATGACTTATTGCAAGAAATTTTTATTAGTGTTTGGAATAATTTAGAGAAATTTAAAGGAGCATCAACTTACAAAACTTGGATTTATAGAATAACAGTAAATACTTGTTTGCAATATATAAAAAAGGAGAAAAAAGAAAGAACATATCCTATTTCGGAAATAGAAAATAAAATATCTGTTGCAAATAATGAAAACATAGTAAATCCAAATATTCAGAGATTATATAAGGCAATTGGACAACTAAAAAAAATAGACAGGTTAATAATTATAATGGTTTTGGAAAATCAAGATTACGATAGTATTTCAGAAATTGTTGGTATAAAACCCAGCAATGTGAGAGTTAAAATTCATAGAATTAAAAAACGTCTTGTAACAATTTTAAAAAGAAATAGAAATGAATAACGAATTTAATGAACTACAAAATAAATGGGAAAACAACAAAAAGGAAATTGAACTTTCTACCGACAATTTTGATATTTTGTGTAGTAAAATAAAGAAAAAAGAGAAAGAGAATTATTTTTTCTATTATGGAACAATTACAATTTTATTAGTAACATTTATCGTCATTTCGTTATTTTTTTATTATGTAGCACCAGTCAAAGAAACTTTAAGTAGAATTGGTGTTGGATTAATGATTTCAGGATTATTGTTTAGAATTTTAATTGAAATAATTAGTATTTATAAAGCAAAACAAATAAACAATATTGACAACACTTTAAAAACAACAGAAAACACTATAAATTTTCATCAGTTTAGAAAAACAATTCATAAAGTTATAGCACCAATAATTATTGTTTTATACACTATTGGCTTTTATATAATTACGCCTGAATTTAGTTTGTATATTGAATTTTGGAATTTAGTTTTAATTGATATTTCATACGTAATTATCGGGATAATTCTTTTTATTGTAATAAGAAAAGGTGTTAAAAAAGAAATGCAAAAACTGAATGATATTATAAAATTAAAAGATGACATAACCGAATAAAAGTCAATAACGAAACGCTAACAATGTATAACCAAAATTGCTACATTTAGTAAAATAGAATATTTCTTAATACTAATTTTATTAGTTTTATAAAACGAAAAAATTGCAAACCAAAACACAACTTTGGTTATACTAACCCGTTGTTGTGGTAATTTTGTGAGACACTCTATAAACATTGACAAACAAGAACAGAATGAAAAAAATATTTTTAATAATTTTTATTTTTGCAACAACTTTTTCTGCTTATGCACAAGTTGATAAAAATTCGGACTTATACAAAACTATTCTTTCAAAAGACAGTTTGCTTTTTAATGTTGGTTTCAACACGTGTGACATTACCCAGTTTGAGGAACTATTAAGTGAGAAATTTGAATTCTTCCATGATAAAGACGGAATTTCTGACAAAAAAACATTCCTTAATGACTTGCGAAATGGTTTGTGTGGGAATCCGGCAAACTATCAAGCTAAAAGAGAATTAATCGCAGAAAACACAGAAATTTATGCACTCTACAACAAAGAAGCTATTTATGGTGCAATACAAGTTGGCGTTCATCAATTTTTTGAAAAACAAGTTGGTAAGCCAGAAAAATTTGGGAGTTCCGCCAAGTTTACTCATGTTTGGCTTTTAGAAAATGGAGAATGGAAACTCACAAAATCGTTGAGTTTTGAACATCAAGAAAAATTACTTAATTCAAATTCGTCAATTTTTGACAATGACATAGAAATTGAAAAATGGCTCAAAGAGAATAACGTGCCAACTCTCGGACTTGGAATTATTGAAAATGGAAGACTCAAACAAGTAAAAGTATTTGGAGAACTCAAAAAAGGTGTTTCAGCACCGTACAACACAATATTTAATGTAGCTTCATTAACCAAACCAATAACAGCAATAGTAACTTTAAAATTGGTGAGTTTAGGCAAGTGGGACTTAGATGAACCCATTTATAAATATTGGATAGACCCAGACGTTGCAAATGACCAAAATTGTAAATCACTTACAACAAGACATATTTTAAGCCACCAAACAGGATTTGCAAATTGGCGTGGAAATAACAAGGACGGAAAACTACATTTTGAATTTACACCAGGGACTAAATATCAATATTCAGGAGAAGGTTTTGAGTATTTGAGAGAAGCATTAGAAGCTAAATTCCATAAATCATTGAATCAATTGGCAAGTGAATTGGTTTTTATTCCATTACAGATGACAGACACCAAATACTTTTGGGACAACAGAATTGACAGTTCAAGATTTGCATTAAGCTCTTAGAAAACAACTAATGCTAACATGTTAACGATATTTATGCTGCGGTTTTGACACCAAAAATCTGGTGAATCTCTTGAATTTCTTTCCTGATGTTCAAAAATATTTTATCAATCTCCTGCATTTCAACAGGATTTGCAGCTATTGCATTTTTATTAATTGAGGACAAAATGGTTGGTATTGTTTTTTAAGTTAATGTTAAAACAGCAATTATGGTATCCATCCCCTTTTTGCTTGTTTTGTATTTTCTGCTTTTTCCTTCTTTTGTAACCAAGCCTTTCCCCCTTAGTTTTCTGATGTCATAAGCGGCTTTTGCAGAATTATACTTCTTTGCTAGTGTTTTATCCAATCGATCTTTCATGAGGGTTGCTATGTCGTTGGCTGTGTATCCACCGGGTTTTATAGCTAACGATAAAACACTTTCCATAACAGCAATAGTCCTCTTTTTATTAATATCAACCCCGGCAAGCCTTTGTCCCCCTGTTTTGCTTGGATTGGTTAATTGCTCAAGGTATCCATCTTTCAGTAGGGACACATGGGTATAGCAAAGGTTATCCATAAAGCTATTCATGATCACATTTAATTTGCCGACAATTTCCTGAAAGTTTGATACGCTTCGCTTGCACTTCAACTCTTTGGCATTATGCACTACTACTTCCGCCCTTAAAACTCGTTCGCCTTTATCATACAATTTGAGTGTCAATTTGCCAAAGTGTATCTTAAAAATTGTCAAATTGTAATCAGGTTTCTCTATACGAAGTTCAAAGCCTGAATGTTTTTGCCTGTGATTATGTGGCCGACATTTACGCCCAAAAATCGTCTTGAGCCTTTTTATGTCAATTCGCTCGCGCGAAAGGGTTATCAGGTTTTGGTACATCTGGTCTAATTGTGTACCTCTTTTAAAGAGCAAGTTGCGGCTGTATTCTACCTGGTAAATGGAATACTGGTACTCAAACCCCGATTTTTCTTGTTCTTCTTTATCCAAACCAAACCACAGGCATTTATAAATCCAGCGGTTACACACACCCTCAAGCTGCCCTTTTTGTATACTTAAGGTTTCTGCAATTCCCGAAAGTGCTTCACCACTGGAAAAACTTGTAAAACAATTACCTTCTTTTACTACCGATAATTTCTTTATTTCTTCCCTTCTTTCCACCCACTCATGTCCGTTTAATATAATTTGGGCACCAAAGGGGGGATGCCCCGATATTTTTATAGTAATGTGCCCCCAATGTTGATCTATGATTTGAAAAGAATAGTGGTTAATAAATGACAACGGTGTTTTTTTTCGAATGTCAATTTTCCCATTACCAAATTCTTTTATATCCCACATACTGGCTGGTGCCCTGGAAACAAATATGGCGAAAATGCCGGTGAAGTTTTTGTCTGTTGGCAATAATAACTCTGCTTCTTCATGCTTGCGTTCCCCGGCTTTGAAATAAACCAGTGGAATATTGGCATTCTTGCAAAAGGCTTTAACCCTGCTGCTAAACCTACCCGCCATTCGCATTAATGTTGCATTATTTAAACCCTCATCTGAACCTTTCAACTTCCTGTACTACACCCGGAAACCCCCAGGCGAACAGCCAGGTAAAAAGTACCCATTGAGTACCAACCTATCTATACAATCGTAGGTGCCATCCAAGGTTTCTTGATAATGAGCACACAATTTATCTTTATGCTTCATGCCTTCAAAAATACGTCAATTTGAAATCAGTAGCACTACAATTCCCTGAAAGGCTTTTTTCTCCCCGGGAAAAACGTAGTACCTTATCTCTAATATTCTGCCATTTTTTGGCAGAATATTAGAGATAAGGTATCCAAGCAAAATTTAAAATGCATTGTCGTTATTATGAAATGAAGAGTAATAATAAAGCTCTTAATTGCAAAATATGCATTTATAAATTTTGCCGACTAACTTGGACAAACCAAAACAGGAATACACCATAAGTTTTACATGATCACCTTGTTTGGTTTTGGCTTGTCCAAGTTAGGTTATAACGATAAAAGAATAGCTTATGAAACGGAAAAAAATACAACGGCAAATGGTGCAGATAATTTATTGACTACCGTTGAAGATTATGGAATTTTTTTAACCAGCGTAATGAATGGCGAAGGACTTACTAAAAAGGTTTTTGACGATATGACAACCAACCAAGTCGCTACAAAAAATGGCAAACACTTTGGGCTTGGTTTTGAAATTTACAATTTTGATGATGGCAATATTGTTCTATCACACGGTGGAGCTGACAAAGGCTGTCAGACAATCGTTTTTATTTTTCCAAAAACAAAACAAGGACTTTTAATCTTCACTAATGTTGATGATGGTTATAAAGTTTATGAAAAATTGCTTATTCACTAAATAGTGTCCGTCTATTAACTTTATATTGTTGATAACTAATACGATATGCCATAAATCGTATAATTATCTTTTGTATCTTTGAAGAAACAATATAACTATGAAACTCTACGAGGAATTAAAA
>Ga0307990_1001107_pt1 | contig 22978 bp, 24 predicted proteins | sample EllFjometagen129_FD_203168 | JGI IMG/M metagenome (GOLD analysis project Ga0307990, IMG submission 203168) | Marine microbial communities from Ellis Fjord, Antarctic Ocean - #129 | ecosystem: Environmental > Aquatic > Marine > Unclassified | place: Southern Ocean | collected 2014-10-08
AAATTCAACAAGAGGGGTGTGATCGATTTTTTTCATAAAGAAGCTGAAAAATTAAAAGGTGAGATATTAGAGTAAAAGTTAAAAAGTGCTCTAACAACTTCCCGCACTCGACCCACTAGAATTAAGTTGATTTAACCACTAAAAATATATAGAATAAAAAGATATGGTAGAAACATTAAAGAGAAGTTTTGGGGATGATGAAATTGCCGTAACGGATAAAGAAGCAAAAAAAAGAATTAAAGAATCTTACAGAAAAATATTGGAAAATATAGCAAGAAGAAGAGAACTTGAAAAAAAGAAAGTAGAAGTAGAAGAAGAAAAAAGTAGTTCTTCTGAATAGCCCCTCTTAATTACTCCTCGACACGTACTGACCACTCTCCGTATCTACTATTAACACATCGCCTGTCTTAATAAATAGTGGCGCTGGAACTACTAAGCCTGTTTCCAGTGTGACATCTCTTTTAGCTGCTTTAGACCTATTTCCCGCCGTAGCTTCTGGTGCCTCAGTGACTTTAAGTTTCACCTTGGGTGGTAAAGCTACTCCAATTGCATTTTCCTCAAAAAGCTGCACATAAACCTTAACTTCTGGGGTTAGCATATTTTCTTTGCCATCTAGCAAACCAATGGGAACAGCTGACTGCTCAAAATTGCGTGGATTCATAAACACCACTTCATCTCCATCCATATATAAAAACTGCATCTCAATACTTGAAACGTCTAATTCTTCCACACTATCACCAGTTTTAAAAGTCACACTCTGAGAGCTACGACCGTCCAAACTCTTGATCTTTGCCTTCATATGAGCGCTACCCCGACCATGAAAAGAAAACTCCATATCTACCACTAAAAACGGTTGCCCCTTATGACGAATATAATTACCTTTTCTAATGTTGCCTGCTTTCATGAAAACTCTCTCTAAAATCCTTGTAATTTAAGCATTATATACCCACCGTAAAGAGCTAGAATTAAAAATGATTCTTTTCGCTCTAATTTTTTTTGAGTCAATAAAAATAAAATAATAATCACTGAGGTCACCATCAAGAATGGCAGATCAAAAGTAATAATACTATGTGGTACCTTCCACCCACCAATAGTCGCACTCAATCCTAGTGCTAAAAGAATGTCCACAATATTACTCCCAATTAGATTCCCCACCGATAATCCACTCGATCCCTTCAAAACAGCATTAATGGAAACCACTAGTTCCGGCAAACTCGTACCCACTCCAATCATAATAATGCCTACCAACACCTGACTAACATTAAGCATCTCCGCAATCACTAATCCCTCAGTAATAACTAGGTGAGAGGTGGTCGCAATAACTACTAGACCAACTACTAGCTCAGTCAAAAAATACCACATTGGACGCTGATTTCTTTTAAGTATTTTTTGTTTCTTTTTATGTTTTTTAACCAATTTAGACATCTTGCGCTCATTACTGCCCAAGATCACCAAATATAATATAAAGCCAGCTAGTAAAAATAATCCGTCAATGGGGGATAAAAATCCATCTTGAGCAAAAAGTAAAAAAGCTAATGCGCTCGCGATCATAATTGAGCCATTAGTAAAAATTTCTTGCTTATTTATTTCTAAAACTTTTAATATCCCAGCTATACCTAGTACCAGAGCAATTTGACCCATGGTAGAGCCAATAATATTACCGATTACTAACCCCGAAGTCTCAATCCCAGCTTTCTGCTCAATTGCACCTGTAACTGAAACAATTACTTCCGGCAAATCAGTTCCTAAAGCTAAAATTGTCATTCCAATAAAAGTTTCTGAGAGACCTAATTTTCTAGCAATCCCCAAAGATCCTTTAGTAACTACATCTGCTCCAGCCCATAAACCCAACAAACCAATGATAAATAAAACATAAGGCATGTAGATAAGTATAGTTAATATGTTAAGATTTTTCTATGAGCTCACCCAATTCTCTTCACCTTTTCATTCACTTACCAAAATCTGCTGGTACTAGTATTAATAAGCATGCTAATAAACATTTCCCTCGTCTAGAACCTTTCTAATAATGGTTTCGTGTCCTAGGTGAAATTTCTGATATTGACCGATAAAAAAAGAATACTTCACGGTGGTTATTCTATATGCATTACTGTCATTTTTGGAGCGGGTAACGGGAATCGAACCCGTATCTTCTCCTTGGAAGGGAGATATACTAGCCTTTGTACTATACCCGCTGGTCGGGGAGACAGGACTCGAACCTGCGACCTCACGCTCCCAAAGCGCGCGCGCTACCAACTGCGCCACTCCCCGTTATTGTTTTTTTAGCTAACTATTGTGGCCCGGGTGAGACTCGAACTCACATGCCTTTACAAGCGCAACATTTTAAGTGTTGTGCGTCTACCAATTCCGCCACCGGGCCTATTTTTTAATATTTTTACCTCTATGAGTAGGTTGCAAACTATGACAATTAGGACAAAGAATTCTTAAATTCTCCAATCTGTTATCTCGACTATTGCCATTAATATGATCTAACTCTACCGGGATTCTACCATCCAGAGACTCTTCGTTCCAACCGCATAGCTCACACCAAGGGTGCTTGAGACCATCGGTGAATAATCTCTTTTTTAACTTATAGCTTTGATAAGAACTATCTTTCACTAGTAACTGCTCCAATGGTTTAGTAGGTCTAATGTTGCCCATAAATCCTTTTCTCCAACCTTTTCCCCTAAAATGAGAAGTATCAACTTGATATTCCTCTAAATATTTCTTGACTTGCTTATAATTCCCACCAGCTTCTTTCAAACCCAAAGAAAATAACAACTGTCTTATACTATTTGATTGCTTGGCAGCAGCTATGAGTTGTTCAACAGTCCACTTTCTTTTTCTCATTTCTACATAATATAAAAAGGCAAAGGCAAAAACAATAATGTTAAAGTACGTCTTCCTAAGAACAAAAAGCCCTACAAAACCAAGACCTATGTTCTGAAAATAGGATTGTATTATACAATATCGTTTATGAGGAAACTTTACGAAATTGTAGGTCTGGGTGGCACTTTTGATAGATTTCATATTGGACATGAGCATTTTATTAAATTTGCCAATCAATTTGGTCAACATATTCACGTTGGTATTACTCACCCCAAGCTAACACAAGGCAAGCCTCTAGCTGAATTAATAGAACCTTACGAAACTAGAAAAAGAGCTGTCATAAAATTTTGTAAATCCCAACAAATATCTGGATCGATTATTCAATTAACAGATATTTATGGACCAACACTAGAAAAAAAATCTAAAATCAAAGCCCTAGTAGTCACCCAAGACACAGTAAGCGGAGCTGAAAAAATCAATCAAACTCGTCAAGCAATGAGTATGTATCAACTTCCAGTTCAAGTTTGTCCATTACTCAAAGATCAAACAGGGGAAATCATTAGCTCGGAAAGAATTAGGTTGGGAGAGATTAATAGAATGGGGGAGATTTATCAAGAAATACTCAAGCAAGACCTTGTTTTAACTGATAAGCAACGTAATTTATTCAGCCAGCCACAAGGAGAAATTGTTAATCGGCCTGAGCCATCAAGCTCATCTTTAGTTTGCGTAGTGGGAGACCATAGTTTAAAAAAATTCATCCAACAAAAATGGCATTATGACTTGGCAGTCTACGATCTTAAAGAACAACGGCAGCCCACAGACTCATCCATACTCACTAATTTAAAACCAGAAATTACGATCAAAAATCCCGCCGGCTCAATCAATCTAAAACTAACCCAAGCTCTACAAACGCACAGGTTAATTTTTGTAGATGGAGAAGAGGATTTAGCTGCAGTTGCCCTGATGTTAACTTTGCCACTGGGCTCAAAAATTTATTACGGTCAACCAAATCAGGGATTGATAGAAATGACCGTCACCGAAGAAAAAAAAGATCAATTTTTTAAGATCTTAAACTCCTAACCCAAATCTTTCACGAAGACTCAAAACCTGCTAAAGTAAAACTATGCAACCTTTAGCAGTCACCCTCAGACCACAAAACTTAACTGATTTTGTTGGTCAAGAACATCTAGTTGGCAAGGACAAACCACTCCGAAAAGTTATTGAAGAAAGTAAAATATTCTCGATGATTTTTTGGGGACCACCTGGGGTAGGAAAGACTACTTTAGCCCGTTTAATTGCCAAAGAACAAGACCGCGATTTTATTGAAATGTCAGCTGTTTCTGCAGGAAAAAATGATGTGCGACAAGTAATAGAAAGTACCAAACAACAACACCAGCTTACTCAAAGCTACAAAACACCTATTTTATTTTTAGATGAGATTCATCGCTTCAATAAACTCCAGCAAGATTTTTTACTCCCTTACGCCGAAAATGGCACTATTATTTTAATTGGCGCTACTACTGAAAATCCTAGCTTTGAGATTATCTCACCACTCCTATCACGTACCCGGGTTTTTGTCTTAAAACAACTTGAAAATAAAGAATTGCTAGAGATTATTAAAAAAGTAGAAAAACATTTCAAAAAAAAGTTTAAAAAAGCTGCTAAAGAATGGCTGGTGTCTTACTCTAATGGCGATGCTCGCAAATTACTCACCATTGTTGACAATACATTTGAACTCTACAAAAACCTAGATATTGACTCACTCAAGCAAGCCCTACAATCACAGCATTTACGCTATGACAAACAAGGCGAGGAACACTACGACACCATTAGTGCTTTTATTAAATCAATGCGAGCTAGCAATACTGATGCAGCCCTTTATTACTTAGCTAGAATGGTAAATGCAGGTGAAAAACCAGAGTTTATTGCCCGAAGAATGGTCATTTTTGCCAGTGAAGATATTGGCTTAGCTCAACCCACCGCACTAGTGGTTGCCAATGCTGTTTTTGATGCAGTCCATAAGATTGGTTATCCAGAAGCACAGATAAGCTTAGCTCACGGAGTAGCATACTTATGCAAAGCTAAAAAAGATCGTGGCGCTTACAATGCCTACTTTAAAGCTTTAGATGATGTAAAAAAACATGGTAATTTACCTATCCCACTTGAACTAAAAAACGCACCCACCAAACTTATGAAAAGTCTAGATTATGGAAAAGGATATGAGATGTATACTAAAAAGAATCTCTTGCCAAAGAAATTAAAAAATAAAAAATATTATGAAGCTTAAAATTTTACAATGGAATATTTGGTACAAAGAAAATATTGATCACATTGCCCAAGAAATTAGACGTTCTCAGGCAGATGTCATTACCGCTCAAGAATTTGTTCAATACTCCAAAACAAGCCTTGATACAGCCAAGTATATTGCTGATAAACTAAACTTTAATTATTTTTATCATACTGCTGATACTTGGAGCGGCAGAGAAGAAAAAGAGGCTCAGGGCAATGCCATCTTTAGTAGATTTCCAATTATAAATACTCAGCACATATATATCAGTCCTCCTAAACATAACCCCACTAACGCTTTAGAAGAGGGAAGAGTTTATGTGGAAACCACTTTAGATATTGAAGGGAAACAACTTGAAGTTGGCACTACCCATCTTTCTTTTACTCCTCACTTTAAAATTACTGAGCAAAGGAAAATCGAGGCTGATAATCTAATTAATATTATTAAAAATAAAAAAACTAATTATATTTTTGGCGCTGATCTCAATGCAGCCCCAAGCTCTTATGTAATTAGAGAATTTGAACAGTATCTTAAAAATGTTGGGCCAGAATATAATCAAAAAACTTTTGCCAATCAGCCCTTTGACTATCGCAGTATGTTTCAAGTGAAGGGCATAGAGTGGAGGCTAGATTATGTTTTTGCCAGCGATGATATTAAAGTGAATAACTCTCAAATCATAGAAACTAAGTACTCAGATCACTTACCCATCTTAGCTGAGATTGAAATTTAATTTATTTCTTCTTTAATGGTTTAATCTGACTCTTTAACCATATCCCAAGTGCGCCAAATCCCATTAAGAAAGAGATTAGCTTAATCAACCAACCCACCAAAGGTAGTAAGCCAACTAATTTTAGTAAAACTAGACCAACTGCAAACTGTATATAACGGTTTTTAAGAAAACTAACCTTACTTTTTTTATAAACTGCCTCACCTATCGCTTTTCCAGCTACCCAGCTAGCGACCATCATTCCCATGGCATAACCCATCAACATCAAAAATGCTAAGGGTAAACCAACTATAGTCACCATCAGTAGAACAGCGCCTAATGGAACTACCATCAGCTTAATTAATCCCCAGCCTAAGCTAGAAAGGGGATTCTTCAATAATTCACTAGTAACTGCATCAGCTGCTTTGGGGAAAAGATACATTAAAACTAATCCGCTAACTAAGCCTAAAAGCAAAGCCATGCCAGATTTAGCCTGACCCATTCCTTTGTTAAAATTAACCATTCGATCTCTAGCTTGCTCTGTTTGAACAGCGCGATATTTTTTCTCAAGATTCTGTTCACCCATTATTTGTGCTTGATCTGAAACATCAGCTTTTTCTTCATATTTAGCTGTTAAGTTTCCACTAATAATTGCATTAGGTAAAACTTGTACCTCACTAGTCTCTAAGTTAACATCTTGACCAAAAACACCGGAAAGTTGGGTTGCTCCAGCACCTACCCAAACATCTCCTATCACCTCACCATTAAAAACTACCATTCCACTTCCCACAGTTACAGAGCCAGCCACCTCACTGTTTGGGCCAAAAGTAACAGTACCAGCGCCAGCAGTCACATCTTGACCAACCCTACCGTTAAAAACCACATCACCAGCAGCAACGCGAACATCTTCGGTAACCTCACCATTAAGCGTCACTTTCCCACCTCCCACTAATAAATCTCCGTCAATTTTACCCTCAACTAAAACCTGACCAGATCCCACATAAACATCGCCCACCAAATCTTCAGTGATAACTACTGACTCACCGGTAAAAAAATGAGGACCATAAACTCGCTTTGCTAATTCTGCCGCACTAGCACTTCGTGGCATTAAAAACATCATAAATAAAATCGCAAAAAATGAAATTATTTTTTTCATAAAAACACCTCTACATATACTACTTATCTAAATAATACACAAATTTTAACCAATCCACAATTTGTTACGCTTCGTGAAGACATAAACTCCTAAGCTTAGTCCATGACTCCTGCTCAAACCTTACAAAAATACTTTGGCTTTGATAATTTTAGGGTAGGACAACTCGACATTATTGACTCGATTCTTACTAAAAAAGACACGCTCGCTATTCTGCCTACTGGTGGTGGCAAATCAATTTGTTTTCAAATTCCAGGATTAATGATGACAGGAACAACCTTAGTAATTTCTCCCCTAATTTCTTTAATGAAAGACCAAGTCGATGCTTTACATAAAAAAAATATTCCTGCTACTTATATTAATAGCTCTTTAAAAAGCTCAGAGATTCAAACTTGCTTACAACAACTTTCACAACAAAAATACAAATTTGTTTATGTTGCTCCAGAGCGTCTACAAACAACTCAGTTTAGAAAAATTTGTCAACAAATTAGAATTTCTTTAATTGCAATCGATGAGGCTCACTGCATTTCAATGTGGGGACATGACTTTCGTCCCCAATATACTCAAATAAATAAATTTGTAAATTTACTACCCACCCGTCCCACCACGGCCGCTTTTACCGCCACCGCCACTAAAAAAGTAAGAAAGGATATTATCACTAGCTTAGAACTAAGTCGTCCACAGATTTTTCTAAACAGTTTCAAAAGAGAGAATCTTTTATTTCATACCACCACCTGCGCTGATAATTTTTCTCAAGAGTTAGCTTTGTCTATTATTCTTAAAAAACATCGTCAACAAGCTGGAATTATCTATACTACTACTCAAAAAAAAGCAGAATATATTACAAATTTAATTAAGCATTACCTAGGAAAAAATTTTCCGATCAATACTTATCACGCTGGACTAGAAACCAGTCTTCGCGCCAACATTCAAGATAAGTTTTTAAACAATCAGCTCCAAATAATTACTGCTACCAATGCCTTTGGGATGGGTGTAGATAAAGCTAATGTGAGATGGGTTATTCATTACCAAATTTCAGGCAATTTAGAAAATTATTACCAAGAAGCAGGTCGAGCTGGGCGCGACCAGCAACCAGCTAGTTGTTATTTATTATTCAACCCCGCAGATCTAGAAATTCAAAAAGTATTTATTAAAAATGCTCATCATGAAAAAGATGACCCAATGCGAATCCACCAATTAAATCAACTCCAACAAATGGTGGCTTATGCTAAATCTAGTAATTGTCGCCAGCAGTTTATTCTCAATTATTTTGACGAAAAAGGAGAAGTTTGTGATCAATGCGATATCTGTCAACATAATCAACTCAAGCTAAATATCAATGATCAGCAATATTCTCAATTTCTTTTTCAAATAAACAAAGACTTTAAAAAAATAGTTTTTACTAACAAACTAATCCAACTTCTTAGTGTCCATCGTCCTCAAACAAAAGATGAATTTCTAAAAATTCCAGGCATTGGTAGAGGCTGGATAAAAAAATGGTATAATCCAATCTCTAAAATACTCGAGAAAAAGGAATACTTGTGTCCATAACACTCAAACAACTCACAGAGCAATACCGGGAAATTGGTAGTTTTATTAATGATCGCTGGCCACTTAAGAACAAAGAGCAAAGAATTTTTGCTCGCACCATGAAAGTGGTTGAGGAGCTGGGAGAGTTAGCTGATGAAATCCTAACCAGTATGAATCTTCAACGAGAATCAAAAATTGCTAAATTTAGCAGAGAAAATGTGGAAGATGAGGTGGCTGATGTCATGGCTTCAATGATTTTATTAGCAGCAGAACTTGATATTGATCTAGACAAAGTGATGAAGAAAAAAATAAAATATACTCGAGATAGATTTGAGATTAACTCAGATTCATAAACTGGTATAACTCGCCATCCTCAAAACCTTTTTTTCGATAATATTCTCTAGTGCCAATTCCAGAAATAACTGCTAATTTTTCATAACCTTCTTTGATTGCAATTCCCTTAGCTTTCTGAATTAACCTGGTGCCAAATCCTAAATGCTGTGGTCTTTTTTTGCCTTTTTTTCCAATCTTTACTGCCTGACCATAAACATGAATTTCTCTAATCACCGCACTGTCTTCCAATTCTTTAATAAATGATTTTTCTTTTGGCAAGCTCAGACGTAAAAAAGCCACAATTTTATCGGGACCGTCAATTTGTGGAACTACAAACTGTAAAAATCTTTCCTCACCCACGCTAGTCTGATATATCACTTCAATTAATCGAACCGCTTCTTCAGCAAACTTTTGATGTCTGATTTCTCGGGCACGGATGTCTAGCATCTGCCCACCAATCTTATCTAGGTGCTGTTGAGCAATTTGCCTAAAATTAGTTTTCTTATTACCCTCTACAATGTTGGTCGAAGGAATATCTCTGACAACCCTAGTCAAACGACAATATTCTGGGGTATTAGTCATCGCATAACTCAAAACTTCGAGCAACTCTTCATAAGAATAAGGCTGCCACCGACCATCTTGGTAGTACTGCATCAGCTCAGCGCTAGATAATAGAGAGCAAGGATAAACTTTCAATTCATCGGGTCTAAAATTTTCATCATTAAATAGTTTATCGTAATCTTTTTTATCATCTTCAACACTTGATCCATAAAGATTAGCCATCCAATGGGCATGAATCTTAAAACCCGCTAAACGCAACAACCCAACTGCTTTTTCAATTGCTGCCACATCATGACCACGTTTATTTTTTCTTAACACCTCATCATTAAGACTCTGGAATCCCAGCTGAGTCTTAGTAGCACCCAAACGACGCATTCTAATCACTTCAGCTTCTGAAATATTATCCGGTCTTGTTTCTACAACTAAACCTATGCAGCGCTGAGCTGCAGTTTCATTTTTTTTCTGTAATTTCTCTAATTCTTTCCAATTAGCAGTTTGATATTTATCAAAACCACCCAACTTTTCTGGAGCAGTGTAAACTTCAGCAATAGTCTCGTTATAAGTTTTTTCTAAACTCTGACCTTCAATTTTTTTCTCCAACAAACTCTGTTCATTCTTTTTGGGGTCGCTACTAAGAGGATGGGCTTTCATTTTTTTAAGTTCTTCATTCATCTGCTCATAACGCAATAACACTTCATCACGACCATCAAAATTTCCAAAATCATTTAAAGCTCTAAAACATTCTTTAATAAACCAAACCTGATACGACTCTGGATAGTATGACCAGGTTCCACCTAAAACAATCAGTTCAGCCTTGTCAATGTTGTGTCCAATTTCATTTAAAGCTTGAAGCCGATTATAAGTTTGCAGATAAGGATCAAAGTAATTTCTTTCAGCTCGCTGAGCTCCTGGCTCATCAGCTAAATAACTCTTAGGCATTCTAATGTCACTGGGACAGAAAATACATTTTCCCGGACAAGGAAATGGCTTAGTTAAAACCGTTACTGGAGTAACCCCAGAACTAGTTCTAATCGGTTTTTTTCGTAATATTCTAATTATTTCTGGCTGCTCTTTTTTTAACCCACCAGTACCTGCTAATTTTCGATATGTAGAAATTAGTTCATACTTAGTAAATAGTTTTCCTGGATATTTAGTATATTTTTTAACAATTTGAGCCAACTTCTTTTTATTTAAAACTGGAACACTTTCCAGCTCTTTAAATAGAGCAATTAGTTTTTCTCGATGTTCTTGATTAGGTAAATGATATGATGTCATTAGACGTATATTATACGCTCTTCCATGAATAAATCCTTTATCCGCCAGCTTAATAAATTAAATAAGCAATTTTACCAACAGGTTGCAACCTCATTTAGTGAGTCTCGCAGTTACTATTGGCAAGGCTGGAATAAGCTAGTGCCATATATTCAAGAGCTAGCCAACCACCATCATAATCAAGTTACTGTCTTAGATATTGGCTGTGGCAATGGTCGCTTTGGATCTTTTTTAGCTGAACAACTACCCGATATTAAAATAAAATATATCGGCATAGACAATAGTAAAGAGCTACTAAAAATCGCTCAATCACAATCACCATCTAAAAACATTAATTCTGAATTTATTAAAATTGACATTATTGAATCTTTACTAGATAAATCGTTAGAAAAAAAATTAAAATCTTTTTCTCCTCATTTTATTACCGCTCTAGGAGTTCTACATCATGTTCCCAGTTATGAGCTACGCCAAAATTTCATCTCTCAACTAGCAAATAGTCTATCTAGCCCAGGCTACCTAGCTTTCACCACTTGGAATTTTTTAGATACAAAAAGATTCCAAAAAAAAATTATTGATCCAAAGCAAGTTAAACTAGACGCTCAAAAACTAGAAAAGCACGATGTAATCTTGGATTGGAAGAGGGGAGAAACAGCTCACCGATACTGTCACTATACCGATCGAGAAGAATTAAAAATACTTGTCGAAACTTCCGGGCTAGAGCAAGCCTCTAGATTTAAAGCAGACAGTAAAAGTGGTAAGATGAATACTTACACAGTACTAAAAAAATAATCGTATACCCGAAGGGCACATGTGAAAAAAACTTTCGTCTCTTTGCTATTTGTAATCTTACCTTTTTTAGGTTTGTTTGATTCTGGTTATGTTACTTACGAGATCTTCGCTGACAGAGTTCCTGTTTGCACACCCCCTTTCCAGTGTGCGGCTTTTCTACAAAATGACTGGGCTTACATTGCTGGTCTACCGCTATCTGTCTATGGATTTATTTTTTACACCATAGTTTTGGCGCTGGCAATTATGAACTTCTTGGAAATCAAGAATGTTAAGAAAGCACTCCGTGGACTAGCTACTTTTGGTTTTCTATTTGCTTTCTATGTGACAGTTCTAATGGCCTTCGTAGTGAAGTACTGGTGCCTATGGTGTTTAGTTTCTGTGATCATTCTCAGTATTCTTTTTATCAATAGTAGATTTTTAACTGACACAGAGAAACCTTTGGTAGAAGAAGAGAAGTAGTCACTTGATACATTTCTTGGTAGAATAGTGGTTCTAAATGCCCCGTCGTCTAATGGCAGGACAGCGGCCTTTGAAGCCGTCAATCTTGGTTCGAGTCCAAGCGGGGCATCACATTTGTACGGAAATCGAGTTTCAACAGCACATCATAGGGTTGTTTCATCTGGAAAGTAAGCTTTCCATCCATCAAAATAAAGTTCTGACCAACCTCTAAAACAAGCTTTCTTTTCTCCTCTGGTGATCCCTTATCAATAATGTCTTATCTATATAAATTTGTAATTTTCTATTTGCGACTTATTACAAGATTCCCCATCACTAGAAAATCCATTTCTGTTTTAATAAAACAATTATAAGCATCTTGCGGAGTGCAAACAATCGGCTCATTATTATCGTTAAAAGAGGTATTAATCACTATTGGTATGCCTGACAGTTTCTCAAATTCTTTAACTACGTCAAAAACCAAATCATGGACATCCTTAGTAATTGTTTGCAAACGAGAACTTCCATCATAATGAATAGCTGAAGGAATTAATTTCTTTTTTTTATTCTTAACCGTTCCAATCATCAGCATGAAAGGATTTCTAATATTCTCTCGGAAGTAATTTCCAACTTCATCTTCTGGAATTAAAATACCGTATGGCCTAAACCATTCTCGATGCTTAACTTTTTGATTAAGCAGCTTTTTGATATCTTTATTGCAAACATTGGCCAGAATAGATCGGTGGCTAAGTGCTCTTGGCCCGAATTCCATTCTTCCTTGAAACCAAGCAACTATCTTATTTTCATTGATTTTCTTTGCTACAAATATTGCAAGTTTCTTATCTGACATTTTTCTAAAAATCACACGATTTTTTCTTAATACTTGCAGAATTTCTTTTTCTGAAAATTCTGGTCCAAGAAAAGCATGTTCCATTTTAAAAGATGATCTGGGCTTATCTAAAAAGTGATGATAAGCATATAAAGCAGCTCCCAATGATCCTCCGGTATCTCCAGCAGCTGGCTGAATAAAAATTTCTTCGAATGGAGTTTCTTCCGAAATTCTAGTATTAGCAACACAATTTAAAAATGTCCCGCCAGCTAGACATAATTTTTTCAGTTTGGTTTCCTTATAAATATAATTAGCAATTTTTAAAATAATTTCTTCCACTATTTTTTGTAAACTAGCAGCAATATCAAAATACCTCTGCTCTATATCTTCCTCATAAGTTTTACCCATTTCTCTCGCTGATCCCAATAATTCTTCCAGATTTTTGCTAAACATTCTCTTACCCTTATTGAAACGAAAATATTTTTCATCTAGCTGAAAACTGCCATCTACTTTTATACGAACTATTTTTTTAAATTCATTTAGATATTTTGGTTCACCAAGCGCCGCAAAAGCCATTACTTTACCCTCTCCACTATTGGCTTTAAAACCTAAATAGGTAGAGACTGCCGTATAAAGAAGGCCGAGTGAATTTGGATAACTTAATTTTTTAACAAGTTCTATTTTATTATTTTTTCCAACACCTATTGTTAGGGTGTCATATTCACCTACTGCGTCAGAAGTAATAATCGCCGCCTCTTTAAAAGAAGATGGATAGAAGGCACTACTTGCGTGCGAATAATGATGAGGAGCATATAGAACTTTTCCCTTGTAACCAATTTGTTTTTCTATCTCAATCGGTAAAGATAAGCGTTCTTGTAACCAATGGGGCATAACTCTTAAAAAATTATTAAGTGAAAAAGGATAGTTTTTTAAATGATCTTTGATGACTCTTTCAAATTTTAAATATGGTTTTTCATAAAAAACTATTAGATCTATATCTTGAACTGTAATTTTTGCCTGTTTAAGACAAAAGTTAATAGCCAAAATTGGGAAATCTGAAGAAGCTTTAATCCTATTGAAGCGTTCTTCCTGAACCGCCGCCAATACCACACCATCAAATAAAAGAGTAGCTGAACTATCATGATAAAAACAAGAAATCCCTAAAATATACATTTAAACTCCTGCATAAAGAAAAGAAATAATAACTGCCGGTCCTATTTGATAAACTAAAATTGCCAAAACTGCCAAGCATATTAAAATTGGACTTAAAAAGAGCAATTTTCTTTGTCTAATTAAATGCAACATTTCTTTAAAAATAAATTTAATTTTTTTCATTTTTATCCTTCGCTAATTTTTAATAGAATTTTCATTAATAAAACCCCAATTTTTGATTATAGTTGACTTAATATTTTTCGCTAAGAATTCATTGTATTCTTTGTTAAGATGACCAAAATCACCAGCAAAAGAATCAGCAAAAACGACATCGTAACCTTTTTCTTTCACAAGATCTTTAAAATTTTGCTCATTATCAACAATGAAAACGTCTGGCTTATCTTTAAAAGATAGCTCTAAAGGTCTAGCGTTACGTAATGGATATTGCACGGCTATTAGTGGAATATTTCTTTCATTTAATATTTCATAGATCTTACTATAGTTATAATTATATTTCCTTTCCTCAAATTTGAGGCTATAAGCCTCCTGCCAATAAGAATCAGCTAATGTTTCTTGGCCCATGTCATGATAAAGTTGGGCTACTTCGACTAAAACAACACTGTCTCTACGCCATTTCTCTAGAACTTTTAAATTCTCTAGAATTTTTAAATAAAATTTTTCTGCTTCTTTAAGATCGCCTTTTTCCCTGTAATACCTAGCTATGAACATAGCTGGAGCTGATTCATCAGGCATCAGAGCCAAAGCTTTTTCTAGATAAATTAGCCTATCTTTTTTGACTTCGTTTCTTTGAAATTCATAAAATAATGATAAATCTATAAATACCCCTCCATTTTGTACTTGATAGCGATCAATATCTTTTTCTATTTCTGCGACTATTTTTGCTCCGTAGGGTAGCTTTGGAGCAACTCTTATCAAGGCCATATATGCCTTATGAGCTGTCTTATCAAGATCTAATGCTTTTTTTGAATAAGCCAAAACTTTTGCAACATCTGGATTTCCCAGGGAGTACACAATGCTCAAATCTGCAAAGACAAACGCGTTAAACGGATTGTATTCAAGTGCTTTATTGTAATATTTAACAGCTAAATCTCTTTGAGATTTAACGTCTAGATCTTGTTTTTCAGCCAACTCCATACACGATTTGTCTGAGTCACATGTCTCTTCTTTAATTTTTTCATTTTGCCGTTTAATTTTGTCTTTAATATCCGTGATCAAAAATTTGATTAATCTATAAACTCTTGATTTAGATAGAAGACTATTACTTTCAATACCAGCCGTTTCTTCATACACGACCACTCCTATGTCATTAATTCCCATCATTGATATTACTAAATCAGGATGATATTTTTCTAAATTTGCCTCTAAGCTATCTAGGATCCTGGTTGAATTGATACCAATTATGCCCTCATTAACAACTTTAAAATTTTTACTCAAATGTGCCTTATTCAATAAATCATCTAAAAAACCCGGCCATGACAGATCTTTGTTACCAATAATTAGCGAAGCCGTAGTTGACTCTCCAATACATAAAATAACAAATTCATCACCGTTTTTAACCGTATTTCTTCTTAGCTGGATCAATCTTTGAGTTTTTCCATAAACAAATAAGGCTAATTCAAAAAAAAGCCAAATAAAAACTATTCCTAAAAGAAAAACTGACAAGTTCTTTGCTAAAGATGGAGAAACTTTTTTTATCTTAGATATAATTAAAGAAAATTTCTTTTTGCTTTTGAATTTTAATGAGAATTTTTTTTTAGTCTTTGACATTATTAAGTAATTCTATATTTGATGAAAAAAAGATTCCTTAGTTGGATTGAGTTCCATTTTTTCCCAAAAGCTATATTTTGAAATAAATTTTTTATCAAAAAATTGCATTTTAAAAATAAAAGCAAATATTTTAGTTAAACCAAAAGCAAAAATATATAGTAGTATAAGCAATACAAAAAGTAAAACTTTTTGCACTAAACTAACATAAGCTTCTACAATTTTTTTTATTTTTTTCTTCATATTTTACAGTCAATTTCTTTTAAAATAGAGTTTACATAATTTTTATCAAAATCAATTTTTAATTTTTGCAAGGCTTCTTCTCTAGAAATTTCACCACTCCTAATCATCTTACTTATTTCTATGGTGTAATGAGAAAAACCAAAATTTTTCATTGATAGAAAAACATTAGGAAAGTTGAGCTGACAATTAGTTGTACCCAGTGGATAGCTTTGATTAATTTGTTTCCAATCCAGCTCTTTTTTTAAAAGATTTAAATTATCTTCAGGCTTATCATCAATAAACCAATGAGGTGATAGAGAAGTAATTTTCTGTTTTTTTAAAGCTTTTTTAATCGCTTCTTTTATATTCAGTGGAAAGTCTTTATATTTTGGAATTTTACGTAAATTATTTCGAATAAACTCTTTAGTTTCACTTGATAAATATTCATATTCATTGAACAAACTGTTTTCAGAGCTAGATTGTTCTTTTCTCCAACCACCTATGATAATGGGAATTTTATAACTAGCAGCAGTGTCATAACTTAGCTTGAAATACCACAGCGAGCAAATCTGACAAATAGTTGTCTTTGTCTTGCTTTCAATAACTGCACGAAAAGCATCCTTCATGAAACTGGTTTTAAAATATAACCAATCAGCTCCTAACTTTTTTGTGGCATTTCTGACATTTTCTATAGCCTGACCATTTTCAAAACCATGATCAAAAGTAAAAACCAACACCCTTAACTTAAATTTCTTAACCATATAATAAAGAGCTAAGATGCTATCTTTCCCTCCACTACACATCACCATGCAGTCGTAGTCTCCCTTGCCTTTATTACTTTGTAAAATTTTTTCAAAATCTGTTTCTAGATAATTATCTTTTTGATCAACTTTTTCATCATGTCGGTGACATATGTTACAAACACCCTCAGAATCCAAAAAAATGCTTTCTCCTGACTCAGGCAAAACGCATCTCTTACAAATTTCAGATTTATTTAAGCTATCCATGACAGCATTCTTTAAAAAAAAATTGATATTGTCAAGGATCTAAAGCTTAATTATAGTTACATTTCTTAAAAACCAACTAAAAAAAACTATTACTCTTAAAGCAACAGCAAAAACAAACCTCAATGAAAGACCTGGAAATTTCTGGTCTGATAAAAATCTAGCTATAAAAGAATACTTGCCAATAATCACTCAACTTCTAAAGATACAATCAGCTTTCATTCGAAAATATTATTTTTTCAGATCATCCAACACTTACTTTTAAAGAGCAATTTGGGGGAAAACTAAAGCAAGAACAATGATGACGATAACTAATAAAAGGATAGAAGGAGTGATAATTTTTTTCATATTTTTCTCTAAATTATTAAGTATTTAATATGATTCTAGGCTTTTTTTATAACTTGTCGAATAAAATATTTTATAAATAGGGTATCCTAAATAAATCATAAATAATTAACTGTTGGAGAATAAATAAAGAAATCTTCATTTTCTATAAAGAAAGTTCGTATTTCGTTGATTATTGCCATCACCTATGTTTTTAACTGTCATCCAGCTTGTCTTTCTCATTCTTTTTACCCGCCAAATAATTATTGTATTGATTGCGTGGTGGACTGGGACTCAATCTGACGTTCCTTTTCAATCTACTAAAAAATCTGTCCTCAAAAAATTAACTAAATACTTAAAAATAAAACCCAACCAAAAAATCTATGACTTAGGTAGCGGGAGTGGACAAGTTGCGTTTTTCTTAGCTCAAAATACCGCTGCAAATATTATTGGAGTAGAGAAGAACAAACCACTTTATTTAATTTCAAAATTTAAAAACCTTCTTTATCCTCAGCTCAAAATTAAATTTATTAACCAAGACTTGTTCGGAATAAATCTTTCAGACGCTAATACCATCTATACTTATTTTTCACCTCGCGCCTACAAAAAAGCTCAGCCAAAATTTGAACAAGAACTTAAATTAGAAACTATTTTAGTTGCCTGGAGATATCCTTTTAATAGCTCAAAATTTAAACTAATTCACCAAATTAAAGATCGTCACACCATGTACATCTATCAAAAACAACGCTAAACTGATGTGTATATGTCTAACGCACAAACCTTCCTCACTTTATTTAATAAAATTGAACATTTTCTAGACCAGCTCAATCAGTCAACGGAGCATTATGGATTTCGCCGGCTAGTGGATAACTTAAGCAAAGATAATGATTTAGTTGCTAACTACAAACTAGAACTAGTTGATTATTTAGAACTACGCAATGCCATTGTTCATAAATCTACTGGCAAGCCAATTGCTGAACCATATCCAGAAGTAATTAAAAAAATGGAGCAAATCTACGACGCCCTGTCAAACCCACCTAAAGCAATGAAGATTGCTACTAAACCAGTATATTTTTGTACTACAAAAACACCAATTGTGGAAATAATTAAAGAAATGAATAGCAACTTTTACACCTCTATTCCTGTTTACCATCAAGATCAATTCATTGGGGTTTTCTCTGACAACTCACTCACTAGATGGTTGGCTCATATAAATAAACCATTAGACTTAAAAAATATTTTAGTAAGCCAAGCTCAGGACTATATTGATAAAGCAGATAATAAATTTAATAGCTATAAATTTATGAATGCTAAAATTGATGTTTTTACAGTTAGACAAGCCTTCGTCTCATTTACTAAAGAAAAAATGCGCCTCGGCGCCATCTTTCTTACTCAAACTGGCAATAAAAATGAAAAAATCCAAGGCATCATCACCCCCTGGGATTTACCCAAGATAAGTGAATAGATATGAGTGAAGAAGAAAAAGAAATTCAAAAAAAAATCGATGACTCTTCTCAACTTTCATTTGATAGAAATAGTATTGCTGAAAACTCTACTAAAGTAGTTAAACAAATAGCTAAACTACTTAATCTAGAATTTGATGATGGGGAAAAAGATAGCGATTATTTTTTATACCTACTACTCCATGATTATCTTTTAAGTAGGACTCTTAATATAGAGTGGCAACAAGCAATAAGAAAAGCTTTTTTAGGAGTTGAATTATTATACAATTTCAATACCAAAGCTAGCGTTGATAAACTAACTCAATTATGGAACGTCCGAGCCACAGAAGACAGATTCGAAGAGGTTGTAAAACTGATTAATAAAAGCGAAGAGACAGATCACCCTCAAAAAGGTTTTATATGTTTTGTTGATGCCGATCATTTTAAAGAAATTAATGATACTTATGGACACAAAGCTGGAGATGATTTATTAAAGAAGTTGGCTTTATTGCTCAAGGATAATACAAAGTCAATGACTGACTTTACATCAAAAATTGGTGGTGATGAATTTACAATGATTTTTACTTTTCCAAAAGCTGATGAAGAAAGAATGAGGGAAAGAATAATTAAAATTCATGAAAAAATTAAAGAAAATCTTTTCATTGAGATTGGCGGTAAAAGAATTTATCTCAGAGTATCTATTGGAGTAGCAATAATAACTGAGAATTCTCACTATGAAGAAGCTAAGGAGAGGGCAGATGCTCGATTATATGAGGTTAAAGGACAGGGTAAAAACAAAGTTGTCTTTGAAGATTCTATTCTAGAAAAAAGCAAACACTAGCAAGCAAAGCCTATGCTTTATTAAAAAGATTTTTTTAGGGATAAAAACGTGAGCGGAAGACGGGACTCGAACCCGCGACCTTCTCGTTGGCAACGAGATGCTCTAGCCAACTGAGCTACTTCCGCATGCCTTACAACTTTTCAGTTGTAAAAAAATATTATAACAGTTTTATATCAAAGCGTGAGTGTTATTTGCTAGCAACTCTATCCATTTCATAATCTTAATATTCATTTCCGTACTAGAAAAATAAACATTGCACATACCATATTTAACCCTCCTTTTAGTCATTTTAGATCTACTCTCTAATTCTTGAGTCTTAATAAATTGATTCTTGGGTATTTTTAATTGTTTTGACCAAAAATCTAGAGATTTTTCTTTATTATGATCTTCATAAATAAACATTTCTCCCCGTAATTTGGAGCTGGGAATTTTAAGTGAGATTTTAAAAAAACTTACAACTATTTTTAACATATCAACGTCGGTATTTATCAATCCAACTCGACCATTATTTTGTTTGCTTCCTTCACCCCAATAAAGTGATAAGCCAATGAGAAATAATGGATCATGAATCAATTTTTCAAATTCTTGTTTTGCCTCTTTTTTATATCTGTTATGCCGCCCAATAGTCTCTAATTTGCGAGATTTATTAATTTCTATCAATCTGTTGGTGTGAACTTTAGCCCATTTTTGCTTTAATTGCTCACCAATTGCTCGAGACCATTTCTGGCCAGAAAACCACGAACTTAAAGTACTTTTTGAAACCCCAATTTCCTTGTATATTTCTGAATAACTCTTACCGGATTTTCTTAATTCTATTGCTTTTGATTTTAAAATGTTTGTCTCAGTCATTCCTATACTAGGATATAATCATTGGTACAAAAAATCAATAATTTGTGAACACCGATAAGAGCAGCTATACTTACCCCCATATGTCACTTTTAAAAACAAGAACTAATGCTAGTAAATTAGTCTCCAATTGGGGTGCCTGGGCAGTAATTGGCTTTTTCAATTTTTTAAAAAGTCTAGTTAAAATGGCATTTGGTAAACGATAAATATCTAATGCACAAATTAATTTGTGCCAAGCTGAGGAGTCGAACCTCAATCCCATGTTTTTCAGACACGTGCCTTGACCACCTTGGCTAGCTTGGCTTGAACTTACCTATTCTATGTTGTTTTTAACGTGGACTCAAGAGGACTCGAACCTCTGACCTCTTCGATGTAAACGAAGCGCTCTAACCAACTGAGCTATGAGTCCGTCTATTTGTGCCCAGGAGAGGACTTGAACCTCCACGGATTGCTCCATACGCCCCTCAAGCGTACGCGTCTACCGATTCCGCCACCTGGGCTAAATTGTTAAACATCATGAAGTGCCGAAGAGAGGACTTGAACCTCCATGAGCTTGCGCTCACACGTACCTGAAACGTGCGCGTCTACCAATTCCGCCACTTCGGCTCAATCAGAAGACATATTGTATCAGAAATAGAGCGGCAATAGGATTATCTTACTTAAGTAAAGCTAGGTAACGATCGAACCTTTTAAACTTATGACAAAAAGCTTTAATAATAATATCTCGAGAGTCTTCAATATCAAAAGAAGTGGTATTAATAGTTAAGTCGTAAGCGTTGGCTTTGGTGATGTTTTGACTAAAATATTGACTCACAAACTCACGGCGTTCTTTTTCTACTTCAGCAATTCTTTTTCTAGCTTGTTGGTTGGTGTAGCCTTCATAATCAATCGAGCGTTGGACTCTGACTTGATAGGGGGCGGTAATTCTAACGTGAAGACCATGAGCAAAGGGGGTGACAAAGTTGCTGCCTCGGCCCAAAAGCACACAGTGGCCTTGGTGGGCATAAACTAAGAGTATTCTAACTAGCTCAGAGACATACTTCAGATCATCGACGTAATCTTCATTTAAAAGAGCATGGACCATGTCATTAATAGCACTCCGCTTTTTTTCATCAATGGCCATAATGACCTCTTTGCGTTTTTTGGTAGATTTGGCAATTTCCTCAACTATTTGTTTATCAACCAAGGTAAAACCTAATTTTTCCGCTACCAACTTCGCGATGGGAGCGCCACCACTACCTGGCTCACGAGAAACAGTAATATAGGGTTTTACAAATGCTGCTTCATCTGAGAGTTCTGCGGGGAGAAATGATCGATCTTTAAGGTTGAGACCTTTGATGATTTTATTGATGAGAGGATAATAGTGAATGCCCATGCTAAAAATAAATTATAACACTAATTACAACCTTAATAAAAATTCTTCGAAACTCTTATTGTTTTCGAAGTAAAATAAATGCTATATTAGCATAATGAAAAAATGTTCAAAATGTAAAAAAAAATTAGATGAATCTAGTTTCAATTGGAAAATTAAAAATAAAAAAAGAGCAGCATACTGCCGAAATTGTTCAAGAATGTATGTTAAAAAACATTATGATAACAACAAGTCGTATTACCTAAAAAAAGCAAAAAAATGGAATTTAAAATATAAAAAAAGAGTCACTAAATTTCTTGGAGATTACTTTAACAGTCACCCATGCATAGACTGTGGTGAAAAAGATATCTTAGTATTAGAATTTGACCATAAAGATCGAAATAACAAAAATAGTAACATTAGCAGTATAATACGCGATAGATTATCGATTGATAAATTGAAAAGTGAGATAGAAAAATGCGAGGTAAGATGTACCAATTGTCATCGAAGAAAAACAGAAATAGAGAATAATAGTTGGAAATTAAAATATAGCGCCAGTAGCTCAGTGGATTAGAGTACTCCGCTTCGAACGGATTGGTCGGGGGTTCGAGTCCCTCCTGGCGCACATTAATTCTAAAGTCACTAACTCACAAACGGGTCGGTAGCTCAGTTGGTTAGAGCGTCTGCCTCTTAAGCAGAATGTCGTGGGTTCGAATCCCACCCGACTCACCAGTTACCATTTTTAACCCCGAACTGTTTTGTTTGGGGTTTTGGTTTATCTCTAAATTCTTTAGAAGTGACGACATCATAAAGAATCTCAATCGGAAGTCTCAATACAATCGAAATTGAATATGGAATTTGTTGGTCTTGCTTTTTTCTACCAGCAACCTTGTCCTCATCTGTAACTGACCTAGAATAAACTACAATATCATCAATTAAAAAGTGAGCAATTTCAGCCATTTTCTCTTTATCTTTTGAGATTTCATCGATTGCTTTGGAGTATTTATCATTAAAGACATCAAAAGCCTTAATATAACCCATAGAAACGCTTTGTTGATTGATTTCGAAGGTTAGTTCTTCAATCTTTTGCTTTGATTTAATTTCTCTTTCTCTAATCCGCTTTATTTTCTTTTTTAACTCATCAGTATCAATATAAGAAAGCTCATGCTGTTCTTTTAGTCTTTTAATTCTCTGAGGTAATTCATTCTGAAGTTTAGTTAAATCTTTTTTATTCTTTTTCAAAATATCAACTCTTAACTGATTTGATTTGAGCTTCATTTGATGCTCATA
>Ga0307990_1001108_pt1 | contig 22964 bp, 23 predicted proteins | sample EllFjometagen129_FD_203168 | JGI IMG/M metagenome (GOLD analysis project Ga0307990, IMG submission 203168) | Marine microbial communities from Ellis Fjord, Antarctic Ocean - #129 | ecosystem: Environmental > Aquatic > Marine > Unclassified | place: Southern Ocean | collected 2014-10-08
ACGCTTAATCGCTAGAATTACTTCTTTCGATCCAAGGACTCGCTACCCGGTGGCTGGCCAGCCTTCCGGAGCGGGATTCGCACCCGCTTGAATATGCGACCTAGGCCCGGCCGCACTAACTATTCAGGTACCCACCATAAAGCTACAGCTAATACACTAATTGCGACGAACTTTGCTTCGCCCTCATAGATGGGAGGGCGCGCACACCCAAGGGTGCTTCCTCGCTCCGCTCACAGCGAAGCCTGGGGTGCTAGCGCACCTTTTACCAGCAATGACCCCAAGCCTGGTGGTTTGTGTGAGCGGCACCTGAATAGTTACCTCCCCAGCAAGGTTTGGCGAACAGGATTAATACCGGAAAGAAGTATAATAAAAACAACCAGGATAGTAGCCATATTACAAACCTGTACTCTCAGGCCACGAACAACCGGCTTCAAAGCCACACGTTTTCTATATTTTTGTCGAGAGTTGGCAAGCAGGCCCGATCCTGCCACCACCAAGATCGACGGCAAAACACAGCAACAGTGCAGTTTGGCAAATAAAATAACCTACGGATAACGTCTGGTACAATTGTTGTAGATAATTTTGCTAAGGTTTGGCCAACCAAAAAATTATATTTATTTTAAAACTTAAAAGGAGATTAACCAAATGAAAAAGATCAAAGTTCTTTTCGCACTTATCTGTTTCGCCCTGATGGCAAGCATGACTCCCCTGACATCCCACGCTGACATTGAAAATTTGGTCATTGATGTGGCACCGCACGTCATTAACCTCGGTAGCAGTAGCACATGGGTGACCGTACACACCAACATTCCTTATGGTGCTGTTGATTGTAGTACAGTTACCTTAAATGTACTTCCCTTAGGTGGAGATACCTTAGGTGAAGTTACCATTGAATTATGTCTTGAGGATGATCGCGGCAACTTTGTCGCCAAGTTTGAAATGTACAATGTTAGAGCTCTATTTGGAACAGAAGATCCGATTGATGGCGAGTTTACCTTTGTACTGAAGGGAACGACAGATACAGATCCGGTGGCATATTTTTCCGACGGCCAGAATATCAGGGTGTTCAACAACATTGGAAAGCCCGGCAAGATGTAGATCCATAATCACTGATACATCAACCATCACCAGTTTTATCAAGGGAGACCGTTCCGGTCTCCCTTTTTTTACAGCCCGAGTAACATGAGTAATGCGAGGGCCCGCCGGTGGGCGGGGCCGGGGTGGAGGTCGGACCAAACAAACCTCTTGAAATGATAAAGAATAAGTCCGGAAAGGGAACGGGGTCAGAAACGGGGTCAGCAGGAGTGGGGTCACAGGAACGGGGTCCACAGGAACGGGGTCCACAGGAACGGGGTCAGGCCTGACTAATGGGTACTTTCATTTATTTCAAATAATTGGGGTCGCAAATAATTGCGCAAATAATTGGGGTCGGAGTAAAATTAAACTAGTGAATAAAGTCGTTTAGGAATATCAATGTATTTCCCAAGTTAATATTGACGAGGGCAAGGTCTAACGGCAATCAATCTCTACCAACAAGAGCTTCTCTGCGAATAGGGTGAAGTTGTTACGTTTATTGAGCGAACACCTTTAGCTTAAGTTTAATAAAAAACAACTACTCTCCTGTGAAAATTTGAAGCCCGGCACTCATAATGCGGGGCTTTCTTATTTGTGAAAATAGGCTGAATAATTACTATTCGCCTACGTTATTGGTTGACATATCAGTCGTAACGCACGACATTAATCTGACCTTCCGCTCGCCACTGGTCAAATTTACGCCGCAAGAAAATTTTGAAACGACGACGACTGGGCGGCCACAACAAGAGGATTCCCATAGTGTCCGTCAAGAAACCGGGAGTCAGCAGTACCATTCCGGCAACAAAAATAAGCCCGGCGTCAAGCATCTCTTCGGCTGGCGTCACTCCCTGATTAAGACTTTGGCGGATCTTAAACATCGTCTCCGCCCCCTGCCAGCGGGCCAATCCGGCCCCGACAATTCCAGTCAAAATCACTACCAGAAACGTATTAAACAACCCGATAGCGCCCCCAAGGCGAACAAAAAGATAGATTTCAAGTGCCGGAATCAGGGTGAAAGCAAGAAAAAGTTTTAACATTGTTTACCACCTGCAAATAATTCTGAAATTAAAAAACTCCGTTCCTCAGTATAGTGCATACGAATCTGAAAAATGTCAAGGGAAGTTAAATTGCAACAATTTTAAGCTTTTCTCATAAAAATACTTGATTTTTCGAAAACAAACTAATATTATCAAGATTAGACCTCAAATTAAAAATCAAGCCTAAATATTTTCACGTCGGTTCGAATACGACACAACAAACATATCGAAATCACTGGATTCCGGCTTTCGCCGGAATGACATTTTAAAAGGAGTAAGTGCCATGTGGGAATACACAGATAAAGTAAAAGAGCATTTTTTAAACCCAAGCAACGTCGGTGAAATTGAAAATCCGGACGGCGTCGGTGATGTCGGCTCCCTCTCATGCGGCGACGCCCTGAAACTAACTTTTAAACTTGACGACCAGGGACTTATAGCTGATGCCAAAGTCAAAACCTTTGGCTGCGCCAGTGCCATCGCCTCAGGTTCGGCTTTGACTGAGATGATGATTGGCAAAACCATCGAAGAGGCGGAAAAAATTTCCAACCAGCATATTGCCGATTACTTAGGGGGGCTCCCGAAAGAAAAGATGCACTGTTCAGTAATGGGGCATGAAGCTCTAGAAAAAGCAATTGCCTGCTATCGTGGCACCCCGATCGAAGAAAAAGAGGGAACCGTTATCTGCGAATGTTTCGGCGTAACTGACCTTGAGATCATTAAGGCAATTCAGGAAAACCACCTGAAAACAGTTGAAGAGGTGACCAACTTCACGAAAGCTGGCGGAGGCTGTGAACGCTGTCACGGTGATATCGCCAAAATCATTCTCGAAGTTCAACACAAACCGCAGCTGGAAGAGAAAAAGGAACTCTCAAATATCCAGAAAATGCGCCTCATCGAAGAGACCATCGAACGTGAAATTCGCCCCTCACTACAGCTCGACGGCGGCGATATTGAGTTAATCGATATTATTGGCAACCGCATATTGGTCGCCACACGCGGCGCCTGTTCGGCTTGCAAATCCGCCCCCATAACTTTGAAAAACCTGGTTGAAGCCAAACTCAGAGAATTTGTCTCTCCCGATCTGGTGGTCGAGGAGGTTTCCAAATGAACCCAATCTACGTTGACAATAACGCCACCACCCGGGTTGCTGATGAAGTTTTCAAGGTAATGCAACCGTACTTCTGTGAACTCTACGGCAATCCATCCAGCATGCACTCTGTCGGCGGCCGCGTCGGCCCCAAGCTGAAAGAGGCTCGCAAACAAGTTGCAGATTTATTGGGAGCCCATCCCGACGAGATTATCTTTACCAGTTGCGGCACTGAAAGTGACAGTACAGCGATCCATGCCGCCCTGGCCGTCGACCCCGGCAAACGTCATATCGTCACCAGCCGCGTTGAACATCCGGCCATCGGCTCTCTCGCCAGTACCTTAAATAAACAAGGTTACCGAGTCACTGAAATCGCGGTTGATGGCGATGGCTGCCTCGACATGGGGGCCCTCGAAGAGAGCCTGACACCAGACACCGCCTTAGTTTCAATCATGTGGGCCAACAACGAAACCGGGGTTATTTTTCCGGTGGAAGAGATTTCCCAAATGTGTCGGCAACGAGGCATTACCTTTCATACCGACGCAGTTCAGGCCGTCGGCAAATTGCCCATAAATTTAAAAGAGAGTGCCATCGACATGCTTTCCATCTCCGGGCATAAACTACATGCCCCGAAAGGAATCGGTGCACTTTATGTACGCAAGGGCACCAAATTTTCACCGTTTATGATTGGTGGTCACCAGGAAAAAGGCCGCCGGGCCGGAACTGAAAACGTGCCCGGAATTATCGCTCTGGGCAAAGCCTGCGAACTGGCTGGCCAGAACCTGCATGAGGAGAACACCCGGGTTCTGGAACTGCGTGACCGCCTCGAGACTGAACTCATCAAGCAAATCCCCGACGCCAAAGTTAACGGCACCACCAAACAGCGCACCCCGAATACCACAAACATCAGTTTTGCCAACATCGAAGGTGAAAGTATTCTCTTAATGCTTAACGAATTCGGCATCTGTGCCTCATCTGGTTCAGCCTGCACTTCGGGCTCTCTCGAACCCTCTCATGTCATGCGGGCTATGGGAGTACCTTTCACCATGGCCCACGGCTCAATCCGTTTCAGCTTAAGCATCTACAACAGCAAAGAAGATATCGACGAGATTATTAAACAACTGCCGCCAATTGTTAAACGGCTGCGGGAGTTGTCACCTTTTTCTTAATACGGAGCATTTAGCGCCATGTCAGATAGACAACTTTTTGATGATTGCCAAAATCCGGCCATCCACCTGGACCGCCGCCGGCAGGAGTTGCATAAGGTTGCCAACCAACTGACCAAAACCTGCCTCAGTGGAGAATGTTTTGAGCATCTGGCGCCACAACCGATTCCTCTGCGCGATGAAACTATCAGAATTATCAAGCAGGCCCGCAACATCCTCTTTCCTGGCTATTTCACCCAGACGAGGATCGACCCGGTTAATCTCAAATACTACCTAGGGCAACAGCTTTCCGAGCTCCATGAAATGCTCGGAAACCAAATGATACTGGCCATTCGCCACGACTGCCTGCGCTATCATGATAGTTGCGTAAACTGTGAAGAGCGCGGCCTTGATGCGGCTACCGATTTTGTCAAACAACTGCCCGGCTTACGCCAGATCCTAGCCACCGATGTCCGCGCTGCCATCGAGGGCGACCCGGCCGCCAAGAGTGTCGACCAGGTTATCTTCAGCTACCCCGGGCTCTTTGCAATCTCGATCTACCGGATGGCGCACCTGCTCCACCATCTCGAGATTCCACTCCTGCCCAGGATGATGACCGAATATGCCCACAACCTGACCGGTATTGACATCAACCCCGGGGCCCATATCGATGAAAGTTTTTTCATCGACCACGGCACCGGAATTGTCGTTGGCGAAACCACCAGAATCGGCAAACGGGTTCGGATCTACCAGGGGGTCACTTTAGGCGCCCTCTCTCTGCCTCGAGATGCCGGAGAAAGCCTGCGTAACACCAAACGCCATCCCACGATTGAAGATGAAGTTATTATCTATGCCGGAGCTACTATTTTAGGTGGTGAAACCGTCATCGGCGCCCGTTCGGTAATTGGCGGTAACGTCTGGCTGACCGCCTCGATCCCGCCCGACACCAAAGTCCTGCAGAACCCCCAGGAACCGGTTTGCAAAGGGGGAGCAATCGGAAAAAATTAGACTACAGGCAACTGATGGTGAAGTAAAAACTCTGCCCGGCTGGTCGTGTTCCAAAGCGTTTCACCCCTTAGCCCTGGTTATCCATCAACAATTGTAAAGAACACTTTGGACTCAACACCTGATTGGAACCATTGCCAGCGCCTGCAAAAAACCCAACCTGGCAAGAGTTTCTTGCCATTATTAAATAAACCCCAACCTTCCAGGCAAACAGAAATGGATCAAAAATTTGTGATCTCAGACGAATATATTGAGTTAAACAAGCTCCTTAAAGCCAGCGGCCTATGTGATACCGGGGGCCAAACTAAAATGGTCATTGAAGATGAGTTAGTCACCGTCGAGGGAGCAACTGAAACACGTAAACGAAGAAAAATTAAAGCTGGTATGATCGTTAAATATAACACCCATAGTATCAAAGTCGTATGCAAACAAAATTGAGTTACTATTATGCATGAACGTCAGAAAAACTTTAAACGTCCCCCTCTAAAATTTCAACCTAGAGGGCTTTCTATTCTCTATGAAGACAAAGACATTCTGGTTGTTGACAAAACAAATGGTCTTTTAACCGTGAGCACGGATAGAATTAAAGAGAACACAGCCTATTACCTCTTAAATGACTACGTCCGCAAAGGGGCACCAAAATCAAAAAATCGGGTATTTATAGTCCACCGTCTCGACCGAGATACTTCAGGGGTTCTCGTTTTCGCAAAAACTGAACCAGCCAAGCATTACCTTCAGGATGAGTGGCCAAGATTTCAGAAAAAGTACTACGCCGTAGTCCATGGAGCTCTACCGCAAAAGGAGGGCTTGATCACCTCATTTATTGCCGAAAACAGTATTCATAAAATGTATTCTGTGGCTGATCCTCAAAAAGGTAAACTTGCTAAAACCGGCTATAAGGTTCTACAGGAATCTTTAAAATACAGCCTTCTCGAAATAGACCTCATTACCGGCCGGAAAAATCAGATTCGGGTGCATTTTTCAGAAAAAGGTTACCCTGTAGCCGGCGATAAAATATATGGAAAAAAAGAGAAAGGTATTAAAAGGCTTACACTGCATGCAGGCTCCATCACCATTGCCCATCCCTATTCAAAAGAGATGATGACCTTCGAGGCAAAAATTCCGCACTACTTTAAAACTCTTGTTAATAGTTAACGATTCAGCTGCGAATTTGTGGCATAAAACCAAGCTAAGGAGGAATAAATGAAGAGAATAGCTCTCGTTTCATTATTTATATTATTTATAGCAATCCCTGCAACAGCAGCGGCGGCAGACGGGATGATTAATGTCAAAAGCTCCTATACTGTTGAGAAGACGGCCGCTCGCATGGAGAGTATTTTAAAAGAAAAAGGGATGACTATATTCAATATCATAAAGCATTCCGAGGGTGCCAGCAAAGTCGGCATAGAACTACGAGACACGCAATTAATAATATTCGGCAACCCCAAAGTGGGAAGCCCTCTGATGCAATGCCAGCAAAGTGTTGCTCTTGACCTACCCCAAAAAGCCTTGATCTGGGAAGACAACAAGGCTAACGTCTGGATATCGTACAACGATCCCAGATATCTACAAAAAAGACACCGTCTAACCGGGTGCGACAAAATCATCGCAAAAATAGAGAACGCACTGGCTGGCATCACCAAAGCTGCATCATCGAAATAGGGATGATATTTTAAGGACATATTTTGCACAATAGAGAGATTACAATGAATAATCTGCCTGAGTTGAGGATAGAAAACGGATATATACCCGGCTCAATTGGCAGAGTTGCAGAACTGCATGGAGCCTACTACCACGAACATTGGGGCTTTGGGATCTATTTTGAAGCCAAAGTCGCTACTGAGCTTGCGGTGTTTCTCCAACGCTACAATAAAATCCGCGACGGTTTTTGGCTGGCCATAATAAATGGTCGGATTGAAGGTTCAGTTGCCATCGATGGGATTAATGCCGAAGATGAAGGTGCCCATCTAAGATGGTTCATTCTTTCTGATACGCTTAAGGGTAAAGGGGTGGGCCGAGAGCTTCTCGGAAAAGCCCTTGCTTTTTGCAAAATCAAGGGCTACCAAAAGGTCTATCTCCAAACCTTCGAGGGGCTTGATGCCGCTCGACACCTGTATGAAGAATTCGGCTTTAAACTTATCAAACAGAAAAACGGCAAGCAATGGGGTACTGCGGTAAATGAGCACTATTTCATATTAACAACCGAATGAAGGGTACCTCGAAAATAAATAAGATTTGATTTTAGAATTTTCCAGAGAAAAAAGGCCCTCTATAAAATGTTTCTGCTTACATCACGTTGGAAACTGGTAATTATTATCGGGATAATCCTGAGCACCGGATTTGTCTCTGTAAACCTTGCCAGCTACTACGTCTCCAGCAACTCTGTACGCTCAGCCCTGATCAACAATGAACTACCGTTGACCAGTAACAATATATATTCGGAGATTCAGGCCAGCCTGCTGCGCCCCATCTATATATCTTCACTGATGGCCCATAACACCTTTGTTAAAGACTGGATGCTTGAAGGTGAAAAGAAAACCGAAAAAATCATTAAATATCTAGCTGAAATCAAGGACAAATATAAGGTCTCCTCAACCTTTCTGGTTTCGGCAAAGACCCACCGCTATTACCACTCTGACGGAATTCTCAAAAACATCTCAAGAAAGGTGCCCAAAGACAATTGGTTCTTCACGATGGAATCCCATACAGGAAACTACCGGGTCGAGGTAGACAATAATGAAGCAAATCGCAACCATCTGACTATCTTTGTCAACCATAAACTCTACGACTATAAGGACAACTTCACCGGGGTTACCGGCCTGGGACTGGACGTCGTCAACGTCGCCAAAATGATTGATCGCTACAAGGAAAGTTACCAGCGCAATGTCTACTTTGTCGATCGTCTCGGAGAGATCAAAAGCCACCCGGAAAAGTCTTTGATTGACAAAGTCAACATCCAGAAAAAGGCCGGCATTGACACGGTTGCGAAGGAGATATTAAGCGGCAAGAGTGGTTTTCTGACGTATAAAAATGGGCGAGAAAACATTTTACTTTCATACCGCTACATCCCGGAGCTGGACTGGTTTCTGCTGGTCGAACAGAGAGAAGATACCGCCCTCAAACCGATCCGTGATGCCCTTTACTCTAACCTGCTGATCAGTGCGGCAATAACCCTGCTGGTGCTGCTGATCAGCAGCTTCACCATCCACCGTTTCCAGTTTCAACTGGAGGCCTTGGCCAAAACCGACAAATTAACCGGCTTGATTAATCGCCAGTATTTCGATGTCCTCTTCGCCCACACCTTAGATAACATCGGCCGCCATACTGACGGCCTCTCTCTGGCCCTCTTCGATTTGGACAATCTTAAAAAGATCAACGACAGCCAGGGGCATCTCGCCGGTGACCGAATCTTGAAATCCATCGCCTCATTGGCCAAGGGACATCTCCGCAAAAGTGATATAATCGCGCGTTGGGGCGGGGATGAATTTGTCATCCTTTTTCAGAAATGTGATGCGGAAACGGCAATTTGTCTGATGAACAAAATTCGTGAACATATTTCTACCACCCTCAACGAAGGAAAAAGCAACTCCAAAGTCTCCATCAGTGCTGGAGTTGTCGGATACGAACCAGGCGATAACGGGGACACATTGCTGGCGCGTGCGGACAAATACCTCTATAAAGCGAAACGAAAAGGACGTAATCTGGTTGCGGGTGTAATCGACAAACCGGATCAAATGACAATTGTCAAGCTCCAGAGAAAGTAATTTAAAGCACTATAAGGGTGCAAAAAGCTAAAAACCTGTATTTCTTGTTTGTGTTTATGAAACCAGCCGTTATCATTATCTCCGTTTCATTCGTGCTCTATGCAACTTTTTGCGCCATCATGTATTTAACCCAGCGCCGCCAGATCTATTTCCCCACGCCGGAGTCACAAAACCAAGCAACTGAAAGCTTTTATTTAGCAGTTTCCGGCGTATCTATAAAAATCTGGTCGTTACACAAAATGCATGAACCGGCAATCATCTACTTTGGCGGCAATGCCGAGGATGTTGCGGTCAATCTTACCGGTTTTGACCAGCTATTTCCGGATTATGCTATCTATCTGGTCAACTATCGAGGCTACGGCGGCAGCAACGGGAAACCGTCTGAAAGCGCCCTCTGCACCGACGCCGTCGCCATATTTGACTTCATAGCCAAAAAACACCCTCACATATCAGTCATTGGCCGCAGCCTGGGCTCTGGCGTGGCCGCTCACCTGGCCTCGCAACGCCCGGTCGAAAAACTGACTTTAGTCACCCCGTTTGCCAGTCTCGCAGGTGTTGCCCAAGCGCACCTGCCCTTTCTCCCCGTCTCATTTTTAATTAAAGACAAATATGATAGCGCCGCCTTAGTGCCCAAGATCAAAGCCCGGACACTCATAATAATCGCCGAAGATGATGAGATAATACCTCGCCGACAAAGTGATAAATTGAGCGAACAGTTCACCGGAAAACCTTATGAGGTTACAGTTATAGCCAAAGCCGGTCACAACACCCTGGACAATCATGCTCATTACAACAAAACTTTAGAAAAGTTTTTTCACTGATAAACTATCCAGTTGCGGCGCCTGACAAAATGTTTCCTTGACTCTTAAATATGAAAAGTGTAGCAAAACTATAGAGAACTTTTCCCTCACCATACATAGCGCTTAACCTTTCAATTTCAATCGGATTTATTTGTCATGAGCTCTTCCCGTCACCCCCAAATCACCAACTTTTTCCACATCGCAACAATCAGCTTTATCGCTTTAACCATTGGCGCCGTCTCAGCATTCGCGCAAGAGACTTATTCACTTAAAAAGTGTCTGAATCTCGCCCGCCAACGTAATCCCCAAATTCAACTCCAGCATTTCCAAACGATTCAGGCCGAGGAGTTGAGTAAATCCGCAAAAACCGAGTTTCTCCCCAAACTTGAAGCCGGCTACTCATTCATGTATCGAGACAAGATCAACTCCTACGATATCGAAGGTTTAAGCTTTCCCGCCAATACCCACGATCTCTACAATCTTGACATTACTCTGACACAGCCCCTATTTACTGGTTTCAACATTATTGAGAACTATCGCCTGGCCCAACTCGGGATTAAACAAGCCCAGGCCGAAGAGGAGCTCGCCCGCCTCGAAATCACCTTCGAAACAGTGGCGGCCTACTTCAGCTACCTCAAACAACTTAAATTTGCCGAAACTGCAACCCGCACGGTAGCCCGCCTAGAAGCCCAGGCTCGCGATTCTCAGCTCTTTTTCGACAATGAACTGATCCCCTTAAATGATCTCCTCTACTCCAAGGTCAAACTGAGCCAGGCCCTACAACAGCAACGCCGCGTCAAAACCGGGGTCTTGATCAAGCGAGCGCAACTGTCAACCATTATCCAGATTGATCGCGACAGTAATTTCACGATTGCCGACAAACCCACGCAAAAAACCATGAATTTTTCACTTAACCAAGCGACCGCTATCGCCCTCTCGAAAAGACCGGAACTACGCCTCGCCAACTACGCCATAACCTCAGCCGGACATCAGGTGAAGCTGGCCCAAAGCGACTACTATCCCAACCTCTCTCTGCAGGCCAGTCACACCCGCATGGGTGATAAATTTACGGTCGACGGTGACGGCATCACTTCAACCCCCTACAATACTTTTGTCTCGATCGGTGCGACTTGGAAACTCTGGGAATGGGGCCGGCGGGGCCATCAGGTAAAAAGTGCTCAGGCGGGTGTCGAAGGGGCCCGCCGGATCTTGAAACAAGTCGAGGACGAGATTGCGTTAGAGATCAAAAACAATTTTGAAAATGCCACCACTTCTTATCGCAATATCGCCACGGCCGCCGAAGAGGTTGAACTCGGTAAAGAGAATTATCGGGTTACCAAACTGAGATACAACAACCAACTCAGCACGGCCACTGAAGTCCTTGACTCGCAGGCTGCTTTAACTGAAGCTGAAGCGAGCTACTACAACGCCCTCTACGAATACAACATTCAGCTGGCCGGTCTGGCCCGGGCCACCGGTGCAGAAAATTGGCAGGCCATCAACTCAACCCAAGCGGACAAACATCAATAATCCCCCCAGACCTCCGCAGGCGGGGCCATTGCTTGACTATGGCGTATCTTGATGTATGTCTTTTTGTTTCTGACCAAGCCTGATAAAAGGAAATAGCATGAAAAAGTCAATTCGCATACTCTACAAAAAAGAGTGGTGGGTAATCTTTTTTATCCTTGGTTTCTTCTTTATAAATTACCCGATCATCCATATTTTCAATAAAGATTTCATGATCTTCGGCTATCCTGCATTCTATCTCTACCTGGTGGTGGGATGGTTCTGCTCGATCATGGTAATTTTCATCTACGCCTGGCTCTCCAGCCACAGGCAGTGATCAGCGGGCAGCGGGCAGCGGGCAGCGGGCAGCGGGCAGCGGGCAGAATAAAAGCACTTGCCTCTGAATAGTGTCAATTAAAAACAAAAAATTACGTGTACCATTTGGTTCTCGATCTATTACAGAGTCCTCAACCCTGATAACTGACGACTGACGACTGATCAATGACGACTCGAAAAAACGGAGAGGGTCATCGACTATAACCCCCGCTATCTACTGATCACCGGAATTTCTCTGAGCTACCTGCTTTTTCTCTTTGCGGTCGCCTATTATGCCGACTTGCGTAAACTCAAAGGCAAGAGCATTGTTGCCAACCCTTACATTTACGCTCTGACCCTAGCGGTCTACTGTTCATCCTGGACTTATTACGGCAGTGTTGGCGAGGCTACCAACACTGGTTTCAAATTTATCACAATCTATATCGGACCGACCCTGACCGCTTTTGCCTGGGGCTTCATCTTACGCAAGATGATCCGCATAACCAGAGAAAACAACATCACCTCACTTGCCGATTTCATCAGTTCCCGTTACGGCAAATGTTCATATCTCGGTGCCCTCGTAACCATCTTCGCGATTATCGGCATCATGCCCTATATCGCCCTGCAGCTCAAATCGATCTCGACCACTTTTGAACTCCTTGCTCATCACCCCGAGTTCCGGCCCGGCCTCCAGGAATTTGCGACCAGCTCCTCCTCCGGCTATCTGGAACACCCCTTCTATCTTGACACAGCTTTCTACATCTCCTTGGTACTGGCTCTTTTTGGTGCCCTCTTCGGCGCCCGACACCTTGATGCCTCAGAAAAACATGAAGGCATGGTTGCCGCCATCGCCATCGAATCGATAGTTAAACTGCTCGCCTTTTTCATCGTCGGCCTCTTTGTCACTTATGGCATCTTCGACGGCTTCAAGGATATCCTGACCCAGATTGCCAACCATGAAGTCTATAAGAAACTGCTGTTGATCAACACCTCACCGTCCAACAGTTACCAGTCGTGGTTCACCATGATCATCCTCTCGATGTCGGCAATCATGTTTCTGCCACGCCAATTTCATATGGCCGTTATTGAGAACCAGCGTGAAGAACACATAAAAAAAGCGATGTATCTCTTCCCTCTCTATCTTTTTCTGATAAACCTCTTCGTCATTCCGATCGCCTTCGGCGGCCTGCTTGAGATCGGCGGTCCCTCTTCGATTGCCGACACCTACGTTTTGACCCTGCCCCAGCTGCACTCCCAACAATCCCTGTCAGTTTTAGCTTTTCTCGGCGGCCTCTCGGCCGCAACCGGCATGGTCGTCGTCTCTTCAGTCACTCTAAGCACAATGCTGCTTAACCATCTGATCATGCCGCTACTGCTGATTTTTAAAGTCAAGACCGATCTCTCTTTCTGGCTGATCCATTTGAAACGTCTCGGTATCCTGCTGATTATCTTTCTCGGCTACCTCTTTTTTCGCGTCATCGGCGATTCTTATATGCTGGTTAATATGGGGCTCATCTCCTTTTCAGCGGCAATCCAGACAGCCCCTGCCATGATTGGCGGCCTCTACTGGAAAAAAGGCACCCGTTATGGGGCCATTGCCGGCCTCTCCTTCGGCTTTAACTTCTGGTTTTACACCTTGATGGTCCCCTCTTTTGTCTACTCCGGCTGGCTGCCGGGCTCAATTTTGTTAGATGGACCCTTTGGTATCTGGTGGCTTAACCCGATCGAGCTCTTCGGTCTTACGGGTTTTGATTTCTACTCTCACTCCCTCTTCTGGTCACTGACCAGCAATACCATTGCCTATCTGGCCGTCTCTCTGATCGGCCCCCAGAATGAGATCGGCCACCGGCAGGCGGATAAATTTGTTGATGTTTTCAAACCAACGATCGACCGTTTTATCCAGGAAAAACGGTACGCCAACTTTCCGGCTTTGTCTGAGCTAGAGAAGATGATGGCCCGCTTTCTCGGCAAAGACAGGGCCCGACTGGTCTTAGTCAAATTTTTTGCAACCAGTGATTACGCCAACAAGCTCTCCGAGATGAATGATCAGAAACGTATGCAGTTAGCCGCCGAAGTCGAAAAATCTATTGCCGGATCGGTTGGTTCTTCAGCTGCCCGCATCATCTGTGACACTTATATGAAGGCCTTAGGCTCAGAGATGGAGAATGTCTTTGATATTTTCGGCAAGATCTCCCTCTCGCTGGAAGCCAGTCAGGAGGAGTTGCAACAACGTATCAAAGAGTTGTCGGTACTCTATGAAGCGAGCCGCATGGTCGCCTCGTCACTTAACCCCAAACGGGTCATGGACAACCTCCTTGATCTTTTAGTCAATAAATTCAACGTCGACAACTGCTCGGTTCGCCTGCTTGACCACGATGGGATGCTGCGTATCAAAGCGCAGCACGGCTTAAGGCCGGAATTTGTCAAAACCGCCGAGCGCCAACCCAATATGGAGTGCTACTCTGGCGAATGCTTTCTGACCGGCAAAGTGATTCACGTACCCGATACCGACGAGATCAACAAAGCAATCTCTACCAATCTGATGACCGGCCAGGGCATCAAATCTTTTGTTCAGGCTCCTATCTTTTCAGAACAGGAGATTATCGGTGTATTAAGTGCTTCATCGATGAAGGAAAAAGGCTATTTTTCCGACAAATTTATCGATCTCTTCAAAACTCTGGCGCAACAGTTAGGAGTTGCAATCGGCACCGCCAGACTCTACGACCAGCTTGCTAGATTCAACAAGCAACTCGAGGCTAAGGTCGCTGAAAGAACTATCGCATTGGAACAAAAATCAATTCAACTCGGCCAAGCCAACACCGAGTTGAAAGAGCTTGACCGCTTAAAATCGGAATTTCTCGCCAATATGTCGCATGAGTTGCGCACCCCGATGAACTCAATTATTGGCTACACCCAGCTCCTTATCGATGAGATTGACGGCACCATTAATGAAGAACAGAAAGAAAGCCTCGAAACCGTTGAGCGCAACGCTACCAACCTGCTTGCCTTGATCAATGATATTCTCGATCTCTCAAAAATCGAAGCCGGAAAGATGACAATCTCTTTAAAACCAATCTCACTCGATAAGGTTATCGAAGAAACCTTGACCACCTTGAATCCTTTATTTGAAAACAAAAAACAACATTTCTCCTTGATAAAAGAGGAATCGTTGCCTAAAGTCATCGGTGATGCTGAAAAACTCCGACAAATCCTGATTAACCTGCTTAATAACGCTATAAAATTTACCGATTTTAATGGGAAGATAAGCTTAAAGGCCAAACTCTGGAACAAGCCCCCCCCGACCGGTCTCGACCCCCATAAAAATTATCTCATGGTTGCAGTTGAGGATAGCGGTATTGGCATCAAAACAGAAGACCTGGAACGTCTTTTTGACGAATTTATCCAGCTTGATGCCTCGGCCAGCCGCCAATACGGCGGAACCGGTTTGGGCTTAAGTATCACCAAACGTCTGGTCGAAATGCATAATGGGATAATCCTAGTGAGCAGTCGCTATGGCAAGGGTTCGATCTTCTCTTTTTTTATCCCGGTTGATGAATAAGGAGCAAAGTGTTAAGTTAAAGCGGATAGCGGCGAACTTTATTCGCCGTGAGCGCAAGCGAGGAAGTGCCCTTGGGGTATCCCCGCATCGAGACAATTTGAGAACAGCACTAAATTGTTACAGAAAAAGTTTTGGTAGGAGATAAAAAATAATGGATGAAACAAAAAAGCCGGTCATTCTGGTTGTCGAAGATAACGACGATAACCGCCAACTGGTAATCAAGGTGCTCAGTCGCCGAGACTATGAGGTCGTGGGGGTTGTTGATGGCAAGGAGGCCCTCGAACGGCTCTCGGATGTCAACCCTGATCTTATCTTGATGGATATTAATCTGCCCAACATGGATGGTTATGAAGTAACCCGGCGCATTCACCTGCAAAAAGATTTCGCCGCCCTGCCGATTGTCGCTTTAACTGCCCACGCCATGGTTGGCGATAAGAAGAAAAGTCTGGCTGCCGGTTGCGATGCCTACATCTCCAAACCGATCAATGTCAGGACTTTTCCCGAAACTATTGCCGCGATCCTCAAGGAACACCAGCCATGAGTGAAACCATCCTCATAGTTGACGATAATCTTGACAACGTCAACCTGCTTGACAAAATTCTGAACAAATCAGGCTACCGAACCCTCAAAGGTTACAACGGTGAGGAAGCCGTAAAACTGGCCCGCGAGAAATCTCCAGATCTTATCCTGCTCGATATCATGATGCCGATAATGGATGGCTTTACAGCCTGCGAAATCATTAAACAGGACGAAACCACCAAACATATTCCGATCCTCATGTTGACTGCCAAACTGGAAATAAGCGACAAGGTCAAAGGCTTTGAGATCGGTGCCGACGACTATATCACTAAACCCTTTCATTTCCAGGAACTTCTCGCCCGCATCAAATCCAGACTAAAACTAACCCGGGAACACGACCAGACAGTCTCCCGTGAACGGCGCAAGGCCCAAGACCAAATAGTTGAAGGGGTCGAACATGAAATTCGCAACCCGGTCGTCTCGATCGGCGGTTTTGCCCGCCGCATCCTGGAGGAACTGCCAGATGACGACCGCAAAAAAAAGTATGCCCAAGTAATTCTTAAGGAAACCGAAAGACTCGAACGTATGGTCAAAAAGAGCGTGACCCTGCAAAACCTCACAGCAGGCCACAAAGAAAAACTCGACATTCATACCATAATTGATGAAGCTCTCAAACAAACCATAACCCTTCAAGAAGAACACCAGGTCGTCATCGAACGTAACTTTGCCCCCGACTTACCTAAGCTCCCTCTAAACCATGAAAACATGCTGATAGCCTTCATACAAATTATCAGCAATGGCCTGGAAGCCATTGCAAATGGCGGCAAATTGACCATTTGCACAGCTTCTAACAATAATTCAGATGAGCTTCCCAATCTAGAGATCAAAATCACCGATAACGGACATGGTATTAAGGCCGAAGACCTTAAACGTATATTTGACCCTTTCTTTACCAGTAAAATGTCGGGAGCTGGTATGGGACTGCCGCTAACCCGCAAAATCATAAACTACCACCACGGAACAATCTCAATAAAGAGCCAACCCGACCAGGGAACCAACGTAACTGTCACTCTCCCCATTTAAACGCCAGAGAATCATTATGAAAAAAGAGATGACCGCAACCCAGGACGAAAACATTTTTAAAATCACGATCTGGATCATCTTCCTGATGCTGTTGGTCATTATTTTAAAATCTCTGGCTTTTCTATTTATCCCCTTCAGTATCTCCCTGCTTCTCTGCTACGCCTTAGGCATTCCCATTGATTGGCTACGACGCCTGCACGTCCCCAGCTCTTTGCGGATATTTGTCGTAGTACTCTTTCTGATGGCTTTTGGTTATCTTTTTGGGCGCCTTTTAAGTGCTAATATAATCGATTTTAACGCCCAGCTCCCAATGTTCGAAGAAAAGTTCTGGGGCTATGTTAAAATCATTCTATCTCGTTTTGAGATCACCCCGGACCAAGTCCGGGAAAGTTACTCAGGTTTTGTTTCGAGCCTTGAAGGAACTGACTTTAAATCCGTAGGCTCCTTCGTAAAACGTTTAGGTGGCTCATTTTTCTCTTTTTTAGGTAATGCTGTCTGGGTTGTTCTCTTTATGATTTTTATGTTGGCCGAACAGGATGAATTTTCAAAACGGATTGTCCGGGCTTTTGGCAAGAACGCTTCTATACCGATAATTGAAACCTTAGGCCGTATCAACAAGTCGGTTCAGGACTATTTAGGGCTCAAAACAATGATCAGTTTCGGCACTGGGATTCTGGTCTCTATGACTCTTTTCCTGTTTGGCGTTCCCTTTGCTGTACTCTGGGGGGTTCTCGCTTTTGTTTTGAATTTCATCCCCAACATCGGCTCTATGATTTCGGTCGTACCACCGGTGCTTATTACCCTGTTTCAATTCGGCTCTATCTCAAAAACCTTCGCTGTCTTTGCCGTACTGATTGCTCTGCAAACCGTAGTCGGTAATTTTGTTGAACCGAAAATGATGGGCAAAGGGCTCAACCTAAGCCCCCTGACTGTCCTTTTATCACTACTTTTCTGGGGTTGGATGTGGGGAATCCCCGGCATGCTGCTTTCGGTCCCCTTAACCGCCGCCATCAAAATTGCCTTCGAACAGGTAGAAGCCACCCGCCCGTTTGCCATGATAATGGCGGGTAAATAACAGCTCCATTTTCAGATCTCAAACTGGGGTTTAACCTTTTCCAGGGCACTCTCAATAAAAATAATTTAATTGCTGATGCGGGGTCAATTTCATGAGGTTTATATGAAAGTGAAGCAGATAGTTGAAGATATCTCTTGGATGCCTCATCCCCTGGCTGACGGAGTTAAAATTAAACCCCTGGTTTCGCAGAAGGAGGACGACCTCGATGTGACCTGTATGCTGGTTTTCATACCGGTTGGCAGGGAGGTACCCGAACATATCCATGAAGACCAGGATGACATTCTCTATCCGTTAAAAGGTCAGGCTATGATGTGGGTTGAGGGTACTGGTGAATTTCCGCTTGAACCCGGGGTTGTCGTCCGAGTTCCCAAAGGGGTCCGGCACAAAGTCGTAAAAATTACTGAAGACATTCTTATTTACGATGTCTTTACTCCGGCGCTTATGTGAAAATGGGGGAAATAAGTGAGACGGACTGAACTTTGGAAATTAAAGATATCGGGGGTTGTCGGTGAAATGCTACTTTAAATAATGTAAAGGGCTTATCACTTGGAGTTTTTGGACTTTCAGTCAATAATAGTTAAGTTGACTTGATTCCTCAGGTTATGTTACAGGTATTAGCATACTAATACTCTCCTAAATACCTAAATTTATAGGGCTGAGATGAAAGATATGAATCACTGTAAATGGCCGGATTGCTTTTTAGAAAAGTAACCCGGCCATTTTTATGGGGTAAGCAGTTGGTTGCCAGCTTGAACCAAAAGATGACATTCAGCTTCCGTCAAGAGTAGATGTTTCAACTAATGCACCCCTTTAAACCCAGAAATGGACAAGCAAAATAGAACTTCCCGGTGGTGAGCTTATGGAAATAAAACTAACCATACACAAAATCCTAGTTGTAATATGTCTGGGATACAGAAATCAGCGGCCGCATGGGTTGGCGTCTGCCAACCATAGAAGAACTGGCGAGCCTGGTTGATATCACACAGGATCCGGCATTGGCCGCCGATAACTATTTTACCAACGTACAATCTTCCGGTTACTGGTCTGCGACCACCGTCACCGATGCCACCGATACTGGGGATCAGACCTGGATAGTCTATCTTTCAACCATCGACAGTCTTGGTGATGGCGAAGTCTACAATGTCGACAAAACCGGAATGTATTACGTGCGCGCCGTTCGTTCCGGGCAGTAAGTTACCGGTTTGCATAAATTGCCGGTGGCAGACTAAGGCCGACGCTTCTAGCTACAGATAAGAAGCTTTCGCCGTTTATCTGACCGGTTTTTACTAACAATTTCTGGTTATCAATTTCCAAATCTTAGGAGATTTTACAGTGCATGTTAAAAAGGGATGGCTATCCCAACTTTTGCTGACTTTTATTCTCTTATTTATGACCTCTCTTGTGGCGCAAGAGGTTATTGCCGAAACCACTTTAAAAGATAACATTGAAATGAAGGGTGAACTGTTCATCGAAAATGAAGCCGGGGGAATTACATTCCCTGATGGCAGCCGTCAGATGACGATGCCAAAACCCACCTGGCACCGCACCTTGAACTATGATGTCCGCTTTGAACTGGTTTTAAACGACGATGCCGTCCTTGGCCGTGAAACCGGCCTGGTCTGGCAAAGAGATACCAATAACACGGAGTATAACTGGTACGAGGCTCAGGCCTATTGTTATAACGTGACTATCGGCAACCTTAAGGGTTGACGACTGCCGACGGTAGATGAGTTGGCGACCTTGATCGACCCAGAACAGGAGCTGCCTCCTAGCCTTCCCCTGGATTACCCTTTTATAAACATTCAATATTCTGGCAACGACGCTTACTACATAACGTCTACTGTTTCTCCTACCGGATTAATAATGCTTGTTAATTTTAATACGGGTTTCATCAGCACTACGAATAAAACAACTCCCTATTATGTGCTTGCAGTTCGTTCCGATCTGTGAGGTTTGCTTTACCTATTAGCGGAAGCGATACAGACAGAAAGCTGATTAACGTTACGAGAGGTTTCCAAGTGAAAAGCAAAACAAATTTGCCGTTTTTGACCCTGCAGGTGGTTATGGTGATTATTGTCGCTTCGTTGTCAAGATCTAACACTGCCGCAGAGACGATTCTCAACGACAATATCAATATTGAAGGCGAAACCATGATCACTGATGAAAATGGCGGGTTAACCTTTTTTGATGGGACCCGTCAAACCGGGGCGCCAATACCTTCCTGGCATCAGTCTTTGCCGGCAGCCGAACGCTTTGTTGAGGTTTTATCTAACACCAGCGTACTTGATCGTGAAACTGGCTTAGTCTGGCAAAAAGCCACCAATGATGAAACCTATACCTGGTACAAAGCCCAAGATTATTGCTATAAAGCGGCAATTGGTGGTCGCAAAGGGTGGCGGTTGCCGACTATTGATGAACTCGCAACCCTGATCGATAAGAGCTAGACAGGTGAATTCAAACTGCCGGAAGGTCATCCCTTCACCTCGCCCAAGTCCTATTACTGGTCATCTACCAGCCATACTGATGCTAGCAATGCGTATCGCGTTGTCTAGACTTTCGGCACAGTGGTGTACAATGATAAATCAACTGAGTATTATTCTGTGCGAGCCGTCCGCTCCGGGCACTAACAAAAAGTTATTAATTTTGTAACTAATTATAACTTAAAGAGCTATGCTATTACATATCATAAAAATCTAAATATTGTTGGCATTGCCTTTTTCTTCTACATTACAAACATGAAACGAAAATCTGTTTACATATCACTTCTTTTGCTTTTTTCAGGACTCTTACTTTTCTGCGACAGTTCTGCCTTGGCAGCCCTGGAGGCAGATGAAGTTTTGGTGATCGCCAACAGCTGGGCTGACGAAAGCGTTTCTTTAGCAAACTATTACCTCGAAAAGAGAGGCCTCCCAAAAGAAAATCTGCTGAAGGTCCAGATCGATAAAAAAGAGATCTGCAGTCGCAGAGATTACAAGAAAAAAATATTATCTCCGGTAAAAAAATATCTAGAACGGCGGGAGTTGAAAAATGAACCGCGGGCGATTCGTTGCCTTTTGTTGATGTATGGCATGCCTTTAAAGGTGGCCTCAACCGAATTATCAGCAATCGAAAAAAAACAACAGCGTCTCTTGAAAGAGCAGCAAGATGCATTAAAAAAAGAGCACGAAACGCCGGGGAAAAATGATAGCGAAAAAAAAGATCTGGCTGTAAAACTTAAAAAAGTAAAAACCGCCTTAAAGAGCTTTCACTGGAACCGTGAACTGGCCTCTCTCGATTCCGAGCTGGCCCTGGTTCTGGCTGGCAATTATGAACTGCACGGCTGGCAGTTAAACCCTTCCTATCTTGGTTACCGGGGCCGAAAAATTGCCGACATGCCGGATATCTCCCTGATGGTTGCACGCTTGGACGGACCAACACCGGAACTTGTTAAACGGATTATTGATGACAGCCTGACGGCAGAGAAAACAGGACTTACCGGCACTGCTTTTTTTGATGCCCGCTGGCCACAACCGAAGCAGGAAAAGGCAAAAGAGTTAAAAGGCTATGATTTTTATGATAACTCTATTCACCTGGCCGCCGAACAGATAAAAAAAGATGGTCGCCTAAATGTCGTTATAGATGACAAAAATAAGCTTTTTCAGCCCGGTGAATGTCCCAATACAGCTCTCTACTGCGGTTGGTACCGCTTGGGCCAATACCTGGATGCCTTTGATTGGCAGACCGGAGCGATTGGTTATCATATCGCCCCTCTTTTGTAACCCGTTCAGACTTGGTGGAGAAATCTGAAGATACAAACCGTAAGTAAAAGTTGCATTACTTGAGTTATGAATTTCATCGATAGGCCGAGGTTATCAGGTTTCCGATAAACTTTTCGTTTGCTGTTTGGTGGCAAGGCTGAGATTGGTAATGGCAAGTTTTTGTCATAATTTTTTTAAACGTTCAAGTTACGGAGATTTCACAATGAAACAGAAAAAATCATTACAGTCACTTACCCTAATGGTCTTTTTGGTATTGAGCTTTGTCATGACAAGCCAGGTAGCCGTCTCTGAAATGATTTTCAATGACAACGTCAATATAGAAGGTGAAGTCTTCCTTGAAAGTGATGATTGTGGCATAAACTTTTCTGATGGTAGCCGTCAGACAACGGCGGCATCACCTTTATGGGACCAAGTATTGCCGGCGGATGAGCGTTTTGAGCTGGTCATGGGAGATGCGGCGGTTTTGGATCGGGAAACCGGGCTGGTGTGGCAAAAATTAGCGACTAATTCCAAATACGGCTGGCATGAGGCACAGTCCCAATGTTATGCTTTAGAGATTGGAGGGCGTCAAGGCTGGCGTTTACCAACCATCTCAGAATTATCTACCTTGGTGGAGCCATCTAATACCCATCCGGCATTGCCGGATAATCATCCATTTTCTATTGATGGGATATTTAATTATTATGTTGTTGGCGTTGGTCTTTCCGATGACTTCTGGACATCGACACCTGACTCTGGATCGGAAGTAGATGCATGGTATATCTATTTTGAAACCGGAAAAGCCAAAGCCCATCTGACAACTAATGAGCATTATATACGTGCTGTACGCGCGGCTGAGTGAGTATGTGGGAGAATAGTGATTGAAGGTACGATATCTTTGACGAAAAATGAGTCACTTTTCAATTGTTGGATGCAGGAATACTGGTCAAGGTTTACATCGTTGCATTAATCAATCTACTTGAGGTTGCTAAAGGCAATATATTTTCTGCTAGCCTTTTCTAAGGTTGAGATGTTCTCTAATAGGACTTTGTTACGCGTATTTACGATTAATCTTAAGTTTGCAGTTTGTCCGGATGATTGAATTTGGTACTGGTAAGAATCTCATTGTGTTTTTTTTATCATGGATGTCCCGTTTATTTCGTCAAACTTTCTAATCGTTAGCCACCCTAATAGCACTAAAGTAAGGTGGAAGCTTCAAAAGTCGGGTTCTTCATGGCCGACTAAATACAACAGGGGC
>Ga0307990_1001111_pt1 | contig 22927 bp, 5 predicted proteins | sample EllFjometagen129_FD_203168 | JGI IMG/M metagenome (GOLD analysis project Ga0307990, IMG submission 203168) | Marine microbial communities from Ellis Fjord, Antarctic Ocean - #129 | ecosystem: Environmental > Aquatic > Marine > Unclassified | place: Southern Ocean | collected 2014-10-08
ATCAACCGGCGGTGAAACCAGGCGGGTGATATGCGTCTGATATATTTCCCCTTCTTTTACCGCTGAAAAAAGGAAAGCGTTGAGATAGCCTCCGTGTGCATTCTCCGGGTGTCCATAGTTTCCATCTCCGGATGTGATGGTCCAGACGGTATCATAATCAACAAATTCCTGGGTCCAGCCATTCGGCATCAACCCGCCATGTTCAAAATCTTCTTCCAGAAGATTAACCACTGGAGGTGTCACCGTTAACGAGAACATCTTGGCGAATGTATTTCCTAGATCATCAAGAACCTGAATCACCGGATAGACACGCTGCACCTCGCTGACAACGCCAGATATGAGGCCGTCAGGATAAAGGGTCATTCCAACGGGAAGCGAATTTGAGACAATGCTGTAAATATAAGGTTCGTAGCCACCCTCTGCCTCAAGAGTTAACATATAGGGCTCTTCGATAACTGCATTAGGAAGTGGACTCGAAGTAACAAAACCGTACGGGGTAGTCGGATCCCAGACATTAATGGAATCAACACATACCCCAAAACCATTCTTAGCAATACCAACAAATGAAATATAGACAGAGCGACTTATCTGAGGCAGATCTATGACGCGCTCGGTCCACACATAGACACTGCTGGTATAATTTGTGAGTAAGATCCAATCAGCCTCTAATGTTGTCTTGTAATATACTTCGAGCTCGTCCTGGCTCGTTAAAGTAGGTTCCATATAGTGGCTGAAGGATAGCCTGCCAGCACGCGCCCTCTCACCAAAATCTAAACGCGGTGTGGTTAATCTGGTCTCGACCACGTTATTAGTTGTGGTTGAATGAACACAGATCATATATGGATAACTATGGGCCTCTCCCGGGTAGTTAACGCTGCGGCTGGTATCAACCTGCCAGGGAATCGAGTCTGATTCTGAAAGGTGCTCCTGCTCCCAGCTATCGGGTATGTCACCACCATCCTGGTCAAATCCCTCATAATATGGAACTGTATGCACCGGCAGGATTGTAATGGAATAGGGTGCGGCGGCGGCACCAGTATACTCATTAGAGCAACAGACATCAAAGCTGTATGTACCCTCAAGAGTTGGATACCCGGATATCACACCGGTTGGACTGAATCCCAACCCATCGGGAAGCGCGCCGGTCATGGACCAGACAAGGTTGGTCTCTTCACTGAATACGCCTATACTATAGTTATAATACGTCCATTCTCTTCCATTTGTCAGGTTACCCGGAGTACTCAGGAGTACAGTAGGTGGAGGTTGAAGACCGACTGCATTCCATGCATCTAGTACAGGTTTCACCCAATCGGAATTTAAATCCTCAGCGGCTGACATCCATGCCTTGCGTGCGGCCTTGTAGTCGGTAGAGGGAGTACAATAAACGGAAAGAGTCCTGTATGCAATCTGTTCCGCATTGGTTATGCCGATCCCCGTCACATCATACTCAATGCCTTCATTATTACCGCTACCGCCCTCAGAGAGCAGGTAGAAGAAGAAACTCTGAACACTGTTATTATAATGCACACCACCATAATCTCCAGCACCGAAATACCAGTATTGACCCAGATAACGGCTAGGTTGTTCACCACCGTATCCAACTGTACCCGTGTTAGAGGGGTCTCGCATATCGCGCAATGCGGTTGACTTGAGCCAACAGTCTTCTCCGATCAGCCAGTCGGCCTGTCCAGGATTAGCACCCGGGTAGCTTGACCTGTCATCCGGCTGGTATTTAAACTCCACACAGGTTCCGAATATATCGGAAAAAGATTCATTAATTGCGCCTGACTCATCCTGATATATGAGAGCAGCGGTATGCTCTGTCACTGCGTGAGTGAACTCATGGCCGGAAACATCGAGCACAGCAAGACCGTTAGCGATTTGACCATCCCCATCGCCGAAGAAAAACTCCTGGTAATAAGGACTCCAGTAGGCATTCACCATTTCGGTGCCCTGATTATCGAGTTGGTGCATGTTTGCCACTGCCAAAGCACCTTGGTCATCAAAGCTGTTTCTTCCATGAGTATCAGCAAAATATTTTTGAATTAAATTAAAATTCTGGGCAGCTGATAGCTCGGTTGGATCTGAATCAGCCCAGTCATCGGTATCCCGATGAGCATACGTACCAGCATCGGGATACCCACTGTCAGCGGCATTATAGATGACCCATCTTTGGGAAATATTGCCGAGGTAATAGACATTATTTTCAAACCATCCCGGCACATCGGTGTATATGCCACCCTCTCCTTCAAGAATATTACCGTAGACCGTGGTGGGTGTTCCACCCATTGATGGAGCATCAACATGCTGAATATTGTTATAGTGCAGTAGCACTTCGCCATTTACAGCATCGATCCAGAAGCGCCACTCTCCAGGTTCTTGACCAGGGTTACTGTGCAAAAGCAGGAATTCATAGGCAAGAGCAGGCTCAACATTACGGGCAAAAATCACAAGTTCAGGGTTCTTGGTAAGTTCCCCAGCAGGAAGCCCTAATTGATTAAGCTCGCTCTGAGCTAGCTGCACTGCCTTATCAGCTGAAATACCCGGCTCAACTTCCGTTGTTATATCTGATACATATTGACCATTGACCTCATATGCAGAATCTTTTTTGTCAAAGTGCACAATTAGATCACCACCGAAAACTCGTAACCCCTTAAAAGTCTGCTTAAGCCTGACATGATGAAAACCCAATGAATCCGAATCAACTCGGTCGACAACCACCTCTTTCTCAGCATCATTAATCTTGAAGATGGGTGCCAAAACATCCATAACTGCGATAGCATCCTTTTTATACGCGCTACCGCCTCGTACGGTCAATCCCTTAACCTTTGAAAACCCCTGTTTTTTACCCAGATTGGCACCCCTGATTGAGACAGGAGTTCCCAACCGAGAGTTCCACTCAGTTTTAATCCCTGATTTTAGCGCTTTTTCAGCGGCATCCAGTTGGTTCCTAGTTGGTTTTTTTGCTTTTGCACGAACTTTACGTCCACTGTTCGACATGGCATTAACATGCGCTTTATTTTCTTCTGCTCTAAAAGCATGTGCGGTACAAACCGTCAGACCAAACACCAGAAGAACCGCGCAGCTCAAAACGTTGCGCAATCTGACCGTTTCAGTTAGTAATCTAGAATATCTATTTGTCATATCGGCGTGTCCCATTCCATCCTCTTCATTTGGATAAAGCCTTCTCCCGCTTAGCAATCTTAAAATCACATCACGGTACTACATATATTTTAATTAAACACCCAGAACTCAGGTGCAGCGGCCTCCGGGTATTAATCCCGGATGCCGCATCTAAACTTCAATCGACTCATTTTCCAAGTCTGACTTTAAAAAAGCCCTTGAACGAATTAACAACTTCAGAGGTTTTAATCTCTTCAACAAGAGTCTTGCAGCCATCCAGCGTTACAGTTCCATTTTCAACCGTGATCCAGTTTGGCGTACTCAGCGATGTTGTGAAATCAACATAATAGCTTACAGACCCATCTGCTGATCCCGACATCAGATTCAACATGCCCTGGCTCAAAGTGGTGTCGCCTTTATCAACATTGACCTCCCACTTCACCTCAGCACCGCCCGAACTCATAGCCAGCCCGGTCAGCGAGAAGTCCAGTTTATCATCAGGGGCGAGGCCCAGCAGCAGATTTTCAGCTACAATCGGCGGCTCAGCAACAGAGGCATCAGTACCCAGCACAAGCTCTTTGATATCATCAATGCCATCGCCATCGGAATCTGTGCTTCCAAAAGCCAGCAGAGCAACTGTACCCGGCCAGGAGCTAATGGCCAGTGGCGGATTCACCTCGGTGTTGCCAAAAGTCTGCGGCCACAAATCAGAGGGGCCGATAGGCTCAAGGAAATCATCGCCCGGGTTCATTTCGTACTCCCATGCATCAGGGAACCAGTCCTGGTCGGTATCATTGTCCTCAATCTGAATGATCACCCTTGGAATATGTGTGCTCATCTCGGTCTCTACAGGTAAGGCGACGTATGGTGCCACCCTTCCTCCGAACAGGTTTTTGTAGATTGAATCTGCACCCATTTCCTTGTCATCAACAAGAACATTCTTACCGTAGTAATTTGCGTAACCCCATGACTCCCAGGCATCACGCTGGTTGTTCTTATTGTAGTCAATGTAGGCCATGATGTAGTACCAACCATTAAACTGACTTGGTGTCAAACCACGCATTACTGCATTGACGTTGGTTGTGCTCATATCCGTCAGAGATCCAATTTCGCTGTCCAGTAATGTATACTGAGATGCAGGCACACCTGTGAAGTCACGGGTTGTATATGCACTAACCTTAACCAGATCCCTAAGATCATCATTGGCCGGACCAAGATACTTCACAACGGCCTCAATCATAGCGTAACCGGATGATTCCATCGGCCTGTTGACATCCAGACGGAACATTTTCCAGTCAGACCAGGCGGCAGTTGCCGGTTGATAGAACTTGGCATCCAGCGGAATAACTCTCCAGGCATAGACCGTGTTGATCGAGAATGTCTCTCCGCTCTCGAGAACATTACCCGCGTGAATCGGGGCCTCCCAGATATACTCACCGGTTTCGACATGCCTTGACGGTGCCTTAAGTGCGCCACTGTAGTAAACTGTGGTGCCTGATGGCGATCCTTTCTTGATCTCGATTGCAAAGGCAGGGTAGTTATCAGGCATGGTCCAGTGGAAGACAGGCCGGGATGAATAAACATATCCGCCATGGATAGGCTTAATTCCATCAGCCAGCTTCGACTGCCACGTAGCAAGAGAATCAAAGGCATTTGTAAAGGTCGTCATAAGGACGGAGTTGTTCGTGGAAGTAACATCACCGCCGAAATAGACTTCATAAACGGCCGCCTGAGTATACTCGGATGCACCATTATCGGTCATACCCCAGTCAAGGGCAAGGTCGCCCTGTTCAAAGAGGTCGCCTTCATGCAGATATGTCCGGTCCATTTGAATATCACGATCCAATACAATCCGGGCTTCAGCTAGACCAGGGGTCTTGGTACGCAGTACCCGCACACGCTGGATTGATGTAGCATCTACAGCGACACCGCCACCGCCAGTGCCAGTGCCACCACCATCGAGCAGAACATCTTCGGAACGCATACCGGTAGTCAGGTCCAGTCTGAGATATCCAGTACGGTAATCGGTGAGTTCAATCTTCATCTGATTGCTGTCCCAGCCAATATCAGTTGCCGGTTGCTCGGGAATTCCGCAAGGCTCACCAGCGTCCCAGGTGCCGCTGGCATCAACGTCGATGAAGGCAAAGAAGTAGTTCAATCCCTCACGAATCCAACCTGTATCCGACTTGCCAAGATATAATGCCTTGGGCCAGGTGTTATTCAGGTTAACTGTGTATGACACCTCAATAGTGCTGGCTCCAACCAGGATGTAGCTATCTCTCGGCATATCCGCCAGGGGAGTGGTATTAGCCATGTCGATTAAACGAGTATCCGCCGTGTAGACTGTCATATCAATAACAATCTTGCCCGTATCATAGTCAATCGTACCCATCGGCATGAATCCACCACCGAAGAAGGTGTTGTAAAGAACTCCGTCAACATCGTAAGCCGTATCGAGGATCAAACCGTTCCACTGATCAGTTAGTGTGATACTGATAGTCCCAGGAGCAATCGATCCGGGAGTCAGCGTCAGGTGATACTCCTTGGATGTCCAGCCGCCAAGTGCATATGTCTTGTCGGACTGTGAAATACCGTCAGCATCATAGGCAAATGCATATGTGGCATCCGGTATTCCATCCATCTCAGGTGATCCGTACGCATTGATGACCAAGTCGCCGCTGGACTGTAATCCGTTGTAGCGCAACAGCGACTCAATTACGGGTATTGGATACTCGTTTATCGACTCCAATCCCGGCAGCTGACTCATGATGGAGTCCGGGTCAACATTGCGCTTGGCACTTGAGAAGCGAGCCTCGGCCCAGTTTGACCAGCCATCTTCATCATTATCCTCACCAGGGTCATATACGTAGCTATTGACGTAAGATGGATCAAAAATATCTTCCCAGTAAGCCTCCATGAAATCATGATCAGTGAACATGAAACCAAATGTCAGCTCGCCTTCCTTATTGAAGTAGTCAGAGAAGGGCTGATCCACATCGGTCTTATAGAGACGCGGACTCAGGTAGTCAAAACCATAAACCTCGGAGATGTTATACTCAGCCCTGTTTGACAGGCCGTCAATGTCGAGGTCGCCATTACCGCCGTCGTTACCGATGGCATCCATCTTATTGATATTGAATATATCCTCCCACCAGTCCGGCATACCGTCACCGTCCATATCAGCAATCTGGATTAAGCCCCCGATGCCGTCGAGTTTGCTCGGTGTGACTCCTTTGGCAATATCACGCTGATACTTCTGACCGTTAGTCATACCGCTGCCATCGGGATAGAGGTCATACCAACCACCCACATCGTGCACATTGGTCACACTGGTGATAATAGTCACGACATTGCTCGACCACCAATCCGGTAATCCATCAGAGTTGGAATCTGTTCCAGTCTCTATCCATGGGGCACTGGGGCCAAAGTCATCCCACAGATTCTCCACCATTTTGGGATAAGCCCCACCAAGCGGCATCAGATCTGACGCATAGTTCATGCCGGCAAATCCAGGTGCAGTAACCCTCCACTCGACTCCATACGGATTATTATCATTCGGGAATATATTGCTGGCGGGCGAAGAACCAGTCATGGTCTCAGCCCAGAATACCGAATCAGGGACCGTATCGCTCTGCAGTGCTTCAAGGATTTGCTCAATATTAAATGCAAACCCTCCAAACGCAGGCAAATGCACCACACCATTCTCGATAATGCTGTTATAGCGTCTATCGTTGTAATGTGTGCTGTACAACTTACCAAATCGCATACCCAGAGCTCCATTAACAAGCACCGGCTGGTTGGTTAATACAGCCGTGTGATCGAATCCACGCGGTATTTTCACCAAATCGTTAGTGTCGGCTGCTGCGACGCTGAAGAGGTTATCGAAGTTGTAGTGGTACAACAACTCAGGTGGGAGTTGCGGACTAACCCCGATAACCCTTGATCCACCATTAAATAGGGATTCTGCTACCTCAGCCCGATTATCCTCGATATCCTTGCGCAGGTATCTGGCGTTTATATCAGCATTTATAGCGGCAAGGCTACGAGCCCCGTCCCAAATCCTGACCTCATCTACATAACCTTTGTAGAACTCAGAGAGGTTGTCCCAGTCCATATAACGCACATCAGAGCCCGCTACATCATCGGATGCTCCGATAGCTATAGAACCTACATACATTACGTTCAGGTCCTCCTCTTCATTATTATAAACGGCGCCATTAGCAGGAATCAATGTTGTTTCGACGGTCTCAAAAACTTCACCATTGACAAGAATACTAAGCTTTCCTGCAAGACCATCCATACGTAGAGCAAGATGAACCCACTTATTGGCCGCTAATGTAGGACCGTGAACCTTGACGATAGCCGTATGTTCATCATGCGCCTCAGATCCGGCATTGTCAAACTTGCCGTACACCCTTCCATCAGCTTCAATACCGATCAGGAAGTTTTTGCGGACCCGTCCATCCTCATCGTTTAAATCGCTCGCTGTATATGCGATTGAACGATTTATGATCACCTGATGACGATTAACCTCGTCAGGGCGCACCCATAACTCAACCGTGAAGCTATGCATTGACCATATATCATCATGTCTATATGGGATTATGGTGCGGGCTGCTGAATTTGTTCCGGCAAACCACAAGGCCTGGCGACGTATCGGGTTGTCGTGATCCCGTGGGTCAGCTAGAGGATTAGGCTCCTGGATCAATTCATCTTTATCTGAGACACCATCGTTGTCTGTATCGTAGCCCTCATTCTGCTCATGAGTGAACATAAATAGAGTCGGCAACGGAGTTGGCCAATAGTACATCCCATCAAAAAAGTAATGATTATAGGTCATACTCGTTGTCGGTTCCATGATGCCAAATTCCGTGAACAACGTGTAATTGTCTGTCAGCCACAGAGGTGACGGGTCGGTGTTGTAGTGCATTGGAGCCGAGGTGTTGGCCAGAATCTGTTCCTCGAAATTGAGCAGACCATCACTGTCGACATCAGCCTCGGGGAGTCCGGCCAACCATGGATACGAAACGAAGTCCATCGGCAAACCAAAGCCAAAGTCGTTCATATTATACCAGATCAGATAACCTCCCGGTATAGGATAAGCCATCATTACGCGGTCGCCCTCTATAAACAAGGTTTCACCGAGAACCGGGTTCAAACCGTGATACAGCTCATAGAAGTCATCCATGGTATCGTAGTCCGTATCCGCCATGCGCGGGTCGGTTGAGGTATGCATTACCCCGTTAACCGGAGCCATAATGTACAGTGGAAAAACAGGAGAATAAGCTGAATCCCAGATGTTGGTCAACAGGTAGAAAAAGGAGTGGGCAGTCGGTTGATTCATAGGTAATGGCGGATTCCCTGTTATTGGGCCGATGCCGTTGACAGGGAAGTCATAGCGGAAGTGACGCACCGCCTGCACCCAATACTCCTGATAGTTAAAGAGACCATCATTATCCCAGTCCTCTGCATAGTCAACGACAGTACCATCCATACCGTTGGTTATCACCAGATCTGCCACCACATTGGTCTGACCCGGCAGAGCTGGAGCTGGTATTATAGTACCATTATTTGCCGAAGGGGTTCCGAAAAACTGAACCTCCCATGAATCCGGGAGCGCATCGCCATCGGTATCAACAGTACAGGGGTTCAATCCACCACCAGCACCACCGGTACTATTATTACCGTAGATGAAGGCCTGCTCGCCCGAGTCGCCGACGCTATCAAAATCGGTATCGGCGTTCCACGGATTTGTTGGCCAGATCTTGTTGCTCCAGTAGATATCCTGTTCTGAGGGCAGAATGGTTATTTCGGTACCTACCAGAGATGAATACTGTCCGGGATTTCCGTAGAATGCGGATGATTCCCTGCTTGCAAACTCCCGTATTTCCCATAGTCCATCACGATCAATATCGTCATCAAAGTCATAGGGGTTCCAAGCTGAGATCGCCATGACAGGATCGATTGGGTTTGGATCTTCCGGATCGGTAGACACATATAGCTCCCATCCATCCGGCATGCTATCCCAGATAGACAGGGCACCATTCACATAGGTTGCATCGCTATCCGGTGTTTTCGGGTCAGTTGAGGCGGCATGCCAGGCTGCCGAAGTCGCAGGAATACTTGCCCCTATACCTTTTGCACCGGTTGCCGACATAAACTTCATCAGAAGGTATTCATCCAGAGATGTAAAGGGCATTGTATTCGGAGAGGGCTTTCCAATCTGGATTCTCCATCCGGTTCGCGGATCAAATGCAAATTCATCGCGCACCTGATAATGCAATATCAGAACCTCAACAGGAGCCGGGGCAATATCCGTTATGGCAAAACCTGCCTCCAGCATAACGGCACCTCCCATTGCAAGCGGAGCATTTGTTCCACCATAGTTATACCAGGTATTCACTTTGATATCTGAATCACCAATTGCCGCATCGACAGCCAGAAAATTATTGGTTGTCTGGTTTCCAACGACGGTAACCCACTGGCGCTCAACAAAAGCACCCGCCATGAAATCGCCATCGGTATTGTTCATTCTGAAATCTGTTGCGTCGCGGGGATCAATCGGATTCAGACCGTACATGACCTCCCAACCATCACACATGCCATCGCCATCAGTATCCCAATGGACCGGATTTGTGCCCATAGTCAGCTCTTCCACATCCATCAAGCCATCATTATCCAGATCACGGTCAAAACCGTAAGCAGGCAGCAACGGATTGAACTCATAGATAATATCCTTGGACTCCATGAAAATGCCTACCGCAACATTAGTCGGATTGTAGTACTCGCCTGTCATAGGATTCACGGCCCGACTGGCCTCATTCCAGAAATAATACTCCCATCCGTCAGGGAATGTGTCGCCATCGGTATCCCACATGGTCGGGCTTGTACCACCCTGAATAATAGTCGTTCCGCCCGGCTCATCTCGGGGACCATCCAGCTCAGATCCGTAGGTGAGGTTATTCAGACCAAGATGTTCACCGCGTATCTCGAGGATGGCAGTGAAAGGTCCTCCGACAGCGGCATAAACATTTGTAAGTCCAGGCAGATTAATCAGAATACCACCGCCGCTGGTGATACCGGGCAGATAGTCCTCATCTCCATTATAGTCATTCATATCAACCAGATGATTCGGAAGTCCATCGTCACCACCAGCGGAGTCGGCTAGATCCGGCAGGCCATACTGCTGCGCAATCTTGTCAGGGATACCATCCGCATTTATGTCACCCATATTATCCAGCAGGCGCCACTCCCTCGAGAAAACTGCATTAATATCACGGATGCTCTCTGCTGAAAGGGTTGTGCTTCCATCAGCTGCAGTAGATGACTGCAGTGCCGGCAATGTAATTGCCGTCACTGGTGTGGTTGTCGAAGGATTCAGCTTGCTCTCGGGAAGCCCCTGATCGGCACCGACCCAAACATAGAAGAAGCTGTCCATAAGTTTACCGCTGACACTCTTGGGATATGGAATTGCCTCCAGCGAGGCCGAATTGACTACCGGTGAGTACTTAAAGAAGTATGTCAGATTCCTGAAATCGGAGCTTGCAGCATTTGCCTCCTGCGACTTAATCCTTCCGTTACCAAGACCGTCCATTCCATAATAGGAGGCCTGCAGATTAGGTCCGATCGGAGTCACAATAACCATCTTGGCTTGCGACACTACCACAGTGAAATATCTTCTGGCTTCGCCGTCGTCTTTATCCGTAACAATCAGAATACCGTTTTTTGTTCCAAGTTCAGTATAAATATGAAACTCACTGCCCTGTCCAGTGGTGCTAAAGGTGCTGCTTCCATCACCCCATCTCCATTCAATCTTCATTGTGTTGTCAAGATCGTCATCGACATCATCCACATCCCAATCGAAGCGGACAGTCTCCCCCTGAGCAACCTCAAAAAAAGCATTTGTTGCAGGTGTACGTATGACAGGATTGACATTTACCACTCTGACGGCACTGCTTTCAACCAGATAGTGACTTACCGCATTGGCAGTACCAATAACTGTAGGGATAATATAAACACCGGGATATGCCGAATCTTCATCTCCGTCGTAAACGAGTATATCAACATCTTTATGGGTCTGACCGGGTGAGAAGGTTACCTGTGTCGGGCGCAGTCCAATATTTCCAATCGGGTCCACGGCCAGATTAACAACAACATTCTCGCCAAATTGCTCATTCAATTCAACCCCGATCTTATGGACGCCATCAGCATCGCTCTCACGGATAGTTGCAACCGGCACTAGAATCTCAACCATAGCCGGAGGTGGTGGTTCCACAACAGTCACCTTAAACTCAATTAATGTGGAGCTGCCTCCATCCTTATCGGTGGCCAGCACAGTCACGAAATGATCACCAAAGCTGGTATATGTATGCGAAATATATCTATCCGAACCGGTAAAAGTCAGAATATCGCCGTCACCAAAGTCCCAAGTTGCTTCCATAGATGCAAGATCGGCAGCCACGTCATCGATGCGCTGTTTGAAATCAAACGGAACACCATACGGGATCTGGTCGTAATAATAGGTCGGATCAGGCGGCAGCGCAGGATCCGAAGCCCAGGGACTGGTTATGACAGGATTTATGTTCTTCAAGTAGATTCTGGTATCGCGGACATCTATGAACTTAGCAGCGGCATTAACATTCGAGACAACCGGGCGCAATACAATTCCGCTCAGGCCACTTCCCAAGGTTCCGTCAATCACGGAGAACTGCACATTCTGTGATCGGTTAGTGCCCTGCGAAATCGTATACGGCCCGGCATATGAAAGTACGATATTGGTCTGGTCGACCGGGTCGACCTCAACATAGAAATCAGCAGCTTCATTAAACGCTTCAGAGAGCTTAATGTAGAATGAACCGGTTCCAAGATCCTTGGTTTCGTCATAATTGAAAGATGTCGGAATAACAGAGACCGTCGGCTGCGGCTGAGGCGGAATCACTTCAACCGTAAACTGCACCACAGGCGATGCGGCACCATCTTTATCTATCGCCTGGACAGTCGCCTGATAAGTGCCGGTAGCCGTATATCTATGGTAGATCTGTCCGCTTGGACCAACGTTAATCATGATGGGTGTTCCATCGCCAAAATTCCATTTATTCGTCATATTGTTGGTCAAGTCAGCAGTAACATCGTCAACGTCGAATTCAAAGCTTGAGTTCACACCACTTGTGAGCTCGAAAGTACTATTTGCGGGAAGCTGGGGAAGAGTGACAACCGGGGCCACATTATTTACATATACTGTTCCCTGAATCACACGGGTATATTTATTTGATGCCGTGATACCCTGTACGGCCGGTGTAAGTAAAACACCGACTATCTGACTTTCGGCGACACCATCCGGCATATTGAAACTGCCGGTTCCAGAGGATAACTCGTTGACCTTAATCAGCAACGGAACCGGGTCGGGAACCATAATAACGCTGTTCTGCGGATTACCTGAAAAATACGATGCGTCTACCAGAACGGTTATGTCATTCGTATATGTCTCTGAGAGCTCAACATGAAACCTTCCTGTATTCGGAGGATTTATCTCATCAAGCGTTGCGCTCTGGCTGCTATTAGCATCCATGACAACCTTAACGGTCGGTGCAGGAGGGTCAATTACCCTGATAGCTACCGGACTGGGTATGAAATTATTATATAGATAATTGGTTTCACCGTTGTTGTAGTCAGTCTTTCCCTGCAGGAAGATCTCTGTGTCACCTTTAACCAGTCCCCTAACCGGGAAATCCACATAAGTGCTGCCTGGTGTCATTGTAACAAGGTAAGGTTGATTGGTGGTTACTATTCCCCCAAGTTCAACTATGTTGTAGTCAGCTGGCCACACATAAAAGGTAACAAGAGAGTTTGCTTCAATAGCAGTATGGCTATATACCCGCCATGTGACAGATTCTGTAGCAGCCACCTCGACACTGTTATTGACTGTGTCGAAGAAGAGGGTCTGAATGGTTACATTGGCATCACTAAGGTCGAGGTCAAATTCATCAGTGGATAAATTATCACTATAGTCATATATCCACTTCGCCTCGACATCTGAGTTGGCAACCTGTGCAATTTTCCACCCGTTCCAGAGAAACTGAAATCCATTTCCAGCGGTAGTACCCACTCCGGATGATCCATAGATTTTCAGAGGCGAGGTCATATCTCCAGATCTAACTGTATATGTAAAGATAAGCTCCGTGCGGGGACGACTTTGCATTAAACGCGTACTGATTCTGGTCATAGGTGCATAAGCAGGCTCGCCATTCACCACCATCTGGAGTTCAGGATAATCTGCCGAGGGGATGCCGGGCCGCTGAGTTTTCTGATAGTAGCCATGCAATAAGATTGATATATTGATTTTCGTACCCACGTTAAGAATGGGATTGACGCCAGACGGGTCTGCCCGGTCACATGTTATACTGGCTATGCCGTTGGTTAAAAACTGCGCCTGAGCGGAGAATCCTGCCAACATCGTCACTGCCATAAGTATTGGGAATACCAGTTTCTTGGTTATCTTTTTAATTCCTGTCTTTTTCATTCTATCTCTCCAGTTATAACTTAAACCCTTTTAGAGCAATTAACTTGACTAAAAAGTCTTTTTTATTTAACTCACAATCACGTAAAAAATATCTTTCAACGATTTGAAGCTTTGGCTTCACGCTCTTCCTTCAATAGACGAACCCGGACTGTCTCGCGCGCTTCACGTAAAACATCCTGAACATCCTGGCCAAGCACCGCCTGACGCTCCTGTAAAACTTGCCACTCTTTGTCCTGCGCAAGAGCTGCTTTAAAATCTTCTTGGCTGACATCGGCCGCCAGCCTCGCTTTAACCCGTTCAGCACAGAGGGTCATATCCCGCCCCAGCTTATTACGATCTCGAGCAACAACCTTCTGCTCAGACCGATGCTGCTTCAGCGACTCAATGTACTTTTTATCGTTCGCACGGTTGACAACATTCGCACCCTCAACAGTATCTGATACTTTTTCCGGTTCGTTATCACCGCAACCGCAACCGCTGAAACAAGCAGTTAAAAGAAATACACTCAAAACAGGTATAAGCACACTCACCCTGCTTTTAAAGACTCGCAACCCTATCTTAACTATCATAACAGTATCTTTTTCTAAAAAATAACACTTATTCATATTAACACATCTCTATCAAAATGTTCCATCCTCCATCAGTCATAGATAGACTACACAAAGATTGTCTTATAGTAACATGCTGAAATTGATACGGGCAAGGCGTTTTTATAAATATTTCCGTACATTTTCAACCAACGCATTAAATCACAACTATTTTGTCTTTTTAGTGCTTAACAACGCCCGAAAAATCTTTAAATACTTACATATATGTATCTCTAATGAATAGCCACAACCTATTGTGATTGTGATAATCGCAGTTTTCAATGGCACAGCTTAGTCTTAAGCAATTATTATGCCATATACACTTTTTAGAACCAAACAGTCCCGATGCAATCGGGACCTACATATATACCCGGCAACAACAGAATATCCTCAACGAAACTGAAATGCGCAGGATTGTCCGTTATCGTTCTTATTTATGATTGTATTTTCATATAAGAACCTCCATAATATATGAAGTTTTTGTTTTATATGTTTTGCATGCACCAGCCCGAAGGGGGGAAAATGCTAGTTTCAACGAGTTCGACGAGTTCGACACCACCAAGTGGTGTCGAAGACGTGGTTAAAAGGTTCAACCACTTCAACCTCTTCAACCACTTCAACCTCTTCAACCTCTTCAACCACTTCAACCTCTTCAACCTCTTCAACCACTTCAACCTCTTCAACCTCTTCAACCACTTCAACCTCTTCAACCTCTTCAACCACTTCAACCACTTCAACCTCTTCAACCACTTCAACCACTTCAACCTCTTCAACCTCTTCAACCTCTTCAACCACTTCAACCTCTTCAACCACTTCAACCTCTTCAACCTCTTCAACCACTTCAACCTCTTCAACCACTTCAACCTCTTCAACCTCTTCAACCACTTCAACCTCTTCAACCACTTCAACCACTTCAACCTCTTCAACCTCTTCAACCTCTTCAACCTCTTCAACAAACACACAAACAGAACAAAGGAAACAAATGAACAAACACTACGGATGGATAAGCTTATCTATACTGACCGCCTCATCGCTCTGCGCGGATGTAGTCATGTTTAAGTCAGGCGACAAACTAACTGGAAAAGTCGTCCAGATGGCCGACGGAAAAATGACCTTCGACTCAACCGCCGCAGGATCACTGACTCTTAACATGGCTGACATCCAGACATTCTCAACCGATGAAGCCATTGTCGTTGAGAAGAGCGACGGATCGCAGCTCAAACTAAAAGCGACCGCGGGTGAAACCGGCAAGATATCCCTTGAAGAGGGTGACACATCTATGTCGATCACAGATATTACCGAGATCAACCCTAAAAAACCAAAGTGGACCGGCGCCCTTATTGCAGGAGCAAACTTCAACCGGGGTAATACAAAAAGCGACACCGCCAACCTAAGCGTTAACGCTGAAAAACGCAGAGAAAACGACCGTATCTCATTGGCAGCCGCTTACCGCTTCGACCAACAGCGCGACAACAGCACTGGAAAAGACAGCACCACCACCGATAACTGGTTCATCAAAGGCAAGTACGACTACTTCATTAGCGAGAAAACCTATCTCTTCGGAACCGCGAAGTATGAGAAAGACCGCGTCGCTAACCTTGATATGCGTTTCTCTCCCGGTGCCGGTGTCGGTTACCAATGGATAGAGAAGAGCGACCTCAACTTCCTTACAGAGGGTGGTGGATCATGGGTTTATGAACGCTACACAGAACCATCCAAAACTCGTAAATACATGGCAATCCGCCTAGCCTACCACTTTGACAAAAGTTTCAACGAGTACGTCAAGGTATTCCATAACGTTGAGTTTCTTCCAAGCACCGAAGATGTCGAAACTTATCTGCTCAACGCAGATGCCGGTGTTCAGACAAAGCTGATCGGTCGCTGGATAATGGAAGCCAAAGCCGAGTTGGATTATAACTCACAGCCCGCTGAAAACAGCGACAAAAAGGACTACCGTTACATCCTCGGAGTCGGCTGGACTTTCTAAGCTAAAGCAGCGAAACCGGAACTAAACTGAGCCTATGTGATATGCGAAACTTTTTCGCACTCATTGATTGGTGGTGTGATAAACACCACTGCTTTAGTAAACAACGCTTCGCGTTGCATAGAAGAAATTTATAAACAGCATTATTATAAGGATAATTGCAATAAAACGACGCAGCACACTCCTCTGCGCCCGGCCTGCTTCAGCGGACCCGCGCAGCACCTGCGCCCACGCGCAGCATGAAACTAGCGGAGTGGCTGTTGAACTCAGGTGCGTACATGCACTGCACCTGCGCCATGCCGCTCTGGTATTCGCCTTTGTGTTGCACACGCACCGAATACTCAAAAACGTATGTACCCTTGGGTAGATAGTCGATAAAGAAGTGGCTGGCTGTGTCACGCGTACTTTCGTAGTAACCAAGTCCGTCCTGATAGCGATACCGTGAAATTACATTGACCGGCTCGGTGCCGCTGCCACGCTGATCTTTCAGATGCACATATTCCATATCACGATCAACCCGCAGTTCAATCCGCGCAACCAGCTCGTCGCCAACCTTGAGGACCCCCTGCCTGACCGGCTGCAAGGTGGGTCCGCTTTTCGTATAAACCTTAGTGTAAAGACTCTTCTTTACTTTGAGCGGTGTACCTTCGTGCGGGGTAACCTTGGTCATATCTTCCACATACTGCCAGTGCAGACTACCCCAGGAGACACCCTCGTCCTCTTTAGTCACCGTGATATTACCCATGGCCGGTTTAATATCACCTCCGCTGTAACGCTTCTCATAAAATCCGGTTCCAGCTTCCACCTTAGCGGAGTTGATCCTTTTGCCATCAAGCGAGACCGTAACCAGCTTGTCGGAAGCAAGCACTCCCGTTCCGCGTAGCAGCAATCCGTAAATGGCATCGGCCGTTGCCTTTGTGTTTTTCCAATCGCAGCTCTGTTTCTGTTTGAGCAACCATACTTTACACTCCTCAACTGCATCCTGATCGTTCATGATCTCATCAAAGGCCTCAATCATCATCGCCTGCGTCTCAATCGGTGCATGATACCAATAGTATCCGTACTCTGTATCGCGCCAGAACATACCCAGCTCCTCGTTGATTACAGAGTGCTCTTTAATCGACTTCATGATCGCCTGCGGTGTCTCATTATCACCAAAACGCTTGAGCGCAAGCGCCAGATGCGCCTTGCTCTGACGAGAGCCGAATCCAGCATCGCGGTAAGAGCCACGGCAGAGATATGGACTAATCTCAAGCGAACCAGGTTCGAGCCAGTACTTGCGACCCTGCGCCAGAAAGTAGTCGAAGGCCTGCTGGTGTTTGGCCTCAATTTTGCGGTCCTCCAGCAGGAAGCTGCGTCCATAAAGATAGTAGGCGATCAGCGCGCTGAGATTATTCTGATCCTTGTGGCCGTTCTTAATAATATTCTCGTAACGCTTCAGCAGCCAGTCATCTAGAACTACGGAGGCCTTAACCGCCGGTTGCATATCAACCTTGACACCGAGGTGACGCAATCGTCCGAACCCAGTCATAATATACTGAGTTATATAGTGATTGCCATGACCTCCGGGAAACCAGGGCCAGTAGCCATCGCTTTTCTGATACTGCTTCAGTTTCTCCATGTTCAACCGGCTCTCACGATCAAGCCGGTTATTATCAAACAGAATACCGACATTACGACGGGCCTGACTCTCACTCTTGCCGGCACGCAACCAGGGTGTCTCTTCAAGTATGACCGCCTTGAGATCCTGATTCTTCTCTAATGGACTGTCAAGAGCATCGGTTCCGCGCCACTGATCAAAGACACTCCGGATCTTGGGGTCAGAGCCGGCAATATGACGACCCAGCGCGTTGGCATATAGCCGATTGAAAACCTGCTCCGAGTTTTCGCGGCACGACTCCATGATATACGGCAGCGCCATGACAGCATACCATGCCGGCTGCGAAACCATCTGAACGGATAGCAGCTTGTGGCTGAGCGTATCGGAGGCGGCAGATGCCAACAGCTTATCAAACTTGAAGCTCTTTGTGCCGGGCCGACGGATCGGCAGTGCCAGCGATTCAGTCACGAGTATCCGACGTGAAAGCACCGGCAGATTCCCCTCCTCGCCATCCGAGAGCCGGCCGGTCGATGCGACCGCCTTGTAGGTCAGGAAGCCCATATCATCGGGAACCTTGATCCGCCAGGAGAAGACCCGCGAACTCTTGCCGGGGATCTCGAAACTCTGCTCTGTAGTCTCAATCCCGAGTTCTTTGGTAACATCTCTCTGCGTAAAGGCCTCCGCCAGGGATAAGCGTACCGACCCGCGCTGGATGGTGGGCGACTGATTCGAGACTTTTACGGTGAACTCCAGTATATCGCGTTCACGCAGAAATCGCGGCGGATTGGGTTGCACCATCAGATCCTTGGCGGTAACCGTGGTGCCACTTAAAAATCCGGAGCGCATCTTTGCATCATGCGCAAATCCCATAAATTTCCACTCAGTCAAAGCTTCCGGCATAGTGAATTCCATCCTGACAACACCATCTTTATCGGAAACAAGATGCGGAAAGAAAAATGCCGTCTCGTTTAAATTACGCCGCAAAGAAACCTTGTCTAAGTCAGACGACGGCGCAGGCGGTGTTTCTCCGCCATTGCCACGTTTGTTCTTCCCTTTCGACATTTTGCTTGCGCCAGGAGCAGCCTCACTCAAAGAGTACAAGCTGTCAACAGCATCGGCTACCATGGGTGCCGCCATGCTCTTAGCAACCATATGCCTGGAACCATAAGTAACCCCACCAATCAGCTGGCCACCACCACCATCCCGCCCGCGGGAATAGTTCCAGACAGAGCGGATAGAATCTGGAAAGTCAGGATAGGAGAACGAACTAACGCGCGAATCAACCTGCCACTGTCCCTTTGTATGCCTGAACCCCATGACACTATTGGCAAAGGTGGTATTCAAGTAAGAACGCTCGCCCCGGAATACATTGAAGCGTTCTATCCAGGCGTGTTTTTTGTAAGCATCCAGCGAAGCATCGTAAAGACCGGCAACCATCTCGGCTACCGCTTTCTCCGACTCCGGCCCGCTGATAACTGCGGTCCAGATATCTTTCGCGCCCGGTTCAAGTTTGGATGTAATGTGCTCCCATTTCAATTCAAGTTGTTTGTTGCTCCAAGGCACCTCAACCAGACGGCTGGTCAAATAGGCCCGATTCTGACGTACCATCGTTGTGCGCAAAATGAAACCTCCTCGCATGGCCTCGGTCACCTCCTGCTCAATCATACTCTGAGTGCACCCCGGTTCGGTCCAGAAGCTCTGCAGGATTTTACCGCGATGCTCAATTTCGTAAAATACGCGGGCGCTCTCGTAGCCGGAACCCCAAAGGGCCACAAAGCTATCACCGGGCTCTAAGGTCCAATCAGGCGCATCCACATGGTTGGGAATCCGGATCTTGAATTTATCCGACCCCGGCTCCATCACCTGCATCGGCAACTGAGCCGTAACCATCTTGCCAAAGCGATCCCGGGTCTCCAGCAGAACGCGATAAACCCCCTGTTCAAGTTTAACTTCCAGTGAACCCTTGCCCGCTGAATCCGTCTTCACCATACTCTCTTGAACCAGCTTGCCAAGCGGCCACGAGTTAACATTTGAACCATCGGGCACCGGCGCCACCAACCGACTGCCACCATAACGATGATAAGGATGGCCGCCAAGCAGAGGTGCACGCTGCACTTTGGCAGGCTGCTCAAGCGCATGGATCTTGATTGTGCACTCTGCACCCTGACCCATATTATCAAGCGTCGCGGTCTGCAGGCTGATCTTAACCGGCTTGGTTGCGGTCAGCCAGGAGGGAGCTGACATGGTTGCAGCCAAAGCGGTGTAGCCCAGATTGATTGAATGAGAGTCCGATCTGGTCTCCCCGGTTGCATCGATAACATCCGCATGGATCTCATACATGAAGGTGGGCTCATCCTTCTCAAGCACTTTGGGATCAGGCTTTGCGGTAAATGTTATCTTAAAGCTGCCGTCGGCTCCAGTCTGCGTGGAGCCATGCGCTATCTCCTGACTCTGCGAGCTGCGCGGTGGACACCACCAGTAACAACGCCCCCACCACTCAGGCCAGCGCACTTTACGGACCACACGATATTTAACCTTCGCATCGTTGATGCTGGCACCGGTATAGGCCGAGGCCGTCCCCTGCAAAGTGACTTCACCGTTAAGCCGGGCCGGTGTCTCCGGAGATGCCAGTTCAACCCTGAACTTTGGCCGCTTATACTCTTCAACATTGAAGCTGGAGCTGCCGGACGGACCGCCATGCACCCGGATGGACATCCGCCCCATCAGCCGGTCACGCGGAGCGGTGAAGCTACCGCTGAACGAACCGTAGGCATTTGAACGGCACTCCTGCTTCTCAATCTCTTTGCCGTTTCGATCTTGAAATACAAGCATGAATGTACGCTCGGCGAGTGTATGATAGTCATCTTTCTGCTTGTCAACATGGTAACAAATACCCTTGTACTGAATCGTCTGCCCCGGCCTGTAAAGGGAACGATCCGTAAAAAAGGTCGTGTAGTCTCTGGGCTTAGGGGGGTTGCTGCGATAAGAATATAAAGCCCTTGCAGAGGAAAGTGCATGACCGGCATGCGTAACATGCAATACCAATCGCTCGCTCTTTTTAATCGAAAAATAACCGTTAGTATCGGTCTTAACCGGCGCCAGAGCTTTGAGCTTATCTTTGCTGCGACGTGGCAGTTCCCAGGGGGTGACCACAGCTTCGGCAATCGGTTCACCGGACTCACCATCCAAAACAAATCCACTCACTTGTGGAGCATGAAGCTGATTGTTCCTGGTAACCAGGGTAAGATCTGAGACCCAGCAAGCGGTGCAGGCAACCTGGTTATCCTTGCTGTCGAATTCAGCATTGCCGCTAGCAAAAATGTAGTATGAACCCGGCGGCAAATCAGTTGGCACCGGCGTATACTCAGTGCGGGCATGGTAGTTGGTGGTGGCGGGCAGATCAACCGACCAGGTGCGGACAGGTTTTTCCTTAAGCCAGCGCTTGCATTGCTCGCTGGAAAGCTGCTCAGTCCGGCCCTTACGTGCCCGCATCTCTTTTTCCCAGTTATATGCAACTGCACGGAAATGAACCTTGGTCAGATTACGATAGCTAACATCAAGGGTTGGAAACGGCTGCTGCCAAACCCGCTCGCCGCTGGTGTTCAACGATGGCGATTCAATCTGCTGAACCAAATTGTAACAGAGTTTGCCGCCATGCGATTCAGGGTGGATAGTGAGACCACGGCTGGCAACTCTGCGAGCTTCAACCTTCTGGCCCTCGCCATTAAGAACAGTGGCCAAAGCATGCAGAGCACGGGCCGCAACCGGATGAGCCACCCACTCCTCTACAAATGCCTTGAGCGCACGCTTGTAGCGCTCGCTCTTGCCCTCGCCGGTGGCACTGCTGTTGGCCAATGCCAGGCGCTGCAAATCGATGTCTGCACGTGCATCCGGATTTTCATCTTTGGCATGAAACCTGAGAAGATCCTGATAAAGTTCAATCGCCTTAACAATCCGCGAATCAGGATCGGTAGTGACAGCCTTCCACTCAGTGAACTCTTTAACACTCCCGAATATGGGCGAATCGACTTCTACCACAAAAGCATCCTCTGCGGCTGTTACAGCACGCTCGCCCGAACTATAAAATGCCAGTGCATTGAATGCCACAAAATCATAGAGTGTTGGCCGACAACTGACCGGAGCGCTACCTTTAATAAGCAGGTCATCATAATCACCTATCGGTATTTTCTTAAGGGTCTCTGATGCCGCCAGCACCCGAGTGAACTGCTTGTCGATTTCATTCATAATCCGAGGCAAATCCCAGGTGGTCATATCCTTGCCGGGTTCGGAACCGGTACGCGTGCGCTGCATGAAACGCCATCTGTTTTGATTGAAGTACAACCAATACCAATTTGCCATGATCGCATCCAGCATTGGCACCATTTCCTCTGGGGCCGTCGCCCGCGCAGCCTCAAGCCGGGTGATTTTTTCTTCGGCCTTGCGTCCCTGAATACGTCCCTCCTGATCAATCTTCTCGGCAAGCGCTTTAATCGCCTCAGCATATGCCTTCTCAGCGATAGCACTTTCAATGATAGGTTCAAGACTCTCGATAGCCGTCTTCGGTAGCCCTTTCTTTTTTGCCACCTCCACCTGCTCCCACATCTTTTTACGAGACGATGGCACGGCTGCAGCTACGGTCCCGAAACTCAGAGTCAGCACTGCGATCAACACGCTTGTTGATATTTTCAGATATTTACTTTTCATGTTCCATCCTTCTTTAGTTGCTATAAAATCAACGTCTTGTTATTAAGGTTATCCCGACTTTTGTGTGGGTAAACCTTCCGAGGTCAAGGACCTCGGCTACAGTAAAAGTTTTGGTGGCTGTAAAACTGTAGGGCGGGGGCCGTGACCCAGCCACGCATCCTGCTAGAGGTTTCATTGACCCACAAAAAACCGGAAGAGCCATTAATAATCTGTAAAACAACTTTTCGTGTTTTTCGCGCCTTTCGTAGTTAACTTATTTGGTTGCAGTTTCTCTGCGCCTGCCGTGCCACAGCGTAGCCACCTCTGCGCTCTCTGTGCCTCTGTGAGAAATACTATTGACGTAGTAACAATCATCTGCGTTCATCCTAGCGTTTTGGCGGAGCCGCTTCGCGGATAACCGCGCCATAACT
>Ga0307990_1001112_pt1 | contig 22906 bp, 16 predicted proteins | sample EllFjometagen129_FD_203168 | JGI IMG/M metagenome (GOLD analysis project Ga0307990, IMG submission 203168) | Marine microbial communities from Ellis Fjord, Antarctic Ocean - #129 | ecosystem: Environmental > Aquatic > Marine > Unclassified | place: Southern Ocean | collected 2014-10-08
TGAGCGAAAGTCAAAACCCGAACACGCAGGCGGTCGATGAGGATCGCGGGATATTCCGTGGATTCACACTCATTGAGCTTATGCTGGTCGTTGCGATCATTTCAATTCTGACCGGCATCGCTTTTATTTCTATGATGCATTACGGGATGCTCATTCGCGCCAATGCTTCATCAAGGCAATTGGGTGGACATATCCGTACTGCCCGTGCGGAGGCTATTCGCAACGGACGTTCGTATTGCCTGCAATTCGAAACGAGCGGCGCCACCAGCAATACTTACCACTTTGGCCAATCAGCCGGCGAATCGCATTCTGGATCGACATGCTCGTTTGATGGTTCCAGTAAGCAGTACACGTTGGAAGACGGGATCGCATTCGGAACGCCGAGAGCGCCCATTGCACCGGTTCCTGGTCACAGCTCCCCAGGTTCTTGCGCCCTTCATATCGGCGGTACGGGTTGCCCCTCGGTGCCGGTTTTTTTGCACCGGGATGGTAGCATGAATTTTGATGGCGTCGTTTATCTCGGTCCCAGATCGGACGTTACTGGCACGGGTGCCCGCGTTGACCGTCTTCGCGCCGTGGACTGGTCCGGTGGTTCCGGTCGCATAAGGGTTTGGAAATTCCGACACCGGGACGGCACTTGGAGATAAGCGCCAAAACTTCTACCCACAGTTCCGCTTTTTCGCTTACTGACGCCAGGGGGTTTTATTCGATGAGGCTCAGTCGAGAGAGATGTGCGTGTTTCCTATCCTCCGTTTCCGGTCGAGTCAGACATCATCGATCCGGATTTACCATGGTTGAAGTCGTGGTGGCCATGTTCATTATCACCATTGTCATCGCGGGGCTTATTCCAGCGCTGGCTTTAAACATCCGCTCGAATTACATGGCAAAAAACTACGGCGTCGCCAATTACCTCGCGCAGAAAAAGATTGAGCAAATCCGCTCCTGGCCGCAATATCAATCGGTCACATTATCCACCGGAAACATCGTCCAGGGAATTGATTCGACCAACCCGGATCTATTTACCGACGAACTTTGGGGCGACACAATTTGCTCTAGCTGCACCCACACTATGCCCGGCATTCAGGAGACCTTTAAGATTGAGGCTGATGTTATGTGGAACGGGCACGGAGAACATTCCGATTGCAGTGGTTTCACTTTCGGTGGAACATCTGGCGGGGCCGGCTGCGACGACAAATGGCTCAACACCACTCCTCTGGGGGCCTCCACTGAGTGGCCAGAGGATTTTATCGGCGACTGCCCCGCGGGTTTGCGGGGAGAAGATTTCAAGATCATTCGCGTCCATGTCACATGGACGGATAAAATGAGTAAATCGATAGCGCACACAATTGATCGGCAGGCGTATATCGCAGAATTTTAGCGATTTTTTATGAAGAATTGCGCTGGAGGAATCGGTTTGATGATCTTTCGAGCTTGCAAAGTTACGCAAGGCAATTCGGGGTATGCTCTCATAGCGTCCATGTTGGTGATGTTTCTTCTGACCGGTTTTGGTCTTTTGGCCCTGGTCACCAGCACCAGCGAACTGAGGATCATTCAAAACCTGAGCGAGGATGAAGCGATGTTCGGTTATGGAGAACAGGGCATTGATAGGATACTGTCCCATCTCCATTACCTACCGCAGGGGCTTTTCGGTCCGGTGAAAAGAGAGGGCCTCGGTCGGACCATGGACGATCTGACGGCCTTTCAGGTGTGGTCGTACGACGACAAAATCTTTGATTTGTATCTTGGGCGCAACTGGGATCCCGGTGAACTGCCAGTCGATAGTCCGGTGTTTCGTATGCAGGCCTATATGGACCTGGAAAACCTGCGGACGCCCGGCGAAGGCCACGCGGACCCCTTCGATAGCTCAGATCCGCGGGCTTACCTAGACATCGGTCTTTCCCGCAAGGTGGCGATCTCCGTTTCGGTAAGAAACGATAGGACTGGATACGAGAAGGCCTTCCGGGCGATTATTGAGCCACAAAGCATATGGGATATGGCCTATTTTTCCCAGAATCATACCCCAATCGCCCGCGAGGGCGTATCGGGTTGCACCACAGGGGATACCTCTGCGCAAACCTGGTATGACTGCCAAACGGTGTTTCACAATGAAGACACTATTATCGGGGATGCATACTTCAGGGATTCGTTGAACGAGAGGGATACATACCATGTGCCGGACGATGGCAGGATGTTCGTCAGGGGCGGTCCGCAACTGTCGGGCAGAATCCAGTGGAGGCATATGAATGGCTATGGAAAGCACCTTCAAACAGCAGGCGGCTCCGGCGCGAGCGCGCCCGTGCCTTCATCGACAAAAGGGATGCATCCTCGAAGCAAAGAACTCAGTATATTCCCCCCGAATTATCTGTCCTCCGGCAGTGTAGCCTGGTTTTATGAGGCAGCCGACATTCAACTGGAGGATCGGGGAAATACATGCGGAACGTCAAACAACAGCCAATGCATTTGGAAGATTATCTTCAGAAACGATTACGACTGGGATAACGACAGCATATATGAAGAATCTCGGATGGCCTCCAGGATCACTTTTGAGATCAATAACGGCGTGAGCGAAGACCCTGTTATCAACATCGCGAGTCCCAGCGCCGGCGATCCAGGCGCCTTCGTTTTATACAGCCTTCCGTTCACAACATCCTCGGAAAAGAGGGCCGCCTATTACGGCAATGTGGGAAGCGATCGCCACAACATTATGACTCACGCCCAAAACGGCGGAGAAATTTATACGCCCGCCGTTTCCTGGGCGAACAGCGTTGTGGGGGGTTGCACCTTTTATCGTAATAATCAGGATGCGGTCAGCGCCACCTTAAAGCCATTTGATGAGAATGATATCCGTCCCACACAGGGCTATGACGTATTTCTGACTCCGAGCGTTGGCCTGAACTTGGGCAGCTTTGGCGGCACAGGCAATTGCCCGAGCGAATCTTCCGGCATTATTTTTGTCGATGGCGATGTCCTGGTCAGCGGCGTACACGATGGAAAGACCACGATTGTCGCCAGCGGCGACATCATTTTAGACCATGAAGTCCAATATGAGGAACACCCGTCCAATTTTTACACGACTGCCGGGAGTGTGCGCCAAAACCCTCACGACATCGACATGCTGGGCTTGTTCACCTTGCAAAACATCGTCATACCCAACAGTTACCCTCAGTCGAGCCGTCCTGCCGACTGCGCAATTTTTTCCCTAAACGCCGATCGATGTGCCTTTTACGACGATTGGTCGGATCCTTCGGGTTCGGGTTCGGCGTCAGGCCTTTTCGTGCCTCGAGGAGAAATTGATCTTGATCCAATTTCCGACGACGGCAACGAGGAAATTCATGCGGTGATGGTTAGTTTCGGACGAATCTGCACAGGGAAAGTGGCGGATGGAAGTATCGATTGTCCGGCGATCACACCCACCGCCGCCGAAATCACGAATATCCAGAATTTCAATGTAGGGATTTATGCAACGCCGCGAACGGCTGATGGTCTGCCGCGGGGCGCTTTTTGGGGAGGCACATGGAACGAAATGGGAAACAACTCCGGTCGGCTTACTGTTTACGGATCCATGATCCAATACATTTCCGGGCGCGTGGGCTACGACCATGTTTCATCGAGTTGCACAAGCGGCCTTGGTGAGGATTGCCGTCATATGGGGCATACGCTCGTGGTGAATTATGATTCGCATCTGAAGTATTCCATACCCGCTATGCCTTTCTACATGGGTGCGACAAGGGGCATTCCTTACGGCCTGGCGGCCTGGGAGATTCAGAGTTGGGAAAGGATAGATTTGGACGACATCGGGAAGGATGTCTTTTAAAACGGCGCGGGACAATGAAACGCGTGCAATAAATATCGGATAGGACGTTTTTGAAATGAGAATGACAATTCAGCGACCGATCAGGAAGGCTATGGACCAGAGAGGCTTTACCCTCATTGAATTGCTGGTTGCCACAGCGTTAACGGTTATTCTGGTTGCTGTCGTTTACGGCATGCTTATCTCCTTCAAAAAGGCGGTTATTTCTCAGGAATCCTCCGTTGAAATTCAACAGGGATCTCGATTCACCGCCGGTAAACTGAAAAGAGATCTGGAGTTGATCGGAGCCAAAGTCAAAAGCGGCAACGGCCAGAGGTCCATGATTTTTGCTGGAGGTTGGGAACTATTGTACAATGGCGAAATGGGCAATGTCGCCATCGCGGAGGACGGCACTCAGATGGTGACCGGTGAATTGATTCCGGGCAATACCATAAAATACGGAGGCAGCGCCTATACTTTTTACGGAGGCAGGCCGGATGGAACGGGCGGGTACGAGGCCTTTGACTCCGATGCCGAGACGGTTCATTATAAAATGCATACTCCTGATCCACTTTCCTCCACGATGGGCAGCAAAGATTATTCTTTTCATGATGATGACCGCGAACTGAGACGTTGGATCAACGGCTCGGACCATATGTCCACCGTGGTTGGGGTCGGCGTTAGAACCGGATATGACGTCGAGGGCGGTAGCATGATGCCCTATGAGGACGGGGCGAATGTTCAGCCACTTTTCAAATACTGGGGCGATTGGGATTTCGATCCCACAACTCCGGATACTCTTTGGGGAGATGCAAGCACAGACGGCCTGCTGTCGAGTGGGGAAATTGCGGCTTTGATGGGTGGCAGCTTCAGCCTGACCTTTACAGGTCCCACCGGAAATTCAGTCGTGGCCGGAAGTGTAGCCGGCGGAGGCATCTCACTGACGGGAGGCGGGTCCTTCTTGTCCAACAGCGAAGACATTATCGACGAACAAGGCGCCCTGGACGCGGGCGAGGATTTGAATAGAAACGGTCGACTTGACATTAATCTTTTGGACACGCAACTCCACCGCGTTGAAATCGATCTCGGCGTGATCGCTCAAAATCCCGGGGAACGCGGCCAGACTTTTGCTCACGGGAGCATATTCCCGGAATCCAGAATCACCTCAAACGTTTTTTTGCGAAATATCGGTGAGCTTGTCGATAATACCGGGGGTAAACCTCCAGCACCGCCGACCAATTGCACTGCTGCGGCAGAGGAGTGCGGGGAAAGCGTGAAGGTGGAATTCACGGCGTCCGCGGATGATGGAATGGGCGAGCAGGACGTGACATGGTACGCGGTGCTGCGAATGGGAATTAGAGACTCTGACGACGATGACACTGACGACGACACTTTCGATGCAGGCTCCCCGATCTTCAATCTTTATACAAATATCCCCGCCCAGGGCATCGACGCCGACGGCAATCTGAGAACTTACGAGTATTACGATTACAATGTCGAGGCAGGATATTGTTACCAATACAAGATAATCGCCATTGATGTCGCCGACCAGAGATCCGCGGCTTGCACGACCAACACGGTGTGTCTTACCGGCCCCAATTCTCCCGTTCCCGCTCCGGGTGATATCGAGGTATGGGACTCCCCATGTCACATTAGCAATAACGATTTCGGCTCAATGACTGTGATGTGGCAGCAATCCATGAATGGCGGCATTGTTGATCCCACAATCGATGAGTATTGGATCTACCGTTCGCATCCGAACAATGTCAATACCTTTGTGCGCATCGCCAAGGTGCCTGTTGCCGAAGCGGACGACTCCTGTTTGGACCTGATGTCCCATGCCGAGTGCGCCATCGGCTTCGACGTTATTCACGCCGAATGTAAGTGCCGGGATGAGGATTATTATCCATGGGTCGATTCAGCGGGCGTGAAATGGCTTGTCTGGCGTGATCAGGAGGAGTCGCCCGGACTGGAGGGACTTCCGCCTTTGCATGGCGCGGCCTTCGGCATCACGACGACCAGCCCCTACGACGAAAGCAGCATTAACCAGTACTATTATCAGGTCAAAGCCCACCGGTCCACAGACGGCTGCCAATCTGATTATATTCAATACAGTCCCGAATGCTTCGCTGAGGGACAATCCTTCAATTCGAGCAAGGATTCAACGGCCACCAGTCGCTATTCGCCGCCCTGGAACGTCCAGGTGAACGATGTCAGTGATTACATTTACGACGGCGAATATCAGGTGAATACGGCTAAATTCAAGGTCAGTTGGGCGGCTTCGCCGAGTGAATTCTGCGAGTACACCAACGCCTTAGCTAATGCCGAAATTCCTGATTTAACGCGCTATTACATATATCGGTCGAAAACTCCCCAACAGAATTTGGGAGGACATCTGGCCTCCATCATGCTCGAAGAGGATAGTTCCTCGCCCCCGATCATCACACCCGAGTTCAATAACGACGCTCCCGCCCAAATCCTGGTTTACCACGGGCGCGTCCGGGGTGGAAAAGTGAATGCGGGAAGCGTTTGGCACGGCTACGATGGCTACGAGGAAAGCTCTACCGGGTCAGGGATCCCGAATTATTACTCCTGGGTGGATTCCGACCAGAGAATCACCGACGCCGATGTGTGGCACATCGTTACAGGCGGGACCTTCAGATTGCAGCCCCAGGTATTCGGCAATCCGGTTCAGGGTTTCGACGCGGATTTCGTCATGCCCGGTATAGGCACCATGCTCGATCCGATTTATGAATACATGGTCGCCGCCGTGTCGGCCAACGACACGCTGAATTATCCATCAGGATATCCTGTCGAGAATCCGACGCCGAAAGGCCCTGCCGAATGGTCCGTCGGCCCATCATGCGTCGAATACGCCAGTTTTGGTTGTGCGTGTTTTTTCGGCGTGGAAAGCGTATCCATCGACTATTGCTCACTGGTCACCCCCAGCTCGACGGACGATGTGGACGCCATCGAAGTGCGTTGGCGCTGGTCCGGCAACGCGGAACCCGTTGATGAAGACGATCATCCCATCACTGACGGTGTGGATCTTGTTTACAATATTCAGGCTCCAGCAAACAAGGCCGACGACAATTGGCATCTTGCCGAGGTTATTGTGCAGGAAGGCAATTCCCTCGATTGCGGTTTTGGTGCTTATCCCTCCTGTGTGGGGTATCATTATTATGAGGATTTCGAGGATGCCGTCGGCAATCCCGGTTACGGATTGGTTTATCAGTATGGCGTGAAGATGAAATGCAATTCCGGGATTGATTCCTGCACACGTATCCAGCCTCTGGCCATCAGTGAACAGGCCGGATTCCCGGACGAATCGCACATCTGCTATAAATCCCAGCACCCTGCGGGATCTCCGGATTGCGCGGACACAAGCGATTTCCTCGTCGAATACATCAATGCCGGCGGTAAACCCACCGGAGCAAATTGCCAAACCGGCGAAGTGCGCATTGAACTGCGGGAAATGTTCAACTCCTGCGGCGGCCTCGTTGAGACCGATGAGGATTGGGTCTGGTGGCGCGTGGTCAGGTTCTCAACGAGTGAGCCTGCCGATGCGTACGGCATTTATCCCTGGCCGCTCGAACCGGAAATCGGCAATTACGAGTGCGTCAAGTCTGATCCCACTTGTGGTGAACCGCCAACTCATGACCCCGCATGGCCCTGCCAGACAGCGATATACTCCAGTGAAGCGGAATATGTCGCCCGGCACGAATGCTTCGGAACCATGCATTATACAGGTTATTGGCTCAGGATCGGAGAGGGGAACTTTGTGAATCCCGGCGACACTTTTGATTATGCGGTAGATTCCAGCCACATGTATGCGTACCCCAATGTGCCGTCCCTCACCTTTGTGGACAACGCGGCCGGAATTCGTCGTTTTATGTTCGCCGAGACGCTCAATCCGAATCTCAATTATCAATACGTTTTCACCATCGGCATCAAGCATCCGCCGCGTCCGCCGCAAGATGTCACGAACAGGCCCAACTGCCTCACCCAGCCCGGACTGATCGGCGGGGACCAGTGCAACGGCGGCTTCGATGGCAGGATATATACCGATGCGCCGAACAAGTACACTGTCATCGTTGATTTCGCGAACAAAGATCAGTGTTATCCGCCCAGAAGCGGAATCCCGGCCGGCGACAGCGGTCCTCCTTTTCCGGCGGCGGAAGAAGCGAGGGACACCCTCCAGTGGAACGATAATCCCATCGAAGGAAACACGAAACCATGGAAAAGCTGGGAGTGGAGCTGGACGCTCTTCCATTGGACAATCTGGAATCCCTTCGGCACGGACTGGGTTATCGACTGGACCATTGGCGACCACGCCTTTGAATACTCGGGATCTTATCTGCGCTCAGATATCGATGGTATGTTCGGAGGGCTTACCAACTGGATATTCCAGTATCTTTACGACCTGGGCTTTGAACTTTGCGACTGGTGTGTCGAGATGTGGGGAATACAGGCATTTTGCGTCCAATGGTTCTGGCCCACTTGTCATCAGGATTTGACCAATTTGCGGAATCACAACTATCTTTGGAGCAATTTTTATCCGCCGGTTTGCGGTAGCAACACGACTGGCAATTACCATAACATTTTGTATGACTATATGGCTCAGATGCACCTCCAGACCACTGAAAAGAACATTACGCTCAATATGGCTATCCACGGTTCCTTCACTCCCTGGGATTTGTCTCACCAGTTGCTGAATTTGGAGATGGGCTTCAAGGGCGCGGGAACCATGGGAACGCGCCTGACCCACATAGTCGCAAACGAGTACCAGACAGTGGGGACCGCCAACACCCTCATTGGCACCGATGATCTAGACGACGACTGGTATTCCGTGTTTTATCTTGTATGCATGAATCGGGTGAATCCCGCTTTCTATGGCGAGACTTTTTTGTATTTCTGGCACAAAAGAGACAACGCCGGGAAGTCTCACGATTGGAAGACCGACTATAGCGAAAATATGTACAACATGGTCCCAACGCTTACATGGACCTCGGATGGGAGGGCCAACACGTTGAATAATAGATGGGTGCCTCTTCCTGAACCAGAAGCGCAGGTGGGATGCAATTGCAATCGATCCGGAGCCCGTTGGCAATGCCCCACCAACCAGCCCTTGCGATGCGTCCTGCCGCCCAAAGGCGCATTCGGATTCTGGGCTGAACCCTTTGTCGATGTTGATGTCACAGAATACCGATATGACAATATACGGATAACTCCCTATTGTGGAAAGTGCCCGCCCGATCATCTTTGGGCAGCGACGCAGGCGGCCCTTAGCGCCCCCATTGAGCCCAATGCGACCGGAAATTTCTCCGAGGACTACTGATGCTTTTGCAGGGCGTACTTTCCGGCTCTAACCGGATTTTGGCCGTACGTAAAAAATAGTAAATAAAAAATAATCGCGTCACTTGCCGCTTCGCTCACCTTCGCTGCGTTGCGTCCCTAAAGACGATCCATCCCCGATTTCTCGGTGCTTGTTCATTCGAGTTCTCCTTCACGCCCTCGAATTATACACTAAATTCACCAGTACAATTTGTCTCACTCTTATTGGCACAGAGGGAAAGTGGTAGTGACACTGGAAGCATCTTGGGGCGCGGCATCGCGCTGCAGATTGACGACACGAGCGTGGTGGCTATACCTGCTAAAAGCTCTGGAAGCGAGCGGTACCATCCAGGTGGCTATGACCATGGTCATTCGCGTAAACCAAGTTGTATCACCGATTGTGAGTCCGAAAGAGTCGCAGAAGAGGTACAGAAGATAGAAGAAGAGCACAATGATCTTCGCCCATAACTCGCCAAAGAACAGGACAAGATACAAAGTAAGGAAGGCCACCGTTTGGATGAACCAAGCTAGCATATACGGCCACGCGCCGGGGGGTTCGCCGCTTCTCCATGTTATCAAGTTCAGACCTTGAAACGCGGGCTCCACAGTGATAGCAACAGCCGCCCCGAACATCCCGGCGGAATATACCACGAACCAAGTCTTGCCGGACCATTGCGAATTCAATTGCTGCGCCCAGGCAAAACTAAGGTACCAGACCACAATCCAGCCCAGCACGGATAACACCGGGATACCGGCCGCAAAAACCGATTTCATCACGTAGTCGGGAACAGGCATGCAAAGAATTAGGCGCTCGCGAATAATGGCGTGCGTTGCGGCGGTGCAGAAGAAGGTCAGCGTCAGGTATCTGCCTCGATAAACTAAGGAATGAACTACGCAAGCCAGGATGAAGAGCGTCGTCATCACGATGATTAAGCACGGGAACGTGTTGCTGACCAACATTCATTGTCTCCAAGGAAAATCCGTTGTGCTTCCCTCCATCTTTCGACAGGAACCGGGGCACTTTAGGATGTCCCAGCACGTTGGCCCCCGGGCTTTTTTTGTGCCTCGTTTATTCGCTTTAACTGGATGACTGGGGCCGGTCAATGTCCACGCCGAGGAGGACCGTGGTGGGGCCGTGGAGCGCAGGCCGTGTCTGCCGAAGGGCTTTGGAAACAGCTTTGAAGCAAATCACCCGCAGCGGTGATTATTGATGTATTATACAATATATGGTGGTGCATTGAAAAATTATTACTACCTGTGGTGTTGTTCAGCGGGAGTGCAGGCTGACTTCACAGGCATCGGATTCTTTGCGTGGCCACAGCCTCGACAGATCGCCGAATAGCCAATACTGACGAGAAATTGACTTGGCATGTTCTTTTTTTTTTGGGTGTTGTCGAGAATTTTACTTAAACCGTTTTCGAGAGTTATTGGCGCAAGATACAGAATAATATGGGTTTTCTCCCGCTAAAGAAAAGTGTTTTCAAAAAAAATAAGGCTTGACACGCTATTGCTTTTTCGTAAACACTACGATAACAAGACCGGTGTGGGACACACGAACAATTTCGCTTCGGAGAATTAATGTTTCTGTCAAGGAGTAAAAGTCTGCTGGGCCTTGACATCGGCTCGGGAAGCATAAAGGTCCTTGAGCTCAAAATGACCAAGACGGGCTACCAGCTCATCAATTTCGGAATTGAGTCCATTCCTCCGGAAACGATCGTCGATTCGACGATCATGAATCACCCTGCGGTAGTCAACGCCATCAAGAGTCTGATGGACAATAACCAGATCAAGAGCAACGATGTCACCACGTCTATTTCTGGACACTCGGTCATTATCAGAAAAATCACCTTGCCTCAAATGACCGATGAGGAGGTCGCCGCCAATATCAAATGGGAGGCGGAGCAGTACATCCCCTTCGACATCAATGAAGTCAATATCGATTATCAACGCCTGGAAACGGAGGCTGAGGACCAGGGAAGTCAGGACGTTTTGCTCGTGGCCGTTAAGAAGGATATGGTCAACGATTACGTTGCGGTCATCAATGAAGCGCAATTGAATCCCCTAGTGGTTGATATCGACGCCTTCGCCGTGCAGAACATGTACGAGGTGAATTACGAGGTGCAAAGGGGAAAAGTCATCGCTTTAGTCAATATCGGCGCCAGCGTCATAAACATCAACATCGTCCAGAACGGCAATTCGCTGTTTACCAGGGACATGGCTCTTGGCGGCAACAACTACACCGACGAAATTCAGAAGCAATTCGGCGTCAGCTACGAAGAAGCCGAGCAAATAAAAATTAAAGGCGGCGGCGACAGAAAAGAAGAGCTGGACAGCATCCTGGACAACCTCAGTTCGGCGATTGCCCTGGAAACGCAAAGAAGCCTGGACTTCTTCATCGCCACGAGTTCCGCTGGCCACATCGCCAAGATATTTCTTTGCGGGGGTTGTGCAAAAGTTTCTCGCCTTCCGGAAATTCTGGAAAATCAAACGGGCATTCCGGTTGAAGTGGCCAATCCCTTCAATAATATCGAAGTCAATCCAAATAAATTCGACATGGATTATATCCACGAGGTGGCGCCGTCCTGCGCCGTTGTCATGGGTTTGGCTCTGCGGAGGATGGATGACAAATGATTAAAGTCAACCTACTTCCCGAAGACAGGCGAAAAAGAGTTAAAAAGAGACGGAAGGTTTCTAAGCCAATCCGTGAAATCCCCGTGATGCTGGTTGTGATCGGGCTCCTGGCCGTGCTGGGAACCTGTTTAGTCTTGGGCCTATGGCATTGGAAATTGGGCAAAAATGTCAATGTGATCAACGGCGAGATCGCTGGAATCGAAAAAAAGATCAAGGACCTGAATGTTGATATCGCCAATGTCGAGGATTTCAAAAAGCAAAAGGGAGATCTCGAGGAAAAGTTGGGCGTGATAAAACAATTGGAGATGAAGAAGAAGGGGCCAATTCATTTCATGGATCAACTCGCCAGCGCAGTCCCTCCGCGACTTTGGTTGGGTGAAGTCAGCGAGAACGGCAACAGTATGACATTAGTGGGATTCTCAACGGACCACTCCCAAATCAGCGTTTTCATGGGCAATTTGGAGAAGTCGCCGTTTTTCAGCAATGTCGAGTTGTCTGGCGTGCAGTCGAAGATGGGAAAGGGAAATAAAACAAACGCCTCCGGGGTAGCGGCCAAGAGTTTCCAGCTGGTGAGCGCAATTCATATGCCGGATGTGCCCAGATGAGCCATGAGGCGAATTTTGATTAACGATCCTAAGGAGCGTGTAGCCGATGGCCGGAACTAAGGGAATACTAGTAGTAGCAGCCTTGGTGGTTGCCGTCGCTGCCGCCTATATCTTTGCGTTTTACCTGCCAAAAATTGACGAGATCAACGAATTGCAGACAGTTTTGGACAACAAGCGCTCGGATATGTTGGAAAAGCAGCAGATCGCTAAGGACAAAGAACGATTCATGTTGCAGGTGGACGAACTCAACGACAGACTTGGCGAGGCTCTTTCTCAACTCCCCAATGATAAGGAGATCGGCGAGATTCTCAACATGCTGGCCAACAATGCACAGGTCTCCGGAATCGACATGGAAACTTTCACTGTACGGCCGGAAATCGTCAAGGAACTGTACTCCGAGGTGCCCATTGATCTTCAGATTACCGGGCAGTACCACAATGTCGCAATTTTCTTCGACAAAATCAGCCAGGAAAAACGAATAATCAACATTGCCAATGTCAAGATAGGCAATCCGAATATTAAAAATGGCGAGACAGTTGTGACAACGACATGCACCGCCACGGCTTTTAGGTTCGTTAAACAAAAACGGACAGGAAAAACCAAGGCAAAAAAAGGGTAAACAACGGACGGGACGGGCATGAGATTTTCGAAACATCCGAATAAATACCTGATTCTGATCATTGCGGTTTTCATGGCGGGTGCCTTTGCCTTCGCTGCGTGCGGGGGAGATGAAGCCGAAGATGCGGAAAAACAGGTTGATAACAAAAGTCCTAAAAAAGAAGTTAGTAAAGAAAAAGATGTCGTCGTCAATAAGGCGGCGAGGAGGACTGAGATTCGGGTTGATGACGCCGAATACGAAGACGGGAATAGTGCCGAGATTGGATATCAGTATAATCCGATTAACAAGGTTGACCCTTTTGTCTCCTTTACGCAAGGCGGATTTGATCAGCCAAACTCCCCCGGCAGTGAGGCCGGCGGCGTACTGACGCAATTTGAAGTGCGCTACTTCAAACTGGTTGGAATTGTGGCCGACGAGGATCAACCTCGCGCCATTTTTGAAGATGCTAGGGGTCACGCCTACGTGGTCGGAATCGGAACGAAAATAGGTAGAAATAACGGGGTCATTGAGCAAATAAACGATAGCTCCGTTTTGATAATTGAGAAAAGAATTAAATTCACCGTCGAAGGTGGAGAACCGGTGTCGGCCCCATTAACGATTAATCTGCATCCCCAACGGGAAGAATAAGTGCCTTTTAAGGAGGGATATTGATGCGGAAGAAAAGCTACAGGATCCCTTCCCTGAGCTTAAACTTGACGGTCATCATGTGCGTCATGGCGCTCAACGCGGCGGCTGTGTGCATGATTGTTTCTTCAGCCCACGCCCAGGAAGAGGGTTATGTCCCGCTGGCGGGTGAGTTTGCTGAAAAGCAATACTATGGGAAGAAGATTACGATGGATTATCAGGAAGCGGAAGTAAGAAGCGTCCTGAGAGTTCTTTCCGAAGTGTCCGGCATGAATATCGTGGCGGGCGAGGATGTGGCCGGGAAGATTACAATTAAGCTGAAGGATGTTCCCTGGGATCAGGCTTTGGATGTTATTCTGAAGACCAAAAGATTGGGGAAAGTTCAGGAAGGAAACATCATTCGCATTGCGCCTTCCGCAACTCTCCAGGCGGAAAACACGCAGCAACTGGCGGCCAAGCAAGCTGAATTGATGCTGGAGGATCTCGTCCTTGAGATCATTCCGGTTTCTTACGCCAATGCTGAGGATATGGTGCAACAGATTCGCGCTGTGACCTCCACGCGAGGACAGGTTACGCACGACGAGCGTACAAACGTTCTGGTCATCAAGGATCTTCAGGAAAACATAGACCAGGCGAAAAAACTCGTTATTACCCTCGACACGCAGACGCCACAGGTTCTTATTCAGGCCCGCATAGTCGAGGCGAATACGGACTTCACACGGGAACTCGGCATCAAATGGGGTGGTTATTACGTCGCCAATGCGGCGCACGGAAATGCCACGGGTCTGACATTCCCCAACAATGTTCGCTTGACCGGTGCCAACGCACTGGGGGAACAGACCAACACCGCAGGCTCGACGGCTGTTGGCACCACTGCGGCAGGTTCGGCAATTCCCGCCATTCCCACCGCAAACTACATCGTCAATCTGCCTGCTCCCATCGGCATGGGTTCCGGCGGCGGCCTCGGCCTGACTTTAGGATCCATCAACGACGTTATCGCATTGGATTTGCAGCTTTCAGCCATGGAAAATCGCGGCGAAGGGCGCATTATCAGCCAGCCGAAAATTGTAACTCTGGACAACAAAGAGGCCACGATCAGGTCCGGTACGAGCATCCCCTTTCAGATCAGGCAGCAGGGCGAAACATCGTTGCAGTTCATCGAAGCTGATCTGAAGTTGACCGTGACGCCGCATGTGACAAACGACAAAAGCATCATCATGGTTATTTCAATATCAAAGAACGCGCCGAATACTTCGATTCCGACATCGACCGGTGATCCGGCTATCGACAGGAAAGAAGCGCAGACCGAAACCCTCGTTCGCAATGGAGAAACAACGGTCATCGGCGGTATTTTTACGTCAGAAGAGGCGCAGACCGTACTGTCTGTGCCCTGGTTGTCAAAAATTCCGATCCTCGGCATGTTTTTCCGTGACCGAAAAGAGGTCAATAAACGTGCGGAATTGTTGATATTCATTACACCACGGATTGTTCAGGACAAGCCGGTCGTTTAAGAGCGACTGGATTTGAGATCTTTAACATGGCAGGGAAATCCGAAGCCGCATCCTGTATGGATTGAAACAGGGGATGCCGAGAGGGCCGCTGTATCGCTGGCCCGGCAGGTAAGGCGGCTTGGGGAATCGGGTCGGACCTTCGTGATTGCGGAGCGGCGGGTCCGGAAATTGTGGGAAGAAGGATTTTTTGATGCGCTTTGCAGAAAACTTCCTGACGCGCGACTGATTAGCGCGCAGGGAGGAGAATCGGGCAAAACGCTTGAGGGTTTAGGGAAGATCTTTGAAAAACTGATTACTCATGGAGCAGATCGCTACGACATCGTCATCGCCGTAGGCGGCGGGGCACTCACGGATATCGTGGGTTTTGCCGCGTCCGTGTACATGCGCGGAATACGCTGGATTGGCGTTCCCACCACGTTGGTCGGACAACTCGATGCGGGGATGGGAGGAAAAACAGGAACGGACTTACCGGGTGCCAAAAACATTATGGGGTCCTTCTGGAATCCTCTCGGGGTGCTGATCGCACCTGCATTTCTTCAGACGCTTTCCATGCGCGAGATCCGAAACGGTCTGAGCGAGGCCCTGAAAACCGGAGAATGTCTTGATTCCGGGATTCTGTCGCTTTTGGAAAAGAAAGCCGAAGGACTGTTGGATAAAAATCCTGATGCCCTCGTGGGACTTATCAGGGCATGCGCACGGAAGAAAATGGAAGTTGTCGCCCGGGACCCTGAGGACAAAAGTGGTCAGCGCGCAGTGCTCAACTTGGGACACACCGTCGGGCATGCGATTGAGGCGGTCGGGGGTTTTCGGCGGTGGTCGCATGGCGAGGCAGTCGCCATGGGATTGTTGGTGATTAACTCATTGTCCGTTGAATGCGGCGTGTTAAGCGCAGCCGAGAATGAAAGGATCCGTTCCCTGGTGGAAAGACTGGGTCTTGTTGGAAGAAAAACCCCTGAACCGGAGGCGATTCTTCCCTCACTGGCTGTTGACAAGAAGAAAAAGGGTAATCAGTTGATGATTGTAATGCCAGGTCCCTTGGGACATGCGCGGATAGCGCCGATTGGCGCAGAGCGTTTGCTTGATCGGAAACACTGGTCCTGGCGCTAAGGCCATGGAGGAAAGTCAATGAGAAAGAAAATTTTGTACATGTCGGTCCTTGCGATTCTTGCAGGTGGACTGGCGGTTTTTTGGTCATGTGGTGAACTGGATCCTTCGCAGGCTCCTGGCGACGCCGTTGTCCAAATCGTGCAGGCGGAGGAAGGCACTGCGCTGACTGAGTCCTATTCCGTCAACGCGACACTTGGTGTGCCGGAACCTTGTACATCCGTCTTTCGGACATCATTGATCAATCATTGCACTAACAGCCCTGTTTCTACCTGTGATCCTTATACTGGCGACGAGTTGAGGTCTTGTTGCGAAGCCAACTATTTGGAACTGGGCGGCGATATTCAAGATTCCTATCGCCTGAGGATGAAACCGGGGGACTGCGGTTATAGAGAAATCATATTGACGGCTATCGTTTCGAGAGGAGCTGGGAGCGAAATCGCGTCAACCGACGTTTTGAATCCCTACAACGACATGGAAGTTCGATGGACGACAATTGGAATGCGCAGCAGCGTTTGTGGGCAGGGAGTTGAAATGTGGGGCGTCAATGAACAGCGATGTTCTCCCGTCACTCCGACGGCTTTGGCCGAGCCTTTTATGGACAAAACGGATGGCAGAGGAATGAGCGAAATCAAACTCATCTGGCCGATTCCGATTTATCCGGGCAGCACATCGACCTATGGGGCAATGGTGGACATTGGGGTTCACGTGGCCAAATACACCGTTGAGATCAGCGTCGATGATGCGGGCGAGGACACAGGGGATGATGACGTTGTCGATGATGACGCATAAAGCCAGTTGCTAAAACAATCGCTTAAATGAAAGCGCCTCAATGTGAGGCGCTTTTTTCGTGAAAAATTGCGCGGCGACCTTGATGAACAGGGCAATTCGATACACCCATATCTCAACTATGTGTCTGCTGATCGCCGTGATTGGTGGATTTCACTTTTCCCCACTGCACAAACAGCGGATCGAGGATCGGGGAGCTGGCGATACGAACATTCATGTCGTCGGAGACGAGGTTATTCTCGGCGGCATGTTCAGTCGTACCGTTCGCAGGATCAGCGAGGGCAATGAGATTGCGCGTTGGAGCCTTGAAGGCCCCGTGCAATCCGTCGATGCTGACACGAAAAGCGGTCGAACAGTCGCCCTGCAATATCAGGACGACGCTTATTTTCTGCTGGGACCTGGCGCAAAAGACATAAGGCGAGTTCGCCTTCCCATGAAATCTGAAATTGTCGTTGCGGCCATGACCAAAGGCCAGGACGCCTGGTACCTGGCCTTTTATGAAAAAAGTCACGACCAATTCGAAAAAAAGGAATTTCCCTTCATTTTCCCCGCTTTTCTGCGTTTTCAGTACGGAGTTTTGAGACTGCCTGATCTGAACTCGGGAAAAGGCGAATTTCAAATCGTGTATGAGGCGAAAGCCTATTGGCATGAGGAGTCATCTCATCCCTGGGTATTGCGTTTCGATTCTGGCCGAAATGTCTTGCATATGCTCAATCCGATGGCCGAGGAAGTCACGGCCCTGGATTTGAACAGTGGAAAAGAAGTGTTTCGGGTTGATACGCCTCCGGGGCCCGTGGACATGGAAATCGGCGAAGCCGAAATTTTCATCGCACTACCAGAGTCGGATCATATCGCCGTGCTGGACGTATTGACCGGCAGGGTGCTCGCGCCGATTAAAGTCGGCTTCGGCGTAGTCGGCCTCGCAAAGATTCCCGACGGCGTTGCAGCTCTTTCAAAGTATAAAAGGCGGATTATCACAACCGAATTTCGTCATGGCCGATGGAATATCCGGACGCGCGCGGCCTCAGGTTTGCCATGCGCCATTGACGCCGACGGCAAGGCCATATATGTCGCCGACGGATCATCCGAAGACTATTGCGTCTTTACCGCAGCTTCGCTGATATCGGAAGAGTGATTGCAGGAATTTTGATGTGGACTAAAATGAAATCATGATCGACGTGATTCGCATAATTGCCGCTGTCGCCGTTTTAGCTATCGCGACATGGCTGTTGGGGCGGCGACTCTGGCGCCGGGCGCCGGATTCCATCCCATTCAAAGCCGTCGTCGAGGGATTGCCTTTGGCGCAAGCCAAGTGGCTTTCAATACCCTTGGTTTTCGTGGGTCTGGCAGCTCTTATGGCCGCGTGGCTGCTGCTCTTTGTTGCTTTCGTGTGCTTCTTTTATGCAGCGGCGCTGGCGCACGGAGAGGTGGGGCAACTTCTAGGGGTTCTGACCCCAACCACCGGCAACATTCTCTTTCTTTCCACCTTTCCCACGCAGATGTTCATCATGGGGCTGTTCATTTCGCTTCTGGTTCTGGGCGGATTCCAGATTGTTCTGGGTCCCTTGCCCCTTCGTGGATTCGGCTTGATTCGAGTCGATGGCGTGAGGCCGCTTGTCCGGCGACTGGCCGGGCTGTTGGCTGTGACGGCGGGATTGGAACTGACGCGCACGGTCGTGGCGGGCGGCATAGCGGCTCCGGAAGGATTTTTGGAATTTTTCGCCCGGCAGGATCAGGCGCCTCTTATGGATCCCACGGGTTTGGCGCTTCTGGCGTCGCTGGCTGTCTTCGCGGCGGTGCTGATCATTATCCGTTATCAGGATCGGTCATGAGAAAGGTCTGCGCATTCATACTCTTTAGTCTGTCGGCGCTGCTGTTTTTCTCGCTTTGGACAAAGCTCGGCGGATTGTGGCACAGCGCCTGGAGCTTCAAACTGCATCACGAAGTCGCTTCGATTCTTTGCATGGATTTGATTCGACCAATCCTCGCCCTGGCCGCATTTGCCGCCGGCGTCCGATGTCTTGGAAAAAATGACGCGCTGAATATCGAAGACGGCGCGGTCAGCGGACTTGTCTGCCTTGTTCCGATACTTGTCGCGTGCGCCATGCTTTTCGAAAACGAAGTCTTCTTTTCCATGTTCGATCCCAAAGGATTTCCCGTCCACCCACCGGAAATCATCGCGCATCCCCTGGGAGGATGGGTCACACCCCGTGCGCACGCCCTAGCCGCCTTTGCCCTGATGGTTTCCTTTGGACTGACCTTTTTCGCGCTGCGGGATCGAAAACGCCCCGGCGAATCCAAAAAATAGTTCATCAGCTTGATGGAGGCGATCTTGTCTGAAAAGAAACTTGTTGCTCAAAGCCTGCTTGTAGATCTGCGTGAAATGATCGAGCAGTCTAAGCAGGAGGTGGCGCGGTCGGTCAATGCCACGCTGATTGGCCTTTACTGGAGTGTAGGGCGACGAATCCGGCAGGATATCCTGAAGGAGGAACGAGCCGAATACGGCAAGCAGATTGTCTACGCAGTGAGTGGAAAATTGACGGAGGAGTACGGCAGGGGATTCTCTGAAAAAAATCTGCGACGCATGGTTCAATTTGCCGAATATTTTCCGAATGTGGAGATTGTCGCGACGCTGTCACGACAATTGAGTTGGAGCCATTTCGTCGCCATTTTGCCTTTTAAAAATAGTCTCCAACGAGATTTTTATGCCGAAATGTGTCGCATGGAAAGATGGAGCGTACGGACTTTGCGGTCTAAAGTTCAGGGAATGCTCTACGAGCGCACGGCGCTGTCGAAAAAGCCGGAAAAACTTATCAGGCAAGAGCTCACGGAATTGCGCGAGGAGAACAAACTCACGCCTGATCTGGTTTTTCGTGATCCCTATTTCCTTGATTTCCTGGGGCTCAAAGACATTTACGGCGAGAAAGATTTGGAAGCGGCCATTCTGCGCGAACTTGAATCCTTTATCCTGGAACTGGGCGTGGGCTTTTCCTTTGTGGCCCGGCAAAAGCGGATTACCGTGGACAACGATGACTATTATCTGGACTTACTATTTTACCACAGGAAACTGCGGCGGCTAGTGGCCGTCGAACTAAAGCTTGGAAAATTCAAAGCGGCGGACAAGGGCCAAATGGAACTCTACCTGCGTTGGTTGGAAAAATATGAGCAAGAACCGAATGAGGAGTCGCCCATCGGGCTAATCCTGTGCGCGGACAAAACCGAGGAGCATGTCGAGCTTCTCCAACTGGATAAAAGCGGAATCAGGGTCGCCGCCTACATGACCGAACTGCCGCCCCAGGACTTGTTGCGAAAAAAACTTCACACGGCCATGAAAAAGGCGCGCGCCCAGCTTGAAGAGAAGGTGAAGGAAAACAATTGATCGTGAATTTTTACGCCATTGATTTGAGCTTTTTATACTGCTCAACGAGCCAGAGTTCCGGCATGAAGCGGAAGTTTTTGAATCGCGCGCGCCATCGGACGACAGCGCCGTAAATGCGGGAGAGATTTTTCATGACCGGGGAGGCGGCGAAGTATTCGGGCATAGTCCGTCCATCGAGGAAATATGTCGATACGCTCATGCGTTCAAGGCGGCGCCTATTGGCCGGGTCGATCCAGGGCGTGTTGACGCTGTGGAAGTCAATGCCCGACCAGTCTTGCAGTTTGGCGGGGGGGCTAAAGCCCAGTTTGACGGCCCTGTCGAACATCTCCGTGCCGGGAAAAGGCGCGTAGAGGTGAATCGGCGTTACGCGTGCAAAGGGATTATCTCTGATGAGTTCGAGCATCAGGTCGAGGGTCTTGGCGAGGGAGTCGTCGGTTTCACCTGGAAAACCACATAAAAAGGTGAACTTGGCGGCGATTTTCGCCTGCCGGAGCTTGTTGCTCGCTTCTCTAATCTGCTGGACGCTCAAGTCCTTTTGCAATTGCTTAAGGGCTTCATCGGTGCCCACCTCCGCGCCGATAGTCAGCTCTCGAAATCCCGCGTCGTACAAATCCCGCAACAGATCGATATCATATTGATCGGCAATGTAATCGGCGCGACACTCTCCCCGTATCGTGACCTTGAGGCCTCGACGACGTATTTGCTCGGCGATGGAGATAACCCGGCTGCGGCTGGCGAAAAAGTTGTCGTCCTTGACGAGTATGGCGTCCAGGCCGAAACTCTTGACGATCCTCTCAATGTGCTCCGCCACCGCCTCAGCGGGTTGCGCGCGCCAATGTCGGTTTCCATAGGCCGTGTTGTAGCAGTAGATGCATCGGTGTGGGCATCCGCGGCTGGTCATGATCGCCAGATCGCGGTGTCCCAGAGTCTGCGTAGTAACGTAATCCGGCACGTTGACAAGGTCGTAATCGGGAATCAACGCATCGCCAAGGTCGATAAAATCCGGATCCGGCCCACGTACAATGTCGCCGTTCGCGCTTGCGTAGGCCACGCCGGGCACTCCTGCGGGCTGACGCGTATCCTTTAAGGCGTCAAGAAGATCGACCAGCGCCTTTTCGCCTTCGCGCCAGACCACGTAATCCACCAGCGGATGACGCGCCGTTTGATCGGGCAAAAGCGTCGGGTGTACGCCGCCCCATACGAGGGGAATATCCGCAGCCTCCTGCCGGGCGATCGCCGCCGCCGCAAGGCCCCATTTTATCTGCAGTCCCGTCATGGCGCTGATTCCCACAGCCGCCACATCGCCTTCACGAATGCGTTGTCTGAGACTTCGCTCCCAATGCGGATCAATCCGCTGATCGATGATGATGGGCGTATAACCGGCGCGGCGAAGGGGCTTGCCCAGGTATAGGACGGATAAAGGAAGGAGCGTGGTGACGTTTTTCACGTCCCATCCGGTTTTGGTATAGACGAGGATGACTTTCAGCATAGGGTCAAAGGTCCGGGGTCAAGGGTTTAGTGTTCCCATGCCGGCCATTGTAAGAGCGGCTTGCAGCCGCGACAAGCCCCGGCGCAGAGCGAACGGAAATGTCAATGAGTATGAGCGAATGCAACGCCGCAATTCATTGCCTGGCGTCGCAAGTTCCCAAAAGTCTTTATTCCGTTTTCAATCCGGGATCATTTTGCGGCTTCGGCGCCGCCGGCGGGCGGGGGGCGTCTTCCATTTTACGCGATTCGAATCTATTGGCCAGGTTGCTATGGTAAACTGCCGATTTTTTGGCGTACATGTCCTCAGCCCATTTGACCATATCGTCTCGGGCCTGCGCGCGGTAGAGTTCGATGAATGACTCGTAGATTTTGCCGCTTTTTACAAAGGAGTTTTTTTCGTCGGCCAGCAGGAATTTCAGGGTTTGTTCTGCTTCGTCCCAGCGGCGAAGTTTCATCAGGCAGCGGGCTTTTTCAACCAAAAATTCCGGCCTGTCGGGCATGTTCTCCTCGATAACGAAATCCACCCAGGCTAAGGCCATTTGATAATCGCCAAGGCGCTCATAGGCGTGGAAGGTCTTGATTTTTTGTCGATAGCCGACCTCTTCGGGATTTTCCTTCCATTTCGCGGATGTCGCCAGCGCGAAATCGATGGTTTTCAGCCTGCGTCGCGTTTCGATGGAGTCGGAAAGCTTCAGAACGGCCCCCGGTCCCCTGTAGAGTTTGAGGGTTTCGGGCCACATGCGCTCCTTGTTGTAGAAAGCCGCCAGCCGCCAGAAGCCGATGCTTTTTACAAATTCGTGGCCGGGAAAGTCGAATACAAGGCTTTCGAGGATTTTCATGGCGCCTTTTTCATCGCGGGGTCTTTCGATTTCGTGAAGCACAAAGAGCGCGCCGCCTCGTTTGGGGTCGTCTGCGGGTGATTTGTCCACGATCTCACGCAGGACTTTTCGCGCGGTATTGTCGAGGCCTGCGTGCGCCGCGAATATGGCCGCCCTGATCGGATCGCCTGCAGAGTTTTCACGTAAATGAAAA
>Ga0307990_1001115_pt1 | contig 22899 bp, 20 predicted proteins | sample EllFjometagen129_FD_203168 | JGI IMG/M metagenome (GOLD analysis project Ga0307990, IMG submission 203168) | Marine microbial communities from Ellis Fjord, Antarctic Ocean - #129 | ecosystem: Environmental > Aquatic > Marine > Unclassified | place: Southern Ocean | collected 2014-10-08
CATTCATGACTCCTATTTTTAAAATTTATTAAATTATGACCATTCACAGGTTCAGACCTGACCGCCCCCCGATAAATCGGGGGACAGGCCGGGTTCAGGGCTCAGGGTTGACATCCATGCAATACGGCATGGCTTGTGGCAAGAATCGGATGAACTCTTCATTTATCTTCAAATCGAAACCAAATCCTTTATATTGATGATTCGACAGTGTTTTACCTCTTTAACCCCTGGCCCAGACCCGCCTGTCCCGATATAATCGGGACGGGCGGGTCTGGTTTAGCAATTCTTTTCATAGAATCTCTGTGCATAGTGTTCATTAGAACCATTTTAAAGAGCACGTTACGTCGCACCTCCCGATCCCCTCCCGGTCTCGGGACCGGGAGGGCAGGCTTGAATCCCGATTCTATCGAGAAACCTTGGAACTTTTAACCAGTTATAAGAATAATAATAAAATCTACCATCTATCAAAATGTGGTGCAACTATTTTTGAGTTAGTGCGTTAGCTTTTCACACCTGATGAGGTTTTTCCTTACTCTGCAATTCAGACACTACAGGCACCTGTGGCGGACTAGAGATGGAGATCGAAGTAAAAGTAAAAGGGTCAAATCTTCGGTTGGTTTATGTTTATAGTAAATCAAATATTTGCTCATAACGTTTTTTAAACTTATTACTTTCCAGTTTTCTTTTTATTCTTTCAATTGCAGTGCTCACTGAACTGTAATTATTTAAATTAAATTCCTGCCCTATTATTGTTAAACGCTCACCGCATATAAATCTTAACATATAGATCGCAAGATCACGAGCCTCGTTCTCTACACCCCTTCTCGACTTTAATAGAGCTGCATCCTCTATTTTATAATGATTACAAACTGCTTTCTTAATATCAATTACTCCTGGATAGACATTCTTTGATTCAGGAATCTCCTTTCCCTTCTTCTTTTTAGGAAACCTCTCTTTTACCCACTTAATAAATTTATCGCTACCAAGTATGGACGATATATTTTTTTTCGAGTAATGCTGAATAAACTCCACAGGCTCTTGGGTAGAAATAAATCTCTTATAAGAAATAATCTGCAAACTTGTATCCTTGGAAAACATATCCAGGATATAATTCTTATATAACCATTCCCATTTCTTTGCCTTTGATATATAACCATTGTGGCTGCTCCATGGATAATCTTTCAACTTGACAGCTATCCCTGCCCTTAGAGGATTCCTGTGAATATATCTAACAAGTTCTAATAAATATGAGTCAGCATCAATAAGGATGGATTTGTATCTTCCTCTGAAAAGAGTGCCATCACACCCATTTCTTACGTTATATCTTTGTGTGTATACTCCATTGATATGTCTCATACACCTTGAAAGGTTGGCATCGGGGGTTTGAATAAGCAGATGATAATGTGTAGTCATAAGACAATAGGCGGCAATCCTCATGTTAAACATCTCAGCTGTATCTTTGAGAAAATCTATAAAGCTATGATAGCCCTCCTTAGCAGGAAAGGCTGCCTGCCCCTACCTAGCACGGCTCATAACATGATACCATGCATCAGAGTACTCTATTCTGAGTGGTCTTGACATGGCTTGGTATTCTAATATATCAATATAGATAAGCCAACAGAAGATTTGACCCCTTTACCCCTTTATTAGCCGGTGATTTCATCTTGATTTTATCCAAGGTACCGAGGAGCTTGAAGAATGCGGTAGCTGATGACATCCGTTCCATCTTCTATGCCTCATCGAAGAAGAAGTCCATGGAATTCTTTGAGCAATTCAGGCATAAGTGGCAAGGGATCTACCTTGTGCCATCAAGTATCTGAGTAATTCCATAGATTCTTGTTTACCCTTTTTCATGTGTCCTAAGGAGGAGTGGGTTTCACTGAGGACCACGAATATCATAGACCGTCTAAACAAGGAGTTTAATAGAAGGGCAAAGCCGATGGAGATTGTAGCGGGGGAGAATGCCTGCTATATGCTATTGGCCTTTGTCAGTATAAAGATGGAATTACACTGGAGGTCAAACCTTATAGGAAAGGTGCATAACAACCTGCCCTTCCTCCAAAACTGGAGGAGCAAAAATTTACATAAAATAGTTGACAGTACCAAGGCAATCAAGGCGTGGCCAGTAAGGCACCGCCAGATGAAAGGGGCAGAAACGGATATGCTACACCTAAAGCCGCCAGAGCGAGCTCTCTACGCTACCCTCATTTTCCCCCAACCATATCTCTACTGATCGTCCGAACCTCTCAGTGGGGGATTAAGCTTAGCCAAATTTTCGAGATTGCTATTTCTATGATTGCCAAAAGCGAGTATGGATTAATGGCCCAAATATTCGGCGGTCTGATCACCTATTTGCTCCTTGCCATCTATTGCGGGGACAAGCACAACGAAAAAGTCACTTTAAAAAGTGTAATGGAGCTTCGCATCAAAATACATAATGCACTCTGCCTCGCCCTCAGCGGCATGGTCGAATCAAACTGAAAATATCACAAAATTACAAAGTGTTATGGAAACATCTAACCGCAAATCACTATGTGAAATTCCATAATTTGACTACAAAACAATCATATTCTACCAAGTTCCCTTAAAACTTTTTCGGGTTTCATAGGAATATCAATCCATACGCCAATGGCATTATACACGGCCTGGGCAATAGCTGGCACAGCCGCACAAGTTGGCCCCTCGCCACCCCCCTTGGCACCGAAAGGTCCAACAGGATCATACGTTTTGCTAAATAAAACGGGGCAGCGTATTGGGAAGTCTGATGATCTGAATACTTTATAATCAACAAAATTTGGATTTAGTATCCGACCCTTATCGTCGAATATTAATTCCTCAGTCAGTGCAAATCCACATCCGAGGATGGCTCCACCGACAACTTGACTTTCTAGGATTTTAGGATTTAAAACAGTACCACTATCTTGCGTCGCAAAATAATCTACAATGGCTATTTGTCCAGTCTCTATATCTACCTCTACCTCAGCGAAATGTGCAGAAAAGTGTCGGCAAAACGTATCTGCTGGGGGCATGCACGTACCTGCTTCCCCAATGATAGTAGGGACTGTTCCTGTATCCGTTATTGGCTTTGACAAAAGTTCTTGTAATGCAATCCATTTATCAGGCTCACCTTTTTTAAGAATTTTCCCGCTTTCGAGTTCTAAGTCTTCCGACCTACACCCAAAATAGTGTTTACCTGCAATCTCCAGTATTTTACGTTTAGCGTCGAGGGCCGCTTGCATAGTTGCGAAACCAGTTCTATGAGCTGCAGTACTTGAAATCGATCCATGACTCCAAGGACATACCTCTGTATCTCCAGCCTCGACTTTTACATCATCTGCAGATATCCCAAGAGCTTCCGCAGCTATCTGTGCTTGCGTGGTCTCGCTTCCTTGGCCGTGTCTACTCATACTGCAACAAACAGTAACGCTACTATCTTCGTGCATCCTGACTAATGCTGATACATCCCCACCTAGTGCAATGCCACAACAATGAGTTGCAGTGCCAACCCCAATACCATAATATTTAGAACCACAGATCTTGTATGGCTTCCCCCAACCGCTCCATTTTTCCTTCCAGCTAAATGATTCAGCTCCATTTCTTAGGCATTCTCCAAGCCCCTCACTTGAAAGACACACTGATGGCCTCTTTTTCCCTCGAAATTCCGATACCCTGTCCCAATAACCAGTGCCTTTCCGAAGGATATCCCCCGCACGTACATGATTCTTCAATCGAAAATCTACGGGATCCATTGATAGTCTTATCGCTGCCAAATCAATTAGGCGTTCTACAAAAGCATTCAAGGTTACGTCACCAACTCCACGCATACATCCAGCTGTCACCAAATTTGTACTCACACCCTCTACAACGTAACGGCCATGCGGGCTCCTACCCCATAAGTCACAGGAGAAAAAGCCTACATCACTTTTATAGCCATAGGCCCCATTGTCGATAATGTGTTCAACATCGATGAATACTATATCTCCTGTCTCCTTACAGCCTATCCGCCCTCGAGATTTTTCTAGGTGGCGTCTTTTGACCCCCGCAAAAGACTCATATTGATTAAGCTCAATTTTGACAGGACGTCCTATTTTTTTAGCCAGCAGCACGGTAATAAGCATAAAGTTATTTACCCACCACAATCCAAAGCTTGAGCTACATGGAAAAGCAATAACCCTAACTGAATTCATAGGAAGTTGGAAAGCTTCTGCAACTATGCTTTTAAGTTCAGAAGGGGTCTGGGTCGCTGTCCAGAGTGTAACTTGATTACCTTCCCACTTAGCAGTACATGCATTAGTTCCCACTGGAGCGTATTGTTGACTTCCAAACTTCATTTTACTCTCTACCACAAAATCTGCCTCGTTTAATCCTTCGTCCAAGTTCCCCCACGCAGTCACAGAGGGTTCTTTTCTATTACCCTCTGCTCGTACCTTCGGTGCATTGCATAAAATCGCATCTTCTATGCTAAGGACCGACGGAAGCGGATCATATTCTACTGAAATTAAATCCATCGCTTTCTCAGCAATATCCTTTCGCACAGCGGCAACAGCAGCAACTTCATCTCCAACAAAACGTACCCTTTCGTCCATGATAAGGCCTTTGTAATTGTTGTATGGCGCTACCCATTCTATATTGGGAGCATCTCTGTAAGTTACGATTCCCAACACTCCTGGTATTTCTTGTGCAGATTCTGAGTGAATTGCCTTTATTCGGGCGTGAGCATAAGGACTTCTAAGAATTTTTCCGTAAGCCATGGAGGGTATACTGAAATCCCCAGCATATTGAAAGGAACCTGTAACCTTTGCCTTCCCATCCTTTTCAGCAATATTTTTTCCAACAATTTTTAGGCTGCCAGATTTACTCATGCCTCAGTTCCTTCTTCTGACTATCCGCAGCCCTCATGATAGCTTTTACGATTTGTGGATATGATCCACACCTGCAAATATGGCCGTCAAGGGCGTGAGATACTTGAAGAGCCGTCAAGGGCTCCTTTCTGTCAATTAATGCCTTAGCACTTAGAATTATTCCCGGAGTGCAAAATCCACATTGAAATGCATGCTCTTCTAAAAACGCCTTTTGTATAGGATGCAAATTACCTGGAGAACCGAGGCCTTCAATCGTGGTAATTTCCTTGCCTTCAGCTTTCAGCGCAAGCACCATGCAAGAAGGTATAGGTTTTCCGTCCATTAGGATTGTACATGCTCCACATTCGCCACGCTCACAAGATACATGCACGCCCCTAAAACCCAATTTGTCCCTTAAGACATCCGCTAAGGTCTCATCAGGCGATACCTCTATATCGTAAAATCTACCGTTTACATGAAACTGAGTCATATCAAATAGCCCCTTACACCTTAGTTCTTTTAAGCGCTCCGTCTAAGGCACGTTTGACAATCACCTTAACTATTTCTCGACGATATGCTACTGGTGCTCTCATATCAGATACCGGCTGTGCCTCATCCGATGCCTTTGAGGAGACTTCCCTTAAAGTGAAGTCATTCAATTTGGTCCCATCCATACCTATCAAAATTTTCTCTGCAGCCAGTGCTCTAATCGGCCTAGATGCCACAGCTCCCATAGAAATTCTTGTTTCTGTTATTATATTTTTTTCCGCTATAATGGCAGCCGATACATTAGCCAACGCTATGTCCACAGATGTCCTGCCTACTTTTTTAAAGAAGCCAGTTGTGCATAGCCCAGTTAAAGGTATAATAATTTCGGCCAAGAGCTCATTCTGTCTAATAGCTGTCAACCTTCTTCCATGGAAAAATTCGCTAAGAGCCAAAAATCTTTCGCCTTTAACGCTTAAAAGCTTCAGTTTAGCATCAAGGGCTAAAAGTGCTACAGCTAAATCCGCCGCTGGCGATGCATTACAAATATTACCACCGATTGTTGCTAAGTTGCGGAGCTGAGGTGTAGCCATTTGGTTCGATACCTCACCAAGGCTCGGGACCTTTTCTCTCAAAATACTCGAGGCCTCGATATCAGAAAGGTTAGTTGCTGCCCCAATGTAGAACTGGGAATTGTTAAATACAATGTGGATTAAATCAGCAATCTCAGATATATCAATGCAATACTGTGGTGATATTATTCCATCCTTCCAAAGAGGCAGTAGATCTGTTCCTCCAGCCCAGAAAATGGCGTTGTCAGAAAATTGATCTTTTAATTCACAGGCTTCTTCGCATGTCTCTGGCCTGATGTATTCAAAAGCGCTGCCTTTCATTTAATCACTCCATCCCAATGGTCTCCGAGTTCGTTTCTAGAAAAGTAAAAATAGGTGGGACTCTATGCCCCTTTACGCATTACCATATAGGGAAAATGTAATTCCCATTTGGTTCTTCAGCTACTAGTCTAGCATCTTCAGCAATCAACATTCCTCTAACGAAAGTCTTTTTCACTCTTCCTTTGACTTTAATACCTTCATAAACTGAAAAATTACTTGCCGATTGAAGGCAATCCGCGCCTAGTTTCCATTCTTCCTCAGGATCCACGATTACAATATCTGCATCCGCTCCAGGAAGTAATGCGCCTTTTTTTGGATATAAATGAAATATTTTTGCTGTATTTTCAGAAGTTATCTTTACAAGTTTTTCCCATGAAATCTTGCCTCTATTAACTCCCTGACTTATAAGAAGGCTCAAGGTAGCACCCATACCTGCAAATCCCAATTTAGCCTCCCAAAGGCTTTGCCCCTCTTTGCTTTCACGCATTTGTACAACATGATCTGATCCAACAGTGTCTATTGTACCTTCCTTTATTCCCAACCATAATCTCTCCTGATCCTCCGAACTTCTCAGGGGGGGGTTAACCTTAGCCAGATTTCCTAGATTGGTATTTCTATTTAGTAGCAAGTAGTGAGGGCATGTTTCCCCGAAAATCTTTGTACCTTGTTTTTTGAATTCTCTTATTATGTCTACGCTTTCTCTTGCACTAGCGTGCACCACATAAAATTGAGTGCCAAGCTTTTTAGCTATTAGACCCGCTGAATATACGTGCATTGCTTCGCAGATTGAGGGCCGGGAATCACTCCACCCACCAATATCTTCTCTGCCTTCCTCCTTTAGCTTAGCTATCAATACCGATATGATTTCCGGTTCCTCACAATGCATCTGTACCAGTGCTGATGGACCTAATTTAGCTGCTTCCTCAAAAACTCTGTAGGCCAGTGACCAACCAATGGCCTCCAGGCCTATTGTTTTTGCCTCCTCAGCGCTATAGCCCATCATCAACTTAAACGAATTTACACCTTCACTCATAATAGCTCTCATTTCATTGAGATGCCGATCATTTAGCATATATGCATGCACCTTGAAGTCAATAAAAGAGGATGCACTTCCTATTTCTCGTGCCTTGCGATAGGTGTTTAATCGTGGTCCAAGAACGTCCCCAAATCGAACAAAGCTCATCATGGTTGTAACACCGCCAATAGCCGCAGATATAGATTCGCTTCTGCATTCGCTCTCGAATCTTTTCTCTTCTGCACCCCCTAGATGAATGTGAGGATCAATCATTCCCGGCAAAACAACCTTCCCGTTAGCATCTATTTCCCTGCGAGCCTGAGGTAATCCCTGATTATCACCTATGTATGTGATTATGCCCTTTGAAGCCGCAATTCCCCCATATAAGCTTCCAGTAGGAGTAATAATAAGTCCATCCCGAATTGCTAAATCTTCCATAATTTTTTATCCTTTCATAGTTTTTCCTCTCGAAAAGGCAATTATCTAAAGCCGGCTTTGAAATTACCTTTTCCAAGAGTTAATTATTTTGGTTCTTCTCCAAATTAGTTGGTAGAAAAATGATTTACCAAAATACAACATATTGAAATTAAATGTAATTTCACCATTAACCTTTTTGATTAATTAGGCCGTATTGTTAGGTGATAATGTTACTCCAGAAATTAAGTATTAACAGGAAATTACTTTGTTAGGCAACTACTATGATGAGCCTGATAGGTACCCATTATCGGAGTTGCTTTTAAAAGCTATGCCTACTGAAATCATTAATCAAATAAGATTTAAGCCTTAATCTTGACCAACTAATTTGGAAAAGATCCATTATTTTATATTTATTGAGTCTTTGAGTACGAAATATAGGCAATATCTTTTTAATTCTATAATATCACTGAAGTCAATTTATGCACTCGCTAAGTACTCACTTTTTGTTTCCAGTTTTTCCCTTACCTCATCTCCGATTGGATTAAGAATTATTGAATCCACTTCGCAGTCAAACCCGCTTTACCACCCAGCCTTATTTACTCCAACTAAAAACATCTTATTTGCAGTTGAACGGACTCTCAGGAAGGCATTCTCTCCCGTACTATTTCGATACAGATACTTCCAAAAAATTCAGCCAATTCGTTTCTGGGTGTTTGAGGCCTCTTCCGTCAAAATTTTGGTTTAACAACTGCTTTATTGAAGCATGATGCACACCCTGCCTCACTTTTATGGATAGTTAAACACATTATCAACACAACTCTTATCGTGATTTCAAAAATGAGGAATTTCTTCTGTTAGTATTTTGTATGCTTCAGGACGTCTATCACGTATAAAGTTTGAAGAAAGCCTTTTTTTCCCGACCTCATCTAAGTCTATTGTGGCACTTACGATAGCTGGGCCTTCTTTATAAGGTCCTTCAGTTATAATCTGACCAGATACATCTATTACGCTACTTTTACCAAACGAATCCCACTTCACACCTCCTGGCACAACACTTTCCTCTATTCCTCCCCTGTTGGCAAAGACTACATATATACCACTTGTACTTGCAGCAGCTCTAGTGGTGAGCCTAAATTTCTCTTCGAAGAGTGTCCGTGCCGATGTTGCACTGATAAGTATTTCCGCTCCTTGTAGAGCTATCACTCTCCATGCTTCTGGAAACGACGTGTCATAACATATTAGTATACCAGCTTTTGTCTTGCCCAAATCGAATACTGGGAAGCCAACACCAGGCCTGAAATAACATTTTTCATAGGAGACTTTGGGCATTATCAATGGTATGTGTACTTTTCTATAACAAGTAACTTTACGACCGTCAGGAAGAACTCCCTGGACAGGTTTGCCATCGGGTCCCATCATGAAAGCACTGTTATAATATTCGCCTTCTAAATTTCCTTTTTCAAAGAAACCTGCGGCGATGTAGCAACCATACTTCTTTGCCTTTTCACCCATGGCCTCACTTGTTGGACCTCCTGGGAACTTCTCTGCTAATTTGAAAAACTTATTATCTTCTACTGTAGGAAAAAACTTCGTGCAGAATAACTCACCAAACGCTATGAGGTCTGGTTTACTCTTAGCAGCCTCGTCCACTAAAGTCAGATATTTGTTTAGATTTGCTTCATTATCATCAGTATTAGGTCCACCTTGGATTATCGCTATATTATAAGGTCTGATTATGTTATTGCTCATTTGTCCTCTCCAAATTTGTTGTTCATATTTGCGCGTTTCTAAGCCAATGTCTCAACTCAGAGATTAATTACACTAAAAGCTGAGATTTGATTGATGTTATTGAGGTTATAGATTAATTAATCAAGAGAATTCCTCGATGCTCATCATTGGGGTTAATAAGATAAAAATTCATTTTGATTACTCGCAGCTCTGCTGCGGGGTAATTCATTAGATTCATTTGATCTGGTAAAATGTATTGCTATTTCCTCTTCAGCTCCTTTCGAAAATAATGCTAACTATTAAGATTTGCCTTTATACGGGCAACTATTTGTTTTTTCAAGGCTTGGTAACATCAGGGCTTATGGGTGGTCTTGTTCTAAGCAGCTATTTTTATTATTCATATCGGATCAAGCTTATATTAATCTTTTTTCTTGAAATTTAGGTGTCATTTGATGGCAATTGCGCTTTGGTAAATGCAGAAAATGTTACTTTCTTTCGGTAGCCTACAATGTATTCTATCAAGGAGCTCAAGCCACCAGGAACAAGCAAAATTACTGCCATAATAATCCCTCCGAATAGAATGGGGCGTATAGCTCCTGCTGTTCTCAAAAATTCATTTAAAAATGTAACAAGAAAGGATGCAATAATAACTCCTGGAAATTTGCCCAACCCGCCAATGACCACCATCATTATCGTCCCAACAAATATCTCAATCTCGAGTAATCGAGGTGTCGCAACTTGCAAATAGTGCACGTATACTGCACCCATCACACCTGTAATAGCCGCAGAAATTACAAATACGATCAAATTATATTTTTCCCTATTTACTCCAAGGCTCTCGGCAAAGGTGTCTGAATCCCTCAAAGCAACAAATGCCAACCCTATTTTTGATCTTATAATTTTGTATATTGCCGCATTGAATCCGAGAAACAGTGCAAATGTCAGGTAGTAATAGTATATTTTCCCTCCCCCAAAATTGTAGCCAAAAATACTATAGTGAGGAATAGCAAACATCCCAACATCACCGCCTGTCCACTTACTTCCTATTTTAATAAAAACCGGAATTACCTGATGGAAGGCCATTGTAACCAGAACTATGTATAGTCCCCTCAGGCGAAAACAAGGAATGCCTATTATGAATCCAGCTATGCCTGCCATAATTCCACCTGCCAAGAGTCCGAGCCAAGGTGAAAGTCCTGAATAACATTCTAAAATGGCACTGCTGTAAGCACCAATTGCAAAAAATGCGAGCTGAGCGAAAGAAAAAATCCCAGCATACCCCATTATCAAATTCCAGGCTGACGCTACAACTGCCCATATAAAGCAAATGATAATCAGATGCAAATAATAGTCATCGGCTATTGCAGGGAATATAGCAAGGCCTGCTAGACATAGAATCAGTAAGGATTGCACTCGAAAATTGGCATTTCTTTTGTCTCGCTCCATTAGGCCCACTCTCCATACAGACCCATAGGCCTGACAAATAAAACTACAATTAATAGAATAAACCACATTGGTTGCACCCAAAACATTCCTAAATACATAGATACAAAAGCTTCTAACATTCCCAGAATTAATGCACTAATGAATGTTCCCCTAACGCTACCTAGGCCTCCAAATATAACTATAATAATTGCTTTGAATAAAGTCTCCCATCCGACAAAAGATGCAATGAAGTATCTAGGGGCAATAAGTATACCACTGACAGCAGCAAGCGATGCAGAAAGACCAAAAGTAAAACTATAAAGTGCATCCACATTGATACCTACAATTTTTGCTCCATCAGTGTCCTGCGATATAGCCCTCATTGCAGTACCTAAAACACTTCGTCGTAAAAATGCTTCAAGTGCTAATAAGACAGCAATTGTTATACCAAGACTAACGATGTCATGATAGGTAATACCAAATTGACCCCAAATCAAAGTTCCATCTACTATTTTGTCAATAGTCTTTATTCTAGTACCGAAAATTACATCTCCACTTCCTTCCATTAAAATCGCAAGACCCAATGTTGCGAGAACGGAGTTTATAGCAAAATTCTCTCTCCTTCTCAAGGGATAAAGAAGAACTCGATCTATAAGATATCCACTAAGAAATGCACAACTAATAACTAGTAAGGCAGCTAGTCCATAGTGCATTTCGTATTTTACCGAGCAAAACCATACGAGATAGCCCCCCCAAAGTATAAAAAAACCATGTGCAAAATTGAATATTCTTCCTACACCATAGATTAGAGTGAGACCCATAGACATGACGGCATAAAGACCCGCCAGTATGATTCCACTAATTAAGGCATTAACTAGGGAATTTAACATTTTTTTTAAACCTTCTTTCCCCGCAACTCTTCACTTCAATTTTTTGATGACCGATTACCTTAGAGTCTTTTTACAGGTATATTTAGACCAAATAGTGTTTCTGTATTGTTTCGATACAAATTTTACTGCTATCTTCACTTAAAACTATTTTTCCTTCCCTAAGAACGAAAGCCTTATCACTTATATCCAAAGATGCTTCAACTTCTTGTTCTACTAAAATAATTGTTAGACCTTCCTCATCATTTATTTGCTTTATTTTTTTAAAGACGCTTTTTTTGAGTATGGGAGCAAGTCCCATTGACGGCTCGTCAATCGCCATCAACGTTGCACTTGCCATTAATCCTCTTCCCATAGCCAACATTTGGCGCTCGCCCCCGCTTAGTGTTGAAGCAAGTTGGTGCTTTCTCTCCTCTAGGCGTGTAAAAATGCTATAGACTAATTGCTCATTTCTATATCTATCCTTTCTTGCCCTTCGATTATATGCACCCATAAGCAAATTTTCTTTTACTGTAAGCTCAGGAAAAAGGTGTCCTTCCTCCGGTACATAGACGATCCCCAATTTTACAATGTTGTGGATCTTCAATTTATTAATCAGGTGGCCGTTGAACTCTATTTGCCCTGAAAAGGGTGACAACAATCCACAAATCGTCTTAAGAAGCGTACTCTTTCCATGGCCATTGCTGCCAAGAAAAACAGCCAATTCTCCATCTTTTATTTTAAAGCTCACGTTGTGTAATGCCTGAAACTGGCCGTAAAAAGTGTTGATATTATTCACTTTAAGCATGTTTTGTTATCCCTAAATATACTTCTATCACCTTCGGATCATTCCCAGCTGTTTCTGGTTCTCCTAAATAAATCTGCTTCCCATGATCCAATATCATCATTTTGTCAGAAATTTCGACCAATTTGTCAAAAATGTGTTCTATAATTAATATGGTAATTCCCCGCTCTGTCATCAGTTTTCTGATAGTTTCGAGAAAGGCATCGATTTCTTGAATGTTAAGGCCTCCTAGTGGTTCATCTAGAAAAATTAGTTTAGGGTTTGTAGCTAGCGCAGCTGCTAACATTAGTAGCTTTTTGCTATAGAGATCAATGTCGCTGGACAGGCTGGTGGCTTTACTCCTCAAGCCTACTTGCTCAAGGATTTGCTCGGACGTCTGTTGATCTTTCGATTTTCCAAATGTTGTACCTACACGAACGTTTTCGCTTACACTCAATGATGAAAACACAACAGGGATTTGGAAAGTCCTTGCTAATCCTTTGTGGCATACGTCGTTAGGCTTCATTCCTGTGATATCCACTCCGTCCATAACCACATTACCGCGAGTGGGTTTTATTGAGCCTGAAATAACGTTTAGAAGAGTAGTCTTTCCAGCTCCATTAGGCCCTGTAATTCCCAATACAGTGTTCCTTTCTACCTCAAAGCTAACCCCTGATAAGGCCTTCAACTCCCCAAAACTTACAGCTATATTATGGCATGTCAGCACGGTATCCATCTTTCTCAACCATTTCTTTGCTTGCTAATTCTATACATCTCCTCGAATTCCTACTCTTAGCCCAATTTGCTGCGCTAGCTACTTATTGTTTTTCAAATGATAGTTATTTGATTTATTGAATATCATTTCAAGATGCTATTTCATCCATTCTGGAACCAACATGTCTGCTTCAGCATATACTATGGGAGCTACGAGTTTGTGTACTTCGTTTTGGACTTGAAAAATAAGCATAGGTAATAGACCTTCACCATATATCGCTGTTTGTGTATTAGGGTTGAAGACATGTACACCACCAACTACCTGATGTGGATATTCTCTAATCATACGGCATACTTCTTTGTAGTTCTTTTCATTTCCTGCCTTTTTTACAGCCTCTGCCCATATCATGGTGTTGCTATAAGTGCCTGCACCGGTTCCTATTCCTGCTTTTTCGCCAAATTTCTTTTCGTAGTTTCTTCGCCATTCCTGTCCTTTTTTCCCAAAGGCCCCCCAATTGCTCCCCCAAAATATACCATTTGTCTTTTGTTTACCGAGTGTCAAAAAAGCAGGGTTGCCCGGTCCATATTGGATAAAAATTAGAGATTTCGTCGGATTCATTTTAAATTGTTCAATAAAAGCAATTTCATCTGATGGGATATGATCATTAAGAAATATTACCGAAGGCTTCTCTTTCCTGATTTTCGTAAGAGCAGAAGCCCATTCAACTGTGCCACCGGGAGTTTTTTCGTCAACGACTAATTCCCAATTACTTTTTTTAACTAGGCTCTTAAATTCCTTAGAAATCCTTTCATTGTATGCACGTTCCATTGTGACCAGCGCAATTTTCTTGTTGTTGTAATCATATCTTGTGGCTGCGGAGAAAGAATGCGTAACAAAATGAAGAATACCTTTGGGATAGGACATTTCTGTGCTATCAGATTGAAAAACATTCCAATATTGATGCAAATTTTCACTAACTAACTTTGCTGCGGCTTGAGAAGTATCATTATGAAGATAAGGAATATCGTATTTCCCAAAGGCCTTTATATCTATGACCCCTCCCAGAAAGTGCGTAAGCAGCAAGTCTACCTTGTCTCTGTTTACGAGTCTTTCCCCTACAGAGACAATTTTTTCAGCCGAAAAATTCCCTACATCTCCGACTATTATCTCCAGGGTTTTTCCCAGAAGGCCTCCACCACCATTAATTTTTTCAACTGCCATCTTAGCGCCTCTCACCATTTCATTTCCTGCATCTGCAAAAGACCCCGTGAGCGGCACAACTACCCCGATTTTTATAGTTTCCTTAGCTTGTACGCTGCTCGATAAAACGGCCATTCCAATAATCAAAGCAATAATAAATGTAAAGTACTTTTTTCCTCTCATTTTGCACCCTCCTCTTTTTTATTTAATATTTTGTAATCCTTCCTTTTCAAGCACTGACAGTTTATAGAGTCTTAATCATCTCCTTTTTTCTTTTCTCTTCTTAAGTTACTTTTTTAGGGCTATGCACGTGACTCCCCTGAACCCCATATATTGTGTTTCATGCAAGCGCCTGACCGCCACGAATGTTGTAGCCCGGCACTGAGGCAACCTTCCCGGCCTTTTTGCCCCCAATGTATATCTCATTTACCTCAATAATCGCCGACAATCGGTCACGGCCAGCTTCTACCATCTCACAGAGCAACTTATTAAGCCATGTCCAAGCAATTCGATAAACTGCCAAGCCCTAGCAATCGTTTCAAACCCAAGGAACTCACCCGGCTTTTCTGGTTAACCACGTACTACATTGTCCGGAATCAAAACCTCAATAGCTTTGGAGTATTTGAAAAGATTACCAGCAGTCACCAATACCTAGCTGCCGCAAATACAACATCAGTGCAATCCCTGGTGAGGTCAACGCCGCTCTATGGCCACAGATTTCAGGTTTTTTATGATTTAGGATCTATTAATGCGCTATGCATAATAAGTTAAATTCATACTACTCCATATTTCTTGTATAATCCTTTTAGAAGACCATTTAGCTCATGAGCATGATGCTCACAATCCTCTAATTTCAATTCTTTGCAATCATAACCAATAACGCTTTTCATATAGTGAACATTTTCCTCACAAAAAACCACGGTTCCATCATCCTTAATTTCTTCAATACCATCAATTCTTGCCCCCCCCTCATTTATCCTGATAGCATCTTCCAAGGTAATCCCAGGAAGCACTACTTCAGCTCCATCACTAGATAATCTCACAGGATAAGCTCCGGGTAATCCTTTTGGGCTAGGCACACATTCACATGTTTTTTTGGTATCATAGTATATGTTAAGTAAATTGTTCAGAAAACTGACTGCGGTTCTCATTTGATCAACAACAGGGCCAGCAAACTGTCTAGAAGCGGCATAGCCTGCATCATGGTACATCTTCATTAATTTCTCGTTAGGGTACTGTTCGGTGACGTCGACACCATCAACAATGATTTTCACCCAGAACGGTCCGTTGTAACGTGCAGTGTAGAATGTACCGTGGTGGCCCACGCCATAGACAGTCACGCTTCTGTAAGGAACCCCTTGATTTCTGGCAACGAGTCGTTTGAATCGCTGAATGCCGATATCCATGTTACCGCCACCACAGGTTGGGGCCAGACCGACTTTGGAAAGCACCACATTGGTGGCATCAGGAAATGCACCGTTGACAACCTTAATATCCAGTCCGGTCATCTTGATGGCCTTCATCAACTTATATGTCAAGGTCAGATGATTCGGTAGCCAGGGTCCGAGAGGACTAATTTTTTTATATTCGTCATCGGGGAGAAGGCGTGTCACCCACCATGAGCCCAAACTGGCGAGGCTGCATATAACCTTTGGTTTAATCTCTGTGAGAAGCTCTGCTGTCTGCTCAATGTTGAACAGGTCTATTTTTCTAAAACTGAAATCAGGATAGAAGCCCAAATTGTGAGCGATTTGGAGGCTCTCTTCGATTTCAGACACACCTTTCTCATCATTGGTATCCGCAGCGATAACCTTCATAGGTTGCCCCATGGAGGCCATCAAATACATCATGTCATGGCCAACACTACCAGCACTGCCAATAAGAAGGATTGATTGTCGAGTAAACATAATATGACTCCTACTCTTAAATTTTAATAATTCACAGGAGGAGTTTCAATGCTCCTCACACAATCCCGATTCTTCATCGGGACTCTTCAGTCCAACTCACCTGACACGTGACACGTAAAAACTATGTACAATTTTTGGTGGCGTTCTAAATAAGAGACCTAAGCATAGGCCATCTTATCCGATGTGTGTTTTTGATAATTTAATGCTGATTCCCCCAAAAAATCCTTGTCAAGTAGTTTTATTTTTTTTATAGCTATCATTTTTTCGGTTCGTTATTATGACTATCTTCTTTTAATCGTTCCTATAATCAATAGAATAACTTGGAATATTAAAAGATCACCTATGGCTTTAAATCCTTAACAGGTTTGCGTTTAGATCACCTGATATGCTAAATCTGTCTTAGAGTATCTTCCAAAATGCTAAAACCACGTTCCAACTGATCATCCGTAATGACAAGTGGCATGAGGGTTCGGATGACATTGTGGTAGACCCCACAGGAGAGAATGATAAGCCCATTTTCGTAACAGCGCTTCACTAGTTCGTTTGCCTCATGTGGAGCCGGCTCTTTGTTTTCTCTATCCTTAACTAGCTCCACCCCTATCATCGGGCCCAGACCACGTATATCTCCAATAATCTCATATTGATCTTGGAGTTTCATGAGCCGATCTCGCACCTTCTCTCCCAATTGCATTGCCTTTTCCAACATATCATCATTGAGAAGATCCAAGACTGCCAGACCTGCCTTGCACGATACCGGGTTGCCTCCATAGGTTCCACCAAGACCCCCCACATGGGGTGCATCCATGAGTTCAGCTCTTCCGGTAACCCCGGCTAATGGGAGCCCTGCACCTATGGATTTACCAGTAAGTATAATATCTGGGGTAACGTCAAAGTGCTCAGAGGCAAAGAGCCTTCCCGTTCGCCCCATCCCAGCCTGAATTTCATCCATAATGAAAAGTATCCCATGCTTCTCGCAAATCGCCTTGAGCTTCTTAAAATAGCCTTGTGGCGGGACAATAAAGCCTCCCTCTCCTTGGACCGGCTCAACAATAATGGCCGCAACTGAATCTGCTGCAACATGGCCAATGAAAAACTCCTCTAAGTAATCAGCACAATGAATATTGCAGGCAGGATATTTAAGGCCAAAAGGACAACGGTAGCAATAGGGATATGGCATCCGGTAGACCTCTGGGCAGAATGGGCCAAATCCCAATTTGTATGGCTGGCTTTGGCTTGTAAGGGTCATAGCCATATAGGTTCGGCCATGGAAGGCATTAGTGAATGCAATGATGCCCTGCCTTCCGGTGGCATATCGTGCGATCTTTACCGCATTCTCTACGGCCTCTGCCCCGCTGTTGACAAACATGGTCTTTTTCGGGAAATCCCCAGGGGTTACCCCGTTTAACCTTTTGGCCAATTCAATATAGGGCTCGTACATAACTATGTGAAAGCAGGTGTGAATATACTGCTCCGCTTGCTCCTGTATTGCAGCCACTACCTGCTCAGCACAGTGGCCTACATTCTCCACCCCGATTCCCCCTGCAAAATCAATGTATTCCTTGCCTTCAACATCCTCAATGATTGACCCTTTGGCCCTCTTTACAAAGATCGGGGTTATGTTAAATGGTCCGCGCGGGACATGCTCTTGCCGTAGATCCATCAATTCCTGATTCGTTCTATCTGCCATGTTCAGCCTCTGTTTATATCTTTTTCTGCTTGAATCTTTTCTAAGTCTACTTTATGCTAGGTCTACATCTCTGATGTTTAATAGAAAGCAACTTCTATACCAAATAAAGGAACCTTCCCGGTTGCCCTAATTTTTACACCATACGATCAAATAGCCCGAAGGTCTCTGAGTGCCACCCACTGAACAATTAGGATTAATGGAAAAAATGTTATAGTTTTTTATTCAAAGAAATATTTTGTGGACAAGGAGAATAATGCCGTGCTTTTTGATGCAATTATTCATCATGTTGATAAAGTACATCACATTATATTAATGCTGTGTTTTTTTTGGATTAGGGTGTATTTTATAATCCCCATTGGATATGTCCTTTTCTTCAACTTTCACATGCCTTTCATGCCCAAACACGATAATTTTTCCAAAATTTTCCCAGTGGGAAATTAGGCGTTCAAATCTATAGGGATTCCTGGGGCACACCTTGCTCTGACCAGCCCCTCAAAAGGTAGTAGTCAGCAAGCATCCTGTTAAAATCCTCCCGCCTCAAAACCTTTTTTTCTTTCCCTAAAGGTTCATCAAAGAATCGACTGGGCAGTGTATCATCCTTTTTTGTCACCCCTTCACGTATATTAAACCTTCTGGTGAGATCTATCACATAAGAGGCAGTTCTTTTAAGATCAAATTTCTTCATCTTCATACCGGATGTTGCCTCAATTATTTCAGAAAGCTCATCCCACATATATAGATCACGATAAAACCTACAGACAATCAGCATATCGTGAAGCGCCAACCTTTCCTCAAAATCAATAAACAATTCTGCCTTTCCTTCCACCTGGTCTTTGTCAATCATTCCAGAGAGCTCGGCTTTATAAAAGGTTGTCCTTAGGTGACAGGCACCGCGGGGTGATGTCGCATAAGCAAGGCCCATGCCTTTTAAAATTCGGGGTTCATATCCGGCTGGCTCCATGCCTTTTACATGAATTGCTACATCCTCCATATCCCAGGCCTTTGCAGCATACCTGATGCCCTTAGACAACACCTCTCCAACTCCTTGCCTGGCAACAATATCACTCAGAAGAGAGGAGGCTGCATCAGGATCTCCATAGGATATCTTTTCAGTGATCTTTCCCATGAAAGAGGCCTCCATGGCAAAGGCGCATAGGTTTCCGGCAGTGATAGTATCCATACCCATCTCATCACAGATGTTATTTAAATAGGCAATCTCTCTTAAATCATGGATCATGCAAAGCCCACCAAAGGCATAAATTGTCTCGTACTCCGGTCCCTCGATCTTAAGCCCTTTATGGCGACCGTCCTGGACTGTGGACAGTTTTCCGCATGCCATAAAACACTGTGCACAGGCCCTTGGGCTGGTCTTCAACTGTTCATTCATCTTCTCAGCACTCAATGCCTCCCAGCCATCAAATGTCCCAGAGTGCCAATACCTTGAAGGGAAAGCCTCAACAGAGTTATTAATTGACACAAGCATTGGCGTGCCAAGGGTTCTGTAGGCCTTGGCCCCTGCATCGGTTTTTCCCTTATCCCGAATCTTTTTTATAAAGTTATCCAGGAGTTCAGGGTGTGCAACCTCTCTTTTCCTTGCGCCATGAAATGCCAGGCCTTTTACCTTCTTAGAACCCAAAACTGCGCCAACGCCAGTTCGACCTGCCGATCGCCAGTAGTCATTTTCCACTACCGCAAAAGGGATACAATTTTCACCGGCAGGCCCAATGGTTAGAACAGCAACCTTTGAGGCGCCTACCTCCTTTTTAATGGTATCCTCTGTATCGTAAGTACCTTTACCCCAGATATGCGTTGCATCATGAAAGACTACTTCTTCCTCTGTAATTTCAAGATAGACAGGATTTTCAGATGCTTCCTCAAGAATAAAGGCATCATATCCAGTCCGGCTCATTGGTTCCGCCGCATGTCCACCAGAATAGGATTCAGAAAATATCCCGGTGAGAGGCGATTTTGTAAATATTCCATATCGACTCGATCCTGGGATTGTGGTGCCGGAAACAGGCCCTAATGATATGATAAAGTTATTTTCAGGGGACAGAGGGTCTACACCTTTTTGATTATTCTCAAGTAAAAGATAGGTCCCCAGACCCTTTCCGCCAAGGGTATTCTCTAAGACAGAATCTGGTATTTCCTCTGCGCTATATCGCTTATCTTTAAGATTAATGCGAAGTAATTTGTTGAAAAAGCCTTTCATGTGCAAAACTCCCTTTTTAGGTCAAACAAGGCTCTTTTAAGATACTCTTATTTATTTTTTAGATTAGCTTCTTTTGAACTGACAGCCTTCAGTCTGGTAAAGCCAGCCTCCGTTAGCTTTAAGACTGCTTCTCTCATATCATTAGTTGAGAGATAAAAAAGCACAAACGAAGGATCTCCTTTCCAGATAAAATCATACTTTATTGGTTGAACTCCGTTGGTCTCTAAAATCCCCAAGGCCTTCTCCAAGGTTTTTCCTTCATCTTCTACCTGAAGAAGAATCTGAGCTTTAGATGGATGGGGTTGTAATGATCGAAAAATCTCGTCAATTGGGTCCACAGCAATTCCAAAATATCAGTTTATGTTATTTGGGGCCTTTCTCTTATATAGAGATTAGCAAGATTTATACCAAAGAAGGAAGTGTAGGCCTTATAGAAATAGATAGAGGGGGATGGATTAAAGGTAGAGCGACTCGAATAAGGATGGATTATATATATGAAGATTAGTGGGTGATTTGGACAATGGACCCTTTCTCCCGAATTTGATGTAATTAATCAACATAATGCATTATTGCATCAGTTCGAATACCATATCGTTTGGCCTTTCGGGCTAATGTGGATTGGTCAATTTTCAAAGGACCTGCGGCTTTTCTTTGGCTGCCGTATACCTTCAAGGCCCGCACAATCATTTCCTTTTCCAGCATCGCAACTGCTTTTGGAAGATTCCACTCATCTCCGGATAGGCCAAGATTCATCTTGGATTCTTCCATGAGAATATGGGATGGAAGGTCTTTTAGATCAATCCGTTTTCCCGGGGTCAGAACGACTAATTGCTCCATTAGGTTAGCCAGTTCTCGTATATTGCCGGGAAATGAATAGTGGCAAAGGCGGTCGACTGATATAGGAAGGATCAATTTGTCGGTTGAGCACTTGTCATTGCATTGCTTGAGATAAAAATTGATAAGGGCCGGAATTTCGTCAGACCTTTCCCTCAGGGGAGGAATCCGTAAAGGAATCACGTTAAGACGAAAGAAGAGATCTTTTCGAAACTTACCCTGAGCCACCATCTCTTTGAGATTTCGATTGGTTGCAGAAATGACCCTGGTGTTTACCTTTCTGGTGGTTGTTCCACCTACGCGGACAAACTCGTTTCCCTCTAGAAATCTCAGGATTTTTACTTGTACGTTAAGTGGAAGATCGCCTACTTCATCCAGAAACAAAGTTCCTCCTTCGGCGATCTCAAAGCGGCCTGGTTTTCCCTTGGTCCGGGCACCGGTAAAAGCTCCATCCTCATAGCCGAATAATTCAGCCTCGATAAGAGATTCAGGAATGGCGCCACAATCAACCCGAATAAAAGGGCCATCCTTGCGCTCCGAGGCTCGATGAATAATACTCGCGAAAAATCCCTTGCCTACTCCCGATTCACCCTGCATCAGAACGGTTGAGTCTACCTGTGCTACCCTCATAGACCTGTCGAGGACTTGATGCATGGCTTCGTTTCGGATTACCATCTGTGAAAGGAGATTTTTTTCAATACCTATCTGGGAGAGTTCAGAACAACATTTTTGTGTAAGGGCACGGCTTTCCTCCAACTCATTTCGCAACCTATTTAGTTCGGTTATATCCCGTTCATTGACAACCACCAGGAAAACCTCTCCTTGATCATCGAAGAATGGATTACCTGTCACAAGGATCTGCTTTCCATCCCTGAGCTTTTGAATTATGGTGATTGCCGTACGAACCTTAATGACTTCAAGCGTCACAGACCGGTCAATCAGGCCTTCTTGGATTAGATCCTCCATTCTCTTGCCGAGAACTTGATCTTTTTTTACGCTATTGATTTTTTCTGATGCACTATTGATCCGAATAACCTTTCCCTCTCGATCGCAGATCCAGAGGCCATCGTAGGATGAATCTATAATGGCATTCAAAATATCTGTATGGTGGTCAATGTATGCAGTTTTTTCCATGTCGTTCACCTTTCTTTTTAGTATACTGGTCCAGTGGGGCGTTTTTTTGGGGCCTATATGTGAACAACCCGAAGGGATTAAACCATATATACCAAATTACCATGAAATAAGATCTTACTATATGTTAAGAGAATCGACAGCTTCTTTTCCATTTCATATGGATAAAATTACTTCTTGTGAGAAAATCAGTCAATAAAATTCGGCGAATATTTTTTATAATTATCTTTTGATTTCAATTTTGAGAATCTCGTAAAAAGTTTAGAAATCGTCATGCCGGGCTTGACCCGGCATCCAGAACGTATTGAATTTACTGGATTCCGGCTTTCGCCGGAATGACGGAAAAGAGACTTTTTCGACTTTTTACGAGTCCATCAATATTAAAAAGGGTAAGGTTTTTTATTGCCTTTGGTATTTTGTTTATCTATATTTTTGACAAAAATTTGTGGCATTATTATAATACAGTTAATCAAATTTAAGGTAGAAAGGTTATTAGAGAAAGGTGGTAAAATGTTAGAACAAGGATTAGTGCAGGTTTATACAGAAAATACAGGCCGGATAAATCTCGCCCATATAGGCCTATGCCTCAGGGCTACAGGGCAAAAACTCCGTGTATTCGTCATGGGTTTTTTTGACCACCCATTTATCGACACAGAGGATAAGGCGCTTTCGTTTTTAGCCCCTCATGTAAAGGTAGAGCGTCTATCTTTAAAAAATATCAATCCTGAAAATGGTCCTGACCAGAATGATAGCAAACT
>Ga0307990_1001116_pt1 | contig 22897 bp, 24 predicted proteins | sample EllFjometagen129_FD_203168 | JGI IMG/M metagenome (GOLD analysis project Ga0307990, IMG submission 203168) | Marine microbial communities from Ellis Fjord, Antarctic Ocean - #129 | ecosystem: Environmental > Aquatic > Marine > Unclassified | place: Southern Ocean | collected 2014-10-08
TTCTTTCAAGAAACAAATTTTGTGCAAATTTTGTGCAAATTTTGTGCAAATGAGGGCAGAGCCAAGCTTGCTTGAGCTATGCCGAGTGCAGCCAAAATTATGGAAATGAGGGCAGGGCCAAGCTTGCTTGAGCTATGCCGAGTGCAGCCAAAATTATTCAAATTTTATTGCATCATCCCGATAGTGCTTCAAAAAATTTCATTGTCTATGAAAAACGCTGAAAATCTTGATGCAAAAGAATTATTAGAAGTACCCTTAAATGCATCAATAATCAGTATCAAAAAATTGTTGAATTCTATAATTACAACAATGAAAACAAAAAAGTAGTAATAATTTTAAAATTAATAAATATGAAAACAATGTACAAATTCAAAGCAGTCTTAATCATCATATTAACAAATCTGCTAATCAGCACATCAATCTGTTTGAAAAACAGTTTATTAACGATAGTTACAGTTGTCGCACAGGCAAAGGCACTCATTTTGGCATACATCGGATAGATAAATTTATTCGTCAATGTTCAGCAAATTATACAAAAGATTGTTACATTTTAAAACTTGATTTGCAGGGCTTTTTTATGAGCATTAACAAGCAAATTCTTTTCAAAAAACTTACCGAATTTATAAACACAAAATATAACGAACCCGATAAACCCTTATTGATAGAACTTTGCCGTAAAACCATTTGCAACGACCCAACAAAAAACTGCATCGTTAAAGGAAAACAAAGTGATTGGAACGATTTGCCCAACAACAAAATCCTGTTTCACAGTATGCCCAATTGCGGCTTACCGATAGGCAACTTAACCTCTCAATTATTTGGTAACATTTACATGAATGAATTTGACCATTGGGTTAAACGAGAATTGAACATAAAACATTATGGTAGGTATGTTGATGATTTTGTTTTAATACACCAAAGTAAAGCGTATTTAAAATCTGCATTACCAAAACTTTCAAACTTTTTACTTTTAACTTTAAAACTCACCCTGCATCCCGATAAAATTTATTTACAACATTACAGCACAGGCGTAAAGTTTTTAGGAACGGTAATATTGCCAAACCGTATTTATATTGTCAACCGTACCAAAGGAAACTTTTATAATGCCATAGAAAAGCAAAACCGCATAGCGAGAAACCACAAACCCACTAAAGAAGAACAATCAGCTTTTTGAAAAATATCTCCAACTCCATCCCAAACCCAACCCTTATCTCTGCCTATTTCTCGAACAAAGCCGTATATTTGCAGCATGTTCAGTAAAGAGGAAGCCAAAGCATTACGTGTGGAATTCTGGAATCGCTTTAAAGCGATGTCAGAACAGGAGCGGCGTAAACTGGGATTGAAAAAATCATGGATGCTGAAACAAACCGGGGTGAAAGGACTTACACTTCGCTTTGATGTTGATCGTGAGTGTGTTGCACTTGGATTTGAAATTTATTTTAAGAATAAATTTAAGGAAGCTTTGCTCATGGAAAGCTTTGAAGGAATTAGGCATTTACTTGAAGCAGAATTGGAGGATGCTTTAGTTTGGAATGATGCTTTTGTAACGGAAGAAGGGCGCGAATGTGCTCGGATATATGTGCAGATGAAGGATGTAGATATTTTTCAAAAAGCCGATTGGGATAATATGTGGGAGTTTATGATGAAAAATATGTTCATTATGGAACAGTTTTTTGTGGACTTTAAAGAACATATTGAAAATTACGAAAACCTATGAATATCATCCGAGAAGCCTGCGTTGAAAATTTGCAGCAAGCATTAATTGCGAAAAAAAATGGCGCAGAAAGACTCGAACTTTGCGATAATTTGGCTTGTGGCGGGACATCAAACGCATATGGTGTGATGAAATCGGTGATTCATGCTGTGGATATCCCCGTAATGTGCATGGTGCGTCCTCGTGATGGAGATTTTGTCTATACGGATGCAGAGTTTGAAAGCATGAAAGATGATGTTGAGATATGCCGTTTGTTGGGTGCTGCCGGCGTGGTTTCCGGTGTGTTGTTACCAAATGGAGATATCGATGTTGAGCGAAGTAAAATTCTCGTAGATTTGTGCGAATCCATGAGTTTTACGTTTCACAAAGCCTTTGATTTATGTCCCAACCCGCTGCAGGCACTTGAGGATGTCATAAAAACCGGCGCCAATCGATTACTGACTTCCGGACAAGCACAAACCGCTGCAGAAGGAATTGCCTTGCTTAATCAACTGCATTCGCTTTCCGCAGGACGCTTACAAATTGTCGCAGCAGGAAAAATCACCCATTCAAATCTCGAAAATTTACAAACCCAAACTTCCATTACTGAATTCCACGGCAAAAAGATTGTGTGGTTGAAATATTTGTTGAATTATTAATGGAGAATACCTGTTCCTTTTCTGTGTTGCAAAGCACAAAGCGAATTTTTTAAAAAATCGTATTTATCCTTTTCTCTTTTTATATCTTTGTGAGGAATCAATGGAATAGAAACTATGACAAAACAAATTGCAATAGCCGGAAACGAAGGCCCTAAAGTTCGGTCTGATTGTCGGGTAGAGCTTGAAATGTTGCAATCCGGTGGAATTCAATTTCAGCTTAAAAGTAAAGTGAAAGCTTTGTATGGCGATAAAATACAGGTACTTGTATTTGAGATACTTGAGCATTTTGGTGTGAAAAATGCTCGCATTGACATCGTGGATGCCGGAGCATTAGATTATATTATTGCAGCTCGGGTTGAAACAGCAATTAAACAGCTTCTTGATAATGATAAAGAATATCTTCCGGAGTTCTTGCCGGAAAATCAATATACAACCACAAAAGACAGATTTCGTTTTACCAGACTCTATTTGCCCGGAAATAATCCCAGTATGATGCTGAATGCCGGGTTGCATTCTCCGGATGGTGTGATTCTCGACCTTGAAGATTCTGTTGCACCTGCACGTAAACAAGAGGCTCGATATATGGTTCGTAACACGCTCCGAGCTTTGGATCTTTATGGCGCAGAGCGCATGGTTCGTATCAATCAGGGCGATATGGGAATTGAAGATTTGAAATACATTATCCCTCATAATGTCAATTTAATCTTAGTTCCAAAATGTGAAACGGCTGCGTATATTCACAAGCTTGAAAAAGCAATTGATGCGTTAAAACCTAAGCATCCAATGTATCTGATGCCAATCATTGAGTCAGCACTCGGTGTCGAAAATGCGTATGAAATTGCTTCAGCAAGTGAAAATGTGGTGGCGTTGGCAATCGGTTTGGAGGATTATACTGCTGATTTGGGAACACAACGCACACGTGAAGGGAAAGAATCTGAATGGGCACGTTCCCGTTTGGTAAATGCTGCAAAAGCGGCTCGTATTCAACCCATCGATTCTGTCTTTTCTGATGTTGAAGACGAAGAGGGACTCAGAAATACGGTTGGGGTTTCTAAACGTATGGGTTTTGAAGGCCTTGGATGCATTCATCCACGACAAATTGCGGTAATTAAGGATTGTTTCAAACCAACAGAGGAAGAAATTGATAAAGCTTGTAAAATTGCTGATGCCTTCCATAAAGCAGAAGAAAAAGGACTTGGTGTGGTTGCGTTGGGAAGTAAAATGATTGACCCGCCCGTTGTAAAACGTGCAATGAAAACCATTGACCTTGCCATAAAGTTTAACCTGATTTCAAAAAACTGGAGGAAAGATTATGTCAACTAAAATGATAAAAAATGCATTGGGACGAATGGTTCCCGAAGCCATAAATGGTGAAAAACAAATCCCGTTTAAAGGCGTTGGTAAGCATCGTCCGGAAGGTAGAAAATACGCTCCTCCAATTGCAACATGTGCCGATTATCCAGAGAATGGAGATAAACGTGTTGCATCGCTCAAAGAAGCATTGATTAAGTCAGGATTAAAAGATGGAATGACAATTTCTACGCATCACCATTTTCGTGATGGAGACCTGATTGCTAATCAGATTTTTGATATTGCGGCAGAACTTGGAGTTAAAGATTTGCGCTGGTTTCCTTCTGCATCTTTCCCCTGTCATGAGCCGATGATAAAACAGCTTGAAAGTGGTGTCATTAATCGCATTGAAGGTAGCATGAATGGTGCTTTGGGGCGTTTTGCCTCCGAGGGAAAGATGAACGGGGTTGGCGTTTTGCGTTCACATGGTGGGCGGTATCAAGCAGTACAAGATGGCGAAGTACATATAGATATTGCTGTGATTGCCGCACCTGCTGCAGATCCTTTTGGGAATGCTAATGGAGTGCATGGTGATGCTGCTTGTGGTTTGTTGGGTTTTGCACTTGCTGATTCGCAATTTGCTGATAAAGTAATTGTTGCGACAGATAATATCGTGCCTTTCCCCTGCATCCCTTGGCAAATTCATGGAAATTATGTGGATTACACGGTTGAGGTTGATGTAATTGGAATTTCTGAGAAAATTGTGTCAGGAACAACCCGAATTACAAAAAGTCCTGATCGCTTGCGGATTGCCGAACTAACTGCTGAATTTTGTGATCAGGCAGGAATTATTCAGGACGGATTTTCATTTCAATCCGGTGCCGGGGGAACATCGCTTGCTGTGGGCGAGTTTTTTGCCAATAAACTTCGTGAAAGAAAAATTAAAGCCCGTTTTGTGAGGGCCGGATCAAATAAATATCTGGTTAAAATGCTTGAAGAAGGGCTCACTGATTATATCCTTGACGGACAAACATTTGACCTTGAAGGCGTTCGCTCAATGCGCGATTATCCAAATCATGTGAATACCAGTCCATTTACCAGTTATAATTACCATGGAAAAGGAAATTTTGCCAGCATGTTGGATGTCGTAATTCTTGGTGCAACTGAGGTGGATGTCAATTTTAACGCCAATGTGGTCACTCACTCTGATGGATATTTATTGCATGGAATCGGAGGTTGGCAAAACTGTTTGTTTGGAAAAACCGTAGTCCTTCCTTTGCCTTTATTCCGTGACAGAATCCCCGTTATTGTCGATGAGGTAACAACAATTACCGGTCCGGGTGAGCTTATTGATGTAATTATTACTGAACGTGGAATTGCAATTAATCCGAAACGAACCGATTTAATTGAAAAATTAAAAAATTCCGATTTGCCAATTGTTAGCATTGAGGAGTTGAAAGCAGAAGCCGATAAAATTTGTGGCGTACCTAAAAAACCTGAATTTACAGATAAAGTAATTGCGGTTATTAAATGGGTTGATGGAACTGTGATTGATGCTGTGCGACAAGTTAAAACCTAAATGAGAAATCCGGTTTTTTTATGAATCATCTCATTTTGTTTGATAAATACCGACTTTTTAGTACATTGTGTTCTTAAATGTGATTTTGCATGAAAAAATATATTGTTGTTTTACTTAGTATCCTGATTGCAAGTGTGTTATTCTCTTGCTCAACCATTCCAAAATGAGCAGAGGCAGTGAAAAATTTTGAGAAAATCCGTTATTTGGGAAAATGGTATGAAATTGCTCGGCTCGACTTTAAGTTTGAAGAAGGGCTCAATAATACCACCGCAGAATATTCTGTCAATGACAATGGGACTATCCGTGTGGAAAATAGGGGATATGATTATACTGAAAAAACCTGGGAGCAGGCGATTGGAAAAGCAAAATTTGTTGGAGATGAGAGTGTCGCTATGCTGAAAGTCTCATTTTTCGGACCGTTTTATGCCGGTTATAATGTCATTGCACTTGATGAAAATTATATGTACGCTTTGGTTTGTGGTAGCAGCTTAGATTATCTTTGGATCTTGTCAAGAGAAACTGAAATTCCTGAGAATATAAAACATCAATACTTGAAAATTGCTGATGGTATTGGATATAACACCTCTGATTTGATTTGGGTAGAACATAATAAAGCGCAGAATTAGTGTGAATTATTAAAGGAGGAATTGCCAAAATGACATCTTATACACAAGTTTATACCGGAAACGGAAAAGGAAAAACCACGGCTGCTTTTGGTTTGGCTTTGCGTGCTGTAGGAGCGGGTAAAAAGGTGTTTTTCGCTCAATTTGTTAAAGGGAAAACCTATGCAGAAATAGAGGCTGTTTCAAAATATCTTCCGGATATTACCATTCAGCAATATGGTTTAGGTTGTTTTATTTACGAAAAACCAAAGCCTGAAGATGTTGTGGCTGCCCAGCGCGGATTAAAGGAGGTAAAACAAATTATACAGTCAGAAAAATATGATTTGCTTGTGTTGGATGAAGCCAATATTGCACTGTATTATCATCTTTTTGAAGTGGAGGATCTGCTGGAAATTATTCGTGAAAAACCCGACTCCTTAGAATTGATAATAACCGGTCGATATGCTCCTCAGGAAATTATCGATGCTGCTGATTTGGTAAGCGAAATGAAAGAAATCAAGCATTATTATCAGCATGGTGTAGAGGCACGAAAAGGCATAGAGTATTAATATTTGAAATCAGCATAATTATGAAAGAAAAAATAAAAATTGTTGAAGGAGATATTACAAAACTCGACCTTGATGCCATTGTCAATGCAGCAAATAAAACCTTGCTTGGCGGTGGTGGTGTTGACGGTGCAATTCACCGAGCTGCCGGACCGAAATTATTAGCTGAATGTAAAACCTTAAATGGTTGCGAAACTGGAGAGGCAAAAATTACAAAAGCCTATAATTTACCCGCAAACTATGTGATTCATACCGTTGGCCCAGTGTGGCGAGGTGGAAATTATAACGAAAAAGCCTTATTAGAATCGGCTTATCGTAACAGCTTAAAAATTGCAGCCGAGTATCAATTAAAAAGCATTGCTTTTCCTGCAATCAGTACCGGGGTGTACGGTTTTCCTTTATATTTAGCGGTTGATATTGCATTACATGAAGTGGCATATCATTTAGCTTCGCAGACAACTTTGGAGGAAGTGTATTTAGTTTGTTTCGGAGAATCAACTTTAAAAAAATATCAAGAAGCATTTTCTAAACTGTCGTTTAATCAGTAAAAACCGGAATAACAACGGAATAACCTTCTGCTTGTCTTCGGTTTATGAGTTTTGTTATCTCTGTCCAATTTTTTGAAAGTATCCTAAGTGCATCCTTTATGGCTTGTGTTTTAATGATAATGGGTTGATATCTTGTTGTACTTGCGATTTTTACAAAATTTGGACTTTTTTCAGTAGCAATGAGAATATCTACATCCTTTACAATATCAAGTATTGCACTCATTTTGTCTGCTTTGGAATGATCCATATCTTTAACTGTGTTTTTTCTAGTCTCAATGAATTGACTTTCGCCATTTTCGTTGATTTCAAAAATGCAAAATGTTTCTGTATCACCCATATGCGTGTTTGCAATATGAATTTTATCATTAGTGCCAATGCACAAACGTATTGTTTTCATAACCTGTGATTTCAAAATATGATTTGATGCTTTCTGCCGTATTACAGATATGTAAAAGTACAAAAGTCAGTTTAAAATACAAATCTTTTGAAAATCCATGGCTCCTGATTTTGTAATGCGTGACCCAAATTTCAATTCTTAAAAACCTACTGCGCTGATTATCAGGTCTAATTGCTTGTGGACAACTTGTGGTGCACAAAATAAGTAGCTGTGTTTGCGCTGCTTTGCGTCTCTGCGTTTCTCAGCTTGCCAGTTGAGAATGGCGGGTAAGCCTTAGCTTATGAGAAATCTCATGTACATATTTTTGCATAAAATGCTGAGAAAAATAACTTTGTGACACAAAAAGCAATACAGGAAATTGAATCAACGAATATTCTTCAACAATTTCGCTACTGGGCAAACTTGAAGCATAATAAGGGGCTGTATCCTAAAGCTTTTGATTTGAATGCCAGTTGTGATTTTGTCATTCCGCAAACATCCAATGCTCCCTTTATTCATGATGATATGTTGGTGTTGATACAAAATGTCAATGATATCTATTCGTATGCTTATTTACCTTATGGTCCCGAAATTCAGCCGGATATGGATAGTTACGGATGCTTTGTTGAAAATCTTTCTGAAAGATTAATTCCGCATTTGCCGGAACAATGCATTTTCATTCGTTACGATTTGCCGTGGGAAAATCAGTGGGTAGCTGATGATGCCTCCCAGAATTTTACTCAAACCTACTTCCTCCAAAATACGACAAATATGACTAGCGCCATTGCCTTCGATAAGGAATTGGATGGTGATATTGACTTTTTCCTCGCATTTGCAACCGATGATAAAATTTCTTTCTTCGAAAATATGGCAATTGACCTGGATAATCCAGAAGTAACTGCCTGGCCAACTGCAGCAGATATTGATTACGGACAAACTCTTGATTAATCTGTACTTTCAGGTGGTAGCACTGTGGCTGCCGGCTCATTTGAGTTTGTTAATCCATTAGATATTTTAAATACAGGAACGCATACCGTACAAGTGAAATTTGTGCCGGATGATGCGGCAACATATTATCAGGCTTTTGGAACTGCTCAAGTGACTGTATTGCAGGGAACACCAACAATAAACGCCTGGGCGACTGCAAGTGATATCGAATATGGACAAAACTTGGCGGCATCTGTATTGAATGGAGGTGATGCTTCTGTCTCCGGTGTGTTTAGTTTCGATAATCCGACCTTTGTGCCTGCTTTAGGTGTCTATACTGCCGATGTCACATTCACACCCGACGATGCAATAAATTACATAACAGTCAGCGGAACCGTTGATGTGACAGTGAATCAGGCAAGCCAAGAAATTACTTGGACTCAGGATTTAACAGGTTTAGAGATTGGTAGTGTTGTTACATTAAATGCCACTGCAAGCTCCGGGCTGATTGTAACTTATCAAAGTGAGAACCCCAATGTTGCTGTAATTACCGGGAATAGTCTGGAAATTATTGCATCGGGAATTATTGTCATTACTGCTTCGCAATCCGGTGACAATAATTATGAAGCTGCTGATGATGTCGAAAAATCATTGGATATTCCGGTGGGTGTATTTACAGCAAGTACGATATCCGGATTAACGCTCTATCCTGTGCCGGCGCAATCCTTTGTAATGCTTGAAACTGGTTTATCCGGTCAGAAGTATTATGCATTGTATGATATTTCAGGGAAATTGATTTCTGACGGTAAGTTTGATGCAACGAAATATGAATTGAATATCCGCAAACTGACTCCCGGGCAGTATGTAATTCGCATTATGCAAGGAGAGATCTTGTTAAGCGGCTCGTTTGTGAAGCAGTAGTATGATTATTCTGTGACCTAAAGGTTACGCTTAATTGAGTCGTGTTTTTTGATAATTAATTGCTTGGTTTTACAGTGAAAAGAGCAACCGGGCTTTAACCCTGCACATAAATAATAACAGATGCCGGATAAACTGTGAATCGAAAAATATGCGTGTTTTTCCATTATTTTTCATAGATTTGTCTGTACTAAAAGCACATGGCATATGAAAAAATTGAGTGGGATTATTTTGATTCTGATTGTTAGTGTCAGTCTATTTGCTCAGCAGATTTTTGAGATAAAAACCGATACTTATTCTGCTGAATACCAAGTTAATAAAGGGAAATTGAACGGAAAATATGTGTCGTATTATAACGATGGAGTAAAGAAAGCGGAAGGCGAGTTTTATAACAATCAACGCATTGGGATATGGACAATGTGGAATGAGGAAGGAGCCGAGCTTCTGCAAAGAGAATATTCTAACAGCTTTGTATTTCTTCATCCCGGCGGAAAACTAAATGATTTAGCTTATGTTCCGTATCGTAATGATTCTGATTGGTTTGAGTATTTTAAATTGCACGAGAAAGATGTGCTATTTTCCAAGCGCATGATGACTGTTATTCTCCCTGAGAATAATGAGTATTTGTTTTCTGGGAAAGTGTTTTTGAATTTGTTGTCAGAAAACCTGAAACATAAGGATTTTCAGCGCATTGAAATACATGATGGATTTGAATTGGACTCAATGATTTTGCCAGAAGTGAAAAACTCGGAAATCATTGCTTACAAATTATTGCAGGAAGCGGTTTATGATTCAAAACGTAGAATCATGGAAATTCGCCCGGTTTTTATTTGTCCCGTAATTCGTAACAATGAAGAAAATGCAATTTATGATAAAAACTGGTTGTCATATGAACGAATTTATCCATATATGAATGAAATAGGAGTTGCTGTTTCTGAATCGGAGATGGAAATTTTCAGTATGGCTGATGTTTTTTTCTGGCAGTATTTTAATTCTCGAATGCTAACTCTTGATAAAGGTGAGCTTGGATGGACTGCCGGCTTGAAACCGATTGATTCCAAACTTTTTAATTCCAATGGGGAATTGAACATGAGTTTCTTGTCCAATTCATGGGAAAATTGGATACAACTTATTGAAACAGAACATGATTTGTGGCAAAAATATCCATCAATCGATTAGCTCTGTTTTTCTTCGTCAACTGCGCATAAATTTCTGCATACATGGTCAGCAAAACCGATACCTGCTTCAGCATATAAATTATAAGCAGAGTGAACACCATGCTTTTTTAACAATTCCACTTCATCATCAAAACGACCGGTTGCACCAATGAGTCCGTTAAAATTATATCTTTGCAAACGTTCCAGTGCATATAAATTAGACCGTATATCAGACATGCAAAGTAAAACAACTTTTACTTGATCTTTTCGGTCGGAATCCAGTCTTATTTTTTCCCAGAAATCCATATCTGTTGCATCATCATGCAGAACTCTTCGTCCGGCTTCTTTGTTAATTCTTACTTTATCTTCGTCGTAATCAAGTCCGAGTACTTTTTGTCCATAATTTCGTTGTAATTCATCATAAGCCGAGACTCCAAACCTTCCCATTCCAAAAATTAGGATTTCAGCATCCCCAATGTCATAGGTTTTATCATAATTAAGTCGTGTTGTGGTTTCAAACCGATTTAGAAAACCATGTAATTTGGAAAAATAGGTATAAGACTTTGTATTTGCCGGAGCTGCAATAATGAAACTTAAAGCGACTACGACAGAAAGTATGGTTAGCCAATCTTTTGGTATCCACTGATTTGTAACAGCAACGGCAGCAACAATCAGCCCAAATTCGCTAAAGTTTGATAAAGTCAAGGCACTTAGAAAAGAGGTTCTCGCTCTCAGTTTAAAGCGACTTAATACGAAAAACCACAGTGGTGTTTTTACAATCAGTGCCGTTAAAATGATGAGCGATACCAGCATGATTTCCCAAGTGAGGTATCCGGAAAACCCGATTGAGAGGAAAAATCCGATAAGGAAAACATCTTTAAACAGCAACAAATCATCGAGCATGTCTTTGGCTTTGGGATGAGAGGCAATGAGCATTCCCATGACAAGCGCACCTAAATCTTCTTTAAGTCCGACAAATTTAAACAGTTCTGCACCGAGAATCAGTGCCATGAAGAGTCCCAGCAATACTAAAATTTCACCGTGTCCTGCGTGCTTTAGCAAATAAAATAGGATAGGCCGCAAAATAAGTAATGCGACAGGGAGTCCGATTGCGTAAATATTTGGTACTTTCCCTGCAGCAATTGCGAGAAAAATAACGGCAAAAACATCCTGAATAATTAAAATACCAATGGAAGTTTTTCCATGTAGTGAAGTTGTTTCTCCTTTGTCTTCCAGAACTTTAACAGCGAATACAGTACTTGAAAAGCTCATGGCGAATGCAATCATTGCAGCCGATTTCCAACTTAAATTCTCAAAGGCTGATAAACTAGTGAAACCCAATAAAAACACACCGCCGATAATTGCAATTATGGAGATAATCATGTGTAAACCTGCACCGCCCCAAACCTCAGGTTTTAGCAGTGGTTTAATTTTGAGTTTTAATCCAATCGTAAATAATAGCAATTGAATGCCGTAATCTGAAATTGTATCAAGTGTATCACCGGGCTCTGCGCCAAGGTAATGCAGTATAAATCCGGCAATTAAATAGCCAATCATAGGGGCGAGCCCGATTTTTTTAAACAAAAATCCAAATAAAAAGGCAATGCTTAACCAAAGTGGATCCATTCACTCAATTTTTAGTTATTTCTGAATTGATGCTAATAAAGCTTGTATAGCTAAAAATATCCTGCTATTTTTATAGCTGCTAAAATACAAAAAAAAGATGATAAAAGCAGTTTTGAAACAACTTAGTTCTGACTTCTTTGATTCTTCCTGTCATTCAAGAGATATTTGGAATCTATGTGTGGTTAAAGGATTTGCAATTGGTCCAATCTGGATTGTTCCTGTGTTATCTGCCTTGTCACACATTTTTATTGATATCCGCTTTATGCCGTATGGCTTTTCCTTATATCCTGCTAATGTTAAAATAATTATGAGCTTGATTTATGGAATCGTTATGGGGGGAGGGTTTTATCTTGCGTTGAGTATGTTGCCTAAAGCTTCGCCGGTATGGAAGCTATGGAAGGAAGTTTTGTGGCTGTTTTTTACTGTGTTTTCAATTACAAGCATAAATTATTTAATCAGACAGTATTTGTTTTTAAATGTGTTTTATATTGAATCGCTTTTTCCTGTCACTTATTTTCGTTTTTTATTGGTTGGTGCCGAAGTTGCTGGGGTAACTGCTGTCGTTTTTGAGTTTCTTCAATTTGTTATGATAAAATCAGGATTGCAAATTGTTTCCGCTGAAACGGATACATTAGTTACTGAGGGAAAAACAATATGTGTTGTGGGAAACGGAAAAAATGAGCAGCTTGTTTTTTATCCGGAAACCTTTGTTTATGCCCAATCAGACGGAAATTATGTGAAAGCATTTTATTTTAATCCGGAGGATGGGACATTGGAAAATGAAATGTTGAGATTGTCACTGCAGGATTTTCTTGAACAGTTGTCTGATTTTGATGATATTGTCCGTATTCATAAATCTTTTCTGTTTAATTTAAGTCAGCCATATGTGATATTAGGTAATTCTCGAAAAGCAAATTTGAAAATTTTACCGCTGGAAGTTGAAATTCCTGTTAGTCGGCCTTTCTATCTTGAGCATCAACGAGATATGAAGTGAATTGAAGGACGCGCTGTAGTTGCTTGCTATTACTGCTCTTCCGAATTATCACAAAAACTTCCTTTTTATCCCAAAGATTATTTTCCTTGAAATTTTTACCTTAGGTTTGCGTTATACAATTGATCATCTACAATACATCTAAAAATAATGGGGTGCGTCAAATTAACTTTTGAACACCCCATTTTTTATTTACCGATATTATTTCTTATTTTGCATTAGAAATGAATAAATTACTAAGCGATATTTTGGATATTGAATATCCAATTATAATGGCTCCGATGTTTCTAATCAGTAGCGAGCAAATGATATTGTCTGCGATTGAGTCTGGAATTACAGCTGCTTTCCCTGCGGCAAATTATCGTAGTATAAAGGAACTGGACGAAGCCTTGAAACGCTTAATATCAAAAACAGATAAACCTTTTGGCGTAAATCTGATTGTTAATCGGTCAAACTTATTGTTAGACAGCCAACTAGAGGTTTGCTTGACTCATAAGCTTGGATTTGTAATTACATCCTTAGGGAATCCTGAAAAGGTCATTAAGGCATGCCATTTAAAACAAATTCCTGTGTTTTGCGATGTAACTGATATGAAATATGCAGAAAAAGTGGTTTCTCTTGGCGCCGATGGCTTGATTGCAGTAAATAATACGGCAGGTGGGCATCCGGGAAGTTTGTCTGGTAAGTGGTTTTGTCAGCAGTTGTTATCGAAATTTGATGTGCCTATTATTTACGCCGGTGGAATTTCAACCGGAAAAGCACTTGATGAAGCTATGAAGGTTGGTGTTGCAGGAGTGTCTATTGGAAGTTTGTTTTTGGCATCTCTGGAAGCCCCGATTTCTAAAGCGTATAAACAAGCGGTTATTACTTGCTCTGCAAAGGATATCGTGAAAACGGAAAAGTTGTCAGGAGCGCCATTGCATGTTATCAATACGGATTATGTTAAACGTATCGGGACAAAATCAACTGCCTTTACTCGCTTTCTATATCGTCATAAAAAAATTCGTCGTGTTTTGAAAGGTCTGGCAATGAAACGCGGAATGAAAATACTTGAACGAGCTGCTTTTTCCGCTACTTATAAAAGTGTTTGGGTTGCAGGCCCGGGAATTGAATTTGTGCATAGGATTGAACCTGTAAAAGAACAAGTCGAACGATTAATCAAGGAGTCTGATTGTCTTGCGGGATAGCTTTATTCCTCAATATTGCCCATTTCTCCAATCAGATTTTTTTGCATCAGAGAATTTACTTTTTTCAGATTATATCCTTGTTTAGATATCAAATAATTAATAGAAGGTCCCTAAAGCTTGGTAACCGCAGCTTCTAATGTCATATCATGCCCGGAAATTACTCCTGCGGCTTTCAGCGATGCTGCATACGAATCCAGATGTACGCGGCCTCGTAAGCATTGTGTAACAGCAATTAAAACCGTATGTTCTGATGCCCTTTTTAATGCATTAAATAACTCGGGATTCACCGATTTCGTTGGTCCGTTTCCGGCAGCGTATGCCTCAATAACTACTCCTTTAATTTCTTCGGTAATAATGTGTTCAACGAATCTGGCTGATATTCCTGGGAAGAGTTTGAGTACGGCAATTTCATTCGGTATTTTTTGTTGATCGAGACTAAAGTACTGGATCGGCTTTGTTCGCTTTAATTTATTTTGAATCAGTTCCCTTTTTAAATGAATGCTGTACGACCATTGTCTTTTTAGGTTGATGTTAACGCCAATGTCTGCAAGCGGCGGGAAATTTGGCGATTCAAACGCATCAAATGCAGAAGCATCCGTTTTGGTTGTACGACAACCGCGTAGCAGTTTATTGTTGAAATATAGTGCAACTTCAGGAATGCTGTAATTTCCACAAATAATCAGCGATGAAATTAAATTTTCGCTGGCATCATTGCGTAAACGCTGAATGGAACCTGAGAACCCGTAATAATGACATTGTTATTGATTCCACTCAACATAAATCCTAATGCAGAAGCGGTATATGCCATGGTGTCTGTTCCGTGAAGAATAACAAACCCTTTGTATTTTCTACGGTTCTCGTCAATAATTTTGGCGATTTTATCCCAATTCTCCGGATTCATATTCGAGGAATCAAGTAAGGGATTCATCGAAAGAATATCGAATTCCGGCATTTGGGCATCTTCAATTGGACTGATATCGGTTTCGATTTTGTTCGGAAAATCCGGATCAGGTTCGTCTCCGTTGGGTGTTTGTTTCATTCCGATTGTTCCGCCGGTATATAGTATAAGCACCTTGTTGAGTACTGTCATATTTGAAATTTTATGCAAAGATAGTTGGATAAAATGAAATACAAATACGTTATACCGATTAAACATCAAAATAGCGCATACTTTCACTGCGTACAATATGTTTCTTTTGCTGTAATGTCGGGATGATTCCAGAAGTTAATTCGGGACAGGAATTGGTAGTTTTAGAATTTCTTTATCAATTATCTTGAAACACAATTTGTATTACACAGCAGGTATTTTATCCTCGGGTATAAATCAAAAAAAAGAAGCTTTTCATAACGGAAAGCTTCTTTTGATTATAATAGTTGATTGGTGTAAGGTTTAGTACTTTTTACGACCTGTATAATGTGTATGTAGCAATTCGTGGGATTTGTGTCCCAGAGGTTCTCCAAGGAACTCTTCGTATAATGCAATCACTTCAGGATTTTCATGTGATTTACGAATTGACAAACTTGAATCCTCTTCATAAATTGCTTTCATACGAGCTTCGCGAATTTCATCGTTAACTGGGATTGGTTGACCACCTCCACCGAGACATCCACCGGGACAAGCCATAATCTCAATGAAATGATAACTCATTTCGCCACTTTTAACTTTGTCCATGAGTTTCTTCGCGTTGGCGAGTCCGTGAGCAATTGCGCAGCTCAATTCAGCACCTTCTAAGAAGCCCCATTCAGGTTTAACATTTTCGATGAGTACTTTTGCTTCTTTCACGCCTTGCAGTCCACGAACTGGTAAAATGTTGAGATTTTCAAACGGCACTTCACGTCCGGTTACAATTTCGTAAGCAGTACGCAGGGCAGCTTCCATAACACCACCGGTAGCACCAAAAATTACACCAGCACCAGATGATTTACCCATGATAGAGTCATATTTTTCATTTGGTAATGACACAAAGTCGATACCTGCCTGACGAATCATCATTGCTAATTCACGAGTTGTCAATACGTAATCAACATCCTGGTATCCGCTGTCGCGCATTTCTGGACGATTTGCTTCGTATTTTTTCGCAGTACATGGCATGATTGAAACAGAGACAATTTTTTCAGCTTTCAATCCTTTTTTCTGCGCATAGAATGTTTTAGCCAATGCTCCAAACATTTGTTGTGGAGATTTACAGGTTGAAACATTCGGCAAATACTCGGGGTATTTGTGCTCAATAAATTTTATCCAACCAGGAGAACAACTTGTAGTCATTGGTAAAGCAGTTTCTGTATCTTTTTCAACCAGTGCTTTTTTCAGGCGGGTAAGTAACTCAGTCCCTTCTTCCATGATCGTTAAGTCGGCACTAAAGTCGGTATCCAGAACAGAATTAAAGCCTAAGCGACGAAGTGCAGAAACCAATTTTCCTGTAACACGATTACCCGGACTTAAATCTAAGCTTTCACCCAAACCGATACGTACGGCAGGCGCAGTTTGAACAACTACGTGTAATTCAGGATCATTAATTACATCCCAAACTTGATCGATATAGTTTTTCTCAACTAATGCGCCTGTTGGGCAGTGAGTTACACATTGACCACAGTTTGTACAAACGACAGAATGCATTGGTTTGTCCATAAAGGTGGCAATCTTTTGATGTTCACCTTTGTTGATCACTGCGAGCGCAGAAACACTTTGCATTTCAGTGCAAGTACGTACGCAACGTTGGCAGCGAATACATTTAGAATCATCTTTAATAATGGCTGGAGAAAAGTCGTCAATTGTGTATCCTTTCTCTTCCACAAGTTTCATAAATGTAGTTTCGTTTACACGATATTCGTTTGCAAGTTCTTGCAGTTCGCATTTTCCGTTTTTGTAACAGCTTGTACACTCTGAGCGATGCTCTGAAAGTAAAAGCTCTAGTACATGTCTGCGTGCGGTACGTACCTGAGCAGAGTTAGTTGAGATTTCCATGCCTTCAGAAACCGGCGTTGCACAAGCAGCTGTCAATGCTTTTGCTCCTTTTTGTTCAACGACACAGACACGGCAGTTTCCGGCAACACAAAGGTCGGGGTGATGACACAATGTTGGAATTCTGAAATTTAGCTTTTTCGCTGCATCAAGAATTGTCGTTCCCTCTTCGACAGTTACCGGGATATTATTTATTTTAAGATTTACTTCAAATTTTCCCATTATAATAATGTTTAAAAATTCAACAATTAATTAATAAATGATTTCTTCTCTGAAATTGTCAATAATTGTAGAAAACGGATTTGCTACTGATTGACCGAGACCACATTTTGATGCAATTCTCATTGAAGCAGCCAATGATTTCAAGTCATCAAGATAGGATGGAGGTCTTTCACCGCGTTTTATGGCTTCAATTCCTTTCAGTAATTGTTGACATCCAACCCGGCAAGGTGTACATTGTCCGCAAGATTCTTCAGTAAAAAACTCAAGATAATCGTGAAGCACGTTGTACATTGAGCGACTTGAGTTGAAAATCATCATTGAACCACCGGTTGGTACACCTTCGTATCCTATGATAAAGTCATCAAATTTCTTTCTTGGAACACATGTTCCACCGGCACCACCAATTTGAACAGCTTTGGCATCTCCATCACCGAATTCTTTTACAAAATCAGCAACGAGCAATCCCATTTCCAGTTCATAAATACCTGGTTTTGGTGTATCTCCTGAAACGGAGAATACTTTTGAGCCGTGGGAGTCTCTAGTACCTAATTCTTTAAATTTATCAACACCATACTTGTTAATCATAGTGGCATAAACCAATGTTTCCACATTGTTAATCACAGTTGGTTTGTTTCTGAATCCGGTAATGGTTGGATACGGAGGTTTGTTTCTTGGTTCACCTCGTTTCCCTTCCATACTTTCGAAAAGTGCAGATTCTTCACCGCAAATATATGCTCCGCTACCCCAGCGTAATGCAATTTTGAAGTCCAACCCTTTGTTTTCTAACATTAGATTGAATTCGTCAATTTGCGATTGTAGTTTTTTCTGTAAAAAGCGGTATTCACCACGAATGTAAATGAATCCTTCTTTTGCATCAATTGCATAACCGGCAATCGCCATCCCTGTGAAAACTTTCATCGGAACTCTTTCGAGGATTTCGCGATCTTTGAATGTTCCAGGCTCGCCTTCATCAGCATTACAAATGATGTATTTATCATATGCACTTTCGCTGCGTGTAAATTTCCATTTTAATCCTGTGGGGAATCCTGCTCCACCACGTCCGCGAAGACCAGAGTCAATCATATCCATGATAATGTCGTCCGGAGTACGTTTTAGTACTCTATCCAAAACGACACCCACATCACAGCCTTCAGTCTCAAATATAAGGTCAACTAATTTGAATTCTTTATTTTCCATACTAATAATTTTTTCAATGATTAAAATTTATGAACCCATGTAGTCATGAATGATTTTAATGACTTTATCTTTGGTTAGCTCAGTGTAAATGTCATCATTAACCAGCATAACGGGACCTTTATGACACCAGCCCATGCAGTTTGCTTGCATTAAAGTGAACTGTTTATCGGGAGTCGTTTCTCCTAAGTCAACTTTCAACAGGTCTTTTAACGTGTCAACAATTTCATCTTTCCCGGCCATATGGCAAGAGATGGTTTTACACACACGAATCACAAATTTTCCGCGCGGAACTGTGTCTAAAAATGTGTAGAAAGTTGCAGTTCCATAAACATCTGCTGTTGAGAGATCTAGGGCTTCTGCCACCTGAATCATGTCTTCTTCGTCAAGGTAGTTCTTCTCCTCAACAATCGCCTGTAAAATCGGCATCAGTGCTTCGCGTTTTGCACCGATACTTTTTACTTTGGCTTGAATCAATTCTTTTACATCAGTCATGGTAATCTTCGTTTATTTATTTGTTAATAATATAACATTGTTAAAATATTCACAATAATTAACTACTCTAACTTCTTAATAGTCAAGATAAATTTAAAACTCAGTCATCCTTATGAGCATGACAATTGTCATATTTATAGTAATTAAATGTGGATTAATTTCAAATAAGCCGCAGTGGCATCTAAAGTTGTTGATAATGAGATGAATAGCTTAAATATGTTACGGAACATAATTGTGCTCGATGGCTTTAATATTAAGTTTTACACTCTCATTGAGGTTTTGCATGGCATTGATTAAGCGAATGCTTTCATATTCTCCAATCGTGTCAATTGGGATTTTACGGGATGTTATGATACCTTGATCTAACAAATATTGTCGTTGTACTCCTTTCAATAATGGGGTGGAAGGGGTGTATAAATTTCCTTTCTTCTCAAAAATTAGATTCGAATAGCTGCTGTCTGTAACCAAGCCGTTTTGAACAATGAGAATGTCAATTTCCGACTTTAGTTTTGATTTTAATTTATCAAACAAGCGACGGTCTGCATATTTCCATTGATAATCAAGTGAATTGTCTTCAATTGCAATTAATGATGTGATGTTTTTTTGTTTATATTGTATGAATTCAACGGTTTTATTTTTTTCTGAGTACAGAATACGTAGTTTATAAATCGCGTTGTCTTTAGGAGCCTGTTTTAGAAATTTCGATAGGAGTTCTGACTTCGCTTTTGGATAATGCGATTTTAAGCAGGCTTCATAACGAGCCTGATGGTAGGAGATCAACGGTGCGACTCCATTTTTAACATATATGCTTTCAAGAAACAGGGACATAGATTTTTTGTAAAATTTCCTGATACTCTTTTTCCGGATCGCTAAAGCTTGTGATTCCTCCACCGCTTTTATACGAATATTTTCTGTTGTTTTTTGTTATCATCCGAATTAGAACAAAACTATCTAGGGATTCGCCGTCGAACAAGCAACAAATACCTGTGTAAAACCCCCGTTGATGCGTTTCTGCCTCAGCGATAATTTCAAGTGTTTTCTTTTTGGGAGCGCCGGATATTGACCCTGCTGGGAGCAGACGGTTCATGATGTTGCCAATTTCTGCCTGCCAATTTGTGTTGCAAGCTCCGCTTATTTCTGAGCTGCTTTGCAATAAACTGGATTGCTCGCTGGTAATTTTATCGAGATATCTGAATTTTGTTACTTTCACTTCATCAGCTATACGGCTTAAATCGTTTCGCAATAAATCGGTAATTGTATAATGTTCAGCTTTTTCTTTTGGGTCAGTAAGTAATTGTTCTGCAGCATTGGGGAGTGATGCATCAATAGTCCCTTTCATGGGATAGGTTTTGATTTGCCAGTTTGCAATGCGCATAAAAATTTCCGGCGAAAAACAAACAAATTCATCCTGGTAACGGATTTTGTATTTGGCTGAACTATTGTTAAATATAGTTTTCAGGTCGGGGGTGTCATGCAAAGGAATTTCAAAACTTAAATTGCACAAATACGTGTTTCCTTGTCGGATATGGCGCATAACAATGTCGAATGCTTTATTGAAAGTCGTTTTTGACAAAGGGGAATATTTCAACCTTGGAACTGCGTCTTGAATTGATTGGTAATTTGAGTTTGATAGTGCGGGAAAAGCATATTCGCATGTTTTACTGTCAATATCCTCCAATGGGGAAAGTAAAATTTTTGATTTATCGTAGGATATGATAGAAAGGAAGGGGCGTTTCGCTTTACCTAACCGATTCAGTTCCTGAAATCCTTCTTTTCTGTTCCATGTTTTCATAAAAAGCCTTAGTTTTGTTGAAATTGTTTTTGTAAAGATAAATGAAAAAACTATTACTCATAGATTGTTACGATTCATTTACAGATATTCTTGCACAATCCTTAGAAAGCACCGGATTATGTCGTGTCGAGATTTGTCCGTATGATGAAATCGATTCGTTACAATTCCCGTTTTTTGATGCCTTTGTACTTTCTCCCGGTCCCGGTTTGCCGTATGAATATCCTCAGATATTTTCTGCTTTACAAGCATTAAAAGCACGCCCTGTACTTGGAATTTGTATGGGACATCAGATTATCGGGCTGGCTTGTGGGGGCGAATTAATGCATTTGGAAGCTGTGGTGCATGGACAAATGAAAAATTTGCAGATTTTGGGTAATGATAAGGTTTTTGACGGGATCGTGGACGAGACTCCGGTCGGATTATACCATTCATGGGTGTTACATAAGCTACCACCGCAGTTGAAAATACTTGCAATGTCTTCAGAACAGGAAATTATGGCGATACGACATGAAATGTTTCCATGGGTGGGTTTTCAATTTCATCCGGAATCATACATGACAGAGGATGGGGTGAAAATGCTCATGAATTGGTTGACTCACTTAAAATAAAACAGCAAATCGGTTTTGATCTGCTGTTTGATAGCTGTTAGTTTTCGTATTTATTTCATTACTTCAAAATAAGCTTGTGGGTGCAGACACGCAGGACAATTTTTTAGTGCTTTTTTGCTTTCGTGGATGTATCCGCATTTGCGACAATACCATTTTACCGGCTCATCCCGTTCAAACATTTTACCATTTTCCAGTATTCCCAAAATTTCTAAATAACGTTTTTCGTGGGTTACCTCTGCTTTTCCAATCACTTTAAATAAGGTGGCAACTTTATTAAATCCTTCTTCTTCAGCAACTTTCGAAAATCCAGGATACAAATCAGTCCACTCTTCATTTTCTCCGGCAGCAGCTTCTTTTAAGTTTTCTGCAGTTGTACCAACTTTTCCAGCAGGGTAAGTGGCAGTAATTTCAAGCATTCCGCCCTCAAGGAAAGAAAAAAAGCGTTTTGCATGTTGCAATTCTTGTTCTGCAGTTTCCATAAAGATACCTGCAATTTGTTCGTATCCTTCTTCTTTTGCTTTTTTTGAAAACATGGTATAACGACTTCTCGCTTGTGATTCTCCAGCAAATGCTTTCAATAAATTTTGTTCTGTTTTTGTTCCTTTAATTGACATATTTTTTGTTTTATGGTTTCTGGTTTCAAAGGTAGTTTTTTTGTTTATTTCAGCAATATTCAAATTGATACTGATTTCAAATAATACAGTAAGTGTGTCAGGACGAAAAGTTTTTCAACCAAAATTTCCTGAGGAAGATGCTATTTATTTATGCATGAGTAATTAAAGTGTTTATTTATTGAATGTTATGTCAATAAGCGCGAAGGAATTCAGATGTTTTTCTTTTTTAATAATTCATACCTAAACAAATCTAAGTTTGTTGATTCAAAGTCAACCGGAATACTTTGTTTCGGGACTTTTTTAATTATTAAATACGACTCATCCGTGCATCCCGGTTTAATACTGATATCATGATACCGTAAAAGGTACATCTGTAAGTTCCATTCTTGATAAATGTCTTTAGAAATACAAATTGTAGTGTTATTTGGGATAATCTTCCCCATCGTTTTAACATCCAATATCATATCTTTGTCTCTGCTATATTTACCAATGCTTACAGCTGATATGATAATGGAAAAAATCAGCAATAATGCCCCTGAAATCACAATTATTTTTTTGTGTTTTATGCGCTGAGTTAGATCCATCACAGCGTTTCTTGAAAGGATTCCCAATGCCAGCGCAAAAAATGGGAGCGACGGTGTCAGGTAAAAACTACGTTGAACAGATGTTAATAAAAGTGGGATAGAAGCACTTAAGCCAATGAGTGTAAAGAACAGCACATATCGCTTTTGTATTTGACTGATGTGGTTTTTACGAAAAACCATAAGTAGGAATACAATCATTATGGGGATTGCCATTTGCTGAATCAAATTTTTCACGATAAATAATCGGTTTCCCACCGTTGGTTCGTTGCTTATTCGGTAAAGTAAGCGCTCTTTGAAATAAAACCCG